>Ga0209585_10000641_pt1 | contig 13486 bp, 13 predicted proteins | sample NGEPerone_FD_185491 | JGI IMG/M metagenome (GOLD analysis project Ga0209585, IMG submission 185491) | Arctic peat soil microbial communities from the Barrow Environmental Observatory site, Barrow, Alaska, USA - NGEE Permafrost154B-one... | ecosystem: Environmental > Terrestrial > Soil >... | reverse complement strand
GATCCTGGCCAACGCCGGCGTCGCCCGCGCGTCCCGACGAACCGCACCGCAGGCTTGGCGACGACTCACGGCATACATGTTCGACGCGTTCCGCCGCGACACCGGCGAGGCCCTTCCCACGGTCCCCTGCTCGTCGAGGAGAAGACGGCCGCTACCGGTTGGGCCAGGCGCGCGGGCTCGTCGCCATCGGCGACGTGGCCGTTAGCTTGATCGCGATCGGCGGGGTTGCGATCGGTTGGTCGCCCTCGCCGGGATTGCGATGGGCCTCAGCGCAACTGGCGCGATCGCCTTCGGGTTGACGGCTGTCGGGGCCATTGCCATCGGCGCCACTACCCATGGCCCGGTCACGGTGGGCACCGCTTTGGGCACCCGGATGATCTCGAGGTCCAGCTCAAACTGACTCCAGCTCTAACTGACTCCAGTTCAAACCGACACTGCGTCAGCCTTCGGACCCTGCCTCGTGTAGGTCGCGCAAGAAGTCGAGCAGGGTAGCGCTCGGGTCCGGCAGGAGGTGACCGACCTCGGGAAGCAGATGTACCGTGGCGTCCCGTGGCGTCCGGCACCACGGCCTCCAGCCCGTGCTCGAATCGATGCGCCGGCTCCGACCAGAGTCAAAGGTCCCATGGCGCAGACCATTGGAGGAGTCTGAGTTGAGCGGGACAAGATTGTCCGTCGTCATCGCGTCGAGCCCCGACGGTTACATCGCGACTCGTGACGGCAGTCTCGCGTGGCTGGAGGAGGCTGCGAGGTGCGACGAGGGCTAGGAGCCGTTCCCCGACATCGTGGACGCGCTCGCCATGAGACGGGCGCTCTAGTTTCACCTTCGCAAGAAGGATATCGACATGACCATACCTCCCGCTCATGCTCGATGGGAGGCGTCCGGTCGGGCATGAGTCGAAGTCCTGATGACAGTGACCCTGATGGGTCAGGCATTCCATTCGGGACGTTGCCACCAGCGGCGCCGGGGCACCACGTGCGCTGCGGACTTCTCATCCTCATGCATCTTCTGCATCTTCGCGCGCACCTCCTCGACCCAGACCAGGTTGATCTCGCTCGGGACGAGGCTGCCGGCTCGGGCCCTGCACTCTCGGTCGTAATCTGCTCGGACGACCGGGTCACGACCAATTACCGCGTAGGCCCAGGTGATCAGCTTGTACCTTTCCTCGGTTTCGGCCTCTGTGCTCGAGTCGGGGTGGAACTCTCGTGAGAGCCGTATATAGGCCGCCTGAATCTCCTTGCTGGATGCCCGGGACGACACGCCAAGGAGTGAGTAGAAGGGGGTCTCGAACTGGTCACTCATGCGACGTCTCCAACGGGCGAGGGCGATCGACGAACAGGCTGTGGATCTGGCTGTGCGGCGGCGGACTAGCCCGTTCGTTGGAACATACGCCCCGGCCGAAGATGAGTGTGCCACGCGCCTGCGACAAATTACGTAGAAAGGCTCTAAGAGCGCGCGCGGATAGGTGGGTCTAGTCGGTCCATCGTTTGGCCCATTTGACGAGTTTCACGGTGAGGATGAGGGCGACGGCGAGGGCGACTTGTCCGAGGCGTTGTTTGCTGAACCGGTCGGTGTTGCGGCGGAGCTGGCCGAAGTTGGATAGCCAGGAGTTGGTTCGTTCGACGGGCGGGGCCGCTTGGTGAGTGTGCTATAGATAGAGGATGTCAGCGGTCTGGCGGCGTTACCTGCTCGTCGGCATCGTGGTCGCCGCGGGTTGTGTACTGCTGCCGCTCGGGTTCGGCCGTGACTTCGTCTACTGCCTGATCGGTGCCTCCTCCGTCGTCGCGATCGTGGTGGGCGTCCGTAGGTACCGGCCGAGCCACCCGGTTGCGTGGTACATCATCGCTGCCGGCACCGCGGTCGGGGGCCTGGGTGACGCGCTGTACTCCTGGTACCAGCACGTGGTTCTGATCGAGCCGTTCCTCTCGCCCGCCATCGTGCTCCACTTCGGCGCATACCCACTGCTCGCCGTAGGGCTGCTGGTGCTGGTGCGGAGCCGCGGCTCCGAGCACGGGCCGGCCGCGCTCCTCGACAGCGCGATCCTCACGGTGGGTCTCGGGCTGCTGTCCTGGGTGTTTCTGATCGAGCCGACCTGGACCGCCGACAGTGAGCCGATGTTCGCCCGGCTCGTGGATGCCGCGTACCCGCTCGGTGACGTGCTGGTCTTCGCAATGCTTGTGCGGCTCGCCATGGCGGTGGGGACGTGGAACACCGCATCCCGTCTGGTCGCGGGCTCGTTCGGCGCACTGCTGGCCGCCGACAGCGTGTTCGCGGCCTCGGCGTTCGTGCCCGCCGTCGCCGACCATACGTACTTGGCCGACCCCGTGTGGCTGGTGTCCTACGTGCTTATGGGTGCGGCGGCCCTGCATCCGTCGATGCGCGAGCTGTCCGCGCCGGCACCCGAGCGCGTCGAGGCGATGACGGCAACTCGCTGGGTGGCGTTGGCGGCGGCCGTGATGATCGCCCCGGCCATCCTGGCCGTCGAGCTGATCGCCGGTGTCCCGCTGCAGGCCTGGGCGGTCGTGATCGCGTCAACCTTGCTGATGCCGCTTCTCCTCACCCGAATGATCCGCATCGTCCGCCAGTTGAAGGACCAGGCCCAGCGGCTGGGTCAGCTCGCGGATACCGACTATGTGACGGGTCTGGCGAGCCGCCGACACTTCGCCGACCGGCTCGGCGAGCTCCTCCGCGATGCACACGGGCAGGTCGCGGGCTTCCTGCTGATCGACCTGGAGCGGTTCTCCGAGATCAACGACACCCTTGGACACCCGGCGGGCGACGCGATCCTGCACGCGGTCGGCGTTCGCTTGGGCGAGATGACCGGCGCGCGCGCCCTGGTCGCCCGGATGGGCAGCGACACGTTCGGGGTCCTGGACCCGTCGATCACCTCCGGCGAGGTGGCCGACCGCGCGGCGGTGCGCATCCGCAGGGCTCTGGAGCGCCCCCTCGAGCTGCCCGACCTGTCCGTCTCGGTCGAGGTGTGCGTCGGGGCCCTCGTCCTGCCCGATGACGGCGCGGACCCGGTGCTCGCACTACGCCGGGCGGACGTGGCACTGTCGGTCGCCAGGGCGCGGGCCGGGCGGACAGCACGCTACGGCGCCGAGATGGAGTCCGGAGACACGCTCGGGCCCCTGCTGATCGGGGAGCTGCGCGAAGCGCTCGAGCACGGCGACGTCGTCGTGCACTTCCAGCCCCAGGTCCATATCGGCAGCGGGCGCGTGTTCGGGGTGGAGGCCCTCGTGCGCTGGCAGCACCCGCGCCACGGGCTGCTGGGACCGGACACCTTCATTCCCGCGGCCGAGCAGATGGGTCTCATCGGGCCGCTCACGCAGTACGTGCTCGATAACGCGCTGTCCCAGTGCGCGCACTGGCGGCGCGAGGGCCTGGACCTGACGGTCGCGGTGAACTTGTCGGTGCGCAACCTGCTGGACCCAGGGCTCGTCGACGACGTGCGCTCGACCCTTGAGCGCCATGGTCTCGAGGCGGGAGCCCTTGAGCTCGAGATCACCGAGGGCAGCGCGATGGTGGACCCGCGTCGCTCAATCCAGGCCCTCGGCGCGCTCGCGGCCCTGGGCGTGACGCTCTCGATCGACGACTACGGCACCGGGTACAGCTCGCTGGCGTACCTCCAGCGGCTGCCGGTACGGCGGCTGAAGATCGATCGATCGTTCGTCACCTCACTCGTCGACGACCCCGCGAACGCCGCCATCGTGCATTCGACCATCGAGCTGGCGCGCGTGCTGCGGCTCGACGTGGTGGCCGAGGGGGTCGAGGACGACGCGACGCTGCTGATGCTGCAAGACATGCAGTGTTTCGCGGCCCAGGGATTCGGCCTCGGGCGTCCGGTGGCGGCCCCGCTCCTCCCCGAGCTGGTCAGACACATCGAGGAACGCCTTCCCGGAGTCCTCGGGACCCCGGAGCTCGACCACGGGGATGACCAGCTGGACGTCGTCCGGCGGCAATGAGAGCTCCTCGGCAAGCTCGGCACCGTACAGCTCCCAGCGGGCCCCGCCGGCCCGCTTCGCGCGGTACATCGCCGCGTCGGCCTCGTGCAGCAGCTGCTCGGGCTGTTCGCCTTCACGACTGACGGCCAGCCCCATGCTGGCGGTCACGTTCTCGCCGCCGGCCTGTAGCGGGGGGTGGAGCAGGGAGCCCAGCAGCCGGTCAGCCAGGGCAACGGGCAGCCCGTCGTGGACCCCGATGGTGAGCATCAGGAACTCGTCACCGGCGAACCGCGCGACCGTGTCGCCCGGTCGGACCACTGAGGACAGCCGGGCCGCAACTTCCCGGAGCAGCCGGTCGCCCGCGCTGTGGCCGAGGGTGTCGTTGACCCTTTTGAACCCGTCGAGGTCGATGAAGTACACCGCGATGGGACGGCCGGAGCGTGCCGCGCCGGCGAGAGACTGCTCGAGCCGGTCGAGGAACAGCGTGCGGTTCGGCAGCCCGGTCAGCGGATCGTGCAACGTCCGGTGGGTCAGCCGGTGCTCGGCCTCCTGGAGGTGGCCGTTGACCTTGCCCAGCTCCGCCAACCGGTCGGTCAGTTCCGCGTTGAGACCAAGGTTGCGTTCTGTGAGTGCGTTGAAATCGGCGGCAAGGGACCGGATCTCCAGGGGACCCTGATCCTCGCGAGCGCGCGCACCCGACTCTCCGCCGTGCTGACGGGTCATCGCGTCATTCAGCTCAGTAATCGGCCGGCTCATGGAGCGTGCGGACCGGTACCCCAGGACTAACACCGCCAGCAGTGCCGCAAGGGTGGCAGCGATGGCAGCTGCCGTTCCTGTCGCCGCTGTCGTCCGTGCCGCACTCTGGGCCTGGTCACGCTCAGTCGTGAGGTGCTCACCGAGCGCGGCGTTCGCCGCACGGAAGCTGTCGAACAGCGCGCCACCCTGCAAGACATCTGTCCGCGCGCCTCGGGCCGCAGCTTGCTCGGTGCTCAGCGCATAGGCCCACCACTGCTCCACGGCGAGGCGCTGACGGCCCTCGAGGCCCGTGTCCAGTGCGTCGTCGTCGGCACCCGTCGAGAGCACGAGCTTGTCCTGCAGCGTCTCCAGCGCGGCCGTCGTCCGAGCGCGGGCGCCGCGGTAGCGTGCCAGCAGTTCCGGGTCATGGGAGACCTGATATCCGAGCAGGCCGGTCTGGGCATCGGTCATGGCTTGGAGGACCTGAGCGTTGGCGTCCCGGGCGGGGTTGATGGCCAGGGTCAGCCGGTTGACCTCGTTGGCCTGGATCTGCAGGGCCCCAACGGCCGTGACACCGGCCAGGAGCAGCAGGGCCCAGAGCGGATAGGCGGAGCGGCGCAGGCGGGCGACGATCGACCGGCCTTCGGCCGCCCGGCGACGGCGCTGGTCAATCATCGACGCTCAAGGCGCTCACAGTACGGGACTCGTCGAAGCCCCGCCGGGTCCTGGTCCCCCGGACCGGCCGGGGTGGGTTCCTTACCATGCCTTGACCATTTCCTGACCATACCTTGAATCGACAACCCGAGGTGTTACCGCAAGTAAGGACCCGCAAAGAAACAAACCGGGCAGTGCGTTATCTCCCCGCGTGCGAGGCTCATGACGAACAGGGCGACCGTGCACGCAATCTGGACCGGCTGTCACTGCCACGGCGACCCGCCGCAGCTGCACGGGTCCTACCTGATTTGGACCCGCAAGGTCGACAACAAGACCGTCACCCGCACCCTGGACACCACCCAAGCCGACGCCCTGCGCCCGCTGATGGACAACTCCCGGCGACTACGCGAACTCACCACGGAACTCGCGACCCTCGCGCTCCAGCAGGTCAGAAACGACCCGACCCAGGCCGACCCCTGACCGGCCTATCCGCGCGCGCTCTAAGTCGGCGACCGCGCCAGAGCCGACCTGCGCGGCGTCCTCGCGTGTTCGGTCGGCCGACAGCACAGGCCGCAATGCCGGCGGCCAACATGTCAGTCACATTGCCGCCGCCGTGCTGCGACAGGTGGTATGGGCAGGTGGAAGCGAAGCGGCCCACCGCGATAGACGTGGCAATGACGATGGCCCCGGTGGCCGCCAGGAGCGCCCACAGGATCGTCGGGGTCACGAAGGTCAGCCCGTTAGCCAAACCACCAAGCAGTTCATGCGGAGGTTGTCCCGGGTCTCGTCGGGAATTGGTTGAACGGGTTATCGGCCGATTGATGGGCCAGACTGCCCCGGTGGGCTCAACTTCGGGTACTCGGCGATGTGTCGGTCGGCCTGGCTTCTCCTGACTGTGACCTCGCGCTGTGGCGTGCCAGGAGGTCCACTGGGTAGGTCGCTAATCGGGCGTTCCTGGGCCCGGAGGGCCATGGCTGCTGCCTGCTCTTGTGGTGAGGTGCCCTGTTGTGCGATGAGCCGTTCTTGCAGCGCAGGAAGGGCTGTGAAGTCTTTGGGTCGGCCGGCGGCTTCCTTGGACCGGATGATGTCTTCCAACGAGGCGACGGGCATCTGCTCGCCTCGAATGTCCACTTTGAGGGCAGTGCGCACCAAGTCCTCGTAGCCGTCTGTCCCGCTTGGCTTGAAGCTGATGTCGAGCTCACCGAACGTGCAGGTGAGGTTCCAAACGCCAACGGCGGCAAGTGATGCGCCGTCGTGCGAGAAGGGGAGACCGTCGGGTATCCCCTCGGTACGGATGCGGGCGTCGAGATCAGTGAGTACCTGTGAGAGACGACTGAGGTTCTCGGCCGTGGCGCGGGGCGTGAAGTCGATGTCGCGGGTCGGAGGCACCGCGGCAGCATGCAGTTCGCCGGCGTACCCCCCGATGACGACGTACTCGACGCCGCGGTGGTTGAATGCTTGGACGATCTTGAGCGGGTCGAAGCGATCGTCGTTCACACTGGCACCTTGGTCGTCTTGCGGGCTCGCAAAGCGGCCGATACGGCCGCGCGATCCTTCGCGACACGCGCGCGTTGGTAGTCCTCCCATGTCTGGCGCTCTTCTGGCGATCGATGCTGCTCCAGTTCTCGAAGCACGTCGTCATGATCGTCGTAGGGTGCCAGCTGCATATGCAGCTCGAAACCCGCCGCTTTGAGGAGTCGCATCAACGTCGGCAACGTCGCTTGACGCCGGTCATGCTCGTAGGCCGACACCATGGTCCTGGCCACACCGGCTCGCTTGCCTAGTTCGGTTTGGCTCAGACCGGCTTTCAGCCGGGCGTATCGCAATAGCCCAGCACCAGGCGATGGCATGTCGTCGTAGACGCTCATGTAAACGATTGTATCCCTCGGCTGTAGGAACCGTCCTGGACAGCGCGCGGGGTATGCCTGTGTCCGGCCTCCGGACCCCGAAGCATTCGCAGCCCTGACGGAGTGAGCCCGAGCGGACGAGAGCAATTGAGGACGCACTCACTTGCTTGTTGGTCGCGCGTGCGATCGTGCCGAGAAGAGGACATTTGGTCGAACCCAGGGCGGCCAGCGTGATGGGTTCCGCCGCCATCCGCGGGAAGACCAACACCCCCGTCAGCGCCTCCAAGGGACTCTTGTCATCCGCGACTCCACCGGTGCCGCGCCCACCAGCTAACAGCGCCGACCGAGCGCTCGATCGGACTCGTTGATGTTCATGACCACCCACGCTCGGGTTCGCTCCAGCTGGGTCACCTTCGAACCCTCGAGCGCCTCGTGCTCTGGTCAACCCCACCGACAAGGTGCCCCTCCACTGGAACAGGACGTCGCCGGCGACGAATACGCCGACTTCACGAAAGAATACCGCCTCCACCACGAACGAATAACGCTACCAACGACTTTCAACACGAAAGAGACATTACCAAGCCTTTATGAATAGCGGCACGCATGCTACCAATGTAGGTAGTCGGAATCGTCTTTCCCGCTATCCCGGAACGCATTCATGCGTAGTTATTGATTGGCGTTGGAAATGCATGGTGGCTTAAAGGTTTATCGTGGCTCGCCTGCTGCTGCGCGCAGCTACGTGGAGGCCGATCGCGGCCGTGCTGATGACTACTACCTGGGCCAGGGAACGGGCCTGGCGGATCGCTACGTGGCCTCACCGGGATTGGGGGAACGTCCGGGGGTACGACCTGCGGGGACGCTGACCGGTGACGCGTACGAGGCGTGGGTCGGCGGGTACGACCCTGCCACGGGCGCGCCCAAGGGGAGGGTGCGCGCCGACGCTCAGGCTGTGCGGTTTGTGGAGGTCGTGGTCAACGGCCCGAAGTCGTGGTCGTTGGCCGCGGTCCTGCATCCGGAGATCGCGGCGGCCTATGACGGCGCGCAGGACCGCGCGGCCGAGCAGATCATCGGCTGGCTGGCCGAGCACGCCACCACCCGGGTCGGGCCGCGAGGCCGTCAGGTCCAGGTTCCAGTGCAGCAGATTGAGGCGGCGGTGGTGCGGCACTACACCTCCCGGGCTGGGGATCCGCATCGTCACCTGCACCTGCAGGTCAATGCCAGGGTCTTCGCCGAAGGCACATGGCGCGGACTGCACACCGTCGGGGTGCGGGACGGACTGGACGCGATCAACGGGATCGGTCACGCGGCCATGATGACGGACCCGGGGTTTCGGGCCGCGCTGGCCGCCCGCGGCTACAGCCTCGACTACGAGTCGGGCGAGGTCGCCGAGCTGGCCGGGTTCGTCGGGCCGTTCAGCGCCAGGGCGGCGCAGATCGCCCGCAACAGCGACCGGTACGAGGCCCAGTGGCGGGCCGCCAACCCCGGAGCCGAGCCCGGCCCGAAGATGCGCCGGGCCTGGGACGGCAGGGCGTGGGCCGATGCCCGCCCCGACAAGGTGATCCCGGCCGACGGCACCCAGCTGGCCGCGCGGTGGGTCGAAGAGCTGACCGAGCTGGGTTACCGCCCCGACCCTCAGGCCGCACGCCCGGCCGCGGTGGACCCCGTCGGCCCCCGCAGTGCTGGGCGCACTGTTGTGCGACCGGGGGCGCTGGATCGCGACGCGGCGGTAGAGACGATCGTGGCCCGGCTGGGGGCACGCCGCTCGGGCTGGAACGGCGCGGACGTTCGCGGTGAGGTCGAGCAGCTGATCGCCCGTACGGGTCTTGTGGCCCAGGCCGCGGTGCGGCTGGAGCTGGCCGAGGACCTCACGGCCCGCGCCCTGAACGCGTGCGTGCCCCTGCTGACTCACCGCGACGGGTCGCCGTGGCGCGGGGTGCCGGAGCATGTCCGGGCACTGACTTCACCGGCGGTTATCGAGGTCGAAGCCGACATCACCAGTGCGATGATCGCCCGGGCCCAGGAGTGCCCGGTCCGGGCCGACCTCGAGCCCGTGGCCTGGCTGGATGTCGCCCAGCGTGAGGTTGTCGCTGCCCTGGCGGGTACCGGGACCCTGCTGGTGGTCGAAGGGGCGGCAGGGGCCGGCAAGACCACCACCCTTGCCGCCGCCCGAACAGCGCTGGGCGAGCGGGGCCACCGGCTGGTGGTGGTGACCCCGACCCTGAAGGCAGCCACCGTCGCCGCCCGGGAGCTCGGCAGCCGCGCGTTCTCAGCGGCCTGGCTCGCCCACCAGTACGGCTACCGCTGGGACGACCGCGGCGTCTGGACCCGACTGGCGCCAGGCCAGCGTGAGCCTCACGGCGACCCGCACACCGCAAAGGCCTACGCCGGCCCGGCGCCTGCGGCGGCGTTGCGGCCCGGTGACCTGCTGTTGGTCGACGAGGCCGGGATGCTGGACCAGGACAGCGCCCGCGCCCTGTTGACCATCGCTGACCAGAGCGGGGCACGGGTCGCGCTGGTCGGGGACCGCCACCAACTGCCCGCAGTGGGCCGCGGTGGGGTCCTTGACCTCGCCGTCCGCTGGGCCGCACCCCAAGGGTGCCTGACCCTGGATGTCGTCCACCGGTTCAGCGATCCCCAGTACGCCCGGATCAGCCTCGCAATGCGCACCGGTGAACCCCTCGCTGTGGGTGGTGAGCGTCCGGGTGAGGCATCTGGTGGGGTCTTCGACGCCTTGGTGGCCCGCGACCAGATCCGCATCTACCCCAGCGACGCCGAACGCACCCAGGCCCTGGCCGTCCTGACAGCCGCCAGCATCATCGGCGGCAAGCACGGGGTGCTGGTGATGGCTGAGACCCGTGAGCAGGTCGGCGCCCTGAACGGTGCGATCCGTGACCGCCTCGTGGCAGCCGGGCGGGTAAAGGACACTGCGGCGATCACGACCCAGGCAGGGGAGCGGATCGGCGTGGGCGACCGGGTCGCGACTCGCCTCAACGACCGAGCCCTGCAGGTGGCCAACCGCGACACCTGGACTCTGACCGTTATCGCCGATGACGGAACTGCCACTGTGACAGGCAGCACGGGGCAGCAGCGGGTGCTGCCGCCCTCCTATGTCCGCCAGCAGGTGGAGCTCGCCTACGCGAGCACCAGCTACGGCGCGCAAGGTGAAACCACCAGCGTCGGGCACTTGCTGCTGGGCGAGCACACCGGCGCCGCTGGCGCGTACGTCGGGATGACCCGCGGCCGCGACACCAACATCGCCCACCTCGTCGCTGAGTCGGTCCAGGATGCCCGGGCCCAGTGGGTCGCGGCGTTCAGCCGCGACCGCGCCGACCTCGGACCCGCCCACGCCGCACGCCTGGCCGCCGCCGAAGCCGGCAAGTACGCACCGCAGCGGCCCCAGGCTCAGGCGCTGGCCGACCTGTACCGAGCCTGGACCAGCGAGGCGGACCTGTCCGAACGGCTTGCCGCAACCCGGCACCTGCGCCACCAGCTCGCCCAGGTGGTAGCGATCCGGGCCGGGTCCGACCCGCAGCTAGCACTGCTGGACAAGGCCGCCGACCATGCCTGGGCGGCCGCCGACCACGCCCACACCCGAGCCGACCAGGCCGCGGCCAGCATCAAAGCCGATGCTGGCCCGATCGCTGAGGCCCTTCGTGGACGGTGGGACAACGACTACCCGGCGGCATCGGCGGCGGCCGAGAGGATCCGCGGCGGCAGCCGGCGCTTCGGGCGGCATCGCGGCGACGTGCGGCAGGCTCGCGCACACCTGCAGGATTGGGCGCAGACCTGGCGGCCCGTGCTCCCGCAACTCCCGGTCGACGTCGACGAGCTGGCTGCAGCGATGCCCTACACCGCCACCTCCGCGCTCCACCAGGCGATCACCAGCCACGCCCAGAACACGGCCGAGCAAGCCCACCCCGACCACCGGCAGCTCCGCACCGCAGCTGAGCAAGCCACCGCCACGGCACACGAGGCCGACCAGGTCCGCAGCACTGCTGCGGGGTCAGTCTCACGGCGGCTCGACCGGTTCGGCAGCCTCGCCTACGCCGACGACCCCACCGGACGCCTTGCCGAAACCGAACACGCCGCCGCCGAACTCACCGTTGACCTGGGCCGAGCACGGGAACGTGTCGGCGCGCTCCGGCAGGAGCCAGCGATCCGCACCCTGACGCCCGGGCGGCTTCAGACCGAACGCGAGAACTGGCAGGCCCAGCGCGCCGACGCCCAGGAAGCGGACCGTGACGGCGAGTGGCTCGCCGCCGCAGCCACGACCCCTACCCGGGTCCACCCCGAGGATCGGGTGTCTCCGACACCCGATCGTGGCCGAGGCCAAGGGATCGGGCGGTGAGAACCCCCTGCGTTGTAACCGCCCGCAGACGTCCTCGAGCCCGGGCCCCGAGAGCAAGCGGCCTCCGTTGCTTCCCCACGGCGGCCGGCCACGTTTCGATCCAACTGTCCACGAACGTTACGAAAAGGTGCCTATCAAGGTGACCGCCAGGGGCTCAACCACGGCCTTAGGGAAGGTAAGGAGAGCCAGACCGCTCACCGGAAACGCACACACCACCAAGGAGCAAGACAATGAACAACAAAGACAACAAGCCTGGCGCGCAGCGCGGGCGCGACGACGAGCTGCTCACCATCGGTGAAGTCGCCGATATCGTCCGCGTCCCCGTCGCCACCTTGCGTTACTGGCGCCACCTCGGCACCGGTCCCCGCAGTTTCCGTGTCGGCCGCGGCGTGCGCTACTGGCACCACGAAGTCATCACCTGGCTGCAAAGCCAAAGCGACGGTCCCACCGCCGCATGAGTCCTGGTCAAGTCAGCGGCTCGCGGGAACTTGACACGTGGCAATGTCACCACCTGGACGTAGCCTGCCTTGGAAGCACAGAGGCAAGGCGCGGGATTACGCCATGAGGCTCCGTGCGATGTAGCAGACGTCGAAGGTCTCATTGGAGACCATGGAGCAGTGCCAGACAGATACACGAGGTACTGGAGGGTCAAGGTCATGGCAAGCATTGAGCGTCGGCAGATCCGGGGCCAGGAGCGCTTCCTGGTCCGCTACCGGGACCCGAGCGGGAAGCAGAAGGCGCGGACCTTCGTCTCGGAGAAGGCGGCGGTCGACTATGAAGCCGAGGTCCGGACCGACATGCGCCGGGGTGCATACCTAGATCCGCAGGCTGGCCAGATGAAGGTGGCGCCGTGGTCGGAGAAGTGGATTGCGGCCCAGGGGCACTTGAAGCCGTCGACGCGCACCCGGTACAGGGGTCTGCTCAAAGTCCAGATCCTGCCGAAGTGGGGCAGTTGTAGCCTGCACGACGTCGACTTCCTCGAAGTCCAGGGATGGGTCTCCGAGCTGACCAGCTCGGGGCTGTCGGGGTCGACGGTCCGACAAGCTCACCGGGTGTTCTCGCTGCTCTTGGAGACGGCTGTCCGGAGCAAGCGGCTGTCCTCCAACCCTGCCATCGGTGTGAAGCTCCCGAGGGCCGGGAAGCCGGAGAAGACATTCCTTACCCATGAGCAGGTCACCGCGCTGGCAGACGCGGCGGGGGAGTCGCGGACCGTGATTCTCGTCCTGTCCTACTGCGGGCTTCGCTGGGGTGAGATGGCGGCTCTGCGGGTCGGCCGAGTCGACACGATGCGCCGACGGTTCGACATCGCGGAGTCGGTGACCGAAGACGTCGGGAGGTTGGTCTGGGGGGACCCAAAGAATCACCAACGCAGGTCGGTGCCGATCCCCAAGTTCCTGGTCGACGAGCTGAACGCTCTCAAAGCCGGTAAGGGTCCAAAGGACCTCCTGTTTACCGGGGACCGAGGCGGGGTGCTGCGGAACGGGAACTTCCGCAGGGACGTCTTTGACCACGCGGCGAGGGCGGCGGGTCTGGACGGGCTCACGCCGCACGAGCTGAGGCATACGGCAGCTTCACTGGCGGTCAGCGCTGGAGCCAACGTCAAGGCAGTCCAGAGGATGTTGGGCCACGCGTCGGCAGCTATGACTCTGGATGTCTACGCAGGCCTGTTCGACGACGACCTGGACGGCCTCGCGGACCGCATGGACGAGGCTCATGTGTACTCAGCGTGTACTCAGGCCGACGAACGAGCCAAAGGCAAGAAGGCGGTCGTGAGTGAAATCCGTTCTGCCACAACGGAGTTGGCCTAGTGGGGCAGCAGGGGCTTGAACCCTGGACCGACGGATTATGAGTCCGTTGCTCTAACCAGCTGAGCTACTGCCCCGCGCGTGCACGGCATACCGCACCATGCGACTGGTGAGCCTATCGCGGTGTCTTGAAGGCGGCCTCAAGGGTCAGCGGG
>Ga0209585_10000640_pt1 | contig 13492 bp, 13 predicted proteins | sample NGEPerone_FD_185491 | JGI IMG/M metagenome (GOLD analysis project Ga0209585, IMG submission 185491) | Arctic peat soil microbial communities from the Barrow Environmental Observatory site, Barrow, Alaska, USA - NGEE Permafrost154B-one... | ecosystem: Environmental > Terrestrial > Soil >... | reverse complement strand
ACGGTTCGGTCCAGCAGGTGCCGTTCGACCCGTCCGCGCATGATCTGACGCTGCTGGTCATGAACACTCGCGCGAAGCACTCATTGGTCGATGGACAGTACGAACAGCGGCGCGCCAGCTGCGAGGAGGCTGCTCGACAGCTGGGTGTGCCCTCCCTGCGTGAGGTGCCCATCGACGGGCTTGTCCAAACGCTGGATCGACTGCCGGACAAAGGGATCCGGGCGCGTGCCCGGCACATCGTGACAGAGATCGACCGGGTCCGCCAGACCGTGGCCCTGCTGCGCGCAGGGCGCATGTCCGAGGTGGGCTCAGTGTTCAACGCCTCACACGCATCCATGCGTGACGACTTCGAGATCTCCTGTGCCGAGCTCGACGTCGCGGTCGAGACGGCAACGGCTCACGGCGCCCTGGGGGCCCGGATGACCGGTGGGGGATTCGGTGGCTCGGCCATCGCGCTGGTGCCGGCCAGCAGCACGACCGAGGTGACCTCGGCCGTCATACACGCCTTTGCGGCCAGCGGTTTCGGTGCACCGGACGTCTTCGCCGTCACCGCGGGAGGGTCGGCCTCACGCGAGTCCTGACGCCGCCCGCCGTTCGGTTGGGAGGACGTCGCGGCTGAGGCTAGCCGCCCGCCGTACGCCTCAGGGGCGGGTGAAGTCCGCGGTGACGACCCACTGGCCACGGGCGTAGACCGCAGCCACGCCGACCCGGGTCAGAAGACCGTCAAGGACGTTGGCGCGGTGCCCGGGCGAGGCCATCCATGCAGCCACCGTGCGGTCGGCTGTCGTATAGCCTCGCGCCAGGTTCTCAGCCGCGCGCGCGGCGTGGCAGCCTGTCAGGATCTTATACATCGACTGGTGGTAGAAGGTCCAGGTGCGCGCCAGGTAGGCGTCCCAGCGCTCGGCGTAATAGTCCGGACACCAGTTGGCTGCGAGCTTGGCGCGACCGTACCTCGTCCGCTGGACGTTGATCTGGTAGATCACCCGGGCCTCGAACGCGGCGACCGTGGCGGCGCTGGGGGTGTAGGCCTGTGCCGGAGCAGCCGTCACGACGATCCCCGGGCCGACGAGCAGGCTCGCCACGAGAACGATTCGGCGAGCGAGGAGTCTTGGTCGAGATGTCATACAACTAGCGTAGAACTATCTCGTCCTCAATGCCCAGTTTTTTTACGCACAAATAATGAGGCATTGTCTAGTCTCTTACGCACAACTCATGAGCATTGTCTAGTCTAAATAGACTAGTAGTCACATTCAAATGTGACCGTCTCAGCACGAATCATGACAACCGGTGACCGCTCAGCAAGCCGGCGCACATGACGCAGCGGAGCGGAATACCCCATCGGTATTCCGCGCCGCCAGGCCAGCTGCTGGGGTCAGGCCTGGGCCGCGGCGAGGTTCTCGTCGATCGCAGCCAGGAACTCCTCGGTAGTCAGCCATGCCTGGTCCGGGCCGACCAGCAGCGCAAGGTCCTTGGTCATCTTGCCCTCCTCGACGGTCTGGACGCACACGCGCTCGAGGGTCTCGGCGAAGGCCGTCACCTCGGGGGTGCCGTCGAGCTTGCCGCGGTGCTTGAGGCCACCGGTCCACGCGTAGATCGAGGCGATCGGGTTGGTGGAGGTCGGCTTGCCCTGCTGGTGCTGGCGGAAGTGCCGGGTGACGGTGCCATGCGCAGCCTCGGCCTCGACGGTCTTGCCGTCCGGGGTCATCAGCACCGACGTCATCAGGCCGAGCGAGCCGTAGCCCTGCGCCACGGTGTCGGACTGCACGTCACCGTCGTAGTTCTTGCAGGCCCAGACGTATCCGCCCTCCCACTTCATGACCGCAGCAACCATGTCGTCGATCAAGCGGTGCTCGTAGGTCAGACCCGCAGCGTCGTACGCATCCTTGAACTCGGCGTCGAAGACCTCCTGGAAGATGTCCTTGAAGGCGCCGTCATAAGCCTTGAGGATGGTGTTCTTGGTCGAGAGGTAGACCGGGTACTTGCGCTCCAGGCCGTAGTTCAACGACGCGCGGGCGAAGTCCTCGATGGACTTGTTGAAGTTGTACATGCCCATCACCACACCGCCGCCGGCCGGGATGTCCACGACATCCAGCTCGATCGGCTCATGGGCGGTCGGGTCCGTCGGGTGCCAGGAGATCGTGACCTTGCCTGCGCCGGGAACCTTGAAGTTGGTCGCTTTGTACTGGTCTCCGAAGGCGTGACGGCCGATGATGATCGGCTTGGTCCATCCCGGCACCAGCCGCGGGATGTTGGTGATCAGGATGGGCTCACGGAAGATGGTGCCGCCGAGAATGTTGCGGACAGTGCCGTTGGGCGAGGGCCACATCTTCTTCAGGCCGAACTCCTTGACACGGGCCTCGTCGGGGGTGATGGTCGCGCACTTGACGCCGACGCCGTACTTCTTGATGGCGTTCGCCGCGTCGATCGTGATCTGGTCGTCGGTCTCGTCACGCTTCTGGATCGACAAGTCGTAGTACTTGAGGTCGATGTCCAGATACGGGTGGATCAGGCGGTCCTTGATGAACTGCCAGATGATCCGCGTCATCTCGTCACCGTCGAGCTCGACGACGGGGTTCTTCACTGTGATCTTGCTCATGCGTAGGGGCTCCTCGGTTCGACCTCTGGCTACTTCACTGAACGTGCCGCAAGATTACCTTGACATCAAGATACTTTGCACTCGGGCCTTCAGCCTCGAGACACCTGACGAGCGTTGTTGGGGGCGCTGCTAACGTCGACGGGGAACTCATCCACCTCGCCCGAAGGGGCGCCAGCCGAAGGGCACAACGTGAGCACAACTCCCATCAAGGTCGCCGTCACCGGCGCCGCAGGCCAGATCGGCTACAGCCTGCTCTTCCATATCGCCAGTGGTGCGCTGTTCGGCCCTGACACTCCCGTGGACCTGCGGCTGCTCGAGATCACGCCGGCGCTGAAGGCTCTCGAAGGCGTCGTCATGGAGCTCGACGACTGCGCCTTCCCGACGCTGGCCGGCGTCCAGATCGGCGACGACCCGAACACGATGTTCGAAGGCGTCAGCCTCGCACTGCTCGTCGGTGCCCGTCCGCGCGGTCCCGGCATGGAGCGCAGCGACCTGCTCGCGGTCAACGGCGCGATCTTCACCGGTCAGGGAAAGGCCCTCAACGACCACGCCGCCGATGACGTCCGCATCACCGTGACCGGCAACCCGGCCAACACCAACGCCCTCATCGCGATGAGCAACGCACCGGACATCCCCCGCGAGCGCTTCTCGGCACTGACCCGCCTCGACCACAACCGTGCGCTCGCACAGCTGGCCGCCAAGGCCGGCGTCAGCGTCAACGACATCCGCAAGATGACGATCTGGGGCAACCACTCCGCGACGCAGTACCCGGACATCTTCCACGCCGAGGTCAACGGGCAGAACGCGGCGCAGCTGGTCAACGACCAGGCCTGGCTGGAGAGTGACTTCATCCCGACCGTCCAGAAGCGCGGTGCCGCCATCATCGCGGCGCGCGGCTCATCCTCTGCCGCTTCGGCTGCGTCGGCGACCGTCGACAACGCCCGCGACTGGCTTGGTGCCTCCGCCGACGGCGACTGGCTCTCGATGGCCGTCGTGTCCGATGGTTCCTATGGTGTCCCCGAGGGCCTGATCTCTTCCTTCCCCGTGACCACCAAGGACGGCAGCTACGAGATCGTCCAGGGCCTGGAGATCGACGACTTCTCCCGTGCGCGCATCGATGCCTCAACAGCCGAGCTGGTTGAGGAGCGCGACGCCGTCCGGAGTCTTGGCCTGATCAAGTAGGCCAAACGCCCACTCGTCAAAGGCAACTGCCCGTCAGCACCGTGTGCTGGCGGGCAGTGGTGTATGCCGTTGGCCCGGCTCATCGCCTCGGCCGCAGATCCAGGGCGCTGACGATGACAAACAGCCCAAGGCCCATGCTCAGGAGGAACGCCACGTCGGCAAGGCGGGAACGCACGACCAGCCCGCCCGCCCGTCCTCGGGGCAGCATCAGCCTCAACAACGCCGCAGCCACCAAGGTGCCGGCAACCACAAACCCGCCCGGGCGAACGTGGCCAAAGCCCATCAACGCGAGGCCAGCCATCAGTGCCACCGCGACCAACCACAGCGCGCCGAAGCGGGCAGAGGTCACACGGGCAGAAGTCATGAACGAGCCATACGCTCGGCAGCCTCGACGACGTTCATCAGCAACATGGCACGGGTCATCGGCCCAACACCGCCAGGGTTAGGGGTGAGCCATCCGGCGACCTCGGCCACGTCAGGGTGGACGTCGCCCACCACGCGCGACTTTCCGTCATCGCCCACCTCGCGGCTGACGCCCACGTCCACGACCGCAGCGCCCGGCTTGACCATGTCCGCCGTGATGATGCCGGGGAACCCTGCCGCGGCGACGACGATGTCCGCCTGCGCCACGTGCTGCGCCAGATCGCGGGTTCCGGTGTGGCACAAGGTGACCGTGGCGTTCTCGCTGCGCCTGGTCAGCAGCAGGCCGAGTGGTCGACCCACGGTGAGGCCACGCCCGACGACCACGACGTGGGCCCCTGCGATCGGGACGTCATAGCGGCGCAGCAGCTCGATGATGCCCACGGGGGTGCATGGCAAGGGCGCTGCCTGCCGGAGGACGAGGCACCCCAGGTTGTAGGGGTGCAGCCCGTCGACGTCCTTGCTCGGGTCCACCCGGGAGAGCAGGGCGAACTCGTCGAGCCCGGTCGGTTGCTGCACGAGGTATCCGGTACACGCGGGGTCGGCGTTGAGCAGGTCGATGATGGCCTCGACCTCGGCCTGGGTGGCGCCGGTCGGGAGGTCATGCCGAATACTCGCGATGCCGACCTCGGCGCAGTCCTTGTGCTTCGCGTTGACGTACCACTTGGTGCCCGGGTCCTCGCCGACCCGCACGGTCCCGAGACCGGGGATGATGCCGAGCTCGGCCAGGGCCGCAATACGTTCCTTGAGCTCTTCCTTGATGGTCGCCAGCGTCGCTTTGCCGTCCAGAGTCTGAGCAGTCATGACGCGAATCTTTCCACAGGCAGGCTGGAGCCCACCCACGCGACCCCGTTGCGTGAAAAACTGTGGCTGCAAGGACACAACGGGAGTCAGATGCCGCTCCGCGGAACGCGCTACGGGCAGGTCAAACGGTGAGTCGGCATACGAAGGGGGCCTTTCAGTGCTGGTCGACGGAGCGGACGCGCAGAACCCCGTTCGGGAGCCTGACGCTCCCGAGGGGTACGAGGATCTGGAACGGATCGACGAGGGAGGCTTCGCCACCGTCTACCGGGCCCGCGACATCCGCTTCGACCGTACCGTCGCCCTCAAGGTCTTGCGTTCGGACACCCTCAACGACCGTCAGCTACGGCGCTTTCGCGCCGAGTGCCTGGCGACCGGCAGGGTCTCCTCACACCCGAACATCGTGACGGTCTACGGCGCCGGGACGACGCGAGGCCGCCGCCCGTGGCTGGCCATGGAGTACTGCTCGGGTGGGTCACTGGCCCGCAAGGTTGCCGCCCAGGGCCCCTTGCCGGTTGACGAGGTGGTCTCGATCGGAGCTCGCCTGTGCAGCGCATTGCACGCGGCGCACGAAGCCGACATCCTGCACCGGGATGTCAAGCCACACAACGTGCTGCTCACGGCCTACGGCGAGCCTGCGTTGGCCGACTTCGGGATCGCCAGCGTGGTCACTGTGGACGACACCGGCAGTGTTGCGACCGAGACCGCCGCGTACACGGTCGTCCACGCCGCTCCCGAGATCCTCGAGGGCAAGGCCGCGACCGCTGCGTCTGACATCTACTCGCTCGGTTCCACGCTTTACACGTTGTTGGCCGGACAGGCGCCGTTCGACAAGGAGGCACGCACGGGCCTTGCCCCTCTGGTCGCCCGGATCCTGCGCAACGACGTTCCGGCCATCACGCGCCCCGGGGTTCCTCCCCAGCTCGAACAGCTCCTGCGCAGGTGTATGGCCGCTGAGCCCCACGACCGTCCCGCCTCCGCTGTGGAGCTCGGCGCCTCCCTGACCGAGCTGGGGCAGGGCCTCACCCCCGTTGCATCGGCCCCGCGTTCGCCTGAGCCCACCCTCGATACACCTCCGATCAGCTCCAGACGCCGGTTCCTCGTCCTCTGTGGCGCGCTCGCCGCCCTGCTGGCTGTATCCACTGTATGGAGACTTGCCCAGCCCGCGACCGAGCCCGATCAGACGTCATCGAGCGATCTGTTGGCGACGGCTGCACAGACTGCCGCCAGGTACACCCCCAGGAATGCTGTCGTGGCCCAAGGACCCGACAAGGGCGAGCTGATCGTGTCCTGGGCCATGCCGATCCGCCCCGACGTCGTTGCCACGGTGATCTACGAAGGAGCGGGCGCCGGCAAGGCAAGGGCGATCGTCAACTATGACGCCAGCCCCAACGCCGCCCCATGGGTGGCGCTGCGTGGACTGCCGAGCGGGCAGCAGACGTGTCTGTCCGTGGCCCATCTTGTCTCACCCGGGGACGTGGCCACCTTCAGCCACCCGGTGTGTGCGGCGGCGCGCTAGCTGACCCAGCGCATCCGCTGATCTGATCTGACCTGATCTGATCTGATCTGCCGAGACGGTCCCACAAAGGCAGCCGGCTCAGTGGGCGAAGTGGCGGGTCCCGGTGAAGTACATGGTGACGCCGGCTGCCGTGGCAGCCTCGATCACCTCTGCGTCGCGCATCGAGCCACCAGGGGCGACCACGGCTCGTATGCCGGCGTCCAACAGGACCTGGAGCCCATCGGCAAACGGGAAGAACGCATCCGAGGCTGCCACCGAGCCGGCTGCGCGTTCCGCACCGGCGCGGGTGACCGCCAGATGGCACGAGTCCACCCTGTTGACCTGGCCCATACCCACGCCGACGCTGGCCCCGTCCTTGGCCAGCAGGATGGCGTTGGACTTGACGGCGCGAATGGCCCGCCATGCAAATGCCAGGTCTGCCAGCTGTGCGGCATCCGCCGCGTCGCCGCTGACGAGCGTCCAGAGCGACGGGTCATCGCCGCCACCGCCCTCGACAACCGCATCGATCTTGTCTCGCGTCTGCATCAGGACCCCACCACTGACGGCACGGAAGTCGATCTGTTCGGCGCCGCGCTCCATGCCCTCGGGCAGCTTCAGCAGACGAATCGCCTTCTTGCGCTGAAGAATCTCCAGCGCCTCCGGCTCAAAGTCCGGAGCGATGACCACCTCGGTGAACACCTCGGCAACCCGTTCGGCCATCGCCGCCGTGACGGGACGGTTGGTCGCGATGACGCCGCCGAACGCCGACACCGGGTCGCACGCATGAGCGCGGTCGTAGGCCTGCGCGATGTCGACGCCGATCGCGACACCGCAAGGGTTGGCATGCTTGATGATCGCAACGGCCGGCTCGGCGTGGTCGTAGGCCGCGCGCTGGGCGGCATCGGCATCGATGAAGTTGTTGTAGGACATCTCCTTGCCGTGAAGCTGGTCGGCAGTAGCGATACCGGGACGCCAGTGGGCATAGAGGGCGGCCTTCTGGTGCGGGTTCTCGCCGTAGCGAAGGACAGTCGCCCTGTTCCACGTGGCGCCGACCCATTCCGGGAAGCCGGTGCCGTCGCTGGTGTCGGCGAGGACGTTTCCCATCCAGCTGGCGACCGCGAAGTCGTAGTTGGCCGTGTGCACGAATGCTTCTGCCGCAAGGGTTTTGCGCTGGTCGAGGGTGAAGCCACCACCACGAACAGCCACCAACACGGAGACATACTCGACAGGGCTGGTCACGATCGCGACGCTCGCGTGGTTCTTGGCCGCGGCCCGCACCATCGAGGGCCCACCGATGTCGATCTGCTCGATGCACTCATCCTGCGAGGCGCCCGAGCCGACGGTGTCGGTGAACGGGTAGAGGTTGGACACGACCAGGTCGAACGGCTCGATGCCGAGGTCGGCAAGCTGCTCCATGTGGTCGGGGTTGCGGGTGTCAGCCAGGATCCCGGCATGGATCGTGGGATGCAGGGTCTTGACCCGGCCGTCAAGGCACTCGGGAAATCCGGTGAGGTCCTCGACCCTGGTCACAGGGATGCCGGCGTCAGCGATCCGCGAGGCTGTCGAGCCTGTTGACACCAGGGTGACCCCGGCATCGTGCAGCCCCTGCGCCAGGACCTCCAGCCCCGTCTTGTCGTAGACGGAGATGAGCGCCCGGTGAACGGCGCGCTTGCCGAGTGCCTTCGAGTCGCTCACGGGATGGTGACCTTTCGCTCGGTAACGGTGAAACCTTCGCGGACCATCCGGCCCACGTAGTCGACGAGCATCTGGCGCTCGGCGGTCTTGATGCGTTCGTGCAGGGTCTGGACGGTGTCGTCGTCGCCCACACCGACGGCGCTCTGGGCCACGACCGGACCGGTGTCGACCCCAGAGTCGACGACGAACAGGGTGGCGCCGGTCACCTTTACACCGTAGTCAAGAGCTTCCTCGGGAGCCCGCATGCCGGGGAACGACGGCAACAGGGCCGGGTGGGTGTTGACGGTGCGTCCGCCGAACTCGCCAAGAAACGCCTCGCCGGTGAGCTTCATGAAGCCCGCCAGGACCACCAGGCTGGGGCTGTACGCCGCCACCTGCAAGGTGAGCGCGGCGTCCCATTGCGCGCGGGTCGCGAAATCGGCGACGCGGCATACGAACGTGGGGATCTGTGCCCGCCGCGCACGGGACAGGGCCTCGATGTCATCGCGATCGGCGCCAACCGCCGCGATCCGCACCCCGTAGGCCGGATCGGCTGTGGCGTCGATGAGCGCCTGCAAGTTGGTGCCGCTGCCCGATACGAGAACCAGGATCGAGCCGGCAGTCGACCCGGTGTCCGGCGTAGTTGTCACGATGGGAGACGATATCGGACGACCGTGGCCTGTCGGCCCACCCGTCAATACACAGGAGCGTCCCGTTGGCCTCGATCCGCACGCCACGCGTCCTGCCGCCGGGGATGGCGCATGCGCGACGGTCGGCGCTGCTGATGCTCGTGGGTCTGGTCGCCTCCAGCACCCCGTTGCCCTACACCGCGGTTGCCGTGCTCCCGCTCGTGTGGTCCGGGGTCGAGTCGGTCCGCGCGATCCGGGCCATGTCCGGCGGCCGGGCACCGACCCGCGGAATCGTGTGGAGCGCCGTCGGCCTCGTCATGGTGTGCGCTCTCACCGTGATGGTGGTGCTGCCATATGCGGTGTATGGCCCGGCCAAGAGACTTCAGGACTGCACCAGCGGGGCCAATACGGCGGTCGCGGTGGCTGAGTGCAAGTCGCACTTCTACGGCGGTCTGGAGTCGCTGCTCGGGGGCTTTCTCAGCGTCGGGCTGCGCGCAGATGGCTGAAGCAGACCACAACCGCAGCCCCCAGCAGCAGCTCTCCGAAGACGGCCGCACCGAACACCAACGACGGTGCTCCGACCACGCTCAGCCGGGCTGCGCCCAGCGAACCTCCAGCGAGCGCGCTCGCCAGCGTCAGAGTCAGAGCGGCCACCACGCAGGCCGCCGCCGCGACTCGTGCCTTGACCCGCCACGAGGAGAGCCGAGCGACCGAGCGCACGGCTCGCCATCCGACCAGGACCCCAGCCGCCACAGGGACAAGGACAACGAGCCACAGACCAGCGGGCAGCGTGCCGGGGTCCGGCAGGGCGCCCAGCCCGGGGATCAGGGGAAGAAGACCGGGGTTCGAGTGCGACCACGTGATGGATGTGCCCTGGCCGAAGGCGAACCCGGGGCCCGCCATCCATGACGCGGCCCAGAGCGCGACATTGGGCAGGGCCAGGAGCTGGCCGAGAGTGAGCACGCTGATACCGACAGGATCACCACCCAGAGTGTCGTAGAGCTGGCCGATCCGGTCCCGGTGCGCCACGATCACGCCGAGGGTCAGGACCAGTCCCGCGCCGAAGACGGCGAACGCGCCCGCCAGCCCGGGACGGATGGCCCGGCGCAGGTTGACCGGCAGCCGGGCCTTCAGCACCCGACTCAGACCGGGCGCAACCGAACCGATGTCGCCCCTGAGCTCCAGGGCGACGGCCGCCAGCACAGCAATCGCCCCAACGACAGCCGTGCCCAGAACCGAGCCCAAGGCCGATGCATGGAGGGGACGGCCGGAGGTGGAAAGGGCGACGAGCAGCCCCACCGCGGCATACGAGCCAATGAAGGCCACAGCCATGTTGGCAACGTCGTGGCCCGGGCCACCCCGGGTCTCGAACGTGCGCGGCCTCTCGTCGCCGAGCTGCACGAGAACCCTGCGCACGGCGATGATGGCGACCCCGAGCGGGATGGCGGTCAACAGCCACGGCATCAGCGAGATCGTGGCCTGCCCAGCCCCCAACGGCGCTCCGTTGGCCAGTAACCACACGCTGGAGCCGACGGAGAAGGCTCGGGTCCACTCCACGGTGCTCTCGGCGCTGGCAACCCAGACCAGCAGCGCAGGCAGGGCGATGGTGAGCATCGACACCACCGCTGCCGAGCCCCCTGCCACCGCCGATCGCCACCTCAGAGGGCCGCCCGTCAGGGCATCCGAGGGCAAGCGCCTGGTGGTGACGCGGCGATCGTGAAGAAGCTGACTCATGAGGTCTCCATGGTCGCCGTCAACAACCGCAGGGTGGGACAGGGCGCGCCGACGACGATGAGATTGCGGAGAAGGGCGCCCCGCTCCCCGCTTGTTGCCCTGAAACCACCGTTTGAGCCGGGATCAGGCAGTGAAACGGTGGTTTTGCGGCAACAAGGCGCAAATGAGCGCGAGTGTCAGCCCAGGTTCCTCATGATCTCGCGCATCAGCTCGGCAGTCGCGGACGGCGTCTTGCCGACCTTGACGCCGGCGGCCTCGAGGGCCTCCTTCTTGGCTGCAGCCGTGCCCGACGAACCGGACACGATGGCGCCCGCGTGACCCATGGTCTTACCCTCGGGTGCGGTGAAGCCCGCCACGTAGCCGACAACCGGCTTGGTGACGTGCGCCTTGATGTATGCCGCGGCCCGCTCCTCGGCGTCCCCACCGATCTCGCCGATCATGACGATGGCGTCCGTGTCAGGGTCGTTCTCGAACGCCTCGAGGCAGTCGATGTGGGTCGTCCCGATGATCGGGTCGCCGCCGATGCCCACGGCAGTGGAGAAGCCGTAGTCGCGCAGCTCGTAGATCATCTGGTAGGTCAACGTGCCGGACTTGGAGACCAGGCCGATACGCCCTGCGCCGGCAATATCGGCCGGGATGATGCCCGCGTTGGAGGCTCCGGGGCTAATGATGCCAGGGCAGTTCGGGCCGATGATGCGCGTGGTGCCGGCCTGCAGCGCGTAGGTCCAGAACTCCGCTGAGTCCTTGACCGCGACGCCTTCGGTGATGACAACAGCGAGCGGGATCTTGGCGTCGATGGCCTCGATCACGGCGGACTTGGTGAACTTGGCCGGGACGAAGACGACGGTCACGTTGGCGCCGGTCGCCTCGATCGCCTCGGCCACCGACCCGAAGACCGGCACGGAGACACCCGAGTCGAACTCGACCTTCTGACCGCCTTTGCCGGGGGTCACGCCGCCGACGATGTTGGTGCCCGAGGCCAGCATGAGCTGGGTGTGCTTCTTGCCCTCGGAGCCGGTCATGCCCTGGACGATGACCTTGGAGTCAGCGTTGAGAAAAATAGCCACTGTGGTTGCCGCCTTTCAGTTCTTGCTGGCGGCCGAAGCCAGCTCGGCGGCCTTGCGGGCCGCGCCGTCCATGGTCTCTTCCACGGTCACCAGAGGATGCGCGGCCTCGGCGAGGATGCGGCGACCCTCCTCGACCTTGTTGCCGTCAAGTCGGACGACCAGCGGCTTGGTGGCCTCATCGCCGAGGACGTTGAGGGCGCCGACGATGCCGTTGGCCACCTCGTCGCAGGAGGTGATGCCGCCGAAGACGTTGACGAACACCGACTTGACGTTCTGGTCGTTCAGGATGATGTGCAGACCGTCGATCATGACCTGAGCCGACGCGCCGCCACCAATATCCAGGAAGTTCGCGGGCAGGGGGTGATGGCCGGACGATCCGAACTCCTCACCGGCGTAGGCAACGCAGTCGAGCGTCGACATGACCAGTCCTGCGCCGTTGCCGATGATGCCCACGGACCCGTCGAGCCGGACGTAGTTCAGGTCTTTGGCCTTGGCTGCAGCTTCGAGCGGGTCGGCCGAAGCCTTGTCCTCGAGTGCCTCGTGATCGGGGTGACGGAAGCCGGCGTTGTCGTCGAGCGTCACCTTGCCGTCAAGGGCGACGATCCTGCCGTCGGTGGTCTTGACCAGCGGGTTGACCTCTACGAGCGTCGCGTCCTCGTCGCGGTAGACGGTCCACAGCTTCTGCACGGCCTCGGCGATCTGCGCCTTGACGTCCTCGTCGAAGTTGGCCGCGTCGACGATCTCTTTGGCCTTGGCCGCGTCGATGCCCACGATCGGGTCGACGGGGATACGGGCGAGTGCCTCGGGACGCTCGACCGCGAGCACCTCGATCTCCACCCCACCCTCCTTGCTGGCCATCGCGAGATAGGAGCGGTTGGCGCGGTCGAGCAGGATGGAGAAGTAGTACTCCTCAGCGATCTGCGCGCCGGCGGCGATCATCACCTTGTGGACCGTGTGGCCCTTGATGTCCATGCCGAGAATCTGTCGGGCGGCCTCTGCGGCTTCATCAACAGACTTGGCGACCTTGACGCCACCGGCCTTGCCACGCCCACCGACCTTGACCTGCGCCTTGACGACGACCACTCCGCCGCTGTTGGCGCCGATCGTCTCTGCCGCTGCGCGGGCTTCTTCCACGGTCTCGGCGACGGTGCCAGCCAGCACCGGCACACCGTGCGCTTCGAACATGTCGCGCGCCTGGTATTCAAATAGATCCACGAGTTCTTCCTCATCATCCGGTAAGGGAACGTCCCAGCGGAGCGTAGCCCGCGGTTATACAGGGTGACCGCCTCGGGTACTGCGGATGGGACAAATCTCACGTGAACCATCCCGCAGATGGAACCGATCGCAGGCTAGCGTCGTCCGATCTCCGGAGGTAAACCAATGCGACGACTGCTGCGAGTCATCTGCTGCACGGCGGCGGTGGCAACAATGACCGCCTGCGGCTCTCAGGGCCCAGCCAGCAGCCCCTCCAACAGCCCGTCCCAATCGTCGGTCTTCCCGCTGACGATCACGCGAGTCGGCGGCGTCGCGGGCTTCCATGACGTGATGGTCGTCACCAGCGACGGGCTAGTGTCGGTCACGCAAAAGGGAAAGGCGCCGCGGCAGTGCCGGCTCACCCCCGAGGCGGCCAAACGGGTGACGACCGCCGCATCGCAGGTGCCGTGGCCTCACCTCACCTCCGGCAAGACCACCGCCACCTTCCACGACGAAATGGTCACCATGGTGCTGTCGCCTGCCGGCGGGCCGGTCAGGGTGGAGGACCCGCAGGTCGGTGCCGCGGGCCCGGTCTTCACCGAGCTGGCCAACGAGCTCAACGGCGGCCAATCCGCATCCGGTATGTGCACGCCTGTCTGACCCCTCGGGATCCGCCAGAACCTTGGAGGACAAGATC
>Ga0209585_10000639_pt1 | contig 13494 bp, 15 predicted proteins | sample NGEPerone_FD_185491 | JGI IMG/M metagenome (GOLD analysis project Ga0209585, IMG submission 185491) | Arctic peat soil microbial communities from the Barrow Environmental Observatory site, Barrow, Alaska, USA - NGEE Permafrost154B-one... | ecosystem: Environmental > Terrestrial > Soil >... | reverse complement strand
CGTGCTTCATGCCACAGTACTCGGCCCAGCGCCGCTCGAACTCGTCCAGGTAGTGCCCCGCCGATGACACCCAGCCGGTGCGCACGCAGTCCGCGACGAGCTCGAGTTCGCGCTCGCCGAGTGCTGGTTCGTTGACGGGGATCATGCCTTCGAATCCGGCCGCGCAAGCAAATGGAACCGAGGCCATGGCGGCGTGTCATCCCCGGGGTACCACGACTGGAGGTAGTCGTACTCGCCATAGTAGGTCCACGTTCGCCAGCAGCCGTATGCATCCAAGATGTCGAAGAGTTCCACCGGATCTTGGCCGCAGGCTCGAAGATTGTCAGCGTGTACCTCAATATGGAGAGCTGGCCGGCGGTCTCGTAGCAGTCGAGCGGCTCCACGCAGCACTTCGATCTCGTAGCCCTCGCAGTCGATCTTCAGCAGGTCTGGAGCGCTGCCGATGTAGTCGTCCAGCATCACCATGGGAACGTGAACACCCTGCCCTTGCAGGCCTTCACGAATCACCTGTCCGTTCGAAGACGCGTCATTCATGAGTACCTCACCGCGGCTTGCACCCACGGCTCCTGAGACAAGCTCGACATTGACCAGATGGTTGAGGGCGATATTCCTTTCGATGATCGCCGCGTTGTGTGGCAACGGTTCGAAGGCAATTACGCGCCCGGCCGCCCCGACCCACCGCGATAGAAGGATCGCCGTACACCCATGGTGCGCGCCCACCTCCAGCACAACCTGGCCTGGCTGAAGCAGCATGTCTCGAAGCAGACGCATCTCGCGCCACACCGGGTCGGTTGCCTGTAAGTCGTACCACTCCCGGCCGTCCCGGTCGCCCACGTAGAAGGAGAATCGTTCGCCCTCGACCTCCTTCTCCTTCACATAGGGCGTGAAAGCGGTTCCACCGAGGCCCGTCCGGAGGCCGATTCGTCGTGTCATGTCTGCTCTCCCCCGGCTCAGGGCACCACGCAGACGACCAGCAAGCCCGCGAATGCGCGCGGATTCGCTCATGGCAGCGCCGCCATGCCGCTGGAAGGGGCGGCCCGCTGTTTCACGCCGCGGTGCTCGACCAAGCTTTGCTCGGTCTCGCCCAGGTGAAGGCCCGCGGACGACGCCCAGCCGCGGTGCACACAGTCGACAATCGGTGCGGGTTGGCGCTCGCCCACGACCGACCCATGGACTGGGATCATTCGCTCTCCACAGACAGATGCGTCACTTGCTACACTCCAACATGAAGTAGGCGTACAGGCGTGAGCCAGGCCACCGCTCCCGTACGAACTCGAGATTGGTCGTGTGCACGACGTATGCCTTTGAGAACAGACCGAGCGTGGCGCCCAGCCTGCCGACAAGAGCCTCCGGCGAATAGTGCCGTGAGAACGGTTCATCATACTCATCGTCGCGCCAAACGACCACGGAACCCTCGTCGACGCAGTCGCGATCGATCAAGGTGTAGGGGCTCGTCGCGATGAAGTGGACGTCCTCCACGTACAGGGGAACGATCGCTAGCTTCCCGCCGGTGCGGAGTACTCGCGCAGCCTCTCGGAGGAACCCAACGTCGGTGCCGCCTTGGAAGCACTCGAAGGCACACTGAGCGGACATGGCATCGACCGAACCATCGGGAAGCGGTATCTTCTGGGCATCTGCACCGATGCGCCACCCGCGCACTCCCTGCGGGTAGCTCAGGTCCAAGGAGAGCGCATTCAGTCCTGCATCTCGCAGGCAAGGTACCCAGTGACTACCGGCTGCCGCGACATCGATGTAGGTCATCCCCGCGGTGAGATGGGTCGATTCCTCGGCAAGGCAGTGCTCAAGCAGCTTCTCCACGCGAGTCGCGGAATCCCCGTAGTACGCCCCCAGTCCGGCGTGTGCCTCGACCCAGTCCGCAAAGCGCGCCACATCGACCTGTCTCGTCTGTACATCCACCCCTGCTCTCCGCAGCCTGTCAGCGAGACCACTGTAGAACTCGTCGTTGGGGTTCTTGGTGTGGTCATAGGTCGAAGCCAGACGGCTTGCATCAGCCTGGCGTGCTTCGACCACCTGCGCGGCAAGAGTGGCGGTCGCTCTCATCTCCGCCCGGACCTCCGAACGGACGAGCTCCGTCAGGCGCTCTCGCACCAGGGCTTTCGCATGACGAATGGGGTGCATCAGAAGCGCTCCTTCTCCTCGCACTCGAGGTACGGCCCCTGCTTCACCTCGAGGAACAGCGTGTCTTCGAGCATGCGGAACCCGTGGCCGCCGCCGACCATCAGCACAAGGTCGCCGGCCTTCACTTCACGGCTGGCCACAAGCTCTTTCGCGTCGTCGTACACGTCCAGGACGCAACGACCCTTGCGTACGAAGAGTACCTCAGACGTGCCCACCAGGTGCCGCTCCAGCGGCAGGTGCAGGTGGCGGTGTACCTCGCCACCGGCGGGGTAGGCGACGAATCCCACCTGCTGCTTGTAGTGGGGCGGCGTGACGAACGTGGTGGTGTCGGGAGCGAGCTCGGCGCGGATGATGTAGCACAGCTCCGCACCGTCCTTGGCGATGATCTCAAAATCAGAAGCCGATGACGTCATGCGACCGCGCTCCTCGCCTCCGCCAGCCATGCGCATTCCTGTGCTAGTCCGCCCGCAAGCTTCGTCGTGGGCCGGTAGCCTATCAACTCCACTGCCCGACTCACATCCGCCCATGTGTCCCGCACATCGCCGGCCTCTACGGGCTGCACGTCCAGCCGCGGCTCCACCCCCACGACCTCACCCAGCGTCGCGATCGCCTCGCCGAGGCTCACCCGGTTGCCGCCGCCGATGTTCATCACGGCGCCGGGCGGAGCCTTCGGCGCCAGCACCAGCCCCTCGACGATGTCGTCCACGTAGGTGAAGTCGCGGGTCTGCATGCCATCGCCGTAGACCACGATCTTGCGGCCGTCAAGCATCGCCTTGATGAACTTGTGGAAGGCCATGTCGGGCCGCTGCCGCGGGCCGTAAACGGTGAAGAAGCGCAGCGCCACCGTGTCGAGCCCGTGGTTGGCGTGGTAGAGCAGGCAGAGATGCTCGCCCGCCAGCTTCGTGACCCCGTAGGGCGAGCGCGGCCGCGGCGCCATGTGTTCGCGCAGCGGCAGCTCGTCCTGGTCGCCGTAGACCGACGAGGACGAGGCGTAGATCACCTTCGGCACCTGGGCGGCGACGCACGCCTCGAGCAGTTGCTGCGTCGCCAGCACGTTGTTGCGCGTGTAGACCTCGAAGGAGCTGCCCCAGCTCGCGCGCACGCCGGCCTGGGCGGCAAGGTGGTAGACGCCGGCGCAGCCGCGGAGGAGGGCGGCGAGGGCGGAGCGCTTCACGCCGCCGGCTTCGGGGCCGCCCGGCGCAGCCTCGGCGGCCAGGTCGAGGATGTTCGCCTCGTGCAGGGTGAAGGCGGGCTTGGCGCGCGCGCCCTCGAGGTTCGCCTCTTTGAGCGCCCGCGGGTAGTAGTCCTCGAACGAGTCGATGCCGACCACCGTGTGCCCGTCAGCCAGCAGCCTGTCGGTCAGATGTGATCCGACGAACCCGGCAGCGCCGGTGACGACGATGTGACCTTTCACCGCTTCTCGCTCAACGCAGCAGGCAACCCGGCAGGGCGCTCCGTCAGCATCCAGTCCAGCGTGCGCTCGAGGCCTTCTTCAAGGTCGACTGTAGGCTTGTACCCAAGCGCTTCTCGGGCGAGCGTGATGTCGGCGAAAGAGTGCAGCACGTCCCCCGGCCGCGCCGGCACGTACTCGATCTGCACAGCGCGCTCCGCGACTCTGCCCACGGCCTCGGCGAGCGCGATGACCGTGTGCGCGGAGCCGCAGCCCACGTTGCAGATCAGCGGGCCATCGAGGCGGCGCTCGCTGGCCGACAGAGTGGCCGCGACGACGTTGTCGACGTACGTGAAGTCGCGCGACTGAGCGCCGTCGCCGTAGACCACGAGGGGCACGCCGTCGAGCGCCTGCGAGAGGAACTTCGGGATCACGCCGCTGTACTGGGAGCTCGGGTCCTGCCGGGGCCCGAAGACGTTGAAGTAGCGCAGCGCCGCCACCTCGATGCCGTACACGGCGTTCAGCCCCATGCAGTACTGCTCGGCCGCCAGCTTCGAGACGCCGTAGGGCGAGATCGGCTGCGGCACGAGCTTCTCGGTCTTCGGCAGCTCCTGCGCGCGGCCGTACACGGACGAAGACGAGGCGAAGACCACCCTCTGCGTCCCGGCGTCGCGCGCCGCCAGCACCACGTTGAGCGTGCCGGTGACGTTGACCTCGTTGGTGGTCAGCGGATCCTGTATGGAACGCGGCACCGACGGCAGGGCCGCCAGGTGGATCACGCAGTCGACGCCCTTCGTGGCGGCATGAGTGCGCTCATAGCTGCGGATGTCGCCCTCGACGAGCTCGACCTCTCCCCCGACCGCCGCCAGGTTCTTGCGGCTGCCGGTGGAGAAGTTGTCGAGTACGCGCACCGCGTGGCCGCGACGTAGCAGCTCGGCCGCCACGTGCGAACCGATAAAGCCGGCTCCGCCGGTGACGAGAATCGTCGCCATGCTCATCTCCGGTTGGGAACGACGCGGATGTCGGCGGCGAGTGCCGAGAGGCGCAGCGCACGGACACGGCTTTGGACGAACGAGTCGACGCCGACCACCGCTTGCCCGTCGGCCGGCAGCCTGTCGGCCAGGTGTGATTCGCTGAACCCGGCACAGCCGGTGACGACGATGTGACCCTTCACGCCTCTTCTCCTGCCCCCTCGCTCGGCGCGGACCTCTCCCGCGCCGTTGACCAGTCTATCTAGCTTACCGTGTTCATAGGTAGGGTGCTCCGCAGACAGCCCTCCCACCTTTCTAGCAAGGTGAGATTCCGGAATTGTTTGGGCAAAGCCCGCAAGTGGCCTTCTCATGGAAGGCCCTCTTCCCGCCCTCCACCTTGCGCGGGCAGCGACCCGGAGGATAAGCTCAGAGGATGTCGCGAGGACGAGATTCGACTGCCGCAGGCCAGAACTCCCCGCTTTCCCTCTTCAGCAGGCTTTGCGGCCGGATGACATGGGAGCCGGCCTCGACGGCGCCGGGTGCGTTCAAGCTGCCTTTCGCGATCCTTATCGCACTCGCGTTCATTCCGCGAGCGTTGGTTCTCGTCTTCACCCGACCTTACTTTCAGCCTGATTCATCCGGCTATCAGGCGCTCGCGCATGCCTTCTTGCATGGCGATTTTGCTGGCTACGACGGGATTCGCACGCCGGGTTACCCACTTTTTCTCGCCCTCTTTGCGAACAACGTCGAGGTGACGCGCATCGCCCAACTGCTGATTGGTGTGGCCATCACGGGCCTCCTCTTTTTCATCGCTCTCCGCTTGACCGGCCGCCCGTGGGCGGCCTTCGTTGCCGGCGCGCTGTACGGTCTCAACCTGCAGCAGATCCTCACTGAATCGACGATCCTTTCCGAGACGTTGGCCACCGGTCTGCTGGTCGGCGCCGTCTGGCTCCTTTCTCGGCCTCTCGTGGGGCGCTCCAGTTACCCGCGGGCGCAGCTCATCGCGTTGGGGCTCGTATGCGCGGCGCTCGCACTGACCAGACCGGTCTTCGTCTTCGTGCCGATCGTCGCGCTGTGCGCGGTACTTCCCGTGCTCCGGCGAAGGCTGGTTGTCGTCCTCGCAGTGCTTGTTCCGAGCGTCGTGCTGCTCTGCGCCTGGTCGATGTTCAACTGGTATCAGATAGGCCAGTTCACCCCGTCGACGATCACTGGTCCGGCGCTGCTCACGCATTCACTCACGTTGGTCCCGGACGCCAGCAACAAGTACGCGGACTTCCGTGACGCCTACCTGGAAATGCGCAAGCAGCAGCCAGGTGTCGAGCCGAGCGAGTGGGCTCTCGCCAACACGGTCTTGGAGGAAACGAATCGCTCGCTTCCCCGTGTGTGTGAGGAGATGACGCCGCTGGCGGTCTCGCTCATTGCGAGCCATCCGGCGCATTACGCGGGCACCTTCGCGAAGGCCGCGGCGTGGTTCTGGAAAGGCGTAGGCCGTGGCAGCATGCCGTGGCGAACGGCCAGTGGCCCGCTATCGCTGGCATGGTTAGGCCAGAAGCTACTGCTCTTCATCGCATCCGGAATGCTCTTCCTGTTGACCGCGATTCTCACGGCACTGTGCCTTCTCCGTCGAGACCGGCCCGGCACCAGGGTGAGGCGCGCCTGGTGCTCGATTGGCTTGATCGTCATAGTCTCTTGCGTCGTCCAGGCGCTCACCCAATACGGCTCCAACGCTCGCTACGGTGTGCCCCTGCAGCCGTTGTGGGGGCTTGCGCTCGTCGTCTGGGTCAGCCTATGGATCGACGGGCAGAGGCAGCCAAGCGGGTGAAGCGGTCCGCACCCTAGGCGAGAGCTTCGCGCCACTCCATGCACGACTTCAACGCCGACGACCCGGCGGCCACGGCCGAGCTGCTCTTCAACGAGTTCGGCCTCAGTCCGGACTTCCGGAGATAGGAGGCACACGAAACCCCCAGAAAGTGGTCGCGAGCAGGGAAAAGGGGAGATTGAAGCGCGAGGGGTCGTGTTACTACAGCGAGCCTGGAGCAGCGGCTGTCTATGCGGGCGTCGCCGTCACCTCGAAGTCGCTGAACGCCGGCGGCTCGGGAATCTCCAGGGCGGCGAGGATCTGGCGCTGGCCGGGCGTCGTCAGTGAACGCTTGGCGACCCGCCCCGCGCCGGTCTCCAGGGTCACGAGGTGCATGCGCTCAAGCTCATCGCGCACGCATCGCCAGCTCTCTCCGGTGGCGTTCTCGACGACGCGGATGAGGAGGAGCGCCAGCCAGCAGAGCTGCACGTGGGCACGGATGCGGTCCTCGCGGTGGTGGAACACCGGGCGCAGCTTGAGGGCGCCCTTCAGGTCGCGCCAGCCGCGCTCCACCTGGTAGAGCTGCCGGTAGGCGGCGGCGAGGTCGGCGGCGGAGAGCGTCTCATCGGAGGTGCGCAGCAGCCACTTGCCGTCGAGGCGTGCCTCGCGCCTCACGGCGGCGCAGTCGAGGCGCAGCTTGCCTTCCCCCGTGCGCCGCAGCAGGCGGTAAAGCGCGGGGCGGGTGCGCAGCGCCCCGACGAGCTCGTCGCGGCGCCGGCGCGGCCAGCTGTCGGAGCCGGCGATCTGCTCCTCGAGGTAGGCGATGAGGTTGCCGCGCACCTGCCGGTCGCGCTCGGCGGCTTCCGGGTTGTGGCAGACGACGAAGCGCTGCGCGCGGGCGCCGTCGCCGAGGCGCACCTCCTTGACGGCCAGGTTGCCGGCCACCTGCTGGTAGCGCCCGGCGCGCGCCAGCGCAGCACGCGCCTCCGCCGATCCCCGCCGCAACCGTTCGGCGAGCACGCAAGAGCCGCCGCCTCTCTGCAGGTAGGCGCGGTTGGCCACTGAGTTGAAGCCGGAATCGGCGACCCACACCACGCGGTTCAGCTTCCAGCCGGCCAAATCGTCGCGGATGGTGCGCATGATGAGCTGATCGGAGGCGCTGCCGGGGAAGGTCCAGCAGCGCACGGGGATGCCCTCGCGGGTGACCGCCATGCCGATCACCACCTGGGGCAGGTCGGGGCGCTTGTCCTTGGAGTGCTTGCTGAAGCGCCGCGTCGCCGCCTCTCTTGGGCCACCGCCGTGCTCGCCCGCCGCCGAGGCAGCGGCCCTGGCCTCCTCCTCGGCGAGCGCGCCGGCGAGCTCGACCTCCTCGTCGGCCAGGTCGGTCTCGAAGTAGGTCGAGCTGGTATCGACGAAGATCACGTCGCAGGCCAGGTTGAGCAGGTTGGCGGTGCTCGCGAAGATGCCCTCGGCGATCTCGGGGAGCGCCTCAGTGAGGAAGTCCATGGCGGCGTAGGCCGCATCTGCGTCGAAGGCTGGGCAGTGCTCGATGGCGACGCGCTCGCGGGTCCAGCGCGTGGCGGCCAGCTTGGAGCCCGGCTCCAGGGCGCGCTGCGCGACGAGCGCGAAGCAGATGCGCTCCACAGTCTCAGCGTCGAGGCGGCGTCCTTGCGCTGCCTGCCGCAGAGCCTTGCCGATGCCGAGGCGCGCGAAGAGGGCGTCGAGCACGTAGGCGCCGCCGCACCTGCGCGCGTCGACGATCTCGACCTCGAGGCCCGAGCCAGCGGCCACGGCCTCGGCGGGATCGAGGACGCGGCTGATGGAGGCCACAAGGCGCCGCAGCGCCTCACGGTCGACCTGATCGGCGCGCCCGAAGTTGTGGATGATCTTGGCGACAGGGCTACCGCTTTCGGGGCGGCGCTCGTTGTGGGCGAGCTGCAGGTAGCTGACCACCGAGCCGTCTTTGTTGCGCCGCCGTGTCTCTCGTAGGTACACGCCTACAAGATAGCCGGAAGTACCTGCTCATGTCAAGGAATCGTGTGCCTACAGGTTTTGCGACTTTGGTGCCTACGAAAACGCTCTGAGCAGGGAAAACGTCTCCGCCGAGGGCCGAAAACGCCTACTATCTCCGGAAGTCCGGCCAACGACTCGCTGAGGATCGTGTTCTCAAACTGAATCTGCATGATGTTCAGACCGTAGAGAGCCCCAGCGATGAATGCGGCTGCGGACACGCCAGTCAGGCGGAGGGCCACCCAGAAGACCATCGCGGTCGTTACCAGGCCCAAGACCATCTGTGCGATTCGAACCGCATCCAGATTGCTCGCAAGCAGAACCATGAATACGGGATAGCCAAGAGTACGAACAGCATCGTATCCAGACACGTCGCCGTGTGCAAGCATCCGTGCCATGGCTCGATAGCCATTGGAGTCCGGATACCAAAGGGGTGTAGCCAGAAGCGCCGCCGCGAGTCGAGGCACTGCTGACAGCAGCAGAAGCACGCAGAGCCATCGATACCAGTTGGCCGGCGGCTCGCGAGAAGGCTGGCCGAAGAGAGCATCGAGCAAGCGGCGACTCCTCGACGTCATCCTGCAGGCTGCTGGTCGTCGCCACAATCTGGAATCATTGGCTTCCTCAGAGGGTCGCTGCCGTCTCACTTCCTTGCTCAGCGATTTGAGCCATGCTACCCGTCCCAACTCGAGGCATCAATCACCGCGCTCGACACGCGGAAACAGCATGACGACGGGTCGCTGATCGACTTATCTCAACACCCTCGTGATAGGCTACTTCTGGCCGGAATTGCAGGACCGTCGTTCATGGGACAGGGTGTCCTCGTGTCGTTGAATGTAGTCTTCAGCACTCGTGACGGCGCCTGCGCTGAATGATTGGGAGTGGCAATGCGGAACCGTGGGGTTGAGACCGCTCTGTGCCAGATTGCCTGAGGCGGGCACACGTCTTCGTTGAGGATACACGGGACCGCGTCATTCGGCCCTGTCGGGAGGCACAGTCGTTTGGAGGCCGCGTCTAGAATTGCCATAGTCCTTCCCGCCTACAATGAGGCGACTACGATCGCGGGTACAATAGCGGCGTTCCACTTGGCGATTCCTGAGGCAAACGTCTTTGTCATCGACAACAACTCGTCGGACGATACGAATCGCATAGCGCGGGAGTCGCTCGGCGCGCTTGGCTGCGATGGTCGCGTGTTTGAGGAACCGCGAGTGGGCAAAGGGAATGCTGTCAGGCGGGCCTTCTCAGAAATTGACGCGGACGTCTACGTTCTTGTCGATGCCGACATGACCTACCCTGCGGACCGCGTCAGGGATCTAGTGGTACCCGTCCTGGAGAACCGTGCCGACATGGTAGTCGGCAATCGTCTCGCAGAAGGTCGATACGCAAGCCACAACAAGCGGCCGATGCACAACCTCGGCAATCGCTCCGTCGGATGGCTGGTGAACTTCCTCTTCCACTCGCATCTCCAAGACATAATGAGCGGCTATCGGGTGCTGAGCCGAGGCTTCGTCTGCCACTACCCAATCCTTGTGGAAGGGTTCGAGATAGAGACCGACATGACACTGCATGCCCTCGATAAGCGCTTCAGAATCTTGGAGATTCCAGTGGAATACCGGGACAGACCTACTGGGAGCGAGTCCAAACTGCACACGTTGTCGGATGGGGCGAAAGTACTCTTCACAATCGCCCAAATCCTGCGCTACTACCGGCCGCTCCTATTCTTCGGTCTGGTGTCGGCGCTGTGCGTCGTTGCCGCGATTCTGGCGGGCGGACCAGTCATTAGCGACTGGATCACGAGTCGCTATATCTATCACGTTCCGCTAGCCATCTTGGCGTCGGGTCTCGTGATAGTCGCGGTGATTCTGTTCAGCATCGGCCTCATTCTGGACTCTCTGGCGCACCAGGCACGCCGAGATTTCGAGAGAGACCTCGCCGCCAAGCGGTAGGCGGATGCATGGCGGACGCGACAGGTGTCACATCTCGCCCCCTCGACCGCCTTCCGGCTTTCGCGCTGGTCGGGTTGGCGGGCTTCGCAATCGACGGGGGCGTGCTCTCCATGCTCGTCCAGTCGACCAACCTGAACGTCTACGCTGCCCGGGGCTGCTCCTTTGCGCTGGCAGTCACCGTCACGTGGTTGCTCAACCGGAGGCTCGTCTTTCGTGCAGCCATTGCCCGATCGGCTGGACGACGTAGCGAGTATGGCAGGTACTTTGCCGTTCAGGTTGTCGGAGCCAGCGTCAATCTGGGCGTCTTCTGGCTCGTCCTGACCAAGTTTCCAGCACTGCGGTCCGTCCCGATCGTCGCTCTCGCCGTCGGAGCTCTCTGTGGCCTGTTGGTCAACTACGCCGGTTCGCGATACTGGGTCTTTCAGCGGCACACGTCAGGACGTAGACACTGATGGGCTATTCGGGCACTTCGAATCTCCAGGCGATGACACACGCCGCCAACTACAACGCCTTCTTGCTTTCTCTCATCGTCGCTCATGCCAGCCACGGTCAGACGATCGTCGATCTTGGGGCGGGCATCGGGACGTTCGCCATCAGGATGAGGGAGCAGGGGTTCCAGGTACTGTGCGTAGAGCCAGACGAGGCACAGGCCCGTGCCATCGCCGCCACTGGTCTTGCGGTCATGTCCGAAGTGGCTGAGCTTGAGGACGATAGCGTCGACTTCCTCTACGCCCTCAACGTCATGGAACATGTTGAGGACGACCGGGCCGTGCTCAGGAAGTGTCGCTCCAAGCTGCGCATTGGCGGCCAGCTGCTCGCGTACGTCCCAGCGCTGCAGGTCCTCTACTCCAGCATGGACAGACAAGTTGGACACCACCGACGGTACACAAGAAGAAGCCTGTCCACGACACTCACAGACGCTGGCTTCCGGGTCATTGAGAGTCGCTATGCCGATTGCGCCGGGGTGCCTGCCTCATTGGCCTTCAAGGTCTTCGGAAGCAAGGCTGGCCAAGTGAACGTGGCCTCCCTAGTGACCTATGACAAGTACTTGTTCCCCTTGAGCAGAGTGGGCGATCGAGTGTTTGGGAGGCTATTGGGGAAGAACGCCTACGCTTTGGCCATCCGCATGGCATAGCCGGATCGGCGCGGTAGAGCTCCTCGCCGCGATCGGCGAGATTAGGCGGCGCAAGCCGCGTTGGGGGGTGCGCCGCACCCATCACCAGCTCCTGCGGCGCGGCCTGCTCGTGAACCGCAAGCGCATCGAGAGGATCTGGCGCGAGCATGGGCTGGCCGTGCCCAGGCGCCGGCGCCGGCGCAAGGTCAGGACCGGCGCCGGTGTGCCGGTCTCGGCCGAGTACCAGGGCCACGTCTGGACCTACGACATCGTCTACGACGCCGTCGCCTCGGGCCGCACGATGAAGGTGCTCACGGTCGTCGACGAGTTCACGCGCGTGGCGCTCGCCGTCCACGGATCGCACTCGATCAGCGCGCGCACTGTCAAGGACGTCCTGGCGGAGCTCTTCACCTGCCACGGCGCCCCGGCGGTGATGAGGTCGGATAACGGCGGGGAGTTCATCGCCGCCGAGGTCGTTGACTGGCTCGAGGAAAAGGGCACCGGCACCTTCCACATCGCCCCCGGCAAGCCCTGGCAGAACGGCTTCGGCGAATCGTTCAACAGCCGGCTGCGCGACGAGTGCCTGAACGAGCACGAGTTCTGGAGCCTGGCGCACGCCCGCGTGCTGCTCGATCGCTTCCGCACTGAGTACAACACAGAGCACCTGCACAGCTCACTCGGCCACCTTACGCCAGAGGAGTACGCGACAGCGCACCCCGCGGGCGTCGCATGAAACAGGTACGCTACGATGCCATCAACCGGAGATCGATGGGCTCGAGTGCTGGAACGAGCCCAACCTGTGGAGCTACCTGTACCCGCAGCGGGTGGCAGGCGACGCGGACTTCGGCGCCCGAGTCTATCTGCGCATGCTCAAGGCCTTCCACGCCGGCGTGCGCCGCGCGCCTCAGGGGTCCGCGGTGCACATCCTCGCCGGCGCCACGGCGCCGGTGGGCCTCGACGACAAGTTGCGCACCAGCCCGCAGGGCTTCGCCCGCTTCCTCAAGGCCAATGGCGCCGCGGCCTACTTCGACGCCTACTCGCACCACCCGTACACGCCCGGCGGCACCCTCCACCGCCCCCGACCGCGCGCCCAACGACCCCACCACCTGCGTCACCCTCTACAACCTGGGCACCCTGCTGCGGCTCTTCCCCGGCAAGCCCTTCTACCTCACCGAGTACGGCTACAACACCGAGGATTGCCTCTACTTCGGCGGCTTCGCGGTGAACGAAGCCACGCAGGCCGGCTACCTGCGCCGCGCCTACGCCTACGCCGGGCGCTACACGCAGGTCAAGGCGCTCTTCTGGTACCTGATCACCGATGTGCGCCCGGCGAGCGGCCCGCTCGACCGCGGCGTATACACCGGCCTGCGGCGCGCCGGCGGCGGGCGCAAGCCCGCCTGGTACGCGTTTGCGGGGGGCGCCGGCGTGAGCCTCAGCGCCCCCACGCGCGCCCGCAAGAGCTCGGCCATCACGCTCAGCGGCCTCGCTACCTGGCGCGAGGGCGCGGCGGCCGGCCAGGCGCTCGTCCTGCAGGGCCGCCGCCTGGACACGAGCCACTGGTATCGGCTCGCGCGCCTCACCAGCGGCGCCGACGGCCGCTACCGCCTGAGCATCGCCTTCAGCGGCGCGGCGCAGTACCGCACCGTGTGGAGTGGCGTGGGCACCTCGCCGAAGCGCACGGTGCAGGTGCGCTGAGGGCTGCGCGGAACCGCCACGCGACTGCGACGTAGTAGTGCGACGTGAGCGGTTTCACGATCCGGACTTCTGGTGCGCCTGCACCACTGCACCGATCCCGCTGTGCTCGCCATGTACGCGGACGCGACACGTCCCGTCTGGCCGCAGGCTGAACGTCCACCCGCGGGCCCAGGTATCGTCTGCGGAGAGAGCCGGTCGTCCACCTAGCGAAGGTGCGCGGCCCGCCGGAGTTCCTCGGTGGTCGAATCGGCTACTCGACGCGTAATGAGCTATTATTAGGCTATCCCAGCCTGGAGGTGATCGCTCATGCTCTCTCTGAACCCCGATGCATTGGCGGAGCTATCGATCCCGGTCGGCACCGGCTGGCTTCTGGGCGCCTGCATGGAGGCTCGTGGCAAACAGGACCTGTGGATCAGGCAGAAGCCCGAGGTCCT
>Ga0209585_10000638_pt1 | contig 13509 bp, 13 predicted proteins | sample NGEPerone_FD_185491 | JGI IMG/M metagenome (GOLD analysis project Ga0209585, IMG submission 185491) | Arctic peat soil microbial communities from the Barrow Environmental Observatory site, Barrow, Alaska, USA - NGEE Permafrost154B-one... | ecosystem: Environmental > Terrestrial > Soil >... | reverse complement strand
TTATAAGATACCGTAACCTTTCGTAACTGGTTACATACGAAACTTAATTTTTTTATTGGATAGATTGTTTTAACTTAATTTTAACTTAATCTATTTTTTATATTATAAACTAATCATATTCTACTATCACTTTAATTCAAAGAAGTCCAATCTTTTTATTTTAAAGATTTCTTCTTTTTGTCAGAAGCCTTATTTTTTATTATCTGGATAACATGAGATCCAGGTATTTCTTATTTCACTCTTTTTCACACTTGTATGTAACCAGGTTACAATCAGTTACGAACTTAGAATTAGTCTAACTTCTTTGTGTCCGGTCTTCTTCTTGCTCAGGAACACGTCAGGGTACAAGTTACAGGCTGCTTTGAGTACATCCTGCTTTACTTTTCTGATGTTCTGTATACTTTCACTCACCTTGCAGTTCTCAGGTAGTTTGGATTTCAGGAAGTGTATAATCTCGTGACCTGTGAAATGATCTTTGCCTGAATCTCTTATCTCGCTTACTAGCAGACTTGCCCTTACATCGGTCTTGCTCGTGGGTTCTAGTGTAGTAGCGGAGTTTACAGGAGCTTTGAATTCAATGTGCTGGATTTCTTCTTTGAGTGCTTCGATCTTCTCAGGAATGCTAGGCTCTCTTTCTTCGTCTTTAAAATAAGCAAAGTCATTTAGCCCGGTGACCGTTTCAAGCTCTGCAATCCTCTGAATAGGCTTTAGGGGTGATAGAATCAGCTTGTTATTAAAATCGTTTTGAAACTCAGGATTTTTAATGAAATCGAGTAAAACAAGATCTATGAACTCGTTCCTTTCCTCAGGAGTGGCGTTTTTATATGCAGTAGTAATGTCAGAAAGTGATATCATTATTTCACCTCTGAGAAAAGGGAAGTCTTAACTTCGGCTCTGTACTCAGGATCCTCCGTTATCAAAAATAAACGGTAGCCTTTAATTGCTTTTGAAAAATCGGGATCAGAAAATAATTCGAGGAACTTCTCAGGGATAAAATCAGCCAGGCTCATGCAATCACCTGCAAGAAAAGGGAAGTCGTCACGCTGTCAAAAGTAGGGTAAAATATATCTGGTATAAATGTGTAGTTATACATTATTATAGTCTCCTCTGGGGATCTCTGGGGCACTTTACTTTGAGCGGTCTGGTGTCCCAATAACTATTATTTACTTTTTTTAATCATTCTTCTTCTCTTGGTTCGTTAAATCTTGCTGATTTACATTTCGGACATTGTACAGGCTCTCTTTCTGTTCTAGTCGTCCATTCGTGCTGGCATTTTTCACACCTATAACTTTTTTTTCCTAATTTCGCCACGATATTAAGTATACTCATTAAGTATATATAGTAAGCGGATCTTCTTATTAAGTATCCATAGTGTAAATGTATAATATGGAGTCTTAATATGAAACATAACACAAAAAAAGTATTATTGCTATTGCTCTTCAGCATGGTTTTGATTAATACAGCTTCAGCAGCAGAATTAAAACTGACTGACTTTACAGGTAATGGTTCTAGTCCCGTGGATGGTGTGGGAGATGCGAAGCCTCTCATGATAGAAGTTGTGGCGATTGTTGTAGGGTTCTTTCTGTTGACTTGTGTAATCGCAGTATTCGCTTCTGGTTCGACTGCGAATGTAGGCAATATCCTACACAATGTCACTATTAGAAGTCGTGGGATAATAGGAGTAGTAACTGTTTTGGGAGTTATCTTTGCAGTGATAGTTACCCTTGTTTTGTTCTTCCACTTGTATAATAAATACCTAAATGGGATGTGATTTTAAGATGAGATTGTTACCTGCTTTACTTCTTTTTCTCGTTTTTTGCACAGGAACGGCAGGAGCAGGAGCTGAACAACAGATAAACGAACGACTCAAAGTACAGTACTTCACCAACTGGATCAGAAAATCATCTATCCCCATCACGATTTCAAACATTTAACCGAAAAGTATTTTGAAATCGGAATGAAGCTAAATGATTTCTCGATCCAGTTGGTGAAGTACTGAAGTAGGTGGAACAGTGTACTTGTCAACAGGTGTCTATGAGATTGAAGGGCCGATTATCATTGGCTCTAATACTATACTAACCGGAGATTCAAACGCAATCATAAAGGTATCAAGTTCCTCTTCTCAGTGGTTTACAGGTTCTACAGGAATAATAAGCTGTGAAGAATCAGTCAAGAACGTTGAGATTTATGGATTTCAAATAAATGGAAACTTAGGTTCTCTTCCTGCAAGTTACGCTAACACCCCAGGTCATGACAAGGATGCTGAAAGATGCATTATACTACATGGAAATTCAGGAGATTATGCAGAGAACATAAAAATCCATGACATGAAACTTTATGACTCATTCAGTGACGGGATGTATATATATTACGCAAAAAATGTTAAAGTCTATAATAATTTCATTTCAAACTGTCAGCACGAAGGTATTTTTTGGTCAGTTGTTATTGGTGGAGAACTGTTTAACAACAGAGTCGCTGGCATTACTTCGGACTGTGCCAGGCTTGATAACAACATTGGATGCAGAGTTTTTGATAACATCTTCTTCTCTTACGATGGAACTAATCTAAATTCTGCTTATCCTCATGGTGAAAATGGTTTACAAGTGGGAAACGCTGGCAGTAGCCACGGTTACGACGCCAGGGACAAACCAACAGTAACAACCAATATAGAGATTTTCAATAACAGTTTTGTAAACAATGGATTACAAGCCATTCTCTTAGGTTCAGGTTCAGATAATAACGTATTTATTCATTCTAATAAATTTATAGGAGTCTCCGAACTTGAAACAATGGGAATTTCAGTACAGGGAATATCATACACTAATCCACCAACCGTTGAAATGTCAGAAAAGATCTTTGGATCTATCTTTGATATTCTCTCAATGGACACCACAAATGTAAAAACATCACAATACCACGATCAGACAAAAGCAAACATATCAATAGTCCATGAGAACGCAACAAAAACCATTGATATCAACCACATAATCAGTCCTATCATGGTTCTTTTTTTGGGTATAGTTGGCGTTTTCGCTATTGCAATCTTTTTCATTTTGAAGGTGATAATTTGAAATCGATTACCTTGCTGTTCTGGCTTATTTTCGTGTGTTTTGCTCCATTCTTCGCTATTCCCGCTTTGTATTTGATAGCAATGTCAGCGGTACTTTGGCTATTTGTGCAGATTTTTGTACTGTTTTGTCAGGGAGTTCTAAAACTTGCAGGAATAGCAATAAAGAAAGTTGGTTTGTACTGGAAAAACAGGCATCCTAAACCGGAAGAGGTTGAACTATGAAAATATTGTATATTGCTTTAATTTTTGCAGTGCTTCTGTCTCCTCTCGCATCCGCTCAAATAGTGGGTAATTTCACAAATCCGGTTCCACTTAAAACAGTATCACTCGCCGAAGCAAAGGTAAACGAAACTGAGACAAAAACAAGTGATTTAACAAACGTGGATAAAAAGGAATCCGGTTCGTGGGTTGACCAAAAAATCAACGAAACAACAACAGTCTTGACGGTAAGTGTTACAGAAGGCATCAAAGCATTCTTTGTAAATATTGCAGATAGCATTTTTAATATCGGTGGAAGTACGAACGAAAGCGAGATCGTCAAAAACCAGTATGGATATGCCGTTGGCTCGGTCTTTAAAATTGCAACATATGAGAATGATCCATACCAGAGCTCCACAGTAAAGAACATGCGGGATAAAACGACGGTAATAGGCGTTTTTATTTTCGTTCTCTATGTCTTCTACGGGTCTGCTTGTGTGAATCTGTCATGCGGTGGTATGGGATTGTTTGAACGTGTCCAATACATGATCACCAAAACTCCTATCGAAGAGTACAAGTCGACTTTGATTATTGCTTTCGGAGCTATCTTTTGTATACATTTTATTTTCAGATTCATTTTACTGTTCAACCAGGCAATTACTACGGAGGCAATGGGTAGCGTTTTAGGTGCAATACCAATGACGTTAGACAATTGGGTCATGTATCTCGCAATGTCCGTATGCTATGGGCTTGAATCTGTATTTTTCATGATCAGAATTATTATGATGGATTTGATTGCAGGCTCAGATATTCTTATAGGGGCTCTGTTTGCTTTTTCTTTCACACGTGGAATAGCAATCGAGACCGTGAAGTATTTTGCAAAAATAACATTACTTCAATTTGTCATAGTTATGTTAACCGCTTTTGGTGTTTCAATAATAGAGGCACTTCCAGCATGGAAACCGCTAGGGTATCTCTGTCTGATTTTAATTCTGGTTGTGGTTAGCGGTGGAATTGTGTTCGGATTTTCACGTATATTTAGCGCATCTAAGCAGGCAATAACGGTGGCTTTCGCATGACTTCCACAAGTCCACAAACAGGATTAAGTTCTTACTCCGCAAATGCACCAAAAACATTGAGAAAGGTAAAGGATAAAGCCTACGGTGGAGTTACGTTAAAGTCCTTCGGCATGGCGGTTATATGGGTTTTTGTATCGATGGTATTCATACTCCCTTGCTTTCTTTGAGTCATGGATAGTCGAATGTTTTGTTATCGCTCTTGTCATCTGTTGGTGGGGTCTTTATGTGAAGTTTGTATCCACAGAAAATAAATTAGAAGAATCATTCCTGTTCCTGAAATACTTCTTTGATGGCTACTCAGGATTGCATACTATTGCAAAATACGATATAGATGTGAAGTTCCTTGAAAGCGTTTTCCCACTAGTCAATATCCACAGTGACGGACTAATAGAATTCAAAGATAAGACATTTGGAATCCTGATAAAGTTCTTTCCTGAAAGAGTCAATGAAGAAGATATTCAAGTTCATGGTATGCGGATGCAAGAAGTTATTGACGGGCTTGCAGGTGACACTTCAATCAAGTTCATTGCTTCAAGTAAGCACGACCTGAGGAAACCCATCCTAGACAGGCTCTTGGAAGCTATGAACAAGAATGGCACAAGTCCGAAGATATACGAATACTTGCACAGCCTATACGAAATGATCGATAACAAGGAACAGGAAAACATAGAGTGGAGTTTCTTTATCTTTTTAGGGCTTGGAAAGTTCGATAATCTTCGGGATGCACAAGATCAGATGGACTCCGAATATCCAGGGCTTGTTGATTCACTTAACGAAGCTGGAATTTTGGTTTTGAAACTTACAGATAGAATAGAAATTGCAAAAGAATACCGTCAGATGGTTTTACCCGTGGTGATTTGATGAGTTTTATTTTATCTATTATATTTTTTTCAGTATTGCTGTATTGTGTAATGAAAATAGTAAATTACGTGGAAAGCAGGGGCGTTTAAATTGACATTTATCTCTAAAGTAAAACAAACATTTGGGAATTTTAAGTACAGAGTAGAGAACGCAAAAATAAACACTCAAAACCAATTATGGTGGGATAATTACGCCAGGCTGATTTCCCCTGATAAAATTGAGGTAGTTGAGGATTACTTAAAAATTGATAACACTCATGTCGAATGTATAATAGTAGGCCTTCCTCAGCTGTCCACCGATGGCTACCCTAACAGTCTAAAGCCTGACTTCATTGAAAAACTGATGAACGTGAGCCTTAAGGGAGTTGTCATATCAATATCATTTGGACTTGTGCCGATTCCGTCTCATGAGGCTCAACAGATGCTAGAGGAAGCAATATTCAGGAACATGGTTAACCAAAAAAGCAGTCAAAAAAACAATCCGTTAGGAATGACGTCAATCGTACAGCAGTTAGACGCACGAGACATTTCAACCGCAATTGAAACATTGCATGATAACCGTGAAAAGTATTTCCATACTGCAAACATAATAACGATATGGGCAGAGGACGAAAGAGCTATGCGAATGGCTAAAAGTCATGTAAAGGTTGTTATGAACTCTCATAGAGTCTACGGATCTTATCCTTCCAGGAAGATGCTTGAAACCTTTCTTGCAGCACAACCTTATCCGAAGCACGAAGAGTTCACGTACATCGAAATGTTAAGTTCTCTTGCTGGTCTACTATGCCCTACTCGAAACCCTAACAGCCGACTTACAAACGATTCAACGGGCTTGTATATGGGAGATGACAGGAGAACAGGTAAAGAGATTGTAGTCAACTTTGACAGGCTGGCAGCCAAACACATGTGTCTATTCGGAAATAGCGGTTCAGGGAAAACATTTGCGATATTGCTGATTCTTGCAAGGCTTTACGTGTCCGGGCGCAAAGTGGTCTATCTAACAGTCAAAGAAGACGATGGAACAAAATATATGTCGATGGCGAATCACTTCGCGCCTGATGCATGTATCATTAATGTGGGCCCAGGTGGAAAGAATATCAACCCTTTGCAAATTATGCATACAGGCGAAGGATTGACTGCACTTGAGGCAGCAGCGGTATACGATTATCACAAGAGTTTAGTGTACAACTTCTTTAAGATGTGGTTCAAAGACTCCTTCAGTCCAAATATGGAATCATATCTGATCAAGTCGCTTAACACGGCTTACAGCAGGGCGCATATATTCAGAGAGCAACCTGAGACATGGAAACAACGGTTTCCCGTCATGAGTGATCTAATCCAGGTATGGAGGGACGATGCAGATCTGCGAGAAGAGGACAAAGAAAGTGCATTAGCACTTATCAGGAAAACTTACGCTTTTGAAGACACACTTAGTTATATGAATAGACAAACTGATATTGACTTATCCAAAGGCTTTACTGTTATTGATTTGGTGGAAGTTCCCAGGCTGATACGTGAGGCAATGAACGCTTTAGTTACGGGTATGCTTGCAACCTTCTTTAACACTAAATCAGACAAAGGCGTAACTATCGCCATAGATGAAGGTGGAGCGTTCCTACGTGATCCCCAGCTTGCAGAGATGGTATTACAAGTACTAACACAAGGCCGGAGTTATGATATTGGTCTGCTATTTGCTACTCAAAACTGTTCAGATTTAGAAAAAGCTAAACTAAGCCAGGAATTCATGACCAACACGCCAGTTAAAATTGTGCTTGGGTGTGATCTTGACAAAAAGTCAATTGGATATATCAAAGACTTCTTACTCTTGAATGACACGGCAACCAAAGACCTATACACAGATGCAAAAGGACAGGGAATTATAAAAATTGGAGACACTCATGCAGCAATACACTTTATTCCATCAGATGAAGAGTATCAAATAATCAAGGGGGTGAAGAGAGGAAACGGACAAGAGGCAAAAGTCGAACAAACGGAACAGGCGGCCGAGTGTAAAATTAAAGAGGCGTTTGTTAACATTGTAAAAGAGCATAAAATACTTTTCAATGACTGGCTAGAAGGAGATAACCCAGAGCATATGCTACAAATGATGGGGTATAAAACTTACACTCCACAGAATGTAGTAGGACGCGGAAACGTTAGATGCTGGATTCATGGCGATATCGTGAAAGAAAATGGAAATATCTTAAACCAGACAGAGGATCACTATTGTACTGTCGCACAGTGGGCTGGTGTTATAATGGAGGATGGTTTTGAAAATGTTGTAATCCATCACTCAAATGACGTGGATGTATCTGCAGAAAAGCACGGAAAAACGTACGGATTTGAATACGAACACGCAGGAAGCCACAATAAACCGGAATTAATAGAGAAAAAACGGTGCTCGATGCAGTTATACGATAAGGTTCTTTTCATTGGATCGACCGCGAACGAAGAACAGCTAATAGAGGCAGTAGGCAACGAATACGTACGTAAAAGAGGCGCACAACTTAAAAAATGGCTAACCGTGGAAACGGCATCAGCAAAATCGGAGAGCCCATCATCCGAAAACCGCCCCACAGAGCGATTAATAAGCGGTTGTGAACCAATCGAGGCTATCTAAAGCCTCCGTCGGTCGGGACACTATATCTATCAATATACTTTTTTTTTATTAGCTGGACTGTGCATGTGGTGCTCAGCCACAACTCCTATTGCATCAACACTAAACCTACAACTACAATTGCAACTTTGGTAACTTATCATAAAAAATGTTAACCATATTTAAATACTTAGAAAACGTTTATTATATGAATGAAACTAAATTCAAACGTGCGATGCGTTGATGATTCCAAAGCCGAAGGAGAATTCTATCTCTTGGATCGGGGGATTTGGAAGGAAGCACGAAAAATCAAAGGAAATGAACGAGGGCAACCTTTCATCGTGCAAAAAAACGGGATCATCAAGTTAAGCAGGGATTTCGAAGGACTCGAAGTTCGAATATATATTAAGGGTGTGGAATCGGGGGAAGCACCTAAAAACCGCAGCAAAAAGACGGTTAATGTTGGTTAAATATTAATTTAATTATATATATATATATTTTAAAAAACGGTGCCATGAGACTTGAAAAATGGAGATATCATTATACAAAAATCAATATCCAACGGGATCACGCAAATCGATTCAGTTTTGCTGGGAATTTGGAAAATTGAAGATACGCACGTACGCGCAACATATAATGGTGTCCGATGGCGATATTGATAAGAGAGACGGGAAATATTTCATTACTCCACGTAGCCTTAACCGTCACCACAATCCGGCCGAAATTGAAATACCCGTGAATGTTATAGAACAATTTGAGCAATTAAACACAAATCTTAAAAATAGTTTTTGGAGTGCAATCCTCAAATCTCTTCAGATCATCGGCAAGCAACCTGTAAAGTGTATCGGCTACAATGGTCAAAACAACATCAAAACATATTCGAATCATAAATGGAGAACTCAAAGTGTTAAGATAAGCCATTAAGAAACGTGAATCAGGTAAAAAGGTAGGCCGTCAAAAGAAGAGAAATTAAAGACTTATTCATGATTGATGGTGATATAAAGATTAATGATGCTTTTGTTTTGACCGAAATGGAGAAAAATGGACTCTTCATCCTTCAAGTAATGATATCAGTCTTTCTCCTGAAGAGATACTGAAGTACTACAAAGGACAGGATAGAGTAGAAAAGGGATTTAGATTCTTGAAAAATGATACCTTTAGCGTATCTAAAGTTTACCTCAAAAACAAAGAAAGAATTGAAGCGTTGACCCGACATTCCGCAGATGTCCTCAAGAAAATAACATTTTTCTTGCTATCGTTTTTGGATATTTACTCAAAAGTTTGAAATTATTATCTCAACTGAAGCTTCCGGAAATAGGGGTTAATAGCTTTCATTAAAGGTACATGACCAAAAAATGTGAGATATTTCTAAAAAATATGCTTGAATAGGAAAAGCAATTTTCAGAATAAACGATAGCATGAAAAATTGTTGAATTTTAGCAAACATCTGCGGAATGTCAGGTTGACCATGATAATGGTTCTTTGCTTGATGATTTATTCAATTGCAGAATGGAAATTAAGGATAAGATTAGAAGAGGAAAATGAAACGGTTCCAGATCAAAAAGGCAAGCCAACACAAAAACCTACAATGAGATGGATATTTTTCAAATTTTAGAGAATTACAGAACTTAGTACGCAAAAAGAAGGGGAAATGGAATCAGAAATATTGAATATGGAGGAAGTTCACTGGAAGATATTGAGTCTCATGGGAGGGAATTATTTGAATAAGTTATAGAGCCTGTTTAATCATTATTTCGAAAAATATTGATCCAACGATAGAAGTTCTCTAACTATTTGCTTCTACCATTCAGAGAGTTAAAAGTTGCATTTGTTTGGGTTTTAATCTCGGAAATGTAGCCAACTTCACTTCTCTTTATTGAGAAGAAGGTTTCAAAAATCCATTTAGATAGCCTGATACCGTTTAAGTCGATGAAAAAGTAAAAGAGGTAGCTAGAAAATAATATAATAACCATTGACACGATGAAAGTCACTACGAATGCTGTAAGATAAGATGTGCTATGAGATAGAAGAACAAACAGCCAGCTTGAAAAACTGCAAATGACAATACGATGGAGCACATATACACTAAATGATATTTCTCCAAGTAGTACCAGATACTTGTTTGTTAGTATCGTCTTGAATGTGTCCGAGTTTAATAGAGCGACCATTATGAGAGATGCTCCTAAACTATAATACACGACCACATTGTTACTAAATAATTGGGTGTTCATTATCTGATATATAGGGTTGTGCTGGCTTCCTTGCGTATATGAGCCCAAGAAAAGTCCGAAAAATAGCAAAGCAGTAATGAGTGCTCGATTTTTAATCTGGAATCTGTCTTTATCATTACTGTTATACAGATCACTTAGTATCATACCCAGAATGAATCCCATATAGTATGTGTTTAAAAATAGAAATAATAGCGGGTAATATAATAATCGTCTACTTCTGAGCCTTATGAGGAACAATGCAAGTGCAAAGACAAGCATGCTACCAAATAACTCAATTTGCATAGTCCATAGAACTTCATTGTAGCCGAAACCTCCAGGTATGGTGGTAAAAAATACACCGTAGAAAGCCTGCGATAATGCCCCAGCGAGATTTGGCATGAAATTATAAAACCCTCCCAGAAACTCGGATTTAGTAATAACCGCAGCATCTTTATTAAAAATGAGACCAGCAATCATGAGTAAATACGCTAGAAGTATTGATGTGAGGACAGGTATGAGCAAACGCACATACCTCCTCATGGCTCCACTAACAACAATTTCTTCATCTTTGTGCTGAAAAAATTTATAGGTGAGCACATAACCGCTAAGCACAAAAAAAAGACAGACGGCAAATGCTCCACTATAAATTACTGCCAGAGGTGTATCCCTGATCCAGCTCTCAACAATAGTCACATGAATCTTGGTTGCATCCATTGTGATCATTGCAGGAAAGAAATCAGCAGCAAAGTGCCATAACACTACTATTAAAGCTGCCAATCCGCGAAGGCTGTCCAGATAACCTAATTTTTTCGTCATTGTTCTACCTACAGCAAGAAGTAATTACGACCAATTTAATCGTAGAGAACTGAATAAGGATTTTTTTTCTTTAAATCTATGAACCGTTATGCCATTGATGAAAAGTCATATAACCAAGGAAAAAGCAAAAAGGACTAAAGAACTTTTCTACTGTTTCTTTTACTAGTGTTCTCATTGATTCCAATGGTTTACCTTTTAATTTGAATTATATAGTCAATCGAGGGATTATAGATAACTCAGCGATTAACTACAATTTCAGAAAGTTTACTTTTAGTCATCTTTTTCCATATATGTAAATATTTCCTTAGCCAACTACAAGTATTTACAGCATAATATTATGAAAGGTGCGCTGCTATGTCTCAATATGTTTTTTTAGCCGTCAGTCAACTTTTTGGTCAAAAAAAGTATGAGACTAGTTTAACTTTTTTTATTTTTTGCAATCGAACTTATCTCAAAACTTAATTCAATCCGATAATTACTGTTAAATTAAAACTCCCATGCATGATATTTCTGGGTTCCGTTGCAAAAAATCTGGCTATTTTACAAAACCAGTGAAAAACATCACATATGGGATATTTATATGCCATAAACAGGTCAATAATGATACAAAAAGCAATAGTTATAGCCTAAAAAGGCAGTAAAATTATTTTTGCAACGGAACCTGGAAAACATTTTATTACTCCACGTAGCCTTAACAGTCAACACAATCCAATCGAACTCGAGATACCCGTGACTGTGATAGAACAAATGGATAAATTAAACATTAATCTCAAAAACAGTCGCGAAAGTATCAGACACGTTGACCACAAAGCTGGTAATATCTTCTTCTCACTTAATATGGACGGTCTAATACTCGCAAAGCAAGGTTCAAAAACCGCCATATCCGATATAGAAATGTTTGAAAACAAAAATGCAATAAATGTTGAATCATTGGAACTAGAATTTCCCTACATCGAAGTACCGCCAAAAGTCGAAACTGCTTATGTAAAAGCAAAGAATACCAAAATTATGGAAAGCGTTAGATTAATTTCGGCAGGTAAAAGCCTTCTGACAGGCAAAGAGTATCACAAATTGAATATTTCAATCCCCCCTGAGGAGTGGCAAAAGGTAGAATCTCTTTTTGAGAACTTCGGCAAAGGTGGATCCGGATGGAAGGGGTGGCTCACAAGTGAACCTGTTAAGGTGCAGAAGCTACTCAGATTGAAACCCACTAACGAACACGACGACGATATAAAGCAGTTTGAAGAGGCTATTACCATGCTCGAAACTGCCAAACAAAGGTAATTGTTTAGGAAATTGTCCCTCTTTCATTTCTCTTTTTTCTTTATTTTTTCGTACCACTTGTTATAAATCTGATCCAAATTTGTAAGCCCGAATAAACGCTTATCTTTATCGGCTAGTGTTATTGGGCCGATGTTTTGGATATCGGATATAAATGCCTCCTCCTCTTCTCCTGCAGTCCCATCTATAACATCCCGACTGTAAAAATGCTCAAATAACATATTTAGACATTGTCCACTGTTAACATACTGACTATACACAATCTTCCGTATTTTATTAGGTAAATCCGTTTGAAATTCTTCAATTAGAGCTTCGAAGATTTTAATTTCTATTTGGTCCAATGCCGATGCAGGTGTTTCTTTTCCAACTTCTTTGGATATATGTTTAGATAACTCTTTTACGAATCTTTGTTCATGGGTATTATAATCCGGATCATCCCAGCAAAACTTAATTTCTGATAACATTTTGTTGAACTTTTCTTCAGATACCCCGATGTTAGAGAAATCAGGTATTTTTGAAATTCTTTTCATACATGTGGTGTAAACTTCAGGAGTTAATGATCCAATATTTCGCATACTGTTAGAATACTCACTCAACATGTTTAATTTCGAAACCCTATTGCACAGTGTTTTTAGGTCTGTATCTAGACATTTAATTGAAAAAGAAGGAGACAAATATAGTTGAACATACGACCTTTTCCAAAGCATTGAGCCTACTTCGCCATAAAATTCTTTTAAAACAGTGCCAATGAATTTTTTATGTTTGTGCAGTTCCACATCAGGGAATTCAGCTAAAATATTTTTAAAAGCTTTAATTTTCCTAATGTCCCAATAATTTGAACGACTTTTTTTTCCAGGCGAAACATGTTCTACACATCCAATTGATTCCAAGCTGTGCAACTGTCGATTTATCAGTCCTTGATCCGCAGCTCCGTATTTTACATGTAATTGGTCCCGAATAGATGGCTCACTGATAGGTCCGTTACTGTCCAAAACCGATTCGAGTATGCTCGCCTTTACTTCTTTCCATGCAAAATGAACCTTGGTTTTTTCTACCATAGACTATAGTGTACTCTTAGAGTATCTAAATATATGACATTAAGTTGAGTTGTTAACATACATTTATATGAAGCCTCTATATATTGAAATTTCGTGTTCATTATGGCATCAAAAATGAGATTACTTGACCAAAGCATTGAAATAGTTAAATGTCTATTCTTTTATAGAGAGTAAATTCAGGAGTGATGACTGTGTTAAAAGCAATAGAAAATCCGGTTCTGTTGCAAAAAATCTGGCTATTTTACAAAACCAGTGAAAAACATCGCTAATGGGATATTTATATGCCATAAACAGGTCAATAATGATACAAAAAGCCATCGTTATAGCCTAAAAAGGCAGTA
>Ga0209585_10000637_pt1 | contig 13549 bp, 12 predicted proteins | sample NGEPerone_FD_185491 | JGI IMG/M metagenome (GOLD analysis project Ga0209585, IMG submission 185491) | Arctic peat soil microbial communities from the Barrow Environmental Observatory site, Barrow, Alaska, USA - NGEE Permafrost154B-one... | ecosystem: Environmental > Terrestrial > Soil >... | reverse complement strand
TCTGCTCCAAGACCCAGAGTGACTGACATTCCAAGAAGCGCAAGTATGATTATAGTAAAGATGGCTGTTAACCCTATCAAAACCGTTGTTATAGCTACTTCATTGGGAGTTTTTGGTCTCTTAGAGAATTCAACCATCTTTATCATTTGGTCAATGAAAGTTTCTCCAGGATTCGTGGTAACTTTCGCTGTTAAAGTGTCGCTGACTATCCTTGAGCCTCCAATCAGCGAGTCTCCTGGCGCCTTTCTAACTGGGGCTGATTCACCTGTGACAAGTGATTCGTCAATCATCGCAATCCCCTCAAGCACATCAGCGTCTAAAGGCACGGTGTCGCCTTTTTCGAGAAGTATGAGATCATCTTTTTTAAGTTCAGTTGACTTCACAGGGATAATCTTTCTTGTCCATTCTTCGGTGACAATTTTTTTGCTGGAGACCTCGGTTTCAAGTTTTCTAAGGCTACCGGCTGTGCTTTTGGCCTGCTGTTCAGCAAGAGCGTCTGAGAGTGTGCTAAACCAAACTGTAAGCAAAAGGATTGCAGCAACTTCAATGTAGAAGATTTGCAGGCTCAAACTGGCTATGGGTATAAAAGCTTGTGGAATTATTGCCATTGCAGCTACGATGAAGAAAGTGATTTCTACTATTAGCATAACTGGGTTTTTTGCCAATGATTTGGGGCTTAAACGAACTATTGAATCAATAAGCACTTTTTTGGAGAAACCTATCCTCAATCCAGCTGGGGCTGACTCTTTGCTCTTTGATGATTTCAAAGTTTTCCCGTCATCAGTAGCCATTCACTAACCCCCCGAAGAATGATGAAATTGGCCCAAGCGCCAAGAACGGGAAAAACGTTAACACCGCTAATATAATGATGCTTGCTACCAAAACGACTGTAAACACGGGATTGTCTGTTTTTAGGCCTGAAGTTCCACTTCTTTTTCGGCCTATCATAGAACCTGAAAGTGCTAGTAAAATCGCAAGCGGAGCGTAGCGGCCAATTAGAATCACAATCGCAGTTGCAATGTTGAAAAATGGCGTGTTTGCCGATGCGCCAAGAAAATCTGAGCCATTGTTTGAAGCCGCAGAGGTGAATTCATAAAGAATCTGAGTATAACCTAAGGAGTTAGTGCCAACGCCTATAGCTGCTGCCTCTCCAGAAACGTATGCAAGAATTGTGGGTATAAGGATTATTATTGGGTGAATTAAGAAAGTCATCATGACAAGTTTGACATCTCGCCCTACAATCTTGATTCCTAAGTATTCTGGGGTTCGTCCAGACATCAAACCAACGATGAAAACCGTGATTATTATGTACATTACCATGTACATTAAACCAATACCCTTTCCACCCGGCATTGACTGAATAAACATTCCGAGAAATCCTGAGGTAATAGTTAATGGATGCAAACCCGAAAGTGCTGCGTTAACTGATCCTGTAGTGGCAGCAGTTGTTGTAACCATCCAAAAGTTTGACATGAAGCCACCTATTCGCGTTTCAATTCCTGAAGCTACAAGGGGAATATTTGGGGCTAAGGCTATTGCGAGGTTAATTCCGAAAAGAATGTACGCGCCCCATAAGAGAGGTCGAGATTCCCGTTTTTTGCCAAGCAAGTCACCAAATACAAAGATAAGTGTTGTTGGTAGAAGAAGCATCAAGGCTATCATGAATATGTTCGAGTAAGGTGATGGGTTCATGAATGGGTGCGCAGCGTTTGCTCCGTAGAATCCTCCTCCGTTGGTGCCCAACTGCATTATTGCATCTAAAGAAGCTACTGGTCCTACAAGAATTGATTGTGTTGTACCCTGTACAGTAGTTACTGTTGTGGAAGCGTTAAGGGTCTGAGGAACCCCCATAACGATGAAAACTATCGATGCTATGAAGCACATTGGCAAAAGTATTCTGGTTATGGTTCGCACGAAGTCAACGTGGAAGTTTCCAAGGTTTTTGGAGCCAATGATAAATCCGCGTATGAACGCTATTCCCATGCATATTCCAGTTGCTGCAGAGGTCCATTGGAGAAATTGGATTGCTGTCATCTGGCTGAATATAGACAAAGTGGCTTCGCCGTTGTAATGTTGAAGGTTTGTGTTTGTTGCAAATGAGATAACTGTGTTGAATGCAAGGTCCAACTTTAATCCTGGAAAGGCTAAAGGATTAAGCGGCAAATTTCCTTGGAAAACAAGGATTATGAAAGCTATAATCATCTGTGCAATGTTAAGCAGTAAGCCAACAAGAAAATACTGTTTCCAACCCATCGAATGAGTGGGGTCTATGCTGCATATTTTGTAAATAAAATTCTCAATAGGGGCTACGACTTTGTCTATGCGGCTGGGGGTTCGATTATAAACTCGGACAATGTAGGGTGCGATTAGTTTCGCTATAAGTATTGTAATTCCAAGTATGAGAATGACTGATAAGGTCTGAATTGCATCTATCATCTATTTTGAAACTCCAAAAGACAGCACGTTGATTCACTATGGCGCCTTTCGCTCCTTTTCTACTTTAAAGTGGACTTCACTTTTTTTAATAGACATTTGGGTCCTTTATGAGGGTCCAAAATGATTGTGATTATAGTGCTTTTTATGCCTTTAATCTTCATAATTTTCTGATGCATAAACTCGCGGAACTCCTCAATACAAGAGGCAGAAACTAAAGACACTATGTCGTATTCGCCTGCGACATCGTAGACTTCTTCAATGCCATTTAGTTGCGAAAGAGCAGCCAACACTTTTTCTTTTTGGGTTTGATCCACGAATATGTTAACAGATGCTAGGAATCGACTCATTGTTTTACATCCTTTCTCCAAGGGTTCTAGCGTATCTAGAACTCTCAACATTTTGCAATTATGGTTCTCCCTTAACTTTTATACCCGTGTCATCTTCTGGATATAAAGCTATTTGTGATTTGTGCATAATTGTTATAAAAAACTGAACCTTTTTACCCTAAAATGTATAAAAACTGAAAACATGATTTGTTAAAAAATAAAGATGTGAAAACCTGTCAAATAATCTTTCAAGAAATGCACTACGACAAAGAATCAAATCTAATGCAAAAAAGTTGGGAGTCGGAAGTAAAAATTATGGTTTTCTACTCTTTTGCTGTTTTTTCCATAGAATACTCATGCACATCTTTGACTGACCTACCTGAGGGATCAGCTGTTTTGGCGAATTCTTTACTCCACCTAAAGGCAGTTGGCGTTGAACAGGCAATTGTTGGACCAACTGGAACCGTCAAGGCTGCAGAGGGACTTGTGAAATAGCCGTCAAAGATCTCGCGGTAGTAGTATTCTTCTTTTGATGAAGGTGTCTGCAAAGGAAAACGGTTTTTAGCATTTTTCATCATTTCTGCACTAACTGCGCTTTCCGCATGCCTTTTGAGATAATCTATCCATCCATAGCCGACACCATCGGAGAACTGCTCTTTTTGGCACCAAAGAATCTCGTCAGGGATGTAGCCTTCAAATGCTTTCCGCAACACGTACTTCTCGATTTTGTCGCCTGAACACATCTTTTCGCTGGGATCAAAGCCCATGGCGAAATCCAGAAACTCTTTATCCAAAAATGGCACACGCGTCTCAACCCCCCAAGCGGCAGTGGCTTTGTTTGCGCGTAGGCAGTCGTATTTGCTGAGCAGGAAGAGTTTTCGCACGGTTTCTTCGTAGAATTCTTTATCGTTGGGTGCTTTGTGGAAGTATAGGTAGCCACCGAAAACTTCATCTGCGCCCTCGCCAGAGAGAACCATTTTGATGCCCATGGATTTTATTTTCCTCGCCATCAAATACATTGGCGTGGCGGCACGTATTGTGGTTACGTCAAATGTTTCTAAATGATAGATAACGTCTCTGATTGCGTCAAAAGCTTCCTGAATATTGAATATTATTTCGTGGTGTACCGTTCCGATATAGTCTGCGACTTTTCGCGCATATTTTAAATCTGGCGAATCCTCCAATCCAACGGCGAACGAATGCAGCCTTGGCCACCATGCCTCTTCTTTGTCTCCTGATTCCACGCGATTTTTACGGTACTTTGAAGCTATGGCAGCTATAAGCGAAGAATCTAACCCGCCGGAGATAAGAACGCCGTATGGAACATCCGACATCATTTGTCCCTTAACAGATTTTTCCAATTCTTTTTGAAGATCAATCAGAGACAAAGCTTTCTTCGGCATCTTTTCTGCCCAATCTGGTTTATACCAACGCACAAACTTCTTGCTTTTTCTAGTACCCAGCAAATAATGTCCGGGTGGAAACTCTTGAATGTCAGTGCAGTAGTCGTTGAGGGCTTTCATCTCACTAGCAACATAAAATGTGCCTTTTTCGTCCCAACCAACATAAAGGGGAATAATTCCGATGTGGTCACGTGCGATGAAGTAGCAACCAGTTTTCTTATCGTATAAGATAAAGGCGAACATGCCGTTTAAGAGGCCCACAAAATCTGGACCGTACTCTTCGTAGAGATACAAAATTATTTCGCAGTCAGATTTTGTTTGCCATAAATGCTCTTTTTTTAGTTTGTCTCGAAGAAGCACGTGATTGTAAATTTCGCCGTTTACGGCAAGAACGTTTCCGTTGAGTTTATCTATGAGCGGTTGAGCACCATGTTCCACGTCGACAATGGACAATCGTTCATGGGCTAAAATTGCTTGGTCGTCACTGTAAATGCCGCTCCAATCTGGACCTCTATGCCTTATTTTAGTAGCCATTTTTAGCGCTTTACTTCTTGTTTGGGCTACCGGTTCAATTATGTTAAAAATTCCTACTATTCCACACATGATTTCGTCACCTAAATAATCCCATCGTGCATTTTAATTAATAACCCAAAAAAAGGGTCAGATTGGGTAAGTTCCACATACCTTGCAGAATCCCAATTTGGTTTTTACTTAGCTTTTGCAGTTTGGGCATTGTCTGCCTATTTTATCTGCGTAAACTTCTGAGGGTTTCCCATAGTGTTTTCTGAACATTTCATAGTACAGCATTTGCTCTTTGCTTGTGACGTTAACGTCGTCTTCCTCAAGCACCACTTTTTGCTTTCCAATAAACTCCGAGTCCGTTGTGTCTTTGGGGTGGCCATGCTTTGAAAGCCATTGTTAGCGCGGGCATCTTTGGTTTGTATTTGACTGCGTGGTAGGTTATTATGGAAGTGTCGGTTCCTGTTGAAAACAGGATTCCGTCAGCCATGTTTTGCTGGACAACCATGAGGACTAGCGAGCGAATTTCAGAAATTACCTTATCGTTGGCTTTTAGAGTTTCAATGACTTTTTTGATGTTATATCAGTTTTATCCAATTTTTCCACCATTTTTTTATATAATTTATCCCGTGTTTTGACCATAGAACCTCTGGAATGCACTTAAAGGTAGTTAAGATTTGTTCATATAAATATTGAAAAATTGAATGTTCAACAAAAAATAGCTCAAAAATCTGTCCTTTTGGGTGATGATTTAGATTTCTAATAGACATTTGACTAAGCCATAAATGATAGAAAAATGCTTTATCACAATCAAAACAAGGCAGAAAAAATCCGTTCTAAACATGACAACACATATTTCCTCAAGTTAAGATGGGTATTTCGGATCTTTGGGTGAAATTAAACGTTCAATAAAAAAACTTTATGATCAACATGTGTTCAGTTTAAAATTATTACTTTGAAAACTCTTCCTGTTTTTCATAAAAGTTATGAACATATCATAACTACATTTATATCCAATTCAGCACTCTTTGGTTAATTGAACAGAAAAACTATAGGTGAATGAACAAATGATTGGAATATTGGATTTAGTTTCGGCAAGCGTAATAGTAGGATCTGCCCTAGTAATGGGGATAAAACTCCGTTCAGAACTTAAGAAAAGCGATTTGCCTTCGAGGGGCAATTAGTCGATAAACGCTTTGATTTAACGGGAACGTCAGCCCAAACTTTCCGTTTTTGCATCTCTATTTATTTAATTTAAAATAATTAAGATTTTTATTAGCTTAGTGAATAATTTTTCAAGTCTAAATTAAGTTTGTAACTTTTTCATTATTTTTGCAAGCGAAAGACTTAGCTTAAATTACACAATTTTTGGTCAGCCAAATAAATTTATAATTAGCAGAGTTGTTAGTAAAATAATTTCTGTAATATGTTTGATTGTTGCAAAATATTTTCAAAAAAACTAAAACTTTGCCAATTTTAAGATTTTAAAAAAGGAAGAAGAGCCATTCAGGCTCACCGAAATTTTAGATTGTGTTGATGCTGTGTTTTTCTTCGTTTGGCATTTCTTTACCTGGGAACGGAAAGATTCCTGAGGGTTTGCTCTTGGAGTTGAAGTAGTAGTATGCAAAACCGATGACCATCCATATGGCAGTGATTACTATTGCGCTTAAAGCTGCCAATTGTGTGTCTCCTCCGCCGATAACTCCTAACCATATAACCGCGATCATCATCACCATGTTTGCGGCGAAACCAGCGATTGGGACTATGTATTTGGTTAGAATTGAACGGCGTTCTCTTGATAGCGCGAGGACTGCTACGATGCAGGTGACTCCGTAGAGCAGGAAGGTTCCGAAGTTTGAGAGCAGTATGATGGTTGTGAGGTTTCTTAGTGAGAGCACTCCGAAGGCGCCTATTATTGCTGAGACTGCTGTGAGTACCCATGTGCCGACAGCTGGTGTGCCGTATCGGGGGTTTAATTTGCCTAGTGGTTGAGGAACTTCTGTATCGCGGCTAATTGCGTAGGTTACTCGTACGCCGGTGTTGAGACATGCTAGAGTAGTTCCTAATACGGCGGCTACTACGGCTGCGGCAACTATTAGCATTATTGCGAAGCCGCCACCACCGAATAATGCGTCGGTTGAAATGCGAACTATGTCGCCAAGTGGTCCAGCGGATACTGCGGCCATGCCGAAGGTGTATTTGTCGTTTATCCATGCTTGTATTGCGAAGAAGCCGAGTAGGTATGCGAAGGCTCCTTGTATGACCAGTGAAAGTATGATTGCGCGTGGTACATCTTTGGGGTTTTTTGCTTCTGAGGTTAATGCAGTGATAGATTCGAATCCTACGAGTACTAATATAGCAAGGCTTGCTTGGAAGAGTACGTGGCTCATGTCGGTCGGTAAGAGTGATGAGGCGGGGTTTGAGAAGTAGAACGTTACGTGGTCAGGGTTTATGAAACGATAAGAAAGCGCCAAAATGGATACGCCAACGAGCATTACGAGCTGTACTATGTTGATTATTAGGTTCGTGTTGGTGGAGCCTTGAATCCCCCTGTATGCAATTAAACCTACAATAAGCGAGAATAGAACTACTATGGCAATTTGTTCTAGAGGAGAAATTGCAAATCCAACGGTCTGCAGAATGTATGTCATGAAAAAGCCCATAAATGCCACCATTACTCCCGGGTAAACCCAGTAGTAGAGGTGTGAAAGCCAGCCTACTAGGAACTTTGCGCTTCGGGCTTTGCGGTTGCTTGCACCTCTGTCGAGTAAGGCGCGTTGAGCGAAATAGTATGAACTGCCTGTACCTGCGTCAGGGTAACGTCGAGCCAGCCATGAGTATGATGCTGCTGTCAAGAATGAAAGTATTAATGCAATTAAGAGACCGAACCATATGTCTGGAGCAGTTGATGCACCAGATGGATCTATCTGTGCAGCCTGAGTTTGATAGTTTAGCCAAAGGAAAGCTCCTGGCGCTATCAAAGCCATGGCGTTTATGGTTAAGCCTGCAAGGCTGAGAGTTTTTTTCATTTGGGGGGCTGCTTGGTTTTGTTCACTACTCACTTGGTTTCGCCTCTATGATTCTTTTTTGATAGGTGATGTTATGTCCTTTTTTGCCTTTGTCTATGATTTCGGTAACGTATTTAGCAGGATCGTTCGATGATGGTATGACTACTATTTCCATAATGTTCACCAAAGTTTAATTTATGCTTGTATGTGTCCAGTTAAATATAAATATAGTTAATATTTGTTCATAATTGTTATGAAAAACTGAAAACATTTTCTTCATCATTGGAAAAGCCTATACTTGCTTACAAATCCAAGAATTGAATTGCAATTTAATTAGTTTTCCATTCTAAATGTTCGCAGAAAAAGGGACCTTTTTCAAAAGGTCTCTTAAGCACGGGCTCGGCGCAAACTTTGATGTTTGCAGATTGAGGATAAGTAGATTTAACAAGGAAAAAGGAATTTTTGGTTAATTGAATGTTTGGTTAATTAATCGCAATTTTTTTGAATGGATTTTGATTTTTTGTCCTTATTGCTCGAACGAAGTGAACAAAAAAGTGGATAACTCAAATATTATGTGACAATCATTCATTAAAATTTAGATTTATGTGGCATGCGGATAGTTTTAAATACTTGACCGAGATATTTGCACAGTCAATAAATTAATAACTAAACAATTGTCAAGAGGAAAGAGAAAAAATGGCATCTGGAGACATAGCTTGGATATTAACGGCAACAGCCCTAGTAATGTTAATGACACCAGCATTAGGCTTCTTTTACGGAGGCTTAGTGCGAAAAAAGAACATAGTCTCAACAATCGTTCAATGCTTCGTCATCTTCGCAATAATAAGTATAGTTTGGGCACTGTGGGGTTACTGCCTAGTATTTGGACAATCAATCAACGGCTTCATCGGCTTCACCCCCGGCCTGTTAGGGATGGGAACCGTTGGAATACATGAAACAAACTCCGCCCTTGCACCGGAAATCCCTACACTGCTGTACTTTGCTTTTCAATTAAAATTCGCCGCAATCACACCTGCCTTAATCATTGGTGCCTGCGCTGAAAGATTCCGCTTCAAATCCTTACTAATCTTCATGGTCTTGTGGTCAACACTAATTTACGCCCCCATTGCTCACTGGGTATGGAACCCAAGTGGCTGGCTTCACAACATAGGCGCCATTGACTTTGCAGGAGGCATAGTGGTACACGTATCCGCCGGTTTATCAGCGCTTGCAGCAGCCCTTGTAGTTGGCAGAAGAAAAGGATGCGCAGTCCCATGGAAAAGCCATATGCACACACTGGATCAAGCTACTGAATTCAAACCCACAAACATACCCTACGTATTGCTAGGCGCCGCACTACTTTGGTTCGGTTGGTTTGGCTTCAACGCGGGAAGCGCACTGGCAGCCAACGACTTAGCAGTTTCAGCACTTGTCACTACAAACCTTGCCGCAGCCGCAGCCGCAGTAAGCTGGATGATTGCAGACTGGCTAAGAAAAGGAAAACCCTCCGCAGTCGGCATAGCAGTCGGAGCAGTAGTAGGATTAGTTGCAATAACACCCGCAGCAGGCTTCGTAAACGTATCTTCAGCACTCATAATCGGGTTAGCCGCAGGAGTTATTTCAAACTTAGTCGCAAACTGGAGAGCAGGTAGATCGAGAATCGATGATACACTTGACGTCTTTGCATGTCACGGGGTCGGCGGAATTTGGGGGTCAATAGCAACTGGAATATTCGCATCAGCAGCAATCAGCGCAACAATAGGCGTTCCGGGATTTAACGGGTTACTTTTCGGAAACCCAGGTCAACTCGTTGCTCAGTTGATAGCAGTTGGTGTGGTAGTGCCAGTTGCTTTCTTCGGCTCTTACTTGCTGCTTAAACTGGTGAACTTGTTCTCGCCTTTGAGAGTGAGTGAAGAAGCAGAGGATGCAGGCTTAGACCTTGCTGAACACGGTGAAGAAGCATATCAGCTAGAATAGCGCTTATGTGCGCTTAATTATTCTTTTTTTTAGACAAATACATTTTTTTTTGAATTTGACAAGATGATGTTTTAACGTTGATTTTTTGGACAATTTTGCGATTTTCTGGCTTCAGATAAATAATTCTTACACAAGCATGTCACTTGCCTGGGCTGAATTGGACATTTATCTATTTTTAGCCTTTTATTCAATGCGAATGTATAGTTTAAATATTTGTTCTAACAAAAAAGGGGAATAACTAAGCAGCAAACAGGGGAAGCGATGTCTTACAATCCAGCAGATGTTGCATGGGTACTAACTTCAACAGCTCTAGTTATGTTGATGACCCCAGCCTTAGCCTTCTTCTATGGAGGTTTAGTGCGCAGAAAAAACCTTGTCTCGACCCTTGTCCAATGCATTGCTATCTTCGCAGTAGTCAGCCTCGTATGGTTCTTCTGGGGTTATAGCCTTGTCTTTGGCCCCAGCGTCGGCGGCGTCATTGGAAACCTGTCGCTTGCTGGCTTAAACAATATAACCATAGATCACGTTAACTCTGCTTACGCGTCAGGTATTCCAGAAATCTTGTTCTTCGCATTCCAACTTAAATTCGCAGCAATAACCCCCGCTTTAATCATAGGTGCCTGCGCCGAAAGGATCCGCTTTAGATCTTTGCTAATATTTGTATTATTGTGGTCTACACTTATTTACTCACCAATTGCTCACTGGCTTTGGAACGTGAACGGCTGGTTGCATGTTTTAGGCGCTTGGGATTTTGCAGGCGGCATAGTGGTACACGTAGCTGCAGGCTTGTCAGCGCTGGCAGCAGCTCTAATTGTCGGAAGACGAAAGGGTTGTGTTTATTGGAAAGACCAAATGAAAGCATTAGATCACAAAGAATCGGGCGCAACAGCACTGGGTACTGAATTTAAACCAACAAACATTCCTTATGTCATTTTAGGTGCAGGTTTGCTATGGTTTGGCTGGTTTGGTTTCAATGGAGGTAGTGCTCTAGCAGCTGATAGTATTGCTATTTCTGCAGTTATTGCCACCAACTTGGCGGCAGCAGCAGCAGCGGTAAGTTGGATGATTTTGGATTGGCTAATAAAAGGCAAGCCTTCAGCAATCGGCATCTCAGTGGGCGCAGTATGCGGAATGGCGGCGGTTACGGCGGCAGCAGGTTACATTAATTTCACATCAGCAGTTATCATTGGTTTAGCTGCAGGAATAATCTCTAATTTGGTGGCTAACTGGCGTGCTGGCAGATCCAAAATCGATGATACTCTCGACGTTTTCGCTTGCCATGGAATCGGCGGAATTATTGGCGCAGTATCAGTTGGCTTGTTTGCAGTCGCTGCCGTTAATCCAGCTGTAAGCGGATTGTTCGATGGTAATGCAGCGCAGCTTGGCATTCAAGTGCTTACGGTAGCGGTTGTGTCTGCTTTTGCGTTTTTTGGCTCTTACTTATTGTTGAGGTTAGTAGATGTATTTTCGCCGCTCAGAGTAAGTGCAAAAGAAGAAGATGAAGGCTTAGATATGAGCCAACACGGCGAAGAGGCATACCACCTTGACTAATTGTTTTATGCAGCAGTGGATGCTCTACGCGGGTTTTTTCACTGTCCAAATTACTAAGTGGCTGGATTTGTTAAGCATGTATAGCAAATGTTAACAATTTTTTAAATTGGCTGACCTTTTAGAATGGATGCTTTCTCGTACGTTTCGGGTTTCACGACGGTTTTACTTACGTTAAACAAGATACACAACTAATTAACGAGTTGCTTACAGAAGTTTTTGGCTTTTTCACATCCACTACATTTTTGATTGTTGCCGCCTCGTCTATTGCTGTTGCTATTGCCCTAGTAGTTGCTGTGATTTTGATATCGAGGAGAACGACTAAAGAAAAAACCCAATGAATATCCGGTGCAAAAAATCCAAATTATAAAACGCACCTGCAGAGGATTGGTCTTTTCCAAATCATTCTAATTTTGAAACTCGGGACTAAAAGTTTCTTCAAGTTATTGAATTTCATTTATTGTCTCTCCATAAGCTGAACTGCGATAAATCTACAAGTGGAGAGAGTAAAGAACCGAAAGACAGTTAAGCTATTAAAAACCTGAAACTGTCTAATGTAGTAAATTAAGCTCTACAGGAGTTTGAAAAAACGACAGGACCAGAACAAACGGACACATCCTCACAAACTAGTTTTTCTACTTCACCTTCTGCCCCTAGCGCACCTTTAGAACTTCTCCAGAAACGTTGGTTCTGTATGGGCATAGAGCATTCGGGAAAAACGTTTAAACACGAAGCCGAATCTTCCTCAACCCTTCTGGAAAAAATAAATCAATCGATGGTTACGTGGGTAGATTATATCACTGATAATCCAATGAAAGACCTTCCGGCGGTGGCGGCTCAAATGGGATTCAGTGAATCTTTTATTTCTAATCTTTCTTGTTGTGAACAGCTAAATTATGAAGATTTTGACAACGAGATGTGGATGAGTTTTCCCTCGGTTCAGATCCGAGGAACGGAGGTTAAAGCGCATCCGCTTCTTGTTTTAATCAAAAAGAATATGGTTTTTACCCTGCATATGCGCTTGGTTGATAAAAGATTCATCCGGCTACGAAGGTACTCTGAGGCGATCCTCAGAAAAATACCTCTCGAGGCTAATCCAGAAGACAAACTAACAATTCTCTTGTCACGCATTATTGATGCCAACAACGACAGTAATTTTAGACATCTTCGAGTGATAGAAGAATTCGGAGACGAACTAAACAAGGATTTAATGGATCAAGAAACTGACAAAGCCCTACTGGGTCCCAAAATATACGTGATGAAGCATGCCCTCATCATCTACATGAACTCTCTCTGGGAAAGTGTTGACGTGCTCCAAGCTATTCGGTATGGAGATGCCCAGCTGCTTACGGATGACCAAAAAATAGTGAACCTCTTCAGCGCGATGGTGGAGCAAGTTAAGAGCCAAATTGGATTATCAGAACACATGTCTGAGGTTTTGGCTTCAGGAATAGAAGCTACACAAGCGATATACAATAACCAGTTGACAACAGCAAATAATCGGTTAACCATATCGAATAATCAATTGACTGTGCTCAATAACCGCTTTGCTAAGCTTGCAGCTTACCTTACAATAGTAGGCACTGCTCTTTTAATACCTAACACCATCGCAACTATTCTGGGCAACTCTGTATGGGTGTATGGTCCAGATAATCTCTTTTTGTATCTGGTCTTGATGATAGGCGCTACACTAGCTGGAAGCATCTTTATGTGGCACTGGATAAGCAAGAAAGGGTTGCTTCCTCAAGACAAAGAGATTTGCCCTGAAGAATCATAGCTACTTTTTTCTCTATTTATATTATCACCGCAAAGTGGGCGGGTTAAGAGGAAGAAAACCATTCTTTCCGTCGTTCTCCAGAGCGGCAATAGCTACTTGTTTTCCTAAGTCCTTCTTTGAAACCACACAATTTCATTGACAATAAAAGTTAATATCAATTAAATTGAGTATACAATTAGTAGTTATTAATTTTGATAAGAGAACATTTTTATGACACAAAACATTAAACTGATCGTTTATCCGGTTAAAGATATAGAAAAAGCTAAAGCATTTTATGCCAAGTTTCTAGACGCAGAACCGTATGTCGCAAGCCCCTACTATGTAGGTTATAGGGTTGGTAATCTGGAAGTCGGATTAGATCCTAACTCAAAGGTCGGGCCTATTGCTTATACAGATGTAAAGGATATTAAAAGCAGTCTTCAAGCAATAGTTAAGGTCGGTGCTGAAGTTGTACAAGATGCTAAGGACGTAGGTGGTGGCCTGTTGATAGCTCAGGTCAAAGACCTTGACGGTAATGTGGTCGGGCTAAGACAACAATCTTAAATGAGTAGGGTA
>Ga0209585_10000634_pt1 | contig 13561 bp, 9 predicted proteins | sample NGEPerone_FD_185491 | JGI IMG/M metagenome (GOLD analysis project Ga0209585, IMG submission 185491) | Arctic peat soil microbial communities from the Barrow Environmental Observatory site, Barrow, Alaska, USA - NGEE Permafrost154B-one... | ecosystem: Environmental > Terrestrial > Soil > Wetlands... | reverse complement strand
GCCCCGGACGGCGCCCGCCTGGCGCCCGATGCCGCCCCGGACGGCGCCCGCCTGGCGCCCGATCCCGCCCCGGACGGTGCTCGCCGGGTACCCGACGCCGACGACGGCGAGGCCCGGGCGCTCGCGGCCCTTGACGCCAGCGGCCTGCGCTACCGGATCACCCGGCACGCACCGGTTCGCAGCCTGGCCGAGGCCGCGGCCGCGCGTCAGCTGCGTCCCGAGCAGCTGGTCAAGACCCTCGTGGTCCGCCGGGCCGAGGACGACTTCCTGTTCGTCCTGGTCCCCGGCGGGCGCACCATCTCCTGGCCCAAGCTGCGCGCCCTGCTCGGGGTCGCGCGCCTGTCCATGCCGGACGCCGACGTCGCACGGCAGGTCACCGGGTACCAGCGCGGCACGATCACGCCCTTCGGGGCGACGACGACGTTGCCGGTGATCGCGGACGCTCGGGTCGCCGGGCAGGCGGTCTCGATCGGGGCCGGCGCGCACGGCGTCGCGGCCACCGTGGACGGCAGCAGGCTGGTCATCACGCTCGGTGCGACGGTCGCGGACGTGACCGAGCCGGAGGCCCAGGACTGAGCCCGAACCGCCCGGCGATGCCCGGTCGCGCACCCGGCGCCTGACGGTAGGAGCCGGCGGCGACGGCCTGACCAGCGCAAAGGGGCCCGTCGCTGACGCGACGGGCCCCTCCGCGCTGTGCACCCAGCGCGTCTGTCAGCCGAGCGTCTCCGGCAGCTCCGGCGCGCCCTTGGCCATCACGTGCTCGGCCAAGAAGCCGAGCACCACCTGGTACCAGAGCTTGGCGTGCTGCGGGCTGAGCACCCAGTGGTTCTCGTCGGGGAAGTACAGGAAGCGGTGGACGGTCGTGCCGTCGTCGTCGGCCGGCAGGCCTGATGCGGACAGCAGGTCGTACCAGAGCCGCAGCCCCTCGCCGATCGGCACGCGGTAGTCCTTGTCACCGTGCACCACGAGCATCGGGGTGCGGATGTCGGCGACGTGGCGGTGCGGGGAGTTCTGCTCCGCCATCTCCGGGCCCATCTCGCGCGCCCAGTAGAACGCCATGTCCGTCGTCGGGCCGAACTGGTCCAGCGCCCACAGGCTCGCGTGCGTGACGATCGCGTCGAACCGGTCGGTGTGGCCGGCGATCCAGTTGGCCATGTACCCGCCGAACGACCCGCCCATCGCGGCCGTCCGCTGGGAGTCGAGGGAGCGGTGCTCCAGCGCGGCGTCGGTGATCGCCATCAGGTCGGTGTAGGGCTCGGCGCCCCACTTGCCCCAGCCGCGTTGCACGAAGTCCTGGCCGTAGCCGGTGGACAGCGCGGGGTCGGGCAGCAGGACGGCGTAGCCCTGGGCGACCATCAGCCACGGGTTCCACCGCCAGGCCCAGGTGTTCCACGAGCCGAGCGGGCCGCCGTGCACCCAGAGCAGCAGCGGCGCCGGGGCATCCTTTGACGCGGCGTCGGGCAGAGCGAGCCAGGCACGAACCTCGTGGCTGTTCTTGCCCTTGCCGACCGTGGTGCGGATCTCCGTCATCCGACCGGGCAGGGTGGGCGGCGGTGCGGGCGCACGCAGCACCGTGACGGAGCCGCGCGGCCGGTTCGGGTCGTCGGCCAGCTGGATGCGCACCGGGTGCGTCGGCGCAAGGAACGACGCCCGCATGGCGTACGCGACGCCGGCGTCGGGGGCCACCTGCAGGTCGGAGTAGCAGTAGTCGTCCGCGGTGAGCTGCGTGACCGTGTCCGTCTCCAGGTCCACGCGGAACACAGGAGCCCGGCCGTCCTGGTCGGCGGTCACGAGCAGGCCGGAGCCGTCGGGCAGCCACTGGTGGCCGGTGGTCCAGCGGTCCCAGTCCGCCGCGAGCCGGTGGGGCTCGCCGTGCCTGCCCGGGCCCTCGCCCAGCGGGAGGAGGTGCAGGGTACGGCGGGGCGCCGTCGTCGGGGTGGAGATCGAGTCACGGGTGTAGACCACGGCGGTGCCGTCGGGGGAGATCACCGGCAGACCGAGGTCGGCGTCGGGGTCGTCCACCAGGACCGTGCGCTGCTTGCTGTCGATGTCGATCCGGACCAGGATCGTGCGGTACGCGCCGCGGCCGGTGGCCAGCCGCCACGTGGAGACCACGAAGTTGCCGAAGGGGCTGAGATCGAACTCCGCCTCACCGAGCGCATGCCCGGGTGACGGGGTCAGGTCGGACACCTTGAGGTGCTCGACGCTCAGGCTCGCCACCTCGACCGACCGTGCGACGTCGTCGCCGGGCTTGAAGTGCCAGCCGAGCAGGTGGGTGCTGTCCGGGCCGAGGTCGTGGTCCCAGTAGCGCACGGGGTAGCTGTCGTGCAGGACCGCGGTGACCTTCTTGTCCTTGCGCAGGGTCCGCAGGCGCTCGTCCTCGGCGCCGTCGGTCGCGCGCGGCAGCATGTTGGTGGTGAACACCACGGCGGGTGAGGACCGCGCGGTGCGGACCGCGTGCACGCCGCCCGGACGGGACGCGACGATCCGGGCCTCGCCGCCACCGGCGGGCAGCACCCACAGGGCGGGCGTGTCGCCATCACCCTCGTCTTCTGCGGCGTCGGCGTTGCGGCGGGAGGACGTGAAGAGCAGGTCACCGTCGGGCGTGAAGGACGCGCCGGTCTCGCCCTGGGCGCTGCGGGTCAGACGCCGGGAGGGCTTCGCGCGGCTCGGGTAGACCTCCCACAGCGCGGTGTGGGTCTTGGTCCCGTCGTGGTTGAGCGTTGCCACCTGCGTGACGAGCCGGGATCCATCCGGGGAGAGCACCAGACCGGAGATGCGCGGAAGGCGCACGTACTCGTCCAGGTCGTGGAAAGGGGTGGTCAGCATCGGGTAGGACTCGTCGGTGTCCTGGACGAGGTGGAGTCCTCGGCCGGACTCGTCGGGCGACTGCATGGGTCCTCCTGGGTGCGGCGCGTCGCCGGTGAGCGCGTGCAGGACGCTCGACGCTGGGGGCGCTGCGACGTTGTCCACATCGGCGGATCGGCGGGCCCGCTTGACCGTTGCGAGCAGATCTCACCCGGAATCCTGCCACCTGGTCGTGGGTCGTGGGGCCGGATGGGTCGACAGATGTCAACGGGCCGGGGTCTCGTCGTGGTCGACGCGCCTGAACTCCGTTGCAGCCGTGCTCGGTGGGGTCGAGGATGACATCACGGATCGGGTGGCCGGCCGACTGACCGGCCACCGGCCGACGAGGAGGCTGTGATGTCACGGAGCCTGTTCCGCAAGGCGGTACCGCAGCAGAGCGTGCCCGACGACGTCGATCCGGCCGAACAGCTCCGCCGCCAGCTGGACGACGGGGAGCCGCCGGCAGCCAAGAGGCACTGGTGGAGCATCTTCAACCGCGGGACCAGCACCATGATGATCAACCAGCCAGGGAACACCGGCGGCGGCAGCATGGGCGGGCTCTGACCGATGCAAGCAGATCTCACCCGGGATCCTGCCGTCTGATTGTGCGCCGTGGGGCCGACCGACTGACCGGCCACCGACCGACGAGGAGGCTGTGATGTCACGGAGCCTGTTCCGCAAGGTCGTACGGCGAAAGGGCGTGCCCGACGACGTCGATCCCGCCGAGGAGCTCCGCCGCCAGCTGGACGAGGGGGAGCCGCCGGTAGCCAAGAGGCACTGGTGGAGCGGCTTCACCCGCCTGTCCAGCAACGTGCCAGGGGGCTTCGGCAACGGCGTCGTGATCGGGCTCCGTGGCCGCCCTCCGGAGGGCACCGTCATCGAGTCTCCAGAGGGTGCTGACGAGTCGTGACGGTCGGCGCCGCCTGACGGGGCGTGTCCGCGACGGCGGGTACCGTCGCGGCCATGCGGATCCTGCACACCAGCGACTGGCACCTCGGTCGCACGCTGCACGGGGTGGATCTGCTGGAGCACCAGGCCGGCTTCCTTGACCACCTGGTCGAGTTGGTGCGTTCGGAGGGCGTCGGCGCGGTCGTCGTCTCCGGTGACGTCTACGACCGGGCGGTCCCGCCCGTCGAGGCCGTCCAGCTGCTGGCGGACGCCCTGACCCGGCTGAGCGAACGCGCTGCCGTGGTCGTGACCCCCGGCAACCACGACTCCGCCATCCGGCTCGGCTTCGCGGCCGGCCTGATGCGCGAGGGCGTGCACCTGCGGGCCCGGGTCGCCGACGTCGGTCGGCCGGTGGTGCTGGCGGACGAGCACGGCCCGGTGGTGGTGCACGCCCTGCCCTACCTTGACCCGGACACGGTGCGCCGGGCGCTCGCCGACGACGCCGCCCCGGACGGCCTGCTCCCCCGGTCGCACGAGGCGGTGCTCGCCGCGGCGATGCGCCGGGTGCGCGCGGACCTGGAGGAGCGGGCGGCGGGATCGGGCCATCGGCCGCGCAGCGTGGTGATGGCGCACGCGTTCGTGGTGGGCGGCCTGGCCTCGGAGTCCGAGCGGGACATCCGGGTGGGCGGGGTGGATGCCGCCCCCGCCGGGGTGTTCGCGGGGGTGGACTACGTCGCGCTCGGCCACCTGCACGGCCCGCAGTCGATCCCGTTCCCGGCCGACGGCGGCGCCGCTCCCTCGCCCGTGCCTGTGCTGCGGTACTCGGGGTCACCGTTGGCGTATTCGTTCTCCGAGATGCACCACCACAAGTCGACGGTGCTGCTCGAGCTCGGCCCGGACGGCGTCGTCGGGACCGAGCTGGTACCCGCACCGGTGCCGCGCCGGCTTTCGGAGGTCCGCGGCTCCCTCGGGGACCTGCTCGGGGCGGCCGGCGAGCCGTATGTCGCCGACTGGCTGCGGGTGGTCGTGACCGACGCCGTGCGCCCGGCCGAGCTTTACGCCCGGCTCAAGGCGCGGTTCCCGCACCTGTTGCTCACCGAGCACCGGCCGGAGGGGATCGCGGCGCGGTCGACTGCGGCCGTGGTGACCGCGGCACAGGACCCGGTGCAGGTGGCTGCTGAGTTCGTCGAGCATGTGACCGGCGGCGCACCGAGCGCCGAGGAGGTCGCCGTGCTGCGCCGGGCCTACGAGGACGTGCTCGCGGCGGGGCGGAGCGCCTGATGCACCTGCACCGGCTCACCCTGCAGGCGATCGGGCCGTTCCCCGGGCGGCACACGATCGACTTCGCCGCGCTGTCCGCCTCGGGTCTGTTCCTGCTCGAGGGACCGACCGGCTCGGGCAAGTCCACGATCATCGACGCGATCGTCTTCGCCCTCTACGGCAAGGTCGCCTCTCGCGAGGCCAGCGAGGAGCGACTCCGGTCGGGCCACGCGGCGCCCGACGACGACTCGTTCGTCGACCTCGTCTTCGAGGCCGGCTCGGGCATCTACCGGGTGCGACGCAGCCCGGCCTATCTGCGACCCAAGCGGAACCGGGCCGGCACCACACAGCAGCCGGCGTCGGCCAAGCTCTGGCGGCTGACCAGCCCGGACGCCCCGGAGGACGGCGACGTCGTGGCCACCCGCCCGGACGAGGTGGGCAGCGAGCTGCAGCGGGTGATCGGCCTGGACCGGGAGCAGTTCGTCCAGACCGTCGTGCTCCCGCAGGGCGAGTTCGCCTCGTTCTTGCGGGCCAAGCCCGAGGAACGCCGCGGCCTGCTCCAGCGGGTGTTCGGCACAGAGGTCTACGACCAGGTTGAACAGCGGCTGGTCGCCATGCGGCAGGAGTCGACCAGGGCCCTGCAGGCCGCTCGGGAGGGCGTCGGGCTGGCCACCGAACACTTCCTCGGTGCCGGGGGCTTGTCCGACGACGACGCGGCGTCGGTGCGGGCATCTCTCACCGCGGGGGAGACCGAAGGCCCCGCTGTGCTGCTGGAGGTCGTCGAGCGAGCCGTGGCGGCGGTGCGCGCGGCGGCCGACGAAGCGCGGGCGGCCGCCGACCGAGCGAGGGAGACCCGCAATGCCGATCGGCGGGTGCGCGACGAGGCCGAGCGGGTGCTCGCCACGGTCCGTCGCCGGACCGGGCTGCTCGTCGAGCGGGCGGCGCTGGCGACGGTTGCCGCCGAGCACGGCGAGGACGTCCGGCGACTGGCGATCGGACGTCGGGCGCAGCGGGTGTGGCCGGCCCTCGTCGGGGCCGAGCAGTCTGCCGTCGCGGTGGCCGAGGCGGAAGTGGCCGTCGGTGCGGCACGGACGGCCGCGGGACTGGCGGACGTCACGTTGCTGGGCCTGGTCGACGAGGCCACCACGCCTGAGGTGCGGCTGAAGTCCCTCGCGACCGACCGCGAGGTCTGTGCCACGCGGCGGACCCGGCTGGATCGCCCGCTCGAACTCGAGCTCGGGCTGGCATCACGTCGGGAGAGGTTCGAGGCGGCGACGGGGTCGCTCCGGCGGCTGCGCGCGCAGCGGGAGGCTACGGGTGCCGAGCTCGCCGGGCGGGCGGAGCAGCGCGTCGAGGTGGTCTCCCGACGGGCCGTCGCCGCCGAGGTCGCGGACGGGCTGATCACCGCTGAGGCGGAGGTGCAGGCCGCCCGGCGCCGGAGCGCCGCGGCCGAGCAGGCCGTGCGGCTGGCCGGTGAGGTCGAGGTCGCGTCGTCGGAGGGGGCGGGCACGGAGCGCGCGGCGCGGGCGGCGGCGGACGCGGTCGCCGGGCTGCACCGCGCGCGCATCGCGGGCATTGCCGCCGAGCTCGCGGTCGGGCTGGAGCCCGGGTCGCCGTGCCCGGTGTGCGGGGGCACGGAGCATCCCCACCGGGCCGAGCCCGGCCCGGAACCGGTGACGGCGGAGATCGTGCAGGCCGCGGAGGCCGTGCGCGTCGCCGCGGAGAAGCGGCTGACCGAGGTCGCGGGAGCTCTCGGCGACCTTGCGGCGCGGCTGGACGAGGCGCGCGCGGCCGCCGGCGGACTCGACCTGCCCGCTGCGCGCGAGGCCCTCGACGTCGCCGAGGGCCTCGCCGAGCGGGCCGGCGCCGGGGTCGCGGAACGTGACCGGCTGGATGCCGAGCTCACGACGTTCGACGCCGCAACCGAACGCCTGAAGGTCGCCGCGGCCGAGCTGGAGATCCAGATCGCCGGGAACGCGGGCGAGCTCGGCGGGATGGCCGAGCGCCTGGCGCTCGACGAGGCCGAGGTGACCGCGGCCCGGGAGGGCGCGTCGTCGGTTGCGGACGCCGCCGGTGCCCTCGACCGCCGGATCGCCGCCGCAGTGGCCTGGATCGCGGCGCTCGACAACCACCTGCGGGCCGAGGGCCGGCGGGTCGAGCGGGCCGACGACCTGGCCGCCGCGATGGCCGAGCACGCATTCGACGACGTCGCGGCCGTGCGCTCGGGGATCGTGGACGACGCTGGCCTGGCGGCGCTGGACGCGGCGGTCCGGAAGCACGAGGCGTCGGTGGCCCGGGTCGAGGCGGCGCTCGCCGAACCGGAGCTGGTCGGCCTTGCCGACCTCACCGTCGAGCTCGCCGCCGAGGGGTTCTCCGGCGCCGAGGCCCGCCACGCCGCCGCCGACGCCGAGGCGACCCGCACCGAGGGCGAGGCCGGCCGCCGGGCCGACCGGGCGACGTCGTCCGCGACCGCGGCCGACCATGTCCGCCGTGCGGTCGGCGAGCTCGACCGGGTGCGGCGGGAAGCGGGGCCGGTGATCCGGATGGCGAACGTCGTGGCGGCGGCCGGCGGGGACAACGCCAAGCAGCTCTCCCTGGGCACGTACGTGCTGGTCCGCAGGTTCGAGGACGTGGTGGCGGCGGCCAATGTGCGGTTGCAGACGATGCTCGGTGGCCGATTCGAGCTCGCCAGCAGCGAGGAGCGCGAGCGTGGTGGGGCCCGCAAGCTGGGGCTGGCCATGAAGGTTCTCGACCACACCACTGGTGAAGTCGGGGATGTGCGGAGGCTGTCCGGCGGCGAGACGTTCTGCGTCGCCCTGTCGATGGCCCTAGGCCTCACAGATGTCGTGACTGCAGAGGCGGGTGGGATCGATCTCGGAACCCTCTTCATCGATGAGGGGTTCGGGACGCTCGACGGAGAGACCCTCGACACTGTGCTTGCCACGCTGAGCCGGCTGCGCGAGGGCGGACGGGTGGTCGGGGTGGTCTCGCACGTCGACGCCATGAAGCAGTCCATCGCCGAGCGGGTCGAGGTGCGCCGTACCCAGGACGGCACGAGCACGCTCACGGTGCGTGCCTGACCTGCCGGGCCCGACCGCGCCCCGGCGCTGCTGCTACCAGGACCAGCCGCGCTGGGCGAGGGCCAGCTCGTCGTCCAACCGCTCCGGCTCCGTCCGGTGCCGCACCTGCGGCCCGACCGGTGGCCGCTCGCAGGGGATGTCCGCCAGTCGGCAGGCCTCGGCCAGCAGGTCGTCGTAGGCCGCCTGGGTCGCCTCCAGCCGACGCCGCAGACCCCAGGCCTGCTGGTCGCCCTCGAGATCGCGGAGGTGGGCCGCCACCGCGGCGAGCCGCATCTGGACGGCCAGCACCTCGAACGGGTCAGGTTCTGGCGGATCGCCGACATCCGGCCGGCGTCGGGCGAACCGCGCGCTGCACCACGAGCCGATGCGATCGAGGCCCTGCCGCAGCCGACGTCGCCACCGCGGGGTGGGCCCGGAACCGGGCATCGACGCCGCCATCAGGCCGACGACCACCCCGGGAAGAACCATCCACAGCACGGTCTGGATGACCATGAGGCGCCTCGTTGTCGCGGTGCTCTCAGCGTACGTCTGCCGCAGGCCCGTGACACCGGGCGCGGCGGGTCAGATCCCCGGCCGGAGCGCCCGTCCCCGGGCCCCGGGCGGCACCGCGCGGGCCCCGTCCCCGGGCGGCCGACGACCCCAGTACGTAGGGTCTCCCCATGCGCGCCATGATCTGGATCGTCGTCGTGCTCACCGTGCTGCTGGCCGGCGCGGTCGTGGCCGACGGCGTCGTGCGTCAGCAGACCGAGGAGCGGATCGCCACCGAGATGGCGGCCGGGATCCCCGGCGTCGAGCAACCGCCGGCGGTGAGCATCGGCGGCTTCCCGTTCCTCACCCAGCTGATGGCCGGGCGGCTCGGCTCCGTGCACGTGACGGCGCCCACCGCGACCGTCGAAGGGCTGCGCCTGGACGACGTGGTGGTGGAGCTCACCGGCGTGGCGACGGAGGCCCCGTTCAGGGCGGAGCACGCGGTGATGAAGGCCATGACCACCGCGGACGCGGTGGAGGCGGTGCTCTCCGTCGAGCTGGACCTGTCCGTCCGGGACGGCAGCCTGGTGGCCTCGACCACCGTGCTGGGCCTCCCGCTGGACCTCGTGCTCGTCCCGAGGGCGGCGGGGCGGGAGGTCGAGGTGGACGTGACCGGGTTCGTGCTGGCCGGCGCGAGCGTGCAGAGCGCGGACCTGCCCGGGTCGATCACCGACCAGCTGCAGGGGATCCGGTTCGCGGTCGAGGGCCTGCCGGCCGGGATGACCCTGACGGCCGTCGACATCACCCCGGACGGGCTGCGGCTCAGCGCAGAGGGCCGCGACCTGGCGCTCACCGCCGCCTGAGTTCGGCATCGGGGACGAGCCTGTGCCGCCGAGTGACGCGCACGCGGGCTAGATTGCCCTCCATGGCCACACCGCACATCGGCGCCGAGCCCGGCGACTTCGCCCCCGACGTCCTCATGCCCGGCGACCCCCGGCGGGCCCAACGCATCGCCGAGACGGTCCTGGACGGCGCCCGCCTGGTGACCGAGGTGCGCGGCATCCTCGGGTACACCGGCACCTTCGACGGGCGTCCGGTGTCCGTCCTGGCGTCCGGCATGGGGATCCCGTCCATCAGCATCTACGCAACGGAGCTGTACCGGTTCTACGGCGTCGAGCGGATCATCCGGATCGGCACCGCCGGCGGGATGGCCCCCCACCTCGACGTGGGCGACGTGGTCATCGCGCAGTCGGCGCACACCGACTCCTCGACCAGCGCCGGCCGCATCCCCGGCATCCACTACAGCCACGCGGCGACGTTCGCCCTGACCGCAGCGGCGGCGCAGGCAGCCGGCGTCGGGCCCGGTCGGCCCGCACCGGCCGCCGCCAAGGCGGACGACGGTGGCACGGGGCGGCGGCGTCGTCGTCGCAAGAACGGGCACGTCTACGTCGGTGCCGTGCTGTCCTCGGACATCTTCTACGCCGACCGGCCCGCCACCATGGAGGCGCTGGTCAAGCACGGCACGCTCGCCGTGGAGATGGAGGCCGCCGGCCTCTACGCGGTCGCGGACCTTGAGGGCAAGCAGGCGCTCGCCATCTGCACCATCTCCGACCTGCTGTTCCGCGACGCGTCGTTGCCGGCCGCCGAGCGCGAGCTGTTGTTCGACCGGTCCGTTGCCCTGGGACTGGCCGCCTTCGCCACTGCCTGAGCCGAGAGCGCCCCCTCGGTCAGTGCTTCTTCTCCTCCTCGAGGAAGTCCTTTGCCTTGTCGACGACCTGGTCGACCTTGGCGTCCAGGTCGTCGATGCCCATGTGAGCCTCCCGTTGTGGTGCTCGCGGTGTGCACCCGTCGTGATCGTGGCGCTCCCGTGGCGTGCCACGCAAAAGGCTTCAGATCCATCGGATCGATACGGGTCCGGAGCGGCAATTCGTGCAGTCGGCCCCGTCTGTCTCGGCGTGTCGGCGCAACACGCCGACGTTTCGGGAGAACCGTTGAGGGTGAACCGCGTCATGGTGAGGCGAATGGGGGGTCTCATCGGGTGAAGACACCCGGCGAAGTTGCCGATGAGTGAACGTGAACATCAGAGGAGGTGTGGCGTGACCCGGACAATCCTGACCGCAGTGCCGACTCAGCACGCCACCCACCGCCCGAGCATCCAGGCCATCGGGCCGGGGCTCGCCCTGCACGGCTGGGACCCCATCTCCGGCATCCCGGCCACCTGGCACGTCACGTCGCTGGCCGACGACGGCGCGTCCGGCAGCTTCCTGATCGAGCGCGCCGAGGGCGAGATCCACAGCCCGGCGCTGTGGATGCAGGCCCGACGCGACGCCAAGGTCGCCGGCGAGGCCGAGGTCCTCTCGCTGGTCCGCTCGGTGATGTTCGCCTAGCTCGCTACCGGCACAGCCCCAGGAACGCCCCGAGTTCCGCCAACCCGTCCGGCGTCGCCGGCAGGTAGTCCGTGAGGCCGGCTGACCGTACGACGACGGCCCGCCACTGCGCTCGCGAGATCGCGACGTTGACCCGGTTGCGGTCGAGCAGGAAGTCCATCCCGCGCGGCACGTCCTCCGGCGAGGACGCCGCCGTCGTCACGAGCACCACCACCGCCTGCTGGCCCTGGTACCTGTCGACGGTGCCCACCCGCACGTCGGCCAGCCCGGCGGCGTCGAGCATCCGGCGCACCGTCCACACCTGGGCGTTGTACGCGGCGACCACGACGACGTCGCTGCCCACCAACGGCCGGTCCACCGCCTCGCCGGCATGGTGCCGGGCGGGGTCCCGCCAGCGGCGGCCGAGCACCTGCCGCACCTGGGCGACCACCTCGGCGGCTTCCTCGACGGACGCGACGGCGTTGCCCGCGTGCGGCACGAGCACGCATCCGACGCCCGGCTCGACCCCGTCCAGCGACCGCTCCGCCGCAGCCGGGACGGCCGTCAGCCGACCCTCGTAGGACAGCCGGGACACCACGGCGCACAGCGCCGGGTGCATCCGCCAGGTGTGCGCCAGGAAGTAGCCGAGTTCGCCGGGCAGGGTGTCGTGGCCGTCGGTGAGCCAGCCGAGCGCCGAGCAGTCCACCGGCTCCGGGTGGCGGCCCTGGGTGACCTGCGGCAGCTGCTGCGGGTCACCGAGCAGCAGCAGGTTGCGCGCGGCGGTGGAGACCGCGACCGTGTCGGCGAGCGCGAACTGCCCCGCCTCGTCGACCACCAGCAGGTCGAAGGGCTCGGCCGGGAGCCGGCCCGGGTTGGTGAAGTCCCAGGCCGTGCCGCCGACGACGTAGCCGCCGTCCTGTGCCGCGTAGAAGTCGCCGAACCGGTCGCGGGTGATCCACTGCCACGGCGCGTCGTCGGCAGAGCCGTTCGGCTTCTTGGCGATCTGCGCCGGGTCGACGCCCGCCGCGGCCACCTCCCGGAGCATGTTCTCCACCACGGCATGCGACTGCGCGACGACGCCGATCCGCCGGCCCCGTTCGACCAGCGCCGCGATCACCCGGGCCCCGGTGTACGTCTTGCCCGTGCCGGGCGGGCCTTGGACGGCGAGGTACGAGCCGTCCAGGTCGAGCGTTGCGGCGGTGATCGCGTCGATGTAGCCGCGCGGGCCGTCGTCAACGGCCGGCAGGGCCCCGCTCCGGGTGCGCGGCGGACGACGCCGCAGCAGGTCGATCGCGGGCTGGTCGGGCAGGTCCGGCAACCCCTCGGCGACGTCCTCGGCGAGACCCTGGATCGCAGCCGCGATGCGCTCGGTCCCGGGCGGGCGACCGGGCGAAAGAGCCATCGGGACGGCGTCGTGCGCGTCCTGACCCCGGCCCAGGCGCTCGACCACCACGACGACGTCGCGGGCGTCCGCGCCGATGCCTTCTGCCTCCACCGCAAGCACGGTGAGCTTGTCCGTCCATCCGCGGCGACCCTCCACCGAGGTGGTCAGGCACGCGGGCAGCGGGGGGTCGTAGATGGCGCAGACGTCCGCCCCCTCGGTCACGCTCGACCCGGGCTCGAGGCGTCCGACCAGGCGGAGCCTGCGGCGCAGCGTGTGCGCGCGGGCGGGTACCTCCCACGCGCCGATCTCCGCGCGCTCGACCAGGAACGTGTTGCGACGGTCCATCCACTCCGCCGGGTCGCTGACCAGCCGGTCGAAGTGCGCCCACCAGAACGGCTTGACCTCGCGCCGGTGGTACCCGAGCGCGGCGGCCAGCATGGCGACGCCCTGCTGGTCGGCCGTCCGGTCGGCGGACGTCGTACCGGCGACGGCGAGCAGCCGCCCGGTCAGGTCGGCCTCCTCGGCGGGTGGGCTCTGCTCGTCGAGGACGCGCGTGAGCGCATCCTCGGCCGCCGCACCCGCGCCGGGCCGCGCGCTCGCCTCGGGGTCCGCACCTGCGTCGGGCCCCGCACCCGCGCCGGGCAGCGCCGGCCGCCCCGGCAGCACCCCCGCCTCGGCGGCCCGGGCCAGCAACCAGTCGCGCAGCCGCAGGGTCGACAGGCAGTCGTAGGCGTTGTAGTCGGCGATCCGGTCCAGGCGCTCGAGCCACTCGTCCCAGCGACCGGCGTCGCGCACGTCGCAGGCCTGGGCGTACTCGACCACCGACTCCCCCGCGGTCTGCACCTCCCCGGAACGCGCGGCGTCCATGTACAGCGGCTCGAGCTTCTTCAACGAGTACGACCGCTGCCCGGTGCGCAGGCACGCGCGCACCACGTGGTACAGGTCGACCAGCACGCCGTCGCGCAGCAGCTGGTCGACCTCCTGCTCGCCGACGCCGTACCGCCCGGCCAGGCGCAGCAGCGCCGTCTTCTCGTAGGCCGCGTAGTGGTAGATGTGCATGCCGGGGTGCGCGGCCCGGCGCTGCGCGACGTAGGCCAGGAAGTCCAGCAACGCCTGGCGCTCCTGCGTGCGGTCGTGTGCCCAGAACGGCCGGAACACCGGCTCGGCGTCGGGAGCCGTCGGGGCCTCGACCACCCCGAACAGATACTCCAGCCCCCAGTCGCCGGCCTCGTCGACCCACAACGGGTCGCCCTCGAAGTCGAAGAAGA
>Ga0209585_10000632_pt1 | contig 13588 bp, 8 predicted proteins | sample NGEPerone_FD_185491 | JGI IMG/M metagenome (GOLD analysis project Ga0209585, IMG submission 185491) | Arctic peat soil microbial communities from the Barrow Environmental Observatory site, Barrow, Alaska, USA - NGEE Permafrost154B-one... | ecosystem: Environmental > Terrestrial > Soil > Wetlands... | reverse complement strand
GCGCGGCTTCGCGCCGGTCACGGCGCTCGAGCCGCTCGACAAGCGCCGCAACGGCTACGACGCCGAGCCGGCGCTGCTCGCGGCGCTCGAGCGCGCCGCGCCGGCGCCGCGCCAGGTCTTCCTCGACGGCGCCTCCCTCGGCCACAAGGCCACCTTCGACCTCATCGCCGCCGCCCGCGCCCGCGGCGCCGAGGTCTACGTCACCGGGCGCCTGGTGAGCCCGCTCGACACCACGCACCTGCTCATGCGCCTCTTCGAGATGCCGGTGATGCGCGTGCGCCGCGAGCCGGCCGCCGGCGCTCGCATCCCGGCCGCCAAGCGTACCTTCGACCTTCTCGGCGCGGCGGGCGCGCTGCTCCTCCTGGCGCCGGCCTTCGCCGTCATCGCCCTGCTCATCAAGCGCGACTCGCCCGGCTCGGTCTTCTACCGCCAGCAGCGCGTCGGCCTGCGCGGCCGCCCCTTCGAGTTCCTCAAGTTCCGCTCCATGAGCGTCGGTAACGACGCCGGCGAGCACCAGCAGTACGTGTGCGAGCTCATCCAGAACGGCGCCGGCGACGAGCTGAGCTGCAGCGACGCGTGGGGCCGCCCCGTGTACAAGCTCGCCGAGGACGAGCGCGTCACGCCCGTCGGCCGCTTCCTGCGCAAGTACTCGCTCGACGAGCTGCCCCAGTTCTGGAACGTCTTCAAAGGCGACATGAGCATGGTCGGCCCGCGCCCCGCCCTCGAGTACGAGGTCGCCGCCTACAAGCCCTGGCACCGCCGCCGGCTCGAGGTCACGCCCGGCGTCTCCGGCCTCTGGCAGGTCGCCGGGCGCTCGCGCGTGGGCTTCGACGAGATGGTCTTCCAGGACGTCATCTACGCCTACAACCAGTCGCTGCTCACCGACCTCAGCCTCTGCCTGCGCACCGTCCCCGCTATGATCGTCGGGCGGGGGGCGGTGTGAGCCGCGGGCAGCGCTTGCTCCCCCGGCCGCAGCGCCCGCGCCGCCCGTTCCAGCGCCCCGAAAGGATGCACCTGTGCCGCCCCTGAACGACCCTCGCTCCTCCTCCGCTTCGCCTGCCGCCGCCGGGGCAGCGCCCCTGCGCGTGGCGCTCGTCGGCTACGGCTACTGGGGCCCCAACCTGCTGCGCAACTACATGGAGCTGCCCGAGGCGCAGGTCGCCTGGGTCTGCGACCGGCGCCCCGAGGCGCTCGCCAAGGCACAGGCCAACTACCCGGCGATCGCCGCGACCACCGACCTCGAGGTCGTGCTCAGCGACGCCTCCGTCGATGCCGTCCTCGTGGCGACGCCGATCAGCACGCATCACTCCATCGCCAAGGCCGCCCTCGAGGCCGGCAAGCACGTCTTCGTCGAGAAGCCGATGACCGCCGACGCGGCGCAGGCCTGCGAGCTGGTCGAGCTGGCCGCCGAGCGCGGCCTCACGCTGATGGTCGGCCACACCTTCGTCTTCAGCCCGCCGGTGCGCAAGGTCAAGGAGATCATCGCTGCCGGCGAGCTCGGCGAGATCTACTTCATCACCACGCAGCGCGTCAACCTGGGCCTGCACCAGAAGGACGTGAGCGTCGTCTGGGACCTGGCCCCGCACGACCTCAGCATCCTCTACTACTGGCTCGGCGAGGCCCCCACCAGCGTCAACGTGACCGGCCGCGGCTGCATCGTGCCGAGCATCCCCGACGTGGCCTTCGTCAACCTGCGCTTCCCGAGCGGCGTGGTCGCCGAGGTCCAGGTGAGCTGGCTGAGCCCGGTCAAGCTGCGGCGCACGATCGTCGTCGGCAGCCAGAAGATGCTCATCTACGACGACACCGAGAACGTCGAGAAGGTCAAGGTCTTCGACCACGGCGTCGACTTCAAGGACCCCACGGACTTCGGCGAGTTCCAGCTCAGCTACCGCACCGGCGACATCGTGGCGCCCAAGGTCGCGAGCACCGAGCCGCTGTGGCTCGAGGCGAAGCACTTCGTGCACTGCGTGCGCAGCGGCGAGGCGCCGCTCACCGACGGCTGGGCCGGCCTGCGCGTGGTCGCCTCGCTCGAGGCCGCGCAGGCGTCGCTCGACGGCGGCGGCGTGGAGACCAAGCTGCCGCCCACCGAGACTTGCGCGTAGGCTGCACCCCCACCCCATGAGCGCCGTCGACCCCCAGGTTCACCTCGCCGCCAACGTCACCCTCGGCGAGGGCTGCGACCTGCAGCCGCCGTGCATCCTCGGCAAGGCGCCGCGGGGCGCCGCGGAGGGCGAGCGCAGACTCATCATCGGCCCCGGCGCCGTCATCCGGCCGTTCACCACGATCTACGCCGGGAGCACCTTCGGCGCCCGCCTGCAGACCGGCCAGGGCGCCAGCATCCGCGAGGACAACCACGTCGGCGACCACGTCAGCATCGGCACCAATGCGGTGCTCGAGTTCGGCAACCGCATCGGCAGCCGCGTGCGCATCCACAGCGGCTGCTTCCTCGAGCTGGTCATCATCGAGGACGACGTGTTCGTCGGGCCCAACGTCGTCTTCACCGACGACCCGCACCCGATGAACTGCCCGCGCTACACCGACTGCAAGGGCGGCGCCGTGGTGCGCCGCTTGGCGCGCATCGGCGCCAACGCCACCATCCTGCCGGGAGTCGAGGTGGGGGAGGGAGCGCTGATCGGCGCCGGGTCCGTCGTCGTGCACGACGTCCCTGCCGGCGCCGTTGTCGCCGGCAACCCAGCCAAGGTCATCAAGCAGGTCGCCGAGCTCACCTGCCCGCCGGGCTGGTTCGAGCACCCCTACGCGTGGCCGCCGTACGCCGAGCCGGCGGAGTACGACCCGGGCGAAGCGTGCGACGAGGTCACGCCGCGCTACGAGCCGCCCGCTCCGCAAGACTAGGTGCTAGCGGATCGCTCTGAAGGCGTACCAAGCCGGCTTGCGCGAGCCCCTGCTCGTCCTGAGACCCGTATAGGTGCCGTACTGCGCCGGGCCACTCGCAGGCCGGACGTCGTAGAGAAGGAACCAGAGCAGCAGCTTCACGCGCTTGTAGCGGCGCGCGTAGGAGTAGGCCGTCTTGAGGTACCTCGCCTGGATCGTCTTCGTCACCGAGAAGCCGCCGAAGTAGGCGCTCGGGCGCGTGTTGTAGCCATACTCGGTGAGGTAGAACGGCTTGCCGGGGAAGAGGCGCAGCAGCGTGTTCAGATTGTACAGGGTGACCGTCGTGCTGGTGTCGTTGGGGGCCCTGTTCGGCGCCGGATGGCGGGTGCCGCCGGTCGTGTACGGATGGTGCGAGTAGACGTCGAACGCCGCCGCCGCATGGTGGGTCTTGAGGTACCGCGCGAACTTTTGCGGGCTGGTGCGCCAGCGGTCGTTGCGCCCGAGCGGCGCCGTGGCGCCGGCGACGACCCGCACGCTCGTATGTGCGCGGTCGATACCCCTGTTGAAGGCGCGCAGCATGGCGAGATAGGTGCGCGCCCCGTAGTTGGCGTCGCGCGCGGTGCGCTGCGGGTAGATGTAGTACCAGAGGTTGGGCTCGTTCCAACACTCGAGCGCTTGCACGCGGCCGGCGAAGTGCGCCGCCAGGAACTGGCCGAGATCGGCGTAGTCACCGAGGGCTCCGGAGCGGATGGCGTAGAACGACTGGGGGCCCCTTGCATAGCCCGGTGGCGGGTGCTTCCACCAGTGCGAGTTCTGAGCCCATGTGGGCATGCGATAGGTGGTGATGATCACCTTCACGTGCGCCGCGTGGAGGCCGTCGACCAGCGCGTCGAGCCGTGCCACCACCGATGGGGAGTACGTGCCGCGCTTGGCCTCGAGCGTTGCCCAGTCGACCGTCAGCCGCACCCAGCGAGCCCTGAGGCGCGGCCCGATCTCGTGGATGATGGCAGCGCGTTGACTGGCGACGGCAGAGTGCTCGAGCCGATCGTCGATCAGGCCCTTCTCGAGCGCCGGCGCCGGCGACGCGGCGACCATAAGCGCTACGCTGGTCATGGCGATCAGCACAAGCGCCCAACGCATCAGACCCCCGGAGATGCCGTGCTTACGGCTGATCCCGGGGAACTCCAGCATCTGCGTTGAACTCGTGTCCATCGCCACAGTATACACCGCCCGCTCGAGGTGCTGAATGAGCACGATCAGCTGACCATCCGTGATACGGTAGCAGGCACGTGAGCGAGCCGACGCGAAACCCGGAGGTGTTGATGCAGCAGATGTCACAGGGGCTGCAGCCGCCTGTTGCCGGCACGCTTCGCATGAGCCCGAGCCCAGGCTTTCGCACCATCGTGGTCGGTGCGGGGGCAGTATGTGGGCTTGCCGTCGCATTCGTTATAGGCGCAGGCGATCAGTACATCGGCCCGCTGATAGGTCTTGTCCTGCTGACGTTTGCTGCGTACAGGCCGCGAGAAGGCGCGATCCTCGGCGTTCTTCTGGGGCTTCTCCAGTACGGGCCCACAAAGGCGCTGGTGATACTTCCGCATTCCTTTGTGATCGTGGATGACCTGTTGATCGTCGGCGTTGGCGTGCGCTGGTCTCTCGACACCCTTCTGAAAGGCGTCGGTGGCCCCGTGTGGGTCATGTCCTGGTTGTGCGCCTGGATGCTGCTTGGGCTGTTCAGCGCGGTCGCAAACGGCGCCGATCTCGTGACGATGCTGCTGTCCTATCGGATGCTGTTCTTGCCGGCGATCCTGTATCTGGCTTCCGCACGGTACGGCGGAGAGCGGCGTTACGCAAGATGGCTGGTCGGCGTGGTGATCGGCGTTTGCATCCTGCAATCGGTGGTGGCGGTTGCGCAGGCTCTGCAGGCTGGCAGGGTCGGTGATACAAGCTTCGGGCTTCTCGGTCCGGGTGGGGCCAATGCACTTGGTTATCTTGTGCTGATGGGAACAGCGTTGATCGTGGCCGGCGAGGGCCGACCGTTAGCGAGGTTCGCGGGAGTTGCGTTAGGCCTAGTCGCGATCGTGTGTTCTGCTTCGCGTGCGGTCCTGTTCATTGCCCCGATAGGCCTTCTTCTGACACAGAGCGGTCGACTGAGGAAGCCAATGCGGATCGTCCTGGTGGTCGGTCTGGCGGCGGCGGCGGCGGGATTCACTCTCATCGCGTTCGGTCCCTCCACCACAGGGGCTTGGGCGCGCCTTTCGCCATCGGTCCTCTTGCAGGCGCAGTCCGACCCTGACGGCGGCGGCCGACTGATCTACGTGAAAGGCCTGCCGACGGTCCTCGGTTCCGATCTCCTTCTGTGGGCAGCGGGCCTGGGACCAGGCCAGTACACGTCTGTGACGGCTCAGAAGGACCCACCCCCAGCACTCCTCAAGGTCAGAGTCAAGAAGGTGCACTCCTCAGGCTTCGCTTATCCTGACTCCGAGTGGACGACCGTCATGGGTGAGTACGGTGTCTTGGGGCTGGTATGCTTCGTGGCGCTGCTCTCGCGGCCGCTATGGCTGTGGTGGCGACCATCTCTGCGGCGTCTTCGTCGCGGGAGGGGAGTCTTGGCCCAGGTCACGAGGGCGGCTCCAACCCTCGTGCTTGTCGCGGTGGTCGCTTCGTTGACGACCAACTTCTTTGAGAACGGAATCCTTTCGTACCCATGGTGGGCGCTGGTCGGCCTGCTGGAGGCTGCGCGCGTTCGCGAGGAGGGCGCGTGACTCACCGGCAGCGAGGCAGGGTTTGAGCACGTCGGCCATTCACTGTAGACTTCCACACAACCAAGGATCCCTTGTCCGGAGGTGGACGTGAGCTTGAGCGACGGTCAGGAACAACAAGAGAATGCGGCCGGGGCTGTTTCGGCGCTGCATGAAGTGACGCGCCTTTGGTGGACCATTGTTCTGGTCGCGGTCGTGGCGACTGCCGCCGCCTATGCGTTCTCGGCTATTCAGCCTCCGAAGTACAAGGCAGAGGCCACGCTTGCCTCCGCCTACACTGACCCCGCCGCACTGCTAGTGCAGGTTCAACAGATGACGCTGTTGCTGGCCGACCCGGCGAACGAGGCTGCGTTTGCGTCCAAGCTCGGGCAGCCACTGCCGGCTGGAGGGTCCGTCAGCGCTTCGTCGAGCGCAGGTCTTGTTGGTGCGGCGGTCATCACCGCGGAGGCTTCCACGGCGTCGCTAGCTGCGCGCCTTGCGAACGCTTACGCGGCTGCGATCATGAGTGCCCGCGCGCGCTCGGCACGTTCCCTGGCGAGGCATGAGGCGTCGCGCGTCCGCGCGCAGCTGGTCGGCCTCTCTCTTGCCGACCCAACCTACAGGGGGCTTGCCCAGAGCCTCGCCGACAACAAGGCCGCAGCCAAGACAGCCACGGGAGGATTTCGCGTCTTTTCTCGGGCCGCCCCACCCGCTCGGCCGTTCGCTCCCCAGCCGATGCGTGCCGCCTTGCTCGGACTCGCACTGGGCCTGTTCGCCGGCGTCGGCCTCGCGTTCATTCTGCGTCAGTTCGATACTCGTCTGACCAGTGGCGATGATGTCGCGGCGCTCCTGCATCTACCGCTCCTCGCGCGCCTTCCTCGCGTCGTGAGCGGGCGTCCAGACCGGAAGCAGCTTGTCTTCGTCCGAGATCCCGCCGGTCCAGGCGCAGAGGCGTACCGGAGGCTCCGTTCCAGTCTGGAACACGCTGCACGGAATTTGGACGCCAAGGTGCTCCTGCTGACGAGCCCCTGCGAAGGCGAAGGCACCAGCATCATTCTCTCCAATGTCGCTGTGGCGATGGCTCGAACCGGTGCGCAGGTCGCAGTGGTCGACGCGGATCTGCGCTCCCCGGCGGTCCACGGTCTCTTCGGCATCCCCAACGACAAGGGAGTCTCAACGGTCGTCGCCGGCCAGACCTCCTTGGTGGACTCCCTCCAGTTGGTAGCTATGTTTTCGGCTACGGAGAGCCATTCCGCCGTCGGCGAACCCGGAGGCGCGTCGCACGGGTCGCTCCGCGTGCTCACAAGTGGCCCGCCGGTCGACAGCCCCGGCGAGATCTTGGCTGGTCAAAGGATGGGGGAGGTCATTGCCGAGCTCAGGCAGAGCGCCGACATCGTGCTTGTCGGGTCGTCTGCGCTCCTGGACACTGCCGATGCGCTCGCCCTGTCGAGCAAGGTCGATGGTCTGGTCCTGCTCGTCGACATGCACGCGTGTCGCCGCCTTGCGTTGCAGGAGAGCCGCGAGGACTTGAGCCTGTTGCCCTGCCAGAAGCTGGGCTTGGTGCTCACGGACTCCCGCGGCACTGGCCGACGGCGCAGTAAGTCGCGCGTCAAGAGAGCCGTGCCCACGGGCCTTCCGCTATCTCCCGATACTGGAGCTGAAGAATGAACCACCACGTCGGAACATTGCGGGCCGGCGCCCTGCTGTGCCTTCTCGGTAGCTGCCTTCTGGCGTTGCTCGGCGTACTCGTTGCCCCGCCTGAGAACGCCGAGGCGGCGGCCAGAGGCGTGGTCGACTATCGACTCGAGAGAGTCGGGACTGATCCCACCGCGGTCGACAACGTGATCGCCGACATGAGCGCCGGGTCGCTGCGGGCACGCTGGACGCGGCTCATCGTCAGGTGGCCCAGTCTACAGCCCAAGGCCCCGACGGAGAGTGACCCCGGCTACGACGCCGCGTACGTGGAGCAGCTGAAGTCCATCTCGGCGAAGCTCGAGGCTGCCGGGATCAACGTGATCCTGACGCCGTACCTGGTGCCCAAGTGGGCGAGCAACAGGACGCTGTGGAACTCGCCCCCACGGGGCTATACCAAGGGCGTTTACCAGTCGTTCTACGCGATGGACACGGGCAGCAGCACGACCATGGCCGCATTCGAAGACATGTGCACGTTCCTCGCCGAGACGCTCAGCCCGGCGCCGTATGGCGTGAAGCACTACGAGCTCTGGAACGAGCCCAACCTCTACTGCTACCTGTATCCACAGACCCGCCGCGGCGCCCCCAACTACGGGGCCAGCACGTACCTGAAGATGCTGAAGAGGTTCTACAAGGGCGTCAAAGCTGCGGACCACAGCGCCATTGTCATCGCCGGAGCGAACTCGCCGCGGGGTGGCAACGACAAGATAAGCACGTCGCCGCAACGGTTCGCCAAGTACCTCAAGAAGTACCATGCCGCGAAGTACTTCGACGCGTACTCCCATCACCCGTATCATACGGGGGGCTCCAAGTCGCCGCCGCCCGACAAGCCGCCGTATAGCACGCGCACAGCGGTCACGCTCTACAACATCAGCCAACTCCTGCGGCTGTTCCCGAGCAAACCGTTCTATCTCACCGAATATGGCTACTCGACAGAGGACATGCCGCAGTTCGGCGCGGGTGTCACGCAGATTCAGCAGGCGAGCTACCTGCGTAAGGCGTATTCCATGGTGGCACGGCATCGTCAGATCAAGGTGCTCCTGTGGTTTCTTGTGCAAGACGTGAGGGGCACGAGCTCAGGGACGTACACCGGGCTGCAGAAGTACGGCGGAGACCGCAAGCGAAGCTGGTATGCCTTTGCCGGCGGCAACTCGCTCACGTTGTCCGCTCCGAGGTCGATGCGGGCGTCGAAGGCCTTCTTCCTCAAGGGTAAGCTGAAGGGTCGTGGGGGCTCCCCCCTCGCGCGGCAGACCGTGCAGCTCCGGTCTCGCTCACCTTTGCAGAGCGCCTGGAGGACGGTGAAGTCGATGCGTACGGGCATCCTTGGGGCGTATTCGTTCTCAGTGAAGCAGAAGTCGACCAAGTACTACCGAGTACGGTGGGCGGGGGTCTGCGAGAGCGCCAGGCGCAAGGTGCGTACGCCATAGGGCGATACGGAGTAACACCAAGCCGAAGGCGCCGCCATAGGGCGGGAAGAATGGTCGGCGTGGCCGGATTTGAACCGGCGACCCCTAGTCCCCCAGACTAGTGCGCTAACCAGGCTGCGCCACACGCCGACCGTACAGGCGGGTATTCTAGCACAGCGCCGCCCGCGCCACGCCCGGCCTGTTAGACTCAGATCCAATGTATCGCTACATGCGCCCCGTGCCGAATAGCCTCACCGTCGCCCGGCTGATCGCACTACCGTTCATCGTGTGGACTTACGGGCTGTACGCCCCCGGCGCCGCCTGGACCACAGCCTGGATCGTCCTGTTCGCCGCGCTCAGCGACGTCGCCGACGGACTCATCGCACGCAAGTTCGACGTGCAGAGCGAGTTCGGCCGCTGGGTGGACCCGATCGTCGACCGCGTCTTCTTCTTCACCATCGTCGCCATGCTCTGGTACTACGGCACGCTGCCCTGGCTGGCCGTGCTGCCGCTGCTCATCCGCGACGGCATCATCCTTGGGCTGGCGATCCCGACGCGCAAATACACCGACGAGGGTCCGCAGATCAGCCGCTGGGGCAAGGCCAGCAACTTCATTCTCATCTGCGCGCTGCAGTGGTTCATCATCGACCTGCGCGAGCTTGGCTGGGCTTTCTTCGCCGTAGGCGCTACGCTCTACGTCGCCAGCGGCCTGCTGTACGGCTACCGGGCCATCCTGTGGGTCAGAAGGGCACGGGGCAGGGTAGGATGACCACACCGTAGTTCCAACGTCTTCTGCGAACGAAAGCGAAGGTGAGGACCGTGAGAGCAGTCGTCATGGCCGGTGGAGAGGGAACGCGACTGCGCCCTCTCACGAGCAACCAGCCCAAGCCCATGGTGTCGCTCTGCGGCAAGCCCTGCATGGAGTACATCGTCGAGCTGCTGCAGAAACACGGTATCGACGAGACGGTCGTCACCCTCATGTTCCTGCCCAAGGTCATCCGCGACTACTTCGGCGACGGTTCGTCTCTCGGCGTGAACCTGCAGTACTCGGTGGAGGAGGCGCCGGCGGGCACGGCCGGCAGCGTCAAGCTCGCTGAGGACTACCTCAAGGACGACACCTTCATCGTCATCAGCGGCGACGCGCTCACCGATTTCGACCTCGGCGAGATCGTCGCCTTCCACAAGCAGCGCGGCGCCATGGTCACCATCGCCCTCAAGCACGAGGAGAACCCCCTTGACTTCGGCGTCGTCGTCGTCAACGAGGAAGGCCGCATCGAGCGCTTCCTCGAGAAGCCCACCTGGGGCCAGGTGTTCAGCGATGCCGTGAACACCGGCATCTACGTGCTCGAGCCGGAGGTGTTCGAGCACATCCCGGCCGACGAGCCCTACGACTTCGGCCAGGACCTGTTCCCCAAGCTCTTCGAGATGGGCGCCCCACTGTACGGCTGCGTCGCCGAGGGCTACTGGCAGGACATCGGCAGCCTGCCCCAGTACCTGACGGCCAACCGCGACCTGCTCGACGGGAAGGTCGCGGCGGGCATCCCCGGCATCGAGCTGCAGAACCGTATCTTCCTCGGCGACGGCGTCAACCTCGACTCGCTCGAGAACATGACCGGGCCGGCCTACATCGGCAACTACGCCAAGATCGACGCCACTTCGCACATCGGCGCCTACTCGGTACTCGGCAGCAACGTCGTGGTCAAGTCGCACGCCGAGACGCGGAGCAGCGTCATCGGCTCCAACACGTACATCGGCGCTTCGGCCAAGGTGCTCGGCACCATCCTCGGCAAGAACTGCGACGTCAAGGCCGGCGCCACGTTCAGCGAGGGCGTCGCCGTGGGCGACGAGTGCGTCATCGGCGAGCAGGCGTACATCGCTCCCGACGTCAAGATCTACCCGTTCAAGACGGTGGAGGCCGGGGCGCAGATCAACTCGAGCATCATCTGGGAGTCGCGGGGCAGTTCGCAGCTGTTCGGCAAGGACGGGGTCACCGGCCTCATCAACATCGACATCACGGCCGAGCTTGCCCTCAAGCTGGCGATGGCCTACGGCACCGTCCTCACGAAGGGCGCCCGCGTGACCACGAGCCGCGACGCCCACCCGGCGTCGCGGGTCATCAAGCGCGCCCTCATCTGCGGGCTCAACTCCACCGGCGTCGTCGTGCGTGACCTGCGCGTCGCCAGCAGCGCCATCAACCGCTTCGAGGTCAAGAACCGCAACACTCAGGGCGGCATGCACGTGCGCATCTCGAGCTGGGACCCCGAGATGATCCAGATCCAGGTGTTCGAGCCACCGGGGGTGAATCTCAGCGAGAAACGCCAGAAGGACATCGAGAAGTACTACGGGCGCCAGGACTTCCGCCGCGCCTTCTACAGCGAGTTCGGCGAGATCCAGTTCCCCGACCGAGCCATGGAGACCTACGTGCGCGGTCTCATGCGCTGCTGGGACACGGAGCGCATCCGCAGCCGCGCTTACCGACTGGTAATCGACTACTCCTACTCGCCGGCCTCGCTCACGCTGCCCAACATCCTCGGCGACCTGGGCGCCGAGGTGCTCAGCGTGCGCGCCTTCAACGACCAGCGCCACGTGAGTCTCGGCGCCGAGGAGCTCGGCGCCAACATCCAGGAGGTGCAGCGCCTGGTGCGCACCATGGAGGCCGATCTGGGGCTCGTCATCGACCCCGGCGCCGAGCGCCTCTACGTCGTCGACGACACCGGCGTCGAAGTGCCCCTGGAGAAGGTCTTGCTGCTCTACGTCAAGCTCGTCGCCCAGCAGGCCGCCAAGGGCGAGCGCATCGTGCTCCCGCTCACCGTCACGCGCCTCGCCGAACAGCTCGCGGGCGAGTTCGACGTGGAGGTGGAGCGCACCAAGGTATCCCTGCCGGAGCTCGCCTTGGCGGCGGCCGGGGACGGCGTGGTGTTCGCGGGCGCGCTCGGCGGCGGCTACATCTTCCCGCAGTTCCTGCCGGCGTTCGACGCCGTCATGAGCCTCGGCAAGCTGCTCGAGCTGCTCGCCTCCCAGTCACGGCCGCTCAGCGAGCAGGTCGCCGAGATCCCTGCCAGCACGCTGGTGCACAAGACCGTGGCCTGCCCGTGGGCCCTCAAGGGCACCGTCATGCGCACCGCCACCGAACAGCTCCAACGAGAGGCGGAAGCCGGCGCGGAACTGGGCATGATGGACGGCATCCAGCTGCGCCGCGAGGACGGCTGGGTCCAGCTCCTTCCAGACGCCGATGAGCCCATCTTCCATGTCTACGCCGAAGGTGCCGACCACGCCGCCTCCCAGGTGCTCGCGGACGGGTTTCTCGACGTGGTGCGCAACGTCATCCGCGAGCACAGCGAGTAGGGCAGAGGCCGCCCGCGGATCCGTGCCGTACAATGAGTCGACATGGATTCGCGGAGGACATCCACGCCTGAGCGGCTCGCGCCGGTCCCGCGCCGTGGTCGCCTGCGGCGCCTCGGCGCCTGCTACCGGCGCCACGCCTGGTCCGCCACCGCTGCGCTCGTCCTGCTGGTCCTGATCGCCGGCTTCGTCGCCCTTCAGGCCGTTATGCAGGGGCGCATCGGCGAAGGCGTCTCGGTCGCGGGCATCGCCCTGCAGGGGCAGTCCACGGCCGCCGCCCGCACGACGCTCGAGCGTGACCTCGCGCCGCGCACCTCCGTGATACGGCTGCAAACGGGCAAGAAGGAGCCGCTCACGCTCACGCTGGCCCAGCTCGGCATCTCGTTGGACGCGGAGGCCACGGCGGCGGCGGCGCGCGCCAGAGGCCGCCACGAGCTCCCTCTGGGCCTCGAGGTGTGGCTGCCCGGCGGTGGGGGAGAGGTCGCTCCGGTGCTCCGCGTGGACTCCGCCGCCTACCAGAAGGGCCTGGAGGCCGTGCGCTCCGTCGTGGGCACTCCGCCGCGGGACGCCACCCTGGACCTCGGCGGCAGCCGCGTCAGGGTGGTGCCGGCGCGAGACGGTAGCCAGGTCGACGCCGTGGCCCTCGAGCGCGCCATCACCGACGGCGTGGCGCACGGAAACGCCTACGACGGCCCGGTGCCCATGGTGGCCGTGCCGCCGGAGGTGAGCACGGCCGACGCCCAGTCCCGGGCCGGCGTCGCCGTCACCTACCTGGCTCGGCCCATCACGCTGCGCTATCGCGGCCGGACCGTCGTGCTCACGCCTCGCCAGATGGCCGGCATGCTGACAGTCAACACCGGCAACGATGCGAACGCTTACCCGCTCACCTTCCGCAACAGTCGTGCCCGCGCGGTCCTGCACCGGCTCTTCGCCTGGGCGGAACGCAAGCCCGTCGACGCGAGGATCATCGTGGATCCCAAGGGCGGCATCACGGTGACGGGGAGCAAGGACGGCGAGGTCCTCGACATGGAGTTCCTGCTCGAAGACCTTGACGACGCTGCCGTGGGCGGCGGCTTGCGCACCATCTTCGTCGCCATCAGGCCGGCCCTTCCAGCCCTGTCCACCGAGGAGGCGCGCAGCATGGGCTTCGCCTCGCTGGGCTCGCAGTTCAAGACGTATTTCGATGCCCGCAACACGTCCCGGGTGACCAATATCGCCCTTGCGGCGAAGCTCGTCGACGGCAGCGTCGTCAGGCCGGGTGAGACGTTCTCCCTTAACGCCGCCATGGGGCCGCGCACCGCGAACCGCGGCTTCGACTACGCTCCGGTCATCGCCGCCGACAACGTGCTTCGCCAGGGGGTCGGCGGCGGCATCTGCCAGTACGCGACCACCTTGTTCAACGCCGTGTTCTTCGCCGGCCTCCCGGTCGTCGAGAGGGAGTGTCACTCGCTCTACATCTCCCACTATCCCATCGGTCGCGACGCCACAGTGTCGTGGGGCGCCGCCGACTTCGCGTTCAGGAACGACACCGGGAAAGCGCTGATGATCCGCAGCTGGGTGGAAGCCGACGCACTGACG
>Ga0209585_10000631_pt1 | contig 13596 bp, 10 predicted proteins | sample NGEPerone_FD_185491 | JGI IMG/M metagenome (GOLD analysis project Ga0209585, IMG submission 185491) | Arctic peat soil microbial communities from the Barrow Environmental Observatory site, Barrow, Alaska, USA - NGEE Permafrost154B-one... | ecosystem: Environmental > Terrestrial > Soil >... | reverse complement strand
CCAAAGGCCCGTTCACGAGCTGGCCGATGAGGCCCTGGAGCGGTGCCGCGAACTTGGTCGTCAGCTCGAACAACAACCACACGACTGCCAGGAACACGGGTATGCCGGCCCACGGGTTGAGCAGGACGGTGTCGACCCGGTCGGAGAAGGTCCGGCGCAAGGGTCGGCCGGAGGCGGCGTGGGCCTCAATGTCAGCGCCCGTTGCCAAGCTGGCGTTGACCTGCTCGACGACCTGTTCGACCCACGTGAACAGCGACTCGGCATGGGCGAGATCCTGTGCAATGTCGGTGACAGCGCCGGTCGCCGTTGTCCCACAGCTGCATGACGGCTCGGGCGGGGCGATGCCGGTGACTGGGCGGGGTTGCGCGGCGACGTCGTCGACGGCGCGGGCGAGGCCGCGCATACCGCCGTCAGCTCGGCTGCGTGAGTCGACTGCCACGACGGGTACGCCGAGCGACGCTGCGAGCGCCGCCGCCAAAGCGTCGGGCTCCACGCCCGCAGTGGGCGAGTCGGTCGCGGTCGCGGCGAGGTCGAGCATCGTCAGGGCGACAACAAGTGGCACACCTGTCTGGGCAACCTGGGCCAGCAGATAGAGGGACCGGGCGAGGGCGGTGGCATCCAGGACGGCGACGACAACTCCCCGTTGGCCCGTCTCCTCGCCGGCGCTCTGCGCGAGCTCCCACACTGCGTCCGCGGTGACCTGCTCATCGGCGGAGCGGGCCAGCAGGCTGTAGCTGCCGGGCAGGTCGACGACTGACCGCTCTGTGGCTGAGTCATCTTCGCAGAGCCCGGCGGTGCGCCACGTGCCGGCGGCGAGCTCGACGGTGGTGCCGGGGGCGTTCGTGGTGTGCTGCCGGGCACCGGTCAGTGCGTTGAACAGGGTGGACTTGCCGACGTTCGGTCCGCCAACCAACAGCACCCGCAGGACGTCCGGCATGGTCGAAGTGGCGGAGCGGTTGAGCGGCGGACCGGGGGCGGAGCCGTGACAGCTGCTCATGCGCGGCGTCGCACGTGCTCGACGTCGATGAGGGCCGCCGTCCGTCCATCAAGCGCATAGCGGGACCCGGCCACGGCGATGACCCGGCCACCGAAGGCCGCATGCTGCGTGACGTGGGCAATCGTCCCGAGCCGGATGCCCATCTCGTTCAGGCGGAACGCGTCCGCAGCCGGCAGCCGGACACCGGTCACGCGCAGCTCGGCGCCCAGTGGGCTCTCTGGCAAGGTCATGTAGCGACCGTACATGGTGAGGTTAGGCTTGCCTTAGGACTTTGGTCCCGTCGTTGTTGTTAGCCATGTCACGCGCGGTGAGGCCGCTTGATCTGCTCGCCCGCGACTGCACGTCGGGCTGGACACGAGGCCGTAGGATGTATGGGTCCCGAGCGGCGCCCAGAGTCTGCGGGGGGATAGAGGAGGCAGCATCAGTATTCGGGCAGACAACGTGACGCCAGCCGCGACGTCTGAGTCCGCGCACGCGAGGTTCGAGCCTGCGAAGGCCGCGACGCCCACGTCTGCGCGCCAGCCAACGTCTGCGCACCAGCCTTCGGCGCGAGCAGCCGAGCGCTGGGCCTACAAGTGGGTCGATCGCCGCCTCAAGGTGCTGAGTGTCCTTCTGCCGGTTGGCTTTATCCTCGCCCTGGAGTTCGTCCACTACACGGTCGAGGGCAGAGACCTTCGACTCGACGGGTTCTGGGACGGCTATCGCCCCGTCTTCATCGGCGTCACCGTCGCGTCCATCCTTGCCTTCGGCCTGGTCATGTTCCGGTTCATCGACCGCGCGCAGCGACAGGTGGTCAGGCAGAACCGCGAGCTGGCGGCCATGAACGCCGTGTCGAGCGCAGTGCAGGGCGAAGTTGGTGTGGACCGAATCGTCGACGTGGCCCTCGAGAGCGTGCTCATCACGAGCGGTGCGGTGCAGGCATCAGTCACCATCTTCAACTCAGACGACCGGTCGCCGGAAGGCGCGGGCGTGACAAGGCGTCTGCTTGCAGCCCCCGGGTCAGCACCGCTGGTGCCCAACGACCCCCGCGGCGGCGACGCGCCAGTCATCGACTTCCCGCTCTCGACGGGAACGGTGACGGTTGGCCGGATGCGGCTCTGGCTCCCGGTCGGCGCCGGCGCGGGCGACCGCCTGGCCTCGGGCACGCTGCAGACCATCGGCCATCAGCTGGCCAGCGCGATCCAGCTCGCCCAGCTCGTTGCCGACCTCCAGCGCAGGAAGTACGAGGGTCACGCCTTCTATGACGTGCTCCTGCAGATCTCGAACCAGAACCCGCCCCCTGACATCCTTTCGGCCGTCGTCCAGCACGCGCGTGACCTCATGGGCAGCGACGAGGCCGTCCTGAGCCTTGACGAGGACGCCTCTCGATCCGTTCAGTTCGCGGGAACGCTCGACGACGGTGCCTCTTTCGCCGAAGGAACCGCCTGCATGACGTCCGCGGATGGGTCTGGCCACAAGGACCATGGGCCCGCGGTCGCCTGTCCCGTCCGGTCCTCGCCCGACTGGAACGCTGACATGGCGGTCCCGATCCGCGGACCGATCGGGTTGCTGGGCGAGCTATGGATCGGCCGGAGATCCGATGTCCTCTTCACCGAGCGCGACCGCGCCTTCCTGGTGACCCTCTCCGGCCTTGCCGCGATCGCCATCACGAGCGCTCAGATGCGCGAGAACGGGCGCCAGCGAGCGGTCCTCGCCGAACGCGAGCGGATCGCCCGCGAGATGCACGACAGCCTGGCGCAGGTTCTGGGTGTGACGCATCTGCGACTGCGAGCGCTGGACTCGCGTGAAGAGGTCAGCGACAACCCCGTCGTTGCGGTGGAGCTGGCTGAGATCGCGGATATCTGTGAGGACGCCTACCAGGACGTCCGAGAGTCGATCCTCGGTCTGCGCGACTCGAGCAAGACCGAGCGCGGGCTGGAGGACAACCTCCGCGCATACCTGGTCAAGTACAGCCAGCAGTGCAAGATCGACGCCTCGTTGAGCAGTGACCTTGACCATCAGTTGGCACTGTCGCCGCGGTGTGAGGTCCAGGTGATCCGGGTCATCCAGGAGGCGCTGACGAACGTCCGCAAGCACTCGGGTGCCAATTCTGCCATCGTCCGGATCACCGAGTCCGAGTCGAGCACGACCTTTGTCGTGGAGGACGACGGTCACGGCTTCGACCAAGGTGGCCCGCCCTTCGACCGGGACGGGTTCGGGCTGTTCACTATGCGCGAGCGGATGGCGCTCCTCAACGGTAGCCTTACGATCGACTCAGCCCCAGGGCGTGGAACGCGCGTCACCGCGAGCGTCCCCGAGCGATCGCATCCGAGAACAGCTCCCGTCGAGGTGATGAATGCAGGCGCACGAACCGATCCGCATCCTTCTCGTTGACGATCAGCCGCTCTTTCGTGGTGCCATCGCGTCGCTGATCGACGGGCGCGATGACATGACGGTCGTGGGTGAGGCCGAGAACGGCCTGGACGCTGTCGAGAAGGCCCGGCTGCTGCTCCCGGACCTCGTCGTGATGGACGTCGAGATGCCGGTGATGAACGGGGTTGAAGCGGTCCGTCTCATCCGCGAGCAGCTCTCGACCGTCAAGGTCATCATGCTCACCGTGTCCGAGGCCGACGACCATGTCTTCGACGCCATCCGCTTCGGTGCCCACGGATACCTCCTGAAGGACCTGCGACCCGAGCAGCTCTACGACATGATCCGGTCCGTCATGCGCAACGAGACGCCCCTGTCGCCGGCCATCGCCGGTCGTCTGCTGAGCGAGATCCAGAACGGGGCCACGAGGCGGACCTCGTCGCCGGCGCAGCCCGAGGGGCCGCCCGTCACGCGCCGCGAGCTCGAGATCCTCCAGCTGGTGGCCGAGGGCATGAGCAACAAAGAGATCGGCAAGAGTCTCTCGATCACCGAGGGCACCGTGAAGAACCACGTCCACAACGCCCTCGAGAAGCTGCACATGGAGAACCGCATCCAGGCCACCGCCTACATCGTGCGGCAGGGCTTGGGACGCCGACCTGTCGACGAGTGACGCACTGCGAGGTAGAGGTAGACCGGTTGATAACTGTGCCGGTGCGGGGATGGTCGTGGAGGTGTGGGGGTGGTTACCGTTCAAAGTGGCGGGAATCACGTGCTACAGGGAAGGGGTCAGGCCGTGGCGAACCAAACGCAGCACCCGGTCGTGATCCTCTACGAGCACGCCCTCCTTGGTGAGGGAATCGCCAAGTACCTCCGGGCCCAGATCGGCGTCGACCCCACGGTCGCGTCATCGCGTCACCCTGAGGCCGTCAAATCTGCGCTGGCCCTCGGTCCGTCGGTCGTCATCTTCGAGTCGAGTGACCCCTTCGAGCAGTTCGACCTGACCACACTCGCCCCACACGCCGTGCTGATCGACGTGAGCACGGTCATCACCCGCGGCTCGGTCGCGGCCCCGTGCTCCGCCGGCCTTGAGCAGATCGTCCAGGCCGTCCGCGACAGCAGCACAGTCGCTCGGCCGGCCAAGGCCCGCCGCGTCAGGACCCTCGCAGCTCCGACCGGCTAGAAACCCGACGCCGGATCCTGGTCTTAGGGTCCACGGGTTCCAGAGGGCCTGTACCGGATATCTACCCTGCGACGGATGGGATCCCCCGCGCACGGACGACAGGATGGTTTGCGGAGGTCTCCGCCTCCATGTCGCGCACGCTTGTTCGAAGGCGTGTCGGGCATAGCGAGAGGAACTGGCATCACAATGAAGTTGAGTCGACGGAGTGTTTCCGTCTCGGACCAGACGTTCAGCCGCATGATGCGCCTACTAACCCTAGTGCTCGTGGTCGGCGTTCTGGCGTTCGCCGGCATCTACTACCAGGATCAACACGTCGACGCGGGCCCATCACTGGTCGGTCGGCAGATACAAGGCGCCGAGGCGGCTGTGAAGAAGACACCGAACAACCTCCAGGTTCGGCTTCAGCTCGCTGCCGCCTATCTGCAGGACAAGCGCCAGGACGATGCGTTGAAGCAGTACGACGTGATTCTGACGGCCGACAAGGCCAACCGGCCGGCTCTGCTGGGCCGCGGCCACATCCTGATCGACAAAGGTGACCTCAAGGCTGCAGCGGCGACCTACCACAGGATCACCGATGTCGCGCTCAAGGGAGAGTTCGCCGGCGCGGACCCGCAGGCGCAGGAGGCCCACTACTACCTCGGCTCGATCGCCGTCACGCAGGGCAACACGAAGGTTGCCATCACCGAGCTCCAGGCCGCGCTCAAGATCGATCGAGCGGACTCCGACTCGCTGTACCTCATGGGACTCGCCCGTCTCAAGGAAGGTTCAACCCAGCTCGCCGTCGACTCCTTCAAACAAGCACTCTTATTCGTGCCGACCGGCTGGTGTGAGCCCTATTCCCAGCTCGCCCTGGCCTACGGGAAGCTCAACCTTGCCCCCCAGAAGACGTACGCCGCCGGGATGGCGGACTTCTGTCTCAAGAAGCCGGCGGATGCGAAGGCTCAGCTCAAGACGCTGGTCAATGGGCCAGTGGCAGTCGATGCACTTCTGGGACTTGGCCTGATCGCGGAGACCGAGTCCAGCAACCCGGAGGCGATCTCTTGGTACCAGAAGGTGCTGAAGGTCGATCGAACCAACGTCAACGCGATCTCCGCCCTGTCCCGCCTCGGCGTGACACCGACGGGCTCGCCCACCACGCAAGGACCGAGCTGACATGACCACCTTCGAGACCATTCCTCCTGAGGCCACCGAGGCCACTCCGCCTGTCCTTGAGGGCTTTGGTGACACCAGTGAGGCGGCCCCCACGAAGATGAGCAAGAAGCGTAAGGCGAAGATCGCAGCACTGATCATCGCTCTACTGATCCTGGCTCTTCTGTTTGTCTGGTATCTGCTGAACCGTAAACCGCTGTCCGAGTTGCCAGGGCTCAGCTCGACGACGATGCCGCACTACGAGATGAGTTACTACGGGGCGGCTACCCCTATTGGCGTGGCCGTCACCGCCACAGGTGACCGCGTCTACGTCACCGAGAGCGGCGGAACACGCGTGGTGCGGGTTTACGACGGGAAGGGCAAGGAGACCGGCACCCTGAAGCCGCCGGCTTCCACTGGTGTCGGCCCGGCAGCGCATCTGCCTATGTATGTTGCCATCAACCCGAAGACGCAGGACGTCTACGTCAGCGACCGGTTGACTGCTTCGATCTACATCTACGACGCGAAGGGCACGTACCTGCGCGCCTTCGCACCGAAGGGCGACCTGGGCGGCAAGTGGAACCCTCTGGGGCTGGCGTTCGCCCCTGACGGCACTCTGTACGTTACCGACGTCAGAGGAAAGGACTCGCAGAATCACCGGGTCGTCGTTTTCGGCCCCGACGGCACCCTGAAGCGTTCGATGGGCGCACCCGGCCAGTTGTCCTTCCCGAACGGGATCGTGGTCGATGGGCAGGGCAACATCGAGGTCGCTGACAGCAACAACGGCCGACTGGTGATCTTCAGTCCGTACGGGAAGATGCTCGCCACGATCAGTCAAGGGATCGGCGAGGGTGATCTTGGCCTTCCGCGTGGGGCGGCGGTCGACGACGCCGGACGGCTCTTTGTCGCAGATACCTCAGACCACCAGATCCGGGTTTACGCCATCGATGAGGCGAAGGGGGTGCCCACCTACATCGGGTCGTTCGGCGAAGAGGGTCAGCAGGACGGAACGTTCGAGTATCCGAACGGGGTCGCCACCGATGCGCGTGCTCACATCTACATCACCGACCGGGAGAACAACCGGGTTCAGGTGTGGGGCTACTGACACGGGAGAGGGGTGCTAGGGGTTGGACGGCCGTTCTCTGGAACGGCAATGAAGGGTTCTAGAACATGCATGAACACGGTAAAGGAAATGGAGCACAGATAATGCGAAAAGAAGGTGGGGCAATGAAGAGACTTCTCCTCTTGGGAGTAGGCAGCGCCCTCATGTTCACGATGGGCGGTGTCGGGCCAGCACAGGCAGACACCACCGGGTCCACTCACAAGAGCACAGCGGCCACGGTCGGTGTGAACCAGCTGGTCTCGGTCGGTGGTGGAAGGTGCGCCAGTTGTCACCGGGCCCACACCGCCAAGGCTGAATACCTGCTGAAGCAGGCTCAGCCCGCCTTGTGCTACACCTGCCACGCCAGCCTGGGATCAAACCTCGACGTCGTCGACGGCGTTGAGGATGGAGCGGCACTTCGAGGTGGCGGTTTTGCATTCGCCCTCATCGATGGCGCGGGTGCGAACAAGACCGTGGCTGCCCCGGTAGCCCCGAGCACTCATGGAGTCACCACTGGGATCATCCCGGTGATTGGCGACGGTGCTTCAGTAGCGACCGCAACCGCGGTAACGTCCCGCCACCAGATCGATGGCGTGACGCAGGGCACCATGTGGGGCAACGGGGCCGTCTCCGACACCGTTGGCGCACCTCTGGCCGCAGGCAAGACTGGCGTCACGTTGGAGTGCGGTTCATGTCACGACCCGCACGGCAACGGCAACTACCGCATCCTGAAGCCAGTCCCGAACGGCGCTGCTACGGAAGCTGTCGCCGCGACGGCGACGACCCCGGCTGTCGTGGCTGTCGACGTGGCTCCTGTTAACATCCCCGACGTCCCTCAGCTCAACAGCCTGGGTGCTAAGAACTCGAGGATCTACACGACCGACAACTACTGGAATGTCACTGACCGTCAGGTTCCTACGGTTGCGGGTGGCGTTGCGCCAGTCGCCGGTGCGACTGACGGTTACATCACCAACGTCGCGCAGTGGTGCACCACCTGCCACACGCGCTACCTAGCGGGGTCTGGCTCCTTCGAGACTCCTCTGACCGATGCGGCCGGCAAGGTCGATGCGACCTTCACCTACCGTCACCGTTCCGACAGGATCGATAAGGACGGCGTAGGCCGCCCGAACTGCATCCAGTGCCACGTCTCTCACGGCTCGAACGTTGCCATGACCAGCAGGTCCGCCTCGTTCACCGCGCCTGATGGTACGCAACCCGTAGCTGCAGGGACCGCTGGTAAGGGGTCAGCAAGCATGGGGGCGGACAACACGATCGCTGGCGGAACCGCCATCGGTACGAGCCGCCTGCTGCGCGTTGACAACCGTGGTACCTGCGAGATGTGCCACAACGTCTAACAAGGCGCTGGACACCTAGCAGTAAGTGTTTCCGGACTTCGGGTGGCCCGGTCTACCGGACCACCCGAAGTCCTTTCCCGATAACCAGCAACCCAGGAAGTCTTCTGTGAAGCGCATGAGCAAGGGCCCAGTTCGCCGCATTCGCCTACGGGCGATGGTGGCGTACCCGGCCGTGTCTGTGGCCCTCGTCGCCGCAGTGGCCCTTGCCCTGACCCCGTTCGGTCCTTCACAGGGCGTGGCACTCGCTGCCACGGCGACTCCAACAGAAACCGCGACCGCCAGTGTGACCCCAACCACCACGACCGCCACCGCGACCGCGCCCACCACCGCGACGCCCAGCGTGACCACCACCGCGGCGCCCACCCCCAGCCCATCGTCCGGGGTCGCCGTGCCCGTTGACCACCACGTCCTGGCACGGATCGAAGGCCCGCAGTTCCAGGCCAACTACCTGCCCGTCGACGAACCCGTTATCGACGCGTTGCAGTTCCAGACCTTTCGCGTCCGCTTCACGCTGCACAACGCCGGTACCCAGCCGATCGCCGCAACCCCGCGGCTGGAGTTCCGCCCCGAAGGGGCCGGTCGCTACGTCGTCGTGCCCGAGAAGCCCCTTCCGGGGGTCCCCTTCCGCGTCGCCCGCGAGTGGGTCCCAAGCCTTGGCCTGGGCGGTGGCACGATGCAGAGCGAGTTAGGTGAGGACATCGCCGTGGCTGACTTCCGGGCGGGCAAGGAAAGCGGTTTGGCACTGACCGGACACCGGTCGATGGGGGTCAACCCCGACCAGCCGGTCACCCTGCCGTCCGCCTCCTATACCGAGCAGGAGTTCACCGTATCGCTGTCAATCGACGCCCAGTATGGCAGCGGCTACGAGCTCCGGGTCACCGACGGCGGGACTGCGCTGACAGGGACGGACGTGGCAACGATTCGCCTCGGTCCCGCACCCACGGTGCAGCTCTCACCGGGACAGCGCCACGGCGTCGCAGTGGCCGACCCCACACCGGTTACGAGCACTGCTGGGCGCGCATTCCCGGCCATCTTTGCGGCCTCGTCTTCCGCCACATCCTCGGTCCCCGCGGCCTCTGCGACCACGTTCCCGGATACGATCCGCTATCCCTTGGTTGCCGGCACCCCCACCGCCACGATCGATCCGCAGGATCAGATCCACGGTCCCTACTCCATGACAACTGACAAGTGCGGGATCTGTCACCGCACCCACACGGCGCGGGCGCCCAATCTTCTGGCCGAGGGCTCGCCCAGCAACCTGGGCTCGCAGAGCGTCCTGTGCCTCGCCTGCCACGACGGCACCGGAGCCAACTCGAACGTGCAGGGCCAATATGCCCTGGTTCGTCCCGTCAACGATCCTGTGAAGCGCGAGTACTACTCGCACGACGCCGTTGCCGCGACCCCCTCCATACAGCACACCCAATCCCAGTTGAACGAGTTCGGGAGCGTCGATGGCGCGTCGGCGCCACTGAACAGGCACAGTGAGTGCGCGGACTGCCACAACCCGCACCAGGCCACTGCCTCCACGACCCGAGACGCCACGCAGAACACGGACGGTTGGGGGGCCTCCGGGCGTCTCACCGGCGTCTCAGGGGTTTCCGTCGGCTCCGCCGCGGCGGGCTCGACCCCGGCGTTCACGTTCCTCAGCGGCGTTGAAACCGATGTGGTTCCCGCTAACCTGGTAACCCGCGAATACCAGCTCTGTTTCAAATGCCACTCGGGGTCCACGACCCTCCCGCCGCCCATCGCCGGAAAGCCCTCGAAGGACTACCTCGACAAGGGCGCGGAGTTCAACCCGGCAAACCCCTCGTTCCATCCGATTGAGGCGGCGGGGAAGAACGATACGCCCGCAATGAAGGCCAGCCTCGCTGGGGCGTCCACGGAAAAGTTGTGGGACTTCACCGTTGACAGCACGATCCGATGCTTGAACTGCCATGCCAGCAGCACCACACCTGGAACCCTGCCGCTGCCGCTTCCGGGCAGTGCGCTCGTCCCGCACACGTCGAGCAACCGCGGCATCCTGATCAGGAACTACCGGGATCGCTCGCTCAAACCCCGTGTTGATGTCGTGCTTGGCGGCGTGCCAGTCGACAAAGCGGCATACGACGCAGGGGATTTCGCCCTGTGCTACGTGTGCCACGGTCAGGCGCCATTCGGACCCGCGGATTCCACAATCCCTGCGGACGCCACCAGCCAAACGAACTTCAAGTATCACAGCAAGCACCTGACTGGAGTGGCTGGAAAGGGTTCTCCGGGCACGGACATCGACACCGCCGGCGACGGAGGGGGCAATGCCATCTGCGCGGAGTGCCACTTCCGGCTCCACTCCACGACGAACAAGGTCGGTGCTCAGACACTCACCGGTGATCCGGTCACTGGGTCTCGCTTGGTCAACTTCGCCCCGAACGTGACGGCCTTTGGGGGAGTGATCTCTTGGACGTCCACCGGAACCGGCAGTGGCTCATGCACTCTCACTTGCCACAGCGTCGAACACGATGGCTACACGTACAGCCCCTGAGTGCGACTCGGCCAGCTGCTCGACCGTAGGTACAGACGTGTCTATACCTTGTCCCGCCTGATCAGGGGCTCCATCGTGCCGTCTCTACCCAAGATGTGCCGCGCGACGGATAGTGCACCAAATCGCTCAAACGCAGACTAGATGACGAGAGCCGAAGCCCCCGCGGCAACCAACCGGGAGCGAAATGGAGCAGGGAACATCATGAGTCGTCAGCCGGTATCCGTGGAAGGCCGCGCAGATGCGGCCGGGCTCAGGAATGAGCTGCTTGGTCGGCTCGGCCTCCGCGAGAACGCGAGCGATACGGACGTCGAGACCGCCTACAACGGACTGGTGGAGTTCCTTGAGCTGGCACCGCGTGAGGTGAAGACCTGGGCCGCAGCTCGCACAACGGACGTAGACGAGGCTTTTGCCCTATTGTCCGGTCCCGAGGCGGACCTTGTTTCGGCGACCCAGACCGCCACGACGGATGCGGTCCAACTGTCGAAGGACATCCCAGCCGCCCCTCCAGCCCCCTCCGCGCCCGGCGCTTTCGCCGCACTCGCGGCAAACAAGCCACAGCGGAACAAGATCATTGGTGCGATCGGTGCGGTACTCGCCGTCGCTATCGTCTTCTTGGTCTTCCAGATGGGCAAGAGCGCCGACGTTCCCGGTATCTCGGGCACGCCGACGGGAACGGAGACGACGGCAGCCGCAGGGGCCGCCACCCCGGTTGACCCGGCCAAGTTGGCCGCGCTGATGCAGAAGATCACCGCCAACCCCAAGGATGTTGCCTCGCTCCAGGGCATCGGCGACCTCTACTTCGGCGCAGCTGACTACAAGAACGCAAGCCTCTGGGAGCAGAAGGTCCTCGCTGTCGACCCGAAGAACCAGGTCGCGCTCCTCGCGCTCGGTGCAGCTCAGTTCAACCTCGGCAACTCGGTCGAGGCCAAGAAGCAGTGGCTTATCGCCGCCGGGCTCTACCCCAAGAACGCTGAGGTCCACTATGACCTCGGTTTCCTCTACATGAGCGCCACGCCGCCTGACTCGGCCAACATGCAGGCCGAGTGGAAGAAGGTCGTGGCAATCGATCCCAACTCCGATCTTGCGAAGACGGTCGCCACCCACCTGCAGAGCTCAAGCGCCACCCCCAGCCCGTCAGCAACGCCAAGCGCCAAGTGACGTAATGACCATCCTCAGCATCGCCGTCGCGTTCCTCGCTGGAATCGTGTCTTTCGCGTCGCCGTGCTGCCTCCCGCTCGTCCCGGCCTATGTGAGCTACATGGTCGGGACGACGCCCCCCGGGTCACCGAGGGCACGGCGGGTCGCGCTCAACCAGTCACTGGCCTTCGTCCTGGGTTTCACGGTGGTGTTCGTCGCACTGTGGGCCTCGGTCGGACTGGTCGGCTACCTGCTGAGGGACTACGTCGGGATCCTGCGCCAGGTCGGTGGAGCCGTCCTCATCGTCATGGGTCTGCACGTCGCGGGAGTCATCCGCATCTCGGCCCTGTACCGGCAGGTGACGGTCCCGACCGCGCGAGTTGTCGGGCAGTCGCCAACAGGTGACGGCACCGTCCTGGTGCAGGCCCCGAGCTACGTTCGCTCGAGTCTTCTCGGCGTGGTTTTCGCAGCCGGCTGGACTCCGTGTATCGGGCCCATCCTCGGTGGCATCATCGGCCTCGCCTCTCTGGGCTCGAGCGTCGGCCAGGGCACGGTCCTGCTCTTTGCGTACGCGATCGGCCTCGGTGTCCCGTTCGTCCTCGTGGCGGTCGGTGCGACCGCGGCCAACCAGCGACTCGCGTGGTTCCGCAAGCACGAGGCCGGAGTCTCGCTGGTGACCGGCGCGATGCTCATCCTGGTCGGCTTCCTGATGATCACGAACCTGTTCGTCAAGCTGTCCGGTGTCATTCCCAACTTCGGTATCTGAGAAAGAGTTCACATGAGTCAAGACGTCCGCACGCGCCCCACCGAGTCAGGTGATCGTGAGTCGATCGACGGTCTCGACGGTCTCGACGGCGGCGCCTCCGTCTCCGGTACGGACGTCCTTGACCGGATCTGGCGGTTCTTCATCTCGATGCGCACCGGCTTGATCCTGATCCTCGGGCTGGGGCTGTTGTCGCTCATCGGCACACTGCTGGTGCAGGCGCCAGCAGGGATGACCGCCGACCCCGGGGCGTACACAGCCTGGGTCGCCTCCATACATTCCAAGTACGGCGGCTGGACTCCCGTCTTTGACAAGCTCGGCTTCTTCTCCGTCTTCACCTCGATCTGGTTCAAGGCGATCACGGTGCTGCTGACCACGAGCGTCCTGGCCTGCTCGATCAACCGGGCGCCGCGCCTGTGGAAGATCGCGTTCCACCCCCGTACCCGCATGGGAGAGACCTTCTTCACGCATGCGGCGCTGAGAGCCAACATTCTCGTGCCGACCGGCCCGGACACCGCGATGGACGACGTACGCGAGGTGCTGAAGTCCCACCGCTTCCGGACGATCACCGACCCGGACGACAACGGACTGAACCTGTATGCCGACCGCTTCCGCTGGGGTCCCTTCGGAACCGTCGTGGCCCACATCAGCTTCGTCGTCATCCTGCTGGGCTTCTTCCTCAGCGCGACGACGGGCTTCAAGGACACCCAGTTCGTCGCTCCAGTGGGTTCGAAGGTTCAGGTCGGTCACGGGACCGGGCTGACGATCGAGGCGAAGTCGTTCAACGACGCCTACTACCCGGACGGCTCCCCAAGTGACTACGCGAGCGACCTTGTGGTGTACAAGAACGGCGTTGCGGTCGACCGGCAGACGGTACGGGTCAACCACCCACTGACGTGGAACGGCGTCTCGTTCTACCAGTCGTTCTTCGGCACGGCCGCGGCGATGAAGGTCACCGACGCCGCAGGCAAGACCCTCTACGCCGACGCCGCGGCGCTTCAGTGGCAGTCCGACGACGGCAAGCACAGCATCGGTCAGTTCGACATGAAGGCCAATGGGCTGAACGT
>Ga0209585_10000628_pt1 | contig 13622 bp, 9 predicted proteins | sample NGEPerone_FD_185491 | JGI IMG/M metagenome (GOLD analysis project Ga0209585, IMG submission 185491) | Arctic peat soil microbial communities from the Barrow Environmental Observatory site, Barrow, Alaska, USA - NGEE Permafrost154B-one... | ecosystem: Environmental > Terrestrial > Soil > Wetlands... | reverse complement strand
TCGCCCAGGCCGAGCTGATCCAGTACCTCGTGATGTCGGCCCAGCAGTACGGCATGGAGCCCAACGAGTTCGCCAAGACCGTCGACGAAGGTGGCCAGATCCCCGCGATGGTGGCCGAGGTCGCCCGCCGCAAGGCGCTCGCGGCAGTCCTGAACAAGGCCAAGGTCGTCGACACAGCCGGCAACGAGGTCGACCTCAACTCCCTCAACGGCGAGACCGATGCGCTCGGCTACGACGAGGGCGCGGACCACGAGGACCATGAAGGTCACGACCACGGCGACCACGAGGGTCACGACCACGCCTGACCCACACTGCACCACGCATCACCCCGTATGCCGCCCGCTCACCTGAGCGGGCGGCATACGTCGTCCTGGTGTCGCCATTCAGAGCGCGCGCGGCGGTGGGCTCAGACGGTCGGGCGTCCGAGAGCCCGGTAGTTCCAGCCGGCTTCGCGCCAGCGGATCGGGTCGAGTGCGTTGCGGCCGTCGATGATGGTCTGCCGGGACACGACGGAGGCCAACTTGGCGGGGTCGATCTCGCGATAGAGCTTCCACTCGGTCAGATGCAGCACGACGTCGGCGTCGCGGCAGGCTTCCTCGATGGTGTCGGCGTAGCTCAGGTCGGGGTGCATTCGGCGGGCGGCCGGCAACGCCTTGGGGTCGTGGACCGTGACCCTGGCGCCTGCGAGGTGTGCCGCAGCGGCGACGTCCAGGGCGGGGGAGTCGCGGATGTCGTCGCTGTCGGGTTTGAACGCCGCCCCCAGGACCGCCACCCGCTTGCCGATCAGCGTGCCACCGCACTGTTCACGGGCCAGGTCCACCATCCGTGAACGGCGGCGCAGGTTGATCGCGTCGACCTCTCGCAGGAAGGTCAGCGCCTCGTCGGCCCCGAGCTCACCGGCCCGGGCCATGAACGCCCGAATGTCCTTGGGGAGGCAGCCGCCACCGAAACCGAGGCCGGCATTGAGGAACTTGCGTCCGATCCGGTCGTCGTGACCGATCGCGTCTGCCAGCTGCGCCACGTCTGCCCCGGTGGCCTCACAGACCTCTGACATCGCGTTGATGAATGAGATCTTGGTGGCCAGGAAGGAGTTGGCGGCAGCCTTGACGAGCTCAGCGGTCTGCAGGTCCGTCACCAGCCGCGGCATACCGGTTGCTAGGGGGGCGGCATAGACCTGATCGAGCAACGCGACGTCGTCGTCGGCACCTGGACCGGTCACGCCGTAGACGAACCGATCGGGGGTGAGTGTGTCCTTGACGGCGAAGCCTTCGCGCAGGAACTCGGGATTCCACATGAGATGCACGTCGTGGCCCGCCGGTGCTACCTGCTGCAACCGACGGCGTAGTCGGGCTGCGGTCCCGACCGGCACGGTCGACTTGCCGACGACCAAGGTCGGGCGCGACAAGAGCGGTGCGAGCGCCTCGACGGCGGCGTCCACCCAGGTCAGGTCCGCGGCGTACTCACTCTGGCGCTGTGGTGTGCCGACGCAAAGGAAGTGGACGTCGGCCAGAGCGGCATCGGCGTAGTCGCTCGTGAAGGTAAGCCGCCCGGTGGCAAGCGTGCGTTCGAGTAGCTCTTGCAGCCCCGGCTCGTAGAACGGTGTCTCGCCGCGGGCCAGTGCCTGTGCACGCTCGGGCATGGAGGCGTCGACCGCGATGACGGTGTGGCCGACGTCGGCCATGCAGGCGGCATGCACAGCGCCCAAAGGACCCATGCCGATGACCGAGAGCGTGAGCGACATGGTGGCAACCCTAGTGTTCGGCCGTCCCCATGTTGGTAGCCGGCCGAGCGCCGCGCATACGGGGTCGGGCGTGGTCCCTAGGGCTTGATGCTCAGGGGGCGGTCGAGCTTGAGGTCATTGAACAGAGCCAACGCCTTGGCGCTGTCCCATTTCACGGCACTACCTGCGGACGTCTGCAGGTTGGGGTTGCTGACCGGTACTGTCGTTGAAATGCCGTGTCCGCGACCGATATCGCGGATGGCCAGCATCACCTTGGCCACGTCGAGAGCGGAAGCGTCTTTGTCAACGGTGAGCGCCTCGGCCCCCGCGGTCGAGATGCTGTGAAGGCGCCACGGCAACAGGACGTTCGCGGGTGAGGCCGCTTTGCCGAGCAGGGCGCCGAGGAACTGTCGCTGGCGCTGTACGCGCCCGAAGTCGCCGAGTGGGTCGGAGTAGCGGGCGCGCACGTAGCCAAGGGCGTTGGCGCCGTCCAGGGTCTGGCAGCCGGCCTTGAGCTTGATGCCTGCCTTCTTGTCGTTCATCGGGTTCTTGAGGCACATGTCCACCCCGTCGAGGCTGTCCACGACCGAGGCGAACCCGCCAAACCCGATCTCGATGAAACCGTCCACCCTGAGCCCGCTGACCTGTTCCACCGTGTCGATGAGAAGCTGGGGCCCGCCGAGCGAGTACGCCCGTTGATCTTGTTGCTGTGGTGTCCACGGATCGGCACGTAGCTGTCGCGGGGGATCGACACCAGCGTCGGCTCACCGCTGCCGAGGTGCACGAGCATGATCGAGTCGGTGCGCTGTCCGGGCTGGTTGCCGGTGGCCAGCTTCTTGCGCTCGGCCTTGCTCAGCCCGGCGCGGCTGTCCGACCCCACGAGGATGTAGTTGTGCCCAGACCCCGCGGAGGGCCGATCCGCCACCTGCGGGAGGGCATCGACCCGGTTGGCGTGACTCCAGCCGCTGAATCCGGCCCAGACGATGGCAGCGACCCAGCCGACGACGATCAGCAGGACGACCCCCAGTCCCCGGCGAGCCCGATGGCCCCGACGGCCACGTGGCAGCGACGACGATTCACCGCTATTGTGCGCGTAGTCACCGGATCCACCTGCGGCACCCGAAGCGCGCTGCGAGGCGGAAGGTGTCCGTCGACGCCCCAGTCCACGACGGACGTCGACGGTCACGACGTCGTCGTCGCTGTGGTCAGGCGTCTGGTCGGCGTCTGTCTGCACGCCCCGCGCCGGGTGGGCAGGTTTCGGGTTGTTGGTGTAATCCGGCACAAAGTGAGCGTAAGGCAGCAGCCTGTGCTCAGGGGATGAGGGCCGTCACTGAGGGTCTTCACCAGGGGCGTGGCTGACGAGGTCACTGACACCCATGACAGGGGCTGGGGGCTGAGGTGGATAAGTTGAGCGGACGGTAATGTCCCTTCCGGACCGGCCAGTAGTTGATACTTGTCCTTGACATGAGGCGGACGAAATTGGTGCCCGAGCGCGACGACGCGATGCAGTCGTCGACAGAGCCGCCTTCGAGCGGATGGCCCGCGGTTGGGGTGATCATGCCCATTCTCAACGAGGAACGGCACCTCGAGGAAGCTGTGGCGGCGGTACTGAGCCAGGACTACCCAGGAGCGATCGAGCTCGTCCTCGCGCTCGGGCCAAGTCACGATCGGACCGACGAGATCGCGGCACAGATCGTCGCTCGCGAACCACGCGTGCGCACCGTCCAGAACCCCACGGGCAAGACACCCGACGCGCTCAACGCCGCGCTCGCTGCCAGCCGAAGCGAGATCGTCGTCCGCGTCGACGGCCATGGGGTGCTCGACAAGGACTACGTGCGGACCGCCTACGAGCTTCTGCAAGAGACTGGCGCAGCGAACGTGGGTGGGCTGATGGACGCCGAGGGTGTCACCCCCTTCGAGCGCGCCGTTGCAGCCGCGATGACTTCACGACTGGGTGTCGGCTCCGCCCGATTCCACACCGGAGGTGAGGCGGGGGCTGCCGATACCGTTTATCTCGGGGTCTTTCGTCGGGACTGGCTGGATCGGCTCGGCGGCTACGACCCCCGTTTCGTGCGTGCACAGGACTGGGAGCTCAACCACCGGATCCGCAAGGCTGGAGGCGTGGTGTGGTTCTCGCCGCGACTGCGCGTCGTCTACCGACCGCGTCCCACCTTCGCCGCGCTGGCCCGGCAGTATCGCGACTACGGGCGTTGGCGGCGCGTGGTCGCCCACACTCACACTGGCACCATCAACGCGCGATACCTGGCCCCACCGGTTGTCCTCGTCGTCGTGATCGCTGGCGCGGTCCTGGGCTTCGTCTGGCCGGCTGCGTGGGTCGCACCCGTTGGCTACGTCGTAGCGACGACCATCGGTGGACTGTCGATCTCAACCGACCTCAGTCTGCGCGAACGGTTGATGCTCCCGTTGGTGCTGCCGACCATGCACTTGTCCTGGGGTTACGGCTTCCTGACGAGCCGCGTCCGCATCGCGCCTTCCTCGGTTTGAGGCGGTGGCGAGACCGTGATTGGGCCGCGGCCTGGGCAGGGTCCTGCGCCCGCACACCCCGACGGAGGAACGCGGGGGATGACCGACGTGGTGCCGGCCGCCACGTGACACGCCGGTCGCCGGATCGTCCGGCGGCAGGACCACCAGCACATGTCGGCTAGTCTGGCGCATAGAATTGGCACCGAATTGCACGATTGACACTTGGGAGATTAGTGATGCCACGGGCGGTCCGGCGTCGAAACTGGCTGCTTCGGTGGGTGTGGGCGGCGTTCGACGCCGCGATCTGGTTCCTGGCAATCTATGTCGCCACTTGGCTGCGTTACGACTTCAAGTTGGCGACCGTTTTCGCCACTGGCACTTTGGTTTTCGCGCTCGTGGCCGTGGCCTTGCACTTCGTGGTCGGTGCTCTCATCGGCCCGTACGCCGTCAACCATCAGCGGGGCTCCTTCGAGGAGAGCAGCGACATCAGCCGAACTGTGGCCGTCACCACCGCAGTGCTGTCGGTCTGGGCTCTCGCGGCCCATCCCATTGTTGTCCCCCGTAGCGTTCCGCTGGTCGCCGGCGCTCTCGCTCTGGTGGGCATGTTCGCCGTGCGCTTCCTGATCCGCAGCTGGCGCAGTCGTCACGCTGCGTTCGAGGAGAACCAGCGCCGCGTGGTCGTGTTCGGTGCCGGTGATGCCGGTCGACGGTTGTTGCGCAGCATGGTCCGGGACGAGGGCAGCGGTTTCTTCCCGGTCGCGATACTGGACGACGACGTCGCCAAGGGGCGCCTTCGGATTGATGGTGTCCGCGTGCGCGGCACCCGCCATGACATCGACGCGGTCGCGCGTAAGTATGACGCCACAGCCTTGGTCGTAGCACTGCCTGAGGCCGATACCAAGTTGATCCGCGAGTTGTCGGATCTCGGCGCTGCCGCCGGTCTGGACGTCCTGATCCTGCCGCCGTTGCGGGACATCATTGATGCTGCGCCCACACCCTATGACCTGCGAGACGTCAACCTGGAGGACCTCCTGGGCCGTCGGCCGATCTCGCTGGACACCACGGTTATCGCCGAGCAGCTCGCGGGTCGATCGGTGCTCGTCACAGGTGCCGGCGGTTCGATCGGCTCAGAGCTGTGTCGACAGATCGCCCGCTTCGACCCGGCCAAGCTCTATCTGCTCGACCGTGACGAGTCCGGACTGCAAGCCACCCAGCTCAGCCTCACCGGTCAGGGGTTGCTCGAGGGCGACGAGGTCATCCTTGCCGACATCCGCGACCTCGAGACCTTGCGCACCGTCTTCGCCGCCACCAAGCCGGACCTGGTGTTTCATGCCGCGGCGCTGAAGCATCTGCCCCTGCTGGAGTCCTATCCGTTGGAGGCCTACAAGAGCAACGTGCTCGGCACCTTGAACGTGCTGACCGCGGCCGCCGAGGTGGGTGTGGGTACCTTCGTGAACATCTCCACCGACAAGGCCGCCGAGCCGACCTGCGTGCTCGGCTACAGCAAGCGTCTCGCGGAACGGCTGACGGCTGACTTCGCCCGCACCCAGCAGGGGTGTTACGTCTCGGTGCGTTTCGGCAACGTGCTGGGCTCGCGCGGCTCCGTTGTGCATGCGTTCACCGCCCAGATCGAGCGGGGCGGCCCGGTCACGGTCACCGACCCGGATGTTCAGCGTTTCTTCATGCTCATTCCCGAAGCCTGCCAACTGGTCCTGGAGGCAGGTTCCATCGGTGCCAATGGTGCGGTGATGGTTCTGGACATGGGTGAGCAGGTCAAGATCATCGATGTGGCCAACACGCTGATTCGGATGTCCGGTCGCAAGGACATCGACATCGTCTACACCGGCCTGCGTCCTGGCGAGAAGATGGGCGAGGACCTCTTCTCTCACTCCGAGGATCACCGGGCCACAACCAACCGGTTGGTCACCAGCGTCGACGTTCCCGCGCTCGGAGTCGGCGAGATTGCGCCACTGAGTATTTCCACCCACCAGCAGGCAGTTGACTGGATGCGCCAAGAGTCCGCCCAGTCTGTGCAAACAGGAGTCTGATGTCTCGCATCTTCTTGTCCAAGGCTGACGTCACCGAGGTTGAGGAGCAGTACATCCTCGACGCGGTGCGCTCCGGGTGGGTCGCCCCGCTGGGGCCGGCTGTTGACGCGTTCGAGGCCGAGGTCGCTGCCCGGACCGGCGTCGCGCACGCGTTGGCTCTGGCGTCAGGTACTGCCGCCCTGCACCTTGGCCTGCTAGAGCTTGGGGCCGGACCCGGCACTGCGGTCATCGTGCCGAGCATGACCTTCGCGGCCTCAGCCATGCCTGTTGTCTACACCGGTGCAGAGCCGGTGTTCGTCGACTCGCGCGACGACGGCAATGTTGATCCCGGGCTCATGATGGAGGCCATCGACACGTTGCAGGCCGAGGGCACGGTGGTCGTGGCAGCGATGAGTGTTGACCTCTTCGGCCGCTGCGCCGACTACGACGAGATTGTGCCTGGCCTGCAGGTACGCGGCGTCCCTCTCATCGAAGATGCCGCTGAGGCGCTCGGAGCTGCCTATCGGGGACGCCCGGCCGGTTCCTTCGGCGAGGCGGCCGTGTTCTCCTTCAATGGCAACAAGATCATGACCACCTCCGGTGGGGGCATGCTGCTGAGCAACAACGAGCACCTGATAGAGCGGGCCCGCTATCTGTCCACCCAGGCGCGCCAGCCGGTGGATCACTATGAGCACACCGAGGTCGGTTTCAACTACCGCCTGTCCAACGTGTTGGCGGCCCTGGGCCGCGCTCAGCTGTCCCGCTTTGAGGGCATGCTCGCCCGTCGCCGGGAGATCCGCGAGATGTATGTCGAGGGCTTGTCCCACCTGCCCGGAGTGGGCTTTCTGGGACGGGATACGGGTGCTCAGGGCGGCAGTGGTCGTGGCGACGAGGAGGACAACTGCTGGTTGACCTGCATCAAGCTGGATCCTGACGCAACGACGGTTACCCCGAGCCAGCTCATCAGTGAGCTCGCAGGCGAGGACATCGAGTCCCGGCGCCTGTGGAAGCCCATGCATCTTCAGCCGGTCTTCGCCTCGCGGCGATCCTTCGTGAATGGCCAGTCGCAGCGTCTCTTCGACAGTGGTGTCACCCTGCCCAGCGGCTCGGCCCTGCAGGACGATGACATCGAGCGTGTCCTGAAGGTGCTCAAGACTGTTCTGGCTGTGGGTTGATGACCCGGGGACACGACCGGGTTAAGCGAGTGGCTGACCTCGTTGTCGCCGTTCCGATCTTCGTCCTCACACTGCCCATTCAGGCGGTGACTGCGATGGTCCTCAGGGTCCGCCTTGGCAGCCCCGTGCTGTTCAGGCAACGTCGCCCAGGACTGCACGGAGAGCCGTTCGTCATGGTCAAGTTCCGCACGATGCTGGAGGAAGACCCCGAGCACGGGCTGGCTGATGACGCCTCGCGGATGACACCACTGGGCCACTGGCTGCGAGCGACCAGCGTCGACGAGCTGCCCACTCTGTGGAACATCATCCGGGGCGACCTCTCCCTGGTCGGTCCCCGACCCCTGCTCATGCAGTACCTGGACCGCTACTCTCCCGAGCAGGCCCGCCGACACGAGGTTCGACCGGGTCTGACCGGCCTGGCCCAAGTCTCCGGCCGCAACGCTTTGAGCTGGGAGGACAAGTTCCGGCTCGACGTGGAATATGTGGACCATCATTCACTGGGCGGGGACCTCAAGATCCTGCTTGCCACGGTGCGGGCCGTGGTGAAACGCGATGGCATCAGCTCCGTCGGCGAAGCCACCATGCCCGAGTTCCGTGGTACCGATACAGACAAGGAGAACTTATGACTACGCAGTTGGTCATTATCGGTTGCGGCGGCTTTGGCCGTGAGGTCCATGACGTCGTCGACGCCATGAACGCGGTGAAGCCGACGTGGGATCTTCTGGGCTATCTCGACGATCAACCGGATCCAGTCAACGTTTCCCTCGTTGAGTCCCGCAGCTCTAGGGTCCTCGGCAGCACGAACTGGATGATGACGGCTGAGAAGGAAGTCCAGTTTGTCATTGGTATTGGCGCGGGCAGTATCAGGCAGGTCATTGACGAACGTCTCTCCTCCGCCGGCTTCGGCTCAGCCATTCTGGTGCACCCTGCCGCCACTATCGGTCATGGGGTTCGCATCGGTGAGGGGTCGGTTATCTGTGCCGGCGTTCGAGCCACGACCAACATCAACCTGGGTCGGCACGTTCATCTGAACCTCAACACGACGGTCGGGCATGACTGCACTCTTGAGGACTACGTCACGATCAACCCCCTCGTCGCCATATCTGGCTGGGTTCACATTGGCAGAGAAGCCATGATGGGGACCCACTCGGCCGTTCTTCAGAACCTCTCGATCGGGAGCAGGTCGACGGTGGGTGCCGGCTCTTGTGTGGTCAAGGATGTTCCTGCCTCAACGGTCGTCAAAGGGGTACCAGCCAGATAAGCGCTGCGCTGTACTCAACCAGCCAACGCCGAGGTGCATCGCCAGCCCGTAGACCGGCGACTTGGTCCTGAGCAGGGGCGCTCTGCAGGAACGTACAATTGGACCCCGGACGGCCTACGGTATGGCCTCTGGTGAGGAAATGGGATCGGGTCCTGGCGATCGGCACGCACACCGACGACATTGAACTGGGCCCCCCGCCTGTGCGTCTCCTACCGGCCGCGCTCGAAACTGAGAGCGCTGGCCAGGCAGTATCGCGACTACGGTCGGTCGGTGGCGGCGGGTAGGCTCCCGCACGAATCGTGGCGCCAGCAGGCTACTTCGCTGCCAGGACCAATGGTGCAGGCACCTGGCGTGGGGCTGGGGTTTCTTGACGAGCCGCGTCTGTGTCGGGCAGTCAGCGTCCGGCGCATCTGACCATCTGATAGAGCGTGTAGGGGCCATCCTTGGCAATCCTGCGGAAGGCGTCGGATGAGCCGACCGCATCGACACCTGCATATTCGGTGGTTCCTCTGGTGCCCGCCCAAGCGAAAGGACGACCCCCTGTGATGGCGAATTTGACATGCTGGCGGCGCGCAGCGGCGCAGACTTCGGGCGAGTTGCCGGCGTCGGCCAGCCTCAGAGCAAGCAGCATCCGATCGCCGGCATATCGAGTTTTCTCCGTGGGGAACAGCATGTGCCGGCCGCTGACGATGTACATGTAGCTGCCGCCGTTCCATGCGTTCTCGGCCACAACCGCATCGAGCGGGACGAGCCGCCCTAGCCTGTGCAGAGCGGCCAGTTCCTGGTCGCTCACCCAGGAATGAGATGGGTCTGGGTGGAAGTACGGGTGCAGGACACTGCGATGAGCATGCACATAGCCGCCCCCACTAGCCACCACGAAGATCAGGGACACCAGCACGGCTGAGACCCATTGCGGCAGTTTCGAGCGGGCCGTGAGGAATCGGGCGCCCGTTGCCAACGCCAGCGTGGCCAGAAGCATGGCGGGCAGGACGACTATCGCCGCCAGCCGAAACGTGTTGTTGTTCCACGGCCATGTGAACAGCCGCGTCGTCGAGGAGCCTATGGCGACACTCGAATAGAAGGCGGCGCTCGTAATGACTACCGCGGCCACCAACCACTGGCAGCCTCGATGCCGCAGCATGATGATGCCCCCGCCGACCACGACCAGTGCGGCCAATGCCCAGAGATCTGCCGCGCCCCGCGGGGCAAGGAGCAGCGTGTCACGGAGGCCCTCGTAGGGGGGCAGTTCTGGCCCGGGTTTGCCGAACTCCATCATTCTGCCACTCTTGCCAGTGCCCAGGGTGGTGGCGAGGAAGCCCACCGCGGTGGCCAGGACAAAGCCAGCGGCTGAGACCAGTGCCCGCCTTGGATGACCGTGCCGCATCTCCCATGCCTTACCGAGCACGACACCTGCCACCATCAGGTAGCCGAACAGCAGAAATGTGACGAAGGAGTTCGGATGGGCCACGAGCAGTGCGGGAACGGTTGCCAAGAGCAACACCGTTGCCCGGAGTCTGCTCGCCAAGGGTGGGGACTGCTTGTCCGCGGCTGACAGTGCTACTGCCAAGAGAGCGAGCGCCGCCGGTAGCAACGCCATTCCAAAGAAGTTGGGCCACAAGACGCCGTAGCCCATGAGTATGAATGGGTATGCCGAGAATGCGACGCTGACCACACCCGCCGAGAGCGTCACGGCTAGATCGGACCCGAAGAGGGTGCGCGCAAGGAAGATACAGCCAAGAGGCCATGCCACACCAGCGATCACAAGCACAAGGCTCGATGTGCTCACGACGACGGATGCGCCAGACAACTGGGCGATGGTCGCGACCATCGTGTGAAAGGCCGCCTGGTAGAAGCCGGGCGCGGTAGGAGAGGCGAAGGTTAGAACGTGGAGGAAGGATGCGTCATGGTGCTCCACCATCCACTGCGCCGCGCCCAGGTGAAAGATCGTGTCCGGATGCTGCGGAAATGCTTCAGGGGTCTGTGAGACGGGGATCAGAACGAGCGCGACGATCGCTGCGGCTATTGCCGTCGCGACCAGTACGGCGATCGGAAAGCGACTGCGATCCTCTGCCGCGGTGCGCCGGTGCAGAAGCCCGCCAAGCGTTGCGGCTAGCAGCCACAACGCCAGCACGCCGGCGATGAGTGGCACCGGCCCCCACGGAACGCCGATCACCGAGCTCGTGACACTGACCAAGACCAAAGCGGTCGTCGACAGGCCAGGCGCAACCGCGACAGCGGCCAGCCGCGGCGCGCGCAAGAGGAGAGCCGCAATAAAACCCGGTACGAAGAGAACCACCAGTGCCACAGCCACCACTGGAATGGCCCCGGGCCAGGATGTGGTTCCTGGATCTAGCAACGGCCGACAAGTCTCAAGTTCACTGCGGTAGTCTAGCCGGGCTGGTTTTTGGTTGAGTAAGGCTGGGCGTGATGTCGAGAGCGCCTGTCGGTTGATCTGCAGTGAAACCTCGGCAGCGAAAGGCGTTCCCTTCATTCGTCATTGGAGATCGAGTGCTTCAACGCCTGCGGCGATGGTGCCTAGCGCGCATGCCACTGGTTGCCCACCACACCCCCGATGACATCCCCAAGCCGACGGTTGTCAGGGGAGTCCAAGCACGATGACCCGGCTCAAACCACTTCCTTGGCTGAGGCGTGTCCGAAGCAAGTCTGGGGGTGTTCTGTGGACAGCGTCCGGACTTGTTGTGTCCAGCGTCGCAACACTTGCCGCGAACTTCTACATGGTCGCCCAAACTCCCGTGAGCACATACGCGGACATCGTCGTGCTCACCGTCACGCTGTTCATCCTGGGCAATATCTTTCGGCTCGGCGCGGACCGGATCTTCGTGGGAGAGGTCCACGCGGCCGAGCACAAGAGCGGCGTCGTCGCGGCAACGGCCCGTGGCGGCAGCATCTTGGCATTCGCTCTGCTTTCGGGACTTGTGGCCAGTCTGCTGGCCTGGCTGCCACCGGTGTCGACGATCCTCAACCGCGCTCTGTCCGCTCCCTTATCCACTCTCGAGACGCTGCTGGTCAGCGTCTGGCTACTGAGCGACGTCACACGGCTCGTGGCGAGCGAAGGGCACCGATCTCGATACAAGTTCGCGCTCGCGACGATCTCAGGCATGGGCGTTCGGGCGCCTCTCTTCCTGCTTCTCGTCCTCGCTCTTCAGCTGGGTGGACTCAGTCTGCAGCGCACGACCCTGTTGTTGGCGGCCGCCCTGTCCTCGCTCGCGGTGTCAGTCATCGCGTTCTCGACCGTTGGCCGGCTCTTCCCATGGTGGCACGGCCGGCCGTGGCAGACTGCCCGTCCCTTGTGGAGGGGCCACATGGCCATGGTCGCAACTACCCTTGCGGCCGGGCTCATCGGAGGGGCCGACGTGTGGATCGTTGGCGCCAGCATGGGGGGCTCATCTGCGGCCCGTTACGCCTTCGCGGTGACCATGGTCGCAGGTATCAGCATCCTTTCGGCGGCCATCGCATCGGGGCTGAGCCCGTACATGGCGGCAGGCCTCAACAACCAGGATCTCGAACCGATGCGGCGGATGATGGTCTCCCAGGTTCGCGGCGCGAGCTTGCTCGCAGTCATGGCGTACGTCGGTCTGCTCGTGTTCGCGGAACCACTGGCGACCCTTCTGGGCGGGGATGCCTACAAGGGTGTGCTGCCTCTGGTTGCCCTGCTGGGCGCCGGTCAGCTCATTTGCGTGCTGGCAGGGCCAAGCGGAGGAGTCATCACCGTGGCGCGGCTGTACCGTCTCTCCGCCATGATCACCGTCTCCGTTGCGCTGGCAGCGCTCGTACTGGAGGCCATAGCCGGGTTCTGGGGGCAAAGCGAGGTTCTCATCGCGCTGGCTTCCGGGGCAGCCACCGGCGGATACCACGTGGTCAACAACATCGCACTCTCCCGACGTCTCTCCATGACCACGCACGTCTTCAACCGGATTGGTGCCCAGAGACCATGAACCAGGTGACGAGACTTCCCGTTCGCCGGGCAACGAAGGGCCTTCCCGAGGCGACGTCTTCAACAGCGAGAGCTGGCGCCGAGGCGTCGGACCGCAGGCAGGGAACAATGATCACAAGCTCTGAGACCCCCCAGTTCCTCCTCTCGATAGTCCGATACGGCGATCCGCGGACGGTCGTCCACCTGCCTGGTCCGACCGATGAGCATGATCGGCCTTCGGCGCGCGAGGCGGACAGGTTCCCGGCATCATGACGGGCCGGTTGGCAGCCGTCCGCAGGGATCTCGAGGCTCTCGGATCGGGCACTCCGGTCCGGGCGGCATACGAGGTCGGCAAGCGGTCTGGGGCTCACGGGCTGACGCTGCGCCTTCTTGCCAGGACCGCCAAGCCCAGTCTGCTCGAGGTCATCCAGGCGTTCCGCCCGGTGAGGACCGTCCCCGCTGCAGCTGCCGCCCGCACTCTCGAAGATGCCCGCCGCATCGTTGAGGAAGGGCACCGGGCCTTCGGTCTTCGAGTCCCCGTCACAGAGCCCGATGACTGGAACAAGATCGGTGACTCGGGCAAGCGCTGGCCGGGCGACCGCTATTGGTGGCAGATCGACATCCGAACTGATCGCCGCATCGGTGACGTCAAGTGGACGTGGGAGATCGGCCGCCACCGTGACCTCGTGGTGCTGGCCCGGGCGGCCTTTCTTGAGCCAGATGGCCGGTGGCGTGATGAGCTGGCTCAGCGGCTCCGGTGGTGGTTCCGGAGCTCGCCGGCCGAGCGCGGGATCCACTGGTACTCCAACCTCGAGATCGCTTTGCGGGCGATCTCGTGGATGCAGATCTACGCCCTGTGCTCCGAACAGCTGCCCGCGGACGTGCTCGAGAACATGTCCATGTCCGTCAGCCTGTCCCGGCGTCACCTGCTCGTTGACTTTCCGTACACGGTCAGCAGCATGCGGAACAACCATCTGCTGGGGGATGCGCTCGGACTGCTTGCCATCATGAGGTTCACGGG
>Ga0209585_10000627_pt1 | contig 13672 bp, 11 predicted proteins | sample NGEPerone_FD_185491 | JGI IMG/M metagenome (GOLD analysis project Ga0209585, IMG submission 185491) | Arctic peat soil microbial communities from the Barrow Environmental Observatory site, Barrow, Alaska, USA - NGEE Permafrost154B-one... | ecosystem: Environmental > Terrestrial > Soil >... | reverse complement strand
AGACGGTGCTCGCATCGCTCGACGGGAGTCGGCAGGTGGAAACAGTGACACAGAAGGCCGATGACATCACCGACGGAACGTGGGACAAGATCGTCACCGGCGGTAGCGCGGTCGACTCCGCGCTCGGCTCCGCCAAGTCCGATATCGACAAGCTGATGGCAGAAACCCTGCACTGCGGATCCTGATGACGTCGCACTCCATGCCGTCGACCGGGCGGGTCGGCGCACACTCCGTGCCGGCCCGCAAGGCCCGATCGCCGCGATCACGACACGGCACCATGGGAGCGCGTCACCCGCAGCTGTGGGCCTGGATGTTCCTCGGCCCTGCCGTCCTGCTGTTCGGCCTCGTGATTGCCTACCCGACCATCGCCTCGCTCAAGGACAGCCTGTACAGGACTCCTGCGTTCGGGACCAAGGAGTTCTCCGGCCTTGAGAACTATCGGGCACTGGTGCAAGACCATCTTTTCTGGAAGTCCCTTAGCGTGACTGCTATCTGGACCGTCGTCGTCGTTCCGGCTGTGGCGATCCTCGGCCTGCTCCTGGCGTTAGCACTGCACACGCGATGGCTCAAGGGCGTCGGTTTTTGGCGCACCGTCTACTTCGCCCCTGTGATGACCAGCATGGTCGCCGCGTCCTACACCTGGAAGTGGCTGTTCGACCCTGGAAATGGCATCATCAACGTAGTCCTGCGTCATCTCGGCGTTGCCCATCCTCCAGAGTGGTTGGCTAGCCCGACCTGGGCATTGCCTGCGGTGATGGCAGTGGCGATTTGGCAACAAATCGGCTACGCCATGATTTTATATCTTGCCGGTCTACAGACCATCCCCAGCTACCTCTACGAGGCCGCCGAGCTCGACGGCGCAACGGGGTGGAAGAAGTTTCGATACATCACCGTGCCGCTCCTCAACCCAACCATCGTCTTCGTATCGATGATTCTGGTGATCAACGCGTTCCGGGTTTTCACTATCCCGTATGTGATGACTTCGGGGTCGCTCAGCGGTCAGACAGCCGGTGGCCCCCTGGACAGCACCAGAGTGTTCGTGCTCCAGATCTACGACGTGGCCTGGAGCCAGTTCAACTTCGGATATGGCGCGGCCAACGCGATGATCCTGATGTTGTTGACGATTGTCGTGTCGGTAGTTCAGATGCGCATCGTTCAGCGGCCATTCGAATACTGAGCAACGGAGAGGTCCACTGATGTCCCTCGTTCTTCGCCGGGCCGGGCGAGTTACCCTGTATCTCTTCCTTACAGTCGGCGCGGTTGCCATGCTGTATCCGCTGTTCTGGATGGCGACCTCCGCGTTCAAGCCTCTGGCCGAGGTTATGCAGGTTCCGCCTACCTGGTGGCCTCAGCACCCCACGCTGGACAACTTCAAGGCAGTCTTCCGCCAGATACCGTTCGCGCAATTCTTTGTAAACTCCGTGATCGTGTCTGCGGTCTGTGTTGTCTCAGTGACGCTCACGAGCGCCGCGGCTGGCTATGCGTTGGCCAAGTTTCGATTCCGCGGGCGTGAACTCGTCTTCTACATTCTGGTCGCGAGTCTCGTGGTGCCGTTCCAGAGTCGCATGATTCCTCTCTACGAGCTTGCGCTGGACCTGCACATCAAGAACACGCTCCTCGGTGTTATCTTCCCCTGGCTGGTGGACGCGTTCGGTGTCTTCCTGATGCGCCAGTTCATGCTCTCGGTGCCCGATGAGCTCATAGAAGCAGCCCGTGTCGACGGTGCGGGCGAGATCCGGATCTTCACTCGGATCGTGATGCCCCTGACCATTTCTGCGATGAGCACCGTCGCCATCTTTACGTTTCTGGCTACCTGGGAAGAGTTCCTGTGGCCGCTCATCATCACCGACGACAACCACGCCCGCACCATTCCGGTCGGGTTGCAGACCTTCAGCGAGCAGTACCTGACTAATGTGCACTGGCAGATGGCCGGCGCCCTCGTCGCAACCATTCCACTGTTTCTGATGTTCGCCTTTTTCCAGCGACAGATCATCGCCGGAATCGCAATGTCTGGGCTTAAGGGGTAACTGAATGAACCCCGCCTCCTTGTCCAGCAACGCCCCAGAGATCAGTGAACCGCCCCGTTTCACGGTCACCGGCAACCTGGCCGTCTCAGTCCCAGAGATCAGCCTTGACACCGGCGCCATCCACCGCATTGGGATCCTGACGGATCGGCACGCAGGACTCCTCGAAGCACACGGCACGGCAGAAGATCCCCTCGTGGAATTGGTGGTGCTCGTCGATGGAAGGCCACAGCGACTCACCGATCTCGTCATTACGCACGACGCGTCATGGATTCCACGCCTGCGAGCGTCCACAGCTTGTGGCCAGTTGACCGGATGGGTGTGCGCACCCCCAGGCGAGTCCGGCCTAGCGCTGCGGCTTGAACTGCTCAACGACACCGATGAACCTGCGCATGTCGAACTCGGCTGGGCGGGTCTTTGGGCGCACACCAGCCTGAGCCAGTTTCGAGCGAAGCCGGTGGACGGCCAAATTGCCATTTTCGACGACCGGTGGACTGGCAGTCGGGTTGCCACACTCACGTGTGGTGTCCCGACGATGGCGCTAGCCTGGCGCGACGGAGCGGATCAGTCGCTGACCCCTGACCCGCCCAACATAATCGAAGCGAGCTGGCGCAGTGTGCGGGCGCTCACCGTGCTACCCGGTGCGACAGCAGCAGCCGAGTTGTTTCTCGCCGTCGCCGTCGAACCTGACGGGGCGTCCACCACCGCGCTACACCTGAGGCGCCGCGGCTTCGCCGATCTTTACACCGCGACGGTGAACTGGCTCAGCGATCACGCGATGAGACTCCAGCGGGGCGTCGCCGTCGACAACGTCGTGAATCGGCAACTCTTCTTCAACTACTTCTTTGCCCAGGGCGACTGCATCGATACCGGCAGACCGGTCGTCATCACCTCGCGCAGCCCCCACTACTACGTCAGTGCGGCCTTCTGGAGCAGGGACGCATACTGCTGGACGTATCCGGCGCTCTTGATCGCGGACCCACAAAGAGCAAGAGACGTACTGATGGCCAGCCTGGCGGCGGCCGGCCGAAACGTGGCCGAGCATGCGTTGTACTTGAACGGCACCCGGCTATACCCAGGCTTCGAACTTGACCAAGCGGCCGCACCAATGATCGCGGTGGCACGGTACCTGCGTGCCACCCAAGATTTCACGGTGCTTCACGAGGAACCGATCATGGAACTGGTTTCCTCCATGGATGGCCTCCTTGCCCCGTGGTTCAACACGCACCTGGGGCTTTACGGTACGTTCTTGCTTCCCACCGACGACCCCACCGAGTACCCGTACACCGCCACCGGCAACGCAATCGTGGCAGCAGCGTTCGACGACCTGGCCTACGTCTCGTCGCTCGTCGGAGATACCGAGACCGCCGGCGCCTGGCGTCAGCGAGCGCAGTTGTTGCGAGCGGCCATCCGGACCCACCTGACCAGCGTTGAGCCCGGCGGCATCCGTTGGGTCTGGGGTTGCGACGCGAGCGGCAGGCTGCAGCACGCTGACGAGCCGCCGCTTGGGCTTCGCACTCTCCCGTACTGGGGGTTGTGCGACATGGACGACCCAATCCAGATAGCAACGTGCAAATGGCTTATCGACGGCTACCCGCACCACTACGCCGGTCGTTACGGCGGGGCCGGAGCGGAACACTTTCCGCACCCGTCCGGATTTGACCTGGCAAACCGACTGGTGACGCTCAACCACGACTTAGGCGATCCACTGCAGGGGTTGGCAGAAACCCCGATGGACCAAGGCCTCGCCTGTGAATCTTGGGATCCGCAGACCGGAGTCGTCGCAACTGGGGCAGCGATGGCCAGTATGGCTGGCTTCCTTGCTTGGAGTGCCTGGGCACATGTCCACAGGTTGACACGGTGGGACCAGCCACTGATGAACCACCGGCAGGGCGACGAGTGAGCACCCTGCTCGGCGTCGATGCGGGAGGAACCAAAGCGGCCGTCCGCCTATACCAGGACGGTGTTTCACGGGACACGATCTTGCCAAGCACCTCGTGGTCTAACCAAGACCGCGAGGCCCTGCGAACTCTTGCAGGTCAATTGACGCGGATGCACCGCGGTGTGGACATCGACGCTGTCGTGATCGGTGCGTCCGGCTGTGAAACCGCTCAAGAAGCACACGCTCTGCGCGACCAGTTGCAACCGTTTTGGCGCGGCACCCGCTTGCGTATCGTCAACGACGCCCACCTTGTGCTGCCCGCCGCGGGCCACGACTGTGGTGTCGCCCTTATAGCGGGAACCGGTTCGATCGCGCTGGGCGTCGGCCTCGGTGGGACCGTCCGACGCGTCGGGGGATGGGGCCCCCTGCTCGGAGACGACGGCTCTGCCTACGCAACCGTGCGACACGCCGCTCGCTTGGTGCTTGCCGCAAACGACGCTCACGTTAGGCCGGGACCGCTCGCTCGCCGCCTCCAGGACGCATTCGAGGTTCGCGATTCCTTGGAACTGGTGCGGGCCATGCATGAGGAGGCCGAGCCGAGGCAGTGGGCATCCCTCGCCGGGCTTGTAGTCGGCGCCGCCGACGAGGGTGACCCGCTTGCCCGCGAGGCACTGTCAGCAACCTGTCGACACCTCGCCTCTCTCGCCGTCAAGGCTGCGGAGGCGGACCCGTCAGACGGACCGGTCGTCCTCGCAGGTGGCCTCTTCACGCATCAGCCGCGGATCCTCGTCGACACCCGCGAGAGGCTAGAGCGACTACTTCCCGACCGTGAGATAACGGCACTCACCGTACCTCCGGTCGCAGGTGCCATTGTGCTAGCGGCGCGCCTTCTAAAGTCCGAAGGCTCACGCAGTGGGCGATCGCCGAGGTCACCGGAAAGTACTCCTCCGACTTCGGTCTCGCCGCCGCCGGCGGTCTCCTGGCCACCGTCCCACCCATGATCCTGGCTCTGCTCTCCCAGCGCTACATCGTCGGAGGACTGACCTCCGGCTCCGAGAAAGGTTGACCTCGCATGCGTTTCCCTGATGGCATCGCCGCCCAGCCCGACGTCCTCGCCCGCAGCGCCAAGTCCGTGCGCGACGCCCTCAGTGACCTGCCCCTGCCCCGCCCGGGTGACGTCATCGCGCTCGTGGGGATCGGCGCCAGCGAGCATGCCGCGGCCAGCGGCGCGCTAGTCTGGCGCGACCAAGGCCTGCGGGCGTTCGCGGTGCCGGCGTCCCAGATGCAGAAGATGGCGATGCCCGCCGCCGACCTCTACGTGGGCCTGAGCGAGTCCGGCCGCAGCGCCGAGACTGTGGCCGCCCTGGGCCAGCTCTCGGGCACGCGGCGCGTGGGTTTGACCAACTTCGTCGACTCACCCCTGGCTGCGGTTGTCGAGGACACGCTCTACTTGGACAGCGGCCCCGACAGCCCCGTCTACACCACCGGTTACACGGCTACGCTGCAGGCGCTCGGGCTGCTCGGCGATCACTGGTCCGGACAGGCAACCGACTGGAGTCAGCTACCCGAAATGGCAGCCGTCGTGTTGGCCGACGCGGCCCTGGTCGTGGCAACCCTGGCTGCGGTCCTCGCCGGCGCGCGCATCGTCGATGTCGTCTCCTCCGGTGCCTCCATCACCACAGCAGGTGAGGGGGCGCTGATGCTGCGTGAGTCCGCACGACTGCTCACTGCCTCGCACGAGACGTACAACTTTTTGCACGGCCCGATGGAACCGCTGGACCCGCAGACCGCCTGCGTGATCGTCGGCGACGGGCGCGAGCTCCGCCTTGCACAGGACACCAGCGAGCTGGGGTGCCCGACGCTGCTCATCACCACCCGCTCAGACATCACGTCGTCCGAGACGCTGACCGTCCTCAGGCTGCCTCGAGCCTCCTCGCCGCTGGCGCAGGCAGTCCTCGAGATATTGCCACTGCAGCAGCTGGGTTGGGCGGTCGCCTCGAGCCGTGGCCTAACGGTCGACGGCTTCCGGTATCACCAAGACGACACGAAGTTGAGCTGAGGCGATGACCGCCTCCATCAGCGTCATCGGCAACATTCAGCTCGATGTCCTCGCCAGCCCAGTCAACGCCCTATTCCCTAAGGCGATCTGACACCCTCCACGGTCAGTAGTTGAAACTTCAACCACTGAATGCAAGAGGTGTGTGCCACATCGAGTTCGGCTGTTTGTTGGGGGTGCGTCGGTGGTGAGGTTGTTCGGGTTCGGTGACCGCCGACAGTGGTCGGGTCGCCTTAGGGAGGTATGACGGTTCGGCGCGACGGGAGGGTGACGTGATGGGTCATCAGTCGATCAGACAGGAGGCTCGGCGGGCGGCGCTGGATGCGCAGTCCAAAAGGCGGCGGGAACGTGCCGAGCGCGAGAAGCGGCTGGAGTATCTGGCGGTGCGGGTGTTGGTCGCCATCCGTGAACGGGATGCGGCCGTGGTTGAAGCTGACCGGCGAGCAGGGAAGGCACTACGCGAGATGACCGAGGACGAGGGGCTTTCGTTGCGCGATGCAGTCGATTGGTGCGGAGACGAGATCACCACCCGTGAGGCCACGCGGCTGCGTCGCCTCGCCGAGGACGCCGGCGCACGCGAGCCCAATGTGGATGGCAAGAATTGAGGCGCTCGAGATCCAGGGCCAGGCGAGTTGTGGAGGGGAAGGTCGCAAGTGCGGTGGCTGCTTTCGACGTCGCCTTCTGCGACCCGGAGAGCGTCAGCTCATGCTCTGCCTCGGTCAGGTAGCGAAGTCAGACAAGGGCGGCCTTCATTGCCAGCGGGCCCGCTCGATGAGGAGGCCACCCATGATGCGTTGCTATCTGCGAGGGGAGAACGAAACGGGTGCGACCGTCGCCAGGTCTCGGCAGCAGAACTTGTACTTCCGGCCGCTTCCGCACTCGCATCGCCGATAGATGCCGTCTTCGAACTCTCGGTCGGTAGGGTCGGCAAGGCCTGCGACTTCCCCCGGTTGAGGGAAGTGGTCGATCAGGAGTGCCCCAGCCGAGACCGTCACCTCCATCGACGCCACCTCTCGGATACCCCACCACCGCGTGGGCGCTCCGGTGCTCGCGACTGTCACCCCGGACATCTCCTCTCGAGCGGATCGGTTGTGCCTAGTCAGTGCATTCCAAACGCGCTGTCCTGTGCCATCGGCATGGCGGGTGCTGGCCAAGCCCTGACCGAGCGCGCCGGCCAACCCCGCCGCGGTCGCGACGAGCGGGTCCTTCAAGATGGCGCCGGTTGCGATCGTTGCCGCCAGGGCGAATACGTTGTTGGTGAGAGCGACTCCGAGTCGGCCGATCGGACCACGGTCAACGCTCCTCTGGGCGGCCATGATCGCCGGCGCCAGCAAAGCGCTCTCCTGATCACGCAGATATCCGTCGATTTCTTCGTCCGACTGATTGACCGGAAGACACTGATAGGCCGTGTGCAACTCGGCCCTGAACGCCGCGAAGCTGTCATCGTTGTGGATCTTGTTGATGACACTCGGAGTTAGGCCAGCGAACACAGGCAATCCAGTGCGCAGCAGAGCAGTTACGACACGCTCGGATGGAAGCAACACTTTGGCGAGACCATCGCGGCAAACATGCTGCTCATGCCGGAACGGTGCCGTGTACACGGCACCATTGCTGGTAGCCAGCACATACTCACGCGCGAAGTGATACAGGCCTGCGGACTGTGCTCTGTGCAACTGACGCAAATGGTCGCCGCCAGCGAACACGAACGACCCGCGAACGTTGTCCTCGACCGCGATCTCACCAGGAGTGAACTGTTCTGCATAGCTGACCGGGTTTGTCAGCAGGCTTGTCTCGAGGCGTTGGTGCAACTGCTCGATCTCGGTTCGATGTGTCAGCGCGTTGGACTCAGCGGTGGTCAAGACGACGACGCCGGACTCAATCAACGGGCGCCAAAGCTCGAGCTGCGGCATGACACCGGCCAAGAATGCTCGTGTCGCACCAACGTTGGGTTGGCCATCCCTATCGAGATAGCCCGGTCGCGCAGACATCATGTGCCGCAACTTGTACTGCTCGAGCGAGAACCAGTCGGATATCGGGTCCCGGACTAGCAGTTGATGGCTGTACAGAAGGCTCGTCAGCAGCAGATCCCCGCCGACCGTCCAAAAGTTCGCTGATGGCCATCCGCCCAAATACACAGCGGGCTGTGTGGGGTCCACGCCCACATGTTCGGATGCAGCGAAAGCGCGCACGTGCTCACAGAGTTCGTGGATGGCTGTTCCGGGGGCTGTGTGAACGTCCATGTTGGCCGGACCGAAGAAGTTGTCCAACACGTCGAGGATCGAAGCAGGCATGGGTCAACTTCTCCTTGACGCGTTCTGAAGCCTGGTCATCAGAACAGCCCTACCACATGCCATCTCTGCAGCATCTTCTATGTTGAGGATGAAGTCGTTTACGAAAAGGGTTCCCTTTTCGTAAATAATCAGCCAGGATCAGGGCATGGCGAAACCTGCGAAACGATCCCGACCGTTGGCCCTTGCCTACGTTCGCGTGTCGACCGTGGAGCAGGTTCAGGATGGTGCCAGCCTGGATGCCCAACGGGCGGCCCTGGTTGCTGAGGGTGCGCGCCGCGACTGGGACGTTGAGATGGTCGCGGATGAGGGTTACAGCGGCAAGGACCTTAAGCGTCCCGGTCTGTCCGCGGCACTGGATCGGCTCGATCACGGGGAAGCCGATGCGCTGATGGCTATTCGACTGGACCGGGTGTCTAGGTCCGTCGTTGACTTTGCCGGGTTACTCGCGCGTGCCAAGCGTCGATCGTGGCGGTTGGTCCTACTGTCCCCAAACCTTGACACCGAGGACGCAGCGGGCAAGTTCACGGCCCACGTGCTGGCGGCCGCCGCCGAGTACGAGCGGGATCTGATCGGCGCACGGACGCGGGAGGGCATGGCCCAGCGCCGTGCGGAAGGTGTTCACGTCGGCCGCCCGCGTGATCTGTCCGACGAGATCGTGGCCCGTATCGTCTCCGAGCGGGCGTCGGGCACCACTCTGCGGGCCATCGCCGAGGGCCTAACCGAGGAGCGGGTCCCCACCGCACGTGGTCGGTCAGTCTGGGCGGTGTCCACGGTTCAAGGCGTTCTAGCCTCGATCACCGGGCGCAGCCTCGTCGACACGGTCGCTCGGGAGGCGTAGCCGCCGGGTCCATCCCGCGGGCGACGACCAACTCGGATATCGTCCGCAGCATCGGCTCGAGCGCTAGGGGTGTCACACGCATGCAGGTCACGGGTTTCGGCGACAAGGTCGCCTTCATCTGGTCGGTCGCGGACATCCTGCGCGGTGACTTCAAGGCTCATGAGTTCGGCCAGGTCATCCTGCCGTTCACCGTCCTTCGTCGCCTCGAGTGTGCGCTGAAACCGACCAAGGAAGCGGTGGTCGCCCGGGCCAAGAGCCTGGAAGGCAAGGTCGCCAACGTCGACCCGATCCTGCAGTCGTCGGCGGGTCACAACTTCTACAACGTCAGCCCGCTGACACTGACCAAGATCCTCGGTGACGACAAGAACGTGGCCAAGAACCTCAAGACCTACATCGCGGGCTTTTCCACCGGTGCCGCAGAGGTCCTGGAGCGATACGGGTTCGGTGACAAGATCGACCGGCTCGATAAGGCAGGGCTGATCTATCAGGTGACGGCCAAGTTTGCCGAGCTCGACCTGTCCGAGAAGGCTGTCCCCAACGACGCCATGGGCTACATCTTCGAAGAGCTGCTGCGGCGTTTCTCTGAGATGTCTAACGAGACCGCCGGCGAGCACTTCACCCCACGCGAGGTCATCCGCCTCATGGTCAACATCCTTTTCGCGGAGGACGACAAAGCCCTTACCGGCAAGAAGCCGGTGCGTACGCTTTACGACCCCGCCTGCGGCACCGGTGGCATGCTCACCGAGGCCCAGACCCACTTGAAAGCGTTGAACCCCAACGCCGTTCTCGAGGTCTACGGCCAGGAGCTCAACTCCGAGACCTGGGCCATCGCCCGCTCCGACCTGATGATCAAGGGTCAGGACCCGAGCCGCATCGTCCTGGGCAACTCCCTAACCCACGAGGACGGCCACGACGGCGAGCACTTCGACTATCTGTTGGCCAACCCCCCGTTCGGGGTCGACTGGAAGAAGTACGCCGCGCCCATCCAGGCCGAGAAGAGCGCTCTCGGATTCCAGGGCCGGTATGGCGCTGGGTTGCCCCGCGTGTCCGACGGGTCGCTCCTGTTCCTGATGCACATGCTGTCCAAGATGAAGCCGGTCAAGGTCGACGGCTCCGGCGGGACTCGCCTGGCGATCGTCTTCTCCGGCAGCCCGCTGTTCGCCGGGGCCGCCGGCGGTGGTGAGTCCGGGATCCGCCAGTGGATCCTGGAGAACGACTGGCTCGAGGGCATCGTCGCTCTGCCGGACCAGATGTTCTACAACACCGGCATCAGCACGTATCTCTGGATTCTGAGCAACCGCAAGGCTCCTGAGCGCCGCGGCAAGGTCGTCCTGCTGGACGCCCGCGAGTCGTTCGACAAGATGCGCAAGTCCCTGGGCAACAAGCGCAAGTTCACGACCGAGGCCCAGATCACCGAGCTCACCAGGTCGTATGCCGATGCCCTCGCCACTCCGGACGCGGACAGGCGGGTCAAGGTGTTCGACCGTGAAGCCTTTGGCTACCAACGGGTTACGGTCGAGCGACCCCTGCGGCGCCGTTGGGAGCTGAGCGCTGACGCGGTGGATGGCCTGGCCCATGAGAAGGCGTGGCTCGCATGGTTGGTGCCGCCGAGGGCCACCGACGATGCGCTCACGTTCGTCCAGGAGGTCGAGCAGTTGCAGGATCGGCTGCTCGGAGTCCTCCGGGCGATGGTCGGCGTCAGTGAGGTGACTGAGAAGGCCTTCGTAAAGCGGCTTGAGGCAGCGGCGGCCGACCACCACCTCGACGTGCCGACCAAGGTGATGAAGCTCATCGTCCACACGGCCGCCGTCGCGGATGCCGAGGCGCCGGTGCTGACCGACCGCAAGCATAACCCGCTGCCCGATGCCGACCTGCGCGACGCGGAGAACATTCCGTTGACCGCAGGGTTCCTCGATTTGACTGAGAGCAAACGCGAATCGGCGCTGGCTGCGGAGGCGGGGGACTACCTCAAGGCCGAGATCCACCCGTATGCAGCGGACGCCTGGCTCGACCTCACCAAGACCAAGCTTGGCTTCGAGATCCCGTTCACCCGGCACTTCTACGAGTACGTCCCGCCGCGTCCTGTGGCGGAGATCGACAGTGAACTGGCTGAAACCGAGCGCCAGATCCAAGAGCTCCTCGGCGGCCTGTCCCGATGACGCACCTCGCTGTTGATAGCGCTTTGGCTGGGGTACCTGAAAGGTGGCGCAGGTCGCGCTTGAAAGCAGAGACGAAACGTTTGGAGAATCGACGGGGTACTCGTGATCTGGACCTCTTGTCTCTGGCCTCAGCGGGCTACCTATCCCCGCGTGATCAGGGTCAGAACAGGCAAAGGCCGGCGGAGGAAAGCATTCCCAGGTACCTCGCAGTCGAAGCTGGCGATCTTGTTGTTAACCCAATGTGGCTCACCGGCGGGTCTGTCGCCGTCTCGTCCCTGTCAGGCGCGGTCAGCCCGGATTATCGGGTATTCAGACCTGGAGCCGCTGTTGTTCCGCGATTTCTTCACCACGTGCTGCGATCACAGCCATACATGGATCAGTACCGTCTGTACACGCGAGCGGACACGACCTTTGATCGTCGGGTCCAGCAGTCCGACTTGGACAACCTCCCGTTGGCGTTGCCTAACGTAGACGAGCAACGGCGCATAGCAGACTTCCTTGACGACCAGGTCTCGCGCATCGACCAGGCCGTTTCGCGTCGAAGATGGCAGGTCTCACTCTTGGCGTTGCGTGACGAGTCAGCAGTCGTCAGCGCGCTCCGTGGAGAGTCGGACGCTGAGTCACCCAAGGACTCCGGGCTTGACTGGTTGGGCGCGACTTGCCGGAGTTGGCCGGTTCTCAGCGTCACAAGTCAGTTTGCTGTGGTCCTTGGCAAGATGCTGAACGAGGAGCGAACGGTCGGAGGTCGCCTCCGTACCTACCTGCGGAACACAAACGTTCAATGGGATCGCATCGAGACTCACGACCTCAAGCAGATGGATTTTCCTCTCTCGGAGCGGCGACGATACGAGGTCCTGAATGGTGATCTGCTGATCTGTGAAGGTGGACAGCCAGGTCGCGCTGCGATCTGGTCAGGAGACAGCGAAATCTATTACCAAAAGGCTCTCCACCGTGCCCGAAGCCGTGGGCGGAGTCTGCCGCGGTGGCTCTTCTACTGTCTCCGCGCTGCTGTCGCCAGAGACGCGTTCGGCGCTGCCGAACAGACGACCATCGCGCATCTCACCAGCGAGCAGCTGCGGGCGACGAAGTTCCCTTTCCCAGAGCCGAGTATCCAGGAACGCTTGGTTCGACTTCTGGACGAGAATCTCGATGCAAGCCGTAACCTTGCGGAGGCATTGGACAGATCTGTGCGGCTCTTGTCTGAACGAAAGAGGGCGCTTATCACAGCTGCTGTTACCGGCGAGTTCGACGTGACGACAGCCTCAGGCAGGGGAGTGGCATGACGATTCCAGATTTCCAGACGCTGATGCTGCCGATTCTGAAGGCTGTGGGCGACGGCCGGCCCGTGCCTCGCCGAGAGCTCGCCAACGCGATGATCACCGAGTTCAGTCTGACCGAGGCCGAACGGGAGAAGACCATCTCTAGTGGGGACAAGGTCATCAACAACAGGACCTGGTGGGCTCTCACCCACTTGTTCCAAGCGGGGCTGCTGGCTCGCCCTCAGCGCGGCGTTGTTGAGATCACCGATGCCGGTCGGACCGTGCTTGCCCAACCACCTCTCCGAATCGATGTCGCCTACCTGATGGGGTACCCGCAATACGTGGAGTTCAGAAACAGGAGTAAGGCAAAGACTGCGGACGACCCGCCAAAGGAGCCTGGCGAAAAGGACGCACCCCCAGAGGCGCCAGAAGAGCTCATCCAGCGGGCGGTGGCTGAGAACCGCGCCGCCATCGAGAGCGACCTATTGGATCGGGCACTGGCCGTTGAGCCCAGCGCGTTCGAGCGGCTCGTGCTGCGGCTGCTCGAGACGATGGGCTACGGCAAAGCTGGGCGGATCGAGCACTCCGGGAAGTCCGGTGACGGCGGTATCGACGGCATCATTTCGCAGGACCCGCTCGGACTGGACCGCGTGTACATGCAGGCCAAGCGGTACGCCCGGGACAACGTCGTGCAGCGGCCGGCGATCCAGGGATTCGTCGGTGCCCTGCTTGGCGCTCAGGGTGACCGGGGAGTCTTCATCACCACCAGCAGCTTCAGCGCCGGCGCCCGTCATGAGGCCGACAAGGTCAACGCCCGCATCGTTCTGATCGATGGCGACCGGCTGGCAGAGCTGATGGTCCTCCACGGTGTCGGCGTTCAGGCCGAATCCACCGCAGTGCTCCACCGGGTCGACGAGGACTTCTTCGACACCCTCTGAGGGTTCTCGAAGCCGCTGCCCCCAGGTCCCAGGCAACCCACCTTTCGATGATCAGAGGCCGCGAATCCTCAGCTCGCGCACGCCGGAAGGTGTCATGGTCAGCGCCCACGGGCCTGCCCCGAGTTTGGTGGCTCTTCGGACTTAACCGGGCAACTCGGGTCGAGGGCGCTGACGTAGGACGCCCGTGACCTCGTGATCATGGCTGTTGTCAAGACAGTATTCATG
>Ga0209585_10000626_pt1 | contig 13675 bp, 19 predicted proteins | sample NGEPerone_FD_185491 | JGI IMG/M metagenome (GOLD analysis project Ga0209585, IMG submission 185491) | Arctic peat soil microbial communities from the Barrow Environmental Observatory site, Barrow, Alaska, USA - NGEE Permafrost154B-one... | ecosystem: Environmental > Terrestrial > Soil >... | reverse complement strand
TCCCGTCAAGGCTCAGCATCCCGGCCGGGTCAAAGGCGCCCCGCAAGGTTTCAGCCAAGGAGCCCTCGTCCAGCCACGATGTCAGCTGCAGCTCGGCTTCGCGCAACCCCGCCTCCAGCGCACGCATATCTTGGCGTAGAACGGCTGCGGCGCCGCGCATACCGCGTCCGGCATCCCGGATGGCGCGCGCGGCCTTGCGTGTGTCGAGCGAGAGAGCAATGAGGGTGCGGTGGGTTGATGCGGCGGGGGCGCAGGTGCGCATCAGCTCCTGGTACTCGCGGAGCGTCCAGTCGGGCGCGTCGGTTCGACGGTGCTCCTCCCACCAGGCCGTGATGCCGCGCCCGCTGTCCGGCAGGGCGATCTCCAGAACCTGGACTCGCGCGCAGGTGCCTTGTGCCGCCAAGCCCCGCGAGGGCTCGTCCCCAGCCATTCACGCGTCGCGACTGCTCGTCGGGGGACAGCAGGACGTATGCCGGGTGCCTCACCAGAGCGACCGCGGTCAGGGTTCCGGCGTGAGGGTCGTGCAACATGGCGGCGCCCGAGAGGTCATCGAGGTGGAACCGCAGCGAGGCCGCGTCCCCAGGCAGAGCGAGCGTGCCCGAGGGCCGTGGAGCTGCCGGGCGGGTTCGGAAGCTCAGCTGCCCGAGGAGACGCCTCACACCGAAATGGGCAGCAGTGGGCAGGGTCTCGATTGCCGGCTTCCCGCCCCAGGGCACGAAGACCAAGGCCAGCAGGCTCACCCAGAGCGGTCCCGTGATGGCAATTCCGAGAGTGCCACCCACGAAGACCGCGGGGGTCGCGACCGAAACCGCCAGCGCGATGCAGACGACCCTGGCGCCGGAGAAGCCAAGTAGAAGGCCGCGATGCTGCAGTCGGCCGAACCGGACAGTGGGGTTCGCGGCGTGGTCGTAGTCCGTCATCGAGGTCTCCTCGTTCGAGTTGTGTTGCGGTTGTTACGGGTTCACACCTGGCGGCTTGGTCGGACTCGGTGTCTGGGGAGCAGACCGCAGGGCGGCACCGAGCGTGGCCGAGTGAGCCGCGTTGGCTGCCTTGGCTGTTCCGACCGCGGCGACGACTGGGGCGACAACGGCTGCCACGGCTGGGGCCGCAATGGCAGTGCCGGCGGCGCCGGCAACCGCTGTGCCTGTAACCGCTGTGCCTGTAACCGCTGTGCCTCCAGTGCCCGCGCCAACTGCGGTGGCACCTCCAGCGGCGCTTCCAGCCGTGGTCGGGGCACTGGAGGCCACCGACGCTCCCGTGGTTGCCCGAATCGCACCGCCGGAGATGCTCGACTGTTGAGGGAGTGAGATCTGTCCTGACCCGGCCGCTCCGCCACCCCAAGCCGTGTGTCCGCGCATGGATGACGTCAACGAGCGGGCTTGTGACTGAACGGAACTCACTTTGCGCGGGGCGGCGACAATCGAGCGCGCGCCGGCGGATCCCTGCGCAGCGGTTGCGTGCGCGGCATACAGGGAGTCGCCGGCGAAGTGGAACATCCGGATCGCGACCCACGGGGCGAGTCCTCCCATGAGCAGGATCAGCGAACCAGCAGAGAGTTGGGTGAAGACCTGAGTGGGTTCACTACTGGCCTGGCCAGCGCCGTTGAGGACCGATACCCCAACGCTGAGGATGATCACGAGAAGGAGCTTGGAGACGATCATCGCCGCGACGAACTCGATCCAGCGGCGCACCCAGCTGCGGGTGATGTCTGCAGTGGCACCGGAGAAGGCCAGCGGAGCCAGCACTGCGGCAATCAAGATCATCATCTTCCGCGTCATCATCGCCGCCCAGACCATGACGGAGGCGCACAGGATCACGATGGAGAAAATCAGTGCCAGTGCTGGGTTCGCGACGGATACAAGTTGCGCGAAGGCCAGTTTGTCGCCGACGCCGTGGATGTTCGTCCCCATCGTGTAGCTGACGACGCTGGCACTGAGCGCGTCGGTGGCCGCGATCAGAAGCTTGGCGCTGGCCAAGGCAAACGCGGAGCCGAGGAAGCTGACGAACAGTCCTCGTACCGCCCGTCCAAGTCCTCCCGGCTCGCGGCGCAGAGTCGCTGTGATGACCTGGATCAGGAACAGGCCCAGGCACAAGACGGCCGCTATCGCTGCCGTCGCGGCGAGCTCCTTGACCAGTTCTGGCGAACTGAGGTCGAGACTGGTGGCTGAGTCGATCTGGTCCCACAGCCACGTGGTCGTGGACAGAGCTGCGGCGCCGAAGTAGCCGGCGATGTGGGAGAACGCGGAGTCGGCTGCTCCGGCCACACCGCCGGTGATCGTCTGGCCGACCTGGCAGATCGGGTTCAGGGCTTGCAGACCCTCGCAGCTCATGATCGGACAGGAACAGCGTCATAGGTGATCGCCCCGACGAACCCCCATCTCGGCAGTGCTGGTGGGCCTTCCAGGTTCAGGGTGAGAGCGACACTGGTGACGGTCTTCTGCTCGAGGCCCGCCTCGGTGCTGTGGAGCGTGACAAGAGCGGTCACCTCACGTGCGGTGACCCCTGGGTCGGTGATGTCGCCGGCTGCGACCGCGGTTGACCAAGGCACCGGTTCGACCACGCGCTGGATCTCGACCGTGGTGCGCCCTTGGCGCAGTCCCAGGGAGGTCCAGCCGGGATTCGTCGGGACGGGAGGCGTCGGTCCTGACGACACCGAGAAGACCGCCCACTTGGATCGCAGCTCAGATGGGATCAGCCCCACGACCCTTGGCTCATTCGTCATGGCTGACTCTGCCTGGACCCAGCTGAGCAGGTCGTCCCGGGGAGTCCCGTAGTTCTGGGTGAGGAGCTCCTTGACGAACGCGGACGCGTAGAGGTCGGGCTGCAGACTCGCCTCGCCCGCAATGCGGTTGCGACTGCTGGAGATGCGGGGTGCCACCGGCTTGCTGTTCCGCAGTTGATCCACCTCGTCAGCTACCGCCTTGGCCTGCCCTGGAGGCACCTGCGGCTCGACGGCGCTTACATGGTCACCTACCTGCGCCGGCGCAGAGCCGCCTGCCGGCTTCGCAGCTGTGCCGCTCGACATACGGATGACTGCTGCGACGCCAAGGGTCAGGAGTATGGCGACGATCACGAAAATGGTTGCGGCTACAGCGATCTGGCTCGGCCGTGTTGTGGCCACCATCAGGTGTGGTCGCATCAGCGGACTGCTCCGCCTGCTGCGCTGAAGAAGGTGACCAACGTGTTGGCGGCGCCGATGAGCATGGCGGCGGCACCGGCGACCAGGACCCCGGACTTGCCGCGGTCGGCCACGTGAGGGTTGGCGGAGTGCGAACCGACCGCCCAGGCGATGGCTGAGAGCGCGATGCCGGCAACTGCGGCGATCAGCCCGAACGTCATCAGCGCACCGACGATATTCTCAAGCGCCACAATGCCGGGGAGGCCGTTGGTGTTGGGGTTGATGTCCACGGACGGCAGGGTCATTGGATCGCCTTTCGCAAGGGGCGGGCCTCTCCCGCGCACGGTCTGGGCTACGACGGTGGTGGGTCACCATCGGGCCAGGGACGGCTCAGCCGATATGCCGCAACGCCGAGATGCCTTCGGCGGTGAACGACTTGAACGTCACGACCTTCACCACGTCACCGGTGTGTGGAGCGTGGATGACAAGTCCCTCGCCGATGAACATGCCAAGGTGACCTGGTGATGCCAGCGAGCCGTCGCTGCCCGGGATGAGAACCAGGTCTCCAGGGCGCAGGCTGGACTCGGTGGTCGCTTCGCCGTCGTTGCGCTGGGTGTAGGTGGTTCGAGTGATCGTGATCCCAGCGTGCGCCCACGCGCTGAGCGTCAGTCCCGAGCAGTCGTATGCCGTGGGGCCGGTGGCGCCCCAGACGTAGGGCTTGCCGCGTTGGTCCAGAGCGAACGTCACGGCCGCGCGAGCTGCGGGAGATGCACCCGCAGGAATGCGGTATGCAACGGGGAGTCCGTTCGCGCCGATAGGTCCAGTTGGCGGGTCGCCCGGGGCGCCGCCGCAGTCGAGCTTGGCGCTGTCGACCTTGATGACGTCGACGATGCGCGTGGCCTCGCCGACCTGGGCCAGGTAGTTTCCGCCGTAGATGGGGGAGTAGCCGTTGGACGGACTCGGGACGCCGGTGAAGGCGGAACGTTGGACGTCCTGAGCCGCGCGCCAGGGTTCAACTGTCAGCCAGTCGGGACGGCTCAGCAGTGCGTCGATGAACAGGTTGGTGGATGCAACCGGGTCCATGCGCTGCGCGGCCGTTCCCCAACTGGCTCTTTGCTGGAAGATGCCGAGGGAGTCGTGGTCATGGCCCACGCCCTGGTTCAGGAACTGAATTCCCTTGGGGTCATTGGGATTGGTGAGAACCCGCATACCCGACTCCGCCAGTCCGGTCATCACTGCGATCAGGGCGGCGTGGTCGCCAGCGCGAGCTGAAGCGGTCGCAACGACGACGCGCGCGTTCTGGGCCTGGGCTGCTGACATGCCTGCGAGGGGGCCGGAGGTGGCGCAGACCGAACCACCCGTCAGGCCGGGAAAGCGGCTGTTCGCAGCCCCATCGGTGGTTCCGCCGATCAGCACGACCAGTGCCGTCAACCCAACAACAGGCGCCGACAGGATGGCGGCGGCAGCGACGCTCAGTCCGGGCATGCCCATGATGACGCCTATTGAGGGTCACCATGCGCGTCCGACCAGACCCTGCCGTTTGTGAATCGTCAAGCCACGGGCGGGGCGTGCTGGTGCGCAGCGTACGGCCGACAGCGATGTTGTCCGCGTCATGGCTGACTTGACGACTGTTCTGGTGACAGGTGGCTCCGCCTTCTTCGGCGCGGCTGGTGCTGCTGGCTTGAAATATGCGTTCGATCGCCGTACTTACGATCGCGACAACCGACGACGCAAGACCGAGGGCGCGATTCGACACCTCCAGGCGCTAGCCATGCTGATCGAGCCTGTTAAGGCCGGCCTGGCTCCGTCCGACCCTTACGGCCGCCAGTCCTATGACGAGCATCTACAAGATGCGCGCGCTGAGTGCGGCGGGCTGTCCCTATACGGCGGCCTCACTGTTCGCAAACTCGCGCCAACCATCCTCAAGAAACTTCAAGAGCCCGGAAGCACTGACCCAAGACTTCTGTCGTCTGCGGATAGTGGTTCGCTCGCCATCCTGCTCCACGAACATGCCAAGCAACTTGAGCAGGCATGGCGTAAGGACGACCACCTTCGGTGAACACACATGCGTACTTGAGCGCTCTACGCGAGATCGCTACCCGCGAAACGCTAAGGTTGACCCGAGCTCGGTGGATACACGACTAGGCGGCTTGTGCCGTCTGAAGTTGGTGCTCGTCGAAGCGTACTGCGGTGAGCACCGGCACCTCGTCCGGCGCGGTCGTCGACGTCGCCCGGCGCATTGCGCCACTGCTCTGACCCGCCATCCCTTCCTCTGCTGCCGCGGACGGACCGCACCTCCGCGCCGCGGACGGCGGGTTCTTGCGCTGTCGGTTCTTGGGGGCACAGTGTTGTTTGAGAACCGCGTCGGAGGGAGTGGGCCATGCGAAAGCAGGCGGTGGTTGAGCGTCAGCTCGCGGCGGATAGGGCCGCGGCGTTTGTTGATGCCCGAAACCTCGCGTTCGAGCTCGCCGGCATGCAACCCGGCAGCTGGCTGGACCCCATGGTTGCCGGGGTTGTCCTTCAATCGGGGGAGTCGCTCCGCAGGCTGGTGAACGCCTGGTTGCGGCAGCGCACTCCCGAAGGCTGGACCGAGCCGAGTTGGTCCCAGGTCTTCGTGACCGACCAGCGGCTCCTTGTCCGGCTCGGCTCAGGAGAGTTGGCATCGCTGTGGTGGGGTTCGCTCGTTGGTTTCGAAGCCGATCTGGTTGCCGACCACGTCGTTCTCGACTACGGTGACGGCCTCCCGCGCCTGCTCTCGGGACCTTCTGCTGCGGTGATGGCGGTGGCCGGTGTCGCGGCTCTGTATGGACCCGCGGCCCTCGCGACGCACCCTGCACTTTCGCCGATTCGGGCAGATCGCTACGTCACGCAGTCAGTCAGGCCAACGGACTGACGTACGCCCGGCCATCGTGATTGGTGTCAGGGGCTCGACGGCCACCATGAACAGTTGAACCTGCCGCCGCGCGTACCCCCTCTGCCTTTCGTCGAGGTGGTGGCCGGCGGCAAACAGGGCCAGCAGCCCCTCCCAGCCTCCCGTGGATCCGGCAAAGAGCCGATGTATGACGCGCAGCTGGTTCCGGTTGTAGCCGAGCTGGCCCAGCATCCGTCGGGTGAGCGTGCGCGAGTTGCCTCCCGCCAGCTTGGGCGACGCGGTGACCAGCGGTTGGGTGGCACCTCGACGTCGGGCCGCTTCGCAGCGGCAGACGAGGATCTGGAACGCAGCGACCAGGTGCAGTCGCTCGAGGTCCTCGTCGGCGAGTGCCAGCTCTTGTGCCACCCACGGTTCGAAGTTCATGCCACGCCGGTCTCATCGATGGGGCGCCAGTAGACCATGCGCCCCAAGGGCACATTGGTCATGCCGTGGAGGGCGTCAGCCTGGGCGGCGCGCGCCGATCCGTCCGCTCCACGCGTCGCGACACCCCTGAGGGCGATGAACAGGCTCAGCGGGTCGAGCTTGCGAGCCGCATCTTCGTGACGGGTCAGCCAAGACATCGCTGCGATGAGCTCGGCAGTGGCTTGGTCGGCTCCCACGAGCACCCGCGACGTCGACCCCATCGGCGTTACGGAGGCGAACCCATGTGTACAGATCGCGGACTCGGCGGCCAACCAGACGGCGTCCCGCTCGCGACTTGGCTCCTGGAGCGATGGGCAGGCGACAAAGGTGCGCCAGACCGCTTCGCCCCTGGTCGTGGCCGAGCTCGCGGTGGGACAGTTTCGGTTGGTGGCGGACCGCCCGTTGGCCACGGGTGTCCCATGAAGGCCGTCTCCCTCATTCATGACGATGAGCCCGTGGAGCGATAGCCTGCAGCGGCGAGGGCCTGAGGACCGTTCGCGCCTCCTGCGCAACCAGCCAGAGTCGGTCGCGTCGCGGGGAGTGACCAGACAGCCGCGGACAGGCGCTCAGCGCACCCCACAGCGCCTGGCCGAGGTTCGGTGCCTTGTTCGGTTTCATGTCGACCCCCTAGGTCGTGTCATGGTCCGTGATGTTGAGAGATGCTGCCTGTCGGTTCTAGATCATCAAATACCATGTGAACTGGTAACTCAACTAATGAGAGGGTAGCCTGTGCGTTCATGTGAAGAAGCATCCGGTGGAGGCGCGTTGGAGCTGGTGGCTGGGTGGGTGCCAGGTGGCAGAGAACCGCCTATCGTCGAGTCGTGACAGAGACCGCAGTGGATGAGCTGAGCCTGAGGGTGGCCGCAGAGGTGCGCGCCTGGATGGCTCGCCGAGGTGTCCGTCAAGAAGCCTTGGCGGCTCAAGTGGGCCTGAGCCAGTCGGCGTTGTCCATGCGGCTTCGAGGCCGGACGCGGTGGACGATCAACGACCTGGCTGCCGTGTCCGAGGCTCTCGATGTCCCGATGGCCACCCTGTTGGCACCCCCGGGCGGCTGAATCGGCGCGCGCGACGAGGTCGAGGAGCGTCACGCTGCTGCTCGACCTCAACGCAGCGTCCGCATCTTCGAGCGTCATGGCCGCGCATTCGACGCAGGTGCGGCCCAATGCTGACGCGATCGCAGCCGCGATCGCCAGACCCCGTCGGGACATCCAGCGCCTACTCGTTATTTGCGTCACTTGACTCACGTTTACGTCGGCCAGACCATAGATGACGGCTGGGCCAGTCCTTGGTCGGTTGTCCACACCCTGCATAAGCGCAGCAGGGTCGCCGTCGCGGTCAGGTCCTGTTGGATGAGTTGTGTTCACGAGCTTTCCTCCGTGGTGAGCGCCGATGTGATCGCTCTCCACGTTCGACGACGTGACCGGCAAGGGATAGGTGACGGCAGATGACTGAAGGTGACTACGACGACGGCGGTCCACCGGCGGCTGCGCCTCTGAGAGTCACGCGTTTGCGCCTTGGCTGGAGCCAGGCCGCCGCCATGCGCCGATTCCAGGACGCGGTCGGCCGACATGGCGCCTGCGCGCCCTCGGGCGCCTCGCTCAAGCGGATGTTCGCCTACTGGGAGGCGGGCGAGCGCGCGGTGACCGTCCCGGCATACCGACTCGCCTTCGTTGACATCTACGGCGCACCGCCCGAGGTTCTCGGGTTCGCGCCCCCCGACGCCTCAGGGCGGATAGCCGAGATCCGTTGCAGCCCCTTCGAACTCGTCAGCGTCGATGCGGACCTGGTTGCACTGTTCGAGTCACAAACGCAGTACCTGCGCCTGCTCGACCGGCGCCTGGGATCGGCCGCGCAGGCGGTGCTCGCGGAATCCCACGTCGCCCAGATCGACTCGGTTCTTCACCGATGCGTTGGTGCACAGCGGAACTCGTTGGCCGCGGCCTTGGCCGAAGCAGCGGCCCTCGCGGGATGGCAGGCGCTGGATCGCGCTGACCTGCAGGCGGCCTGGGACTTCCACGAGACAGCCAAGAGCGCGGCACAAGAGAGCGGCTCGCGCTCCGTCCTGGCGCACGTCATCGCCCAGCAGGGGTTTGTGTTGCTGGATGCCAACAAGCCGGATCTTGCTGTGGGCGCCATAACCCAAGCTGGCGCCCACGCCTCAGCCCTGCCGCCGATGATGCGGGCCTGGCTCGCCGCGGCCGAGGCCGAGGCGCTGGCCGCAGCAGGGCGGACGGACCCGGCCAGACGACGGATCGACCAGGCCCAGCACCTGCTCTCCGACGAGGGCAGTGACGAGCTTCCGTATCTGATGCTCACCGAGGAGCACCTGGCCCGTTGGCGGGGCCACTGTCTGGCGCGGCTTGGTGATCCTGAGGCCGTTGTCTCGCTGCCGCGAGCGCGGGCCGCGGAGGGTGACTCGGTGCGTGCGGCCACGAGCCTTCACGCCGATATGGCGCTGGCCCTGCTTCACGCTGGGTCGGTGCGCGAGGCAGGGGAGGAGGCCAAGCTCGCGCTGGAGATGGCAGAGCGCTACGGGTCAGCCCGCCAGCGCAACCGGCTACTGGCGATCCTGGCCCGCACCGAGAGCGAGGTAGTGCAACAGCCCGACCAGGGTCCCTGAGTTCCGCACCTTGCCAGAGGCGATGAGTGTCGGAATCTCTCGCACGGGGACCCATTCGTACGTGCCCTCGTCGAGCTCTGTTGGCTCCCCGACCTGCTCGGCGCCTCGAGCCAGGAACACGTGGTGCGGGCTGGACACCATGCCGATCATCGGCTCGAACGTCGCGAGGTGCCGGATCTCTCGAGGCCGGTAGCCCGTCTCCTCAAGGATCTCTCGAGCCACCGCCACCTCAGCGGCCTCGTCGTCTTCGAGCAGCCCACCGGGCAGCTCGTAGTTCCAGACGTCAGGAACGAACCGGTGCCGCCAGCTGAGCAAGACGTTCTCGCCGTCGTCGCTGATAACGACAGCCATCGCTGCCGCCGGCATCGTCACGGTGTGATGCTCGAAGTGCTGTCCCGACGGGAGCTCGACCTCCGCCAGCCTGAGCTTGATCCACCGGCTCTCGTAGATCGACCGGACGCCGAGCACTCGCCACTCGTCGCCTGCAGGCGGCTTGGTCATCGTCAGCGCACCTTTCGATCTATCGGGCGGTCCCGTCGTTGGGTGATCGTGCCACGTTCACCCGACCACGCCGTCCAGCCTATGACCGGAGCCGACGCGCGCACGCTGGGCCTTGCCAGCAGGCGACACTTGACGTCTGTCACGAGAGCTCCGACGGCTTCACCCCGGCCTCGCGGGCGACGCGGCGGAGCAGCTTCAACGACTCGCTCAGGAGCCGTGCTGCCCAGACGTGACGTTGCTCGTGGTCTGAACGCTGCTGTCCTGTGCGGTCTCCTTGACCGCCGACCTCAGAACCTTCGAGGTGACGTCGAGTAGTGCGGCGGCGCGTTCGAGGCCTGAGGAGCGGACCAAGGATGCCTGCGCTGCGTGGACAACGCGTGCGGCCTTCGACACTTCGGCCTGGTTCCTGAGGATGACCTTATCGAGACGCGCGCGGGCATCGGCTTCGGCTGCCAGAGCCTTCTGAACGGCGGCGATCGCCTCGGCCTCCGCCCGCTGTGCAGTCCGCAGTCGTTCGCGCACGTCGGCACCGGCCGGCATACCGCTTGTTCTCGCCATCGCATTCGGCCCCTCTCACATCAGGTATCGGCCATCGCGTCGGTTACCGCGGCGGTGGGGCACCATGGCGCACCGCTCGCCACCGCATGGACGTCACCCGAACAATCGTTCGGCGCGGCGGGCATAATGAACGCCTGGCCGGCGGCATGATTCCTGGGAGAGGGGTCCCTGTGCGCGACCGGCCGGTCGCTCCACTCAAGACGTATGCCGTCCCGCGGACTCAGGTTCGGCACTGCTGGGTGACCGGACCGACGGAGGACCCCGGTCCGTGGCCCGGACTCATCCTCAAGTGGCGCAAGGGTCCGACCGGCTGGTTGGCACTTGTCGTCTACGCGATCACGGCCGAGACCGTCACCACCGTGCAAACCTGGGTGCCGGCCGGCCAGCTGCGTCCCGCATAGCGCCTCGCCATCAAGGTCGACGCGGATGAGTTCGCGTTCCGTTCATTCCCGAGCTGAATACGCGCCTGGCAGGTTTGGCGATGGTGGCGCACAGCATCGGTTTGACCTGGGCTTCTGCGCGACGAGTACGCCCGGCAGGATGGGCTCTACGGTCGTTGCCGAACCTTGCACGGCGAATGCGAGCAGGTTCTATTCGCTGACTGTGACCCACTCGGATCTGGCGAACGGATCAGATTGAAGGCGCCCCTCAAGCCGGACGAGTAGCCGCATGTGGAAGCCCACCTGCGGGCCGTTGGCCCGCAGGACGGAAGCCTCGACATTTGTCATCTCGTGCACGAACTCCAAGAGCGGGTCAGGCACGTAGCCGACGGGGAGCTCGCCCGAGTCCGTCACGAGTAAGGCCCGCGCGTTCACGATGTTCCTTGGCTCGGGGCGAAGGTTGAGACGTTCGCCCACAGCCAGCGCAGAGATCCGGTCCTGGGCCTCTTGGGTCAGGTACCGGACGCCATGGACCAGGAAGTCGAGCTCAGCCCAACCGTCTGCGCTGACGTCCGGCACCGGCACGAGCTCGATCTGGTCCTCCACCCGTCGACCTGCGGAGCGCCGGAGGACCTCGAAGGGTCCAGCTTCCAGAGGGAGGCCTAGCGCCTGCATGGTTTGGGGTCTGTCGGGTCGTCTCGGTGAGATCACACGCTCTGCGAACAGCGGAAACAAGGAAGCGGAGCGGGAGGGTCCATCCGTGCGTGAGAGTCCGGGCAGCGCGACGAACCACGGCGCCTGAACGGTTGATCGAAGGTACGAGAAGCTGTATCCCTGCTCCGCCTCATCGGCGAGGAAGCCGAGGGGGCGGTACGTCAGAGTTTCAGGGTCGCGCTGGGTCACCAACAACCGGCACGTGGCGGTCCTGGCCTGAACGGCAGTCGTGGTCGCGTTCATGAGCACAGCCTCCTCTGGTTCTCTGTGAGCACCTTGTCCATAAAGGTACGCGAGTCCACTGACAGGCCCGGCACGGCGCGCAGGATGGCCTGCCATTGGCTCGGCTCCAGCGCCGAGATACGCGACAGCCACAATGACGCTTGACCGCCGGCGAGCGCTACTGCATTGATCGCGAGCTCGACGAGCGTCGTGGAGCTGCCATTCTCGAAGCGCGAAGCCATGCCGTTTGCACACCAACTGGCCACGTCATTCAGCGCCGCGGCGGTGTTCGCTGGCGTGCTACCTGAACCTAAAGCACTGCCGTGGTCGAACGATGCGGCCAGCCGCCGTGCTCGTTCTTGCTCGAGCATGGCCCAGTTCACAGCGTGCCGATCGGTGTTGGCGATCCATGCGTCAAAAACGAGATAGCCCGCGAACACCTCGAAAGCGCCCCACTGCTCGCAGGCACTGCCGGGCGGTCCGCCACAGCCGTCCTGGAGAGCCGCGATGTTGGTCAGGTTGTGGCCAGGGCGATCGCGCATCTTCCGGTTGCTCCCGCACGGCACATAGCCGTCGAAGTCGGCAAGCAGGGAATCACCTGAGTACATCGACCACCCGTCGGGGATGACGTACTTGGAAAGGCAACCTTCGACGTCGCCGCTCTTGGCGAGCTCCACCGTTGCGGCCGGTAGACCCAGCAGCCGGGCCAGTTCGCAGGCGATTCGTTCAACCTTGTCGTCGGCTCGCCGGTACCTCGTCTGCCCACCACCCTTGACCTTGAGAATGCCGTGCTTCACATGCTTGAACAGCCACCATTGCTCCCGCGATGTGCTCCTTACCTCCTCGCGAGGAATCAGCCAGTCCTTGTCGTCAGCTCCGCCAGGATTGTCAGCGAGAACGGCCCATGAGCTGACGTCCCACACCTCGTATGTCACGCTCGAAACCTAGTCCTAGTGCTCCGCCTCCCCCGTCATGCCGCCGACGCGCGCTGGCCCGCGGCATGTGCCCAACCGCAAACTCTGCCCCCTCGCTCACGAGGAGCGCAAGGACACGGACGCCGAGCATGCAAAGTAGCAAGACGCCTCACGCCGCAAGGGCTCGGTCAGACCCGCGATCAGTCCCTCAGCCATGGATCGCGCACGGACCGGGTTCGGCTCTACCTTTCGCAGCTGGATCGATGACGCATATCGCCAGCCCTCCGTCGCGTCCCGGCGATCCCAGCCAGCTTCTGCTGCATCTCGCCTTCCCCGTGTTCCCAGAACTTCACCACCATCGGACTGACAACCCCTCGTTGGACCTCAACCCAGAGGACTCCACCGAGGACACCTCCGAATGCCCGAACCAGCGACCTCCGCAGCGGACACGCCGCCAACCCCCAGAAGCCCTCACCACGATTGGCCACACGTCTGGCACGCCAGGTTTTCTCAGTGGGATGGTGCCCCGTCCGGGCGGTATGCCGGGTGGCTCGGTCGAGTTCGCGATCGACGCCGTGCACCTGGATGAGGGCCGAGCTAGTGACGATGTCGATCCGCCGGATGAGCCTGGGGGCCGGGTATCGGTACCTCATGTCGTCGGTCGCGCGGGCCGACGGGTCAGGCCATGCCGCGTCGGCGTTGACTCGGTACTACGCGCAGTCCGGGACTCCGCCGGGCCGGTTCCTCGGCCGGGGGCTCGCTGGGCTGGACAACGGCAACGGTGTCGCGGTGGGGTCGATGGTGACGGAAGAGTACCTGTTCCGGATGCTCGGGATGCTGCAGGACCCGATCACCGGGGAGCAGCTGGGCCGACCCCCGGCGCGCCGCGGGGCTGCGTCCGTGGACTCTCGCGGGGTGACGCGCAAGGCGCCGCTTCCGGTGGCCGGTTTCGACCTGACGTTCAGCGCACCCAAGTCCGTGAGTGTGGTGTGGGCGGTTGCCGACGAGGCGACTCAAGGGCTGATCTACGCCGCGCACCAGGCCGCGTTGGAACATGTCATCGGCTACGCGGAGGAGCGCGTGTTCTCCTCCCGGTCGGGTGCGGGTGGGGTGGTGCAGGAGGACATTCTTGGGGTGGTCGCGGCGGCGTTCGACCACTGGGACTCCCGCGCGGGGGACCCGCAGTTGCACACGCATGTGGTGGTGATGAACAGGGTTCAGACCACGGACGGGGTATGGCGGACGCTGGATTCCCGGGGCCTGTTCCGGTCCGTGGTCTGAACCCTGTTCATCACCACCACATGCGTGTGCAAC
>Ga0209585_10000623_pt1 | contig 13708 bp, 10 predicted proteins | sample NGEPerone_FD_185491 | JGI IMG/M metagenome (GOLD analysis project Ga0209585, IMG submission 185491) | Arctic peat soil microbial communities from the Barrow Environmental Observatory site, Barrow, Alaska, USA - NGEE Permafrost154B-one... | ecosystem: Environmental > Terrestrial > Soil >... | reverse complement strand
GATACGACGTTCACCGACAAGACCTGCAAAAATTCCTGAACTTGCCCCACCTACCGTTTGAACTTCCCGGCTGGCCTAGGCTGCCCTTTGTTTACCAGCGAACCTCTCGTTAAAGCAAGAGGATAGGGATAATGTGGCTGAGAAATTTTAGGCTCAAAAAGGTTTACGCACACAACGTGGCATCTCGAAAAAATTCGATAACCAGCCAGGCCGTTAAAATAGCGGGGTCGTAGCCTGCGACGAATCTGAAGCTGTTAATTAGTTGTACCACAAATGTTTCAAATGCCGTTTGGCTGAAAGAGAACTGCCACTATTTCCGCTTCGCTCAACGGCATGAATGGCCAAAAAATGAAATTGCTAAATCCAACGGTGCGATAACCTGCCGGCCGAGGTGCTGCCCATTTTTTAGAACGCGGCTATTTGCGGGTCGCGAAAACACCCCAACATGAGACAAAACGATACGACCCCCCAAATTCCCTATTTTTCTCCCTCTAGCGTGTAAAAGATGGAGGGCATACTGATGACGAGAGAGCAACAAATCAGCTATAAGTTAAAAGCCGTTGCTAACGCCGTGGCGCAGCAAACACTTGAAGGGTTGGAAGACACGCGGCTAATTCAGGACTATCTTGGTCACCGGAATATTCAGCACACCGTCATGTACACGGCCACCAATCCGGCGCGGTTTGAAAAGTTGTGGAGGTAGAGAGTTTTTCGTTGTTGGTTTGATAGGTTAGGCTGAAGGATCGTTTCCATCGGATTGTTTTGATGGCATCGTTATGATGGTGATGATATTTTCTAACACCCAGATAGTCCGTGCAAGTCTGAGGAGAGATAAGATTCCCCCAAAAAATGCTGCAACCAACAGAAAAAAAACATGGTGAGAATCACGGTCAAAAATTAAAGCGAGAAAAGAGGTGGTTGTCGCCAAACTCAAAGCCCAGATTGATGAACTGAATACCATCCAAAGGGTTTTAAATTGTTTGCTATCTCTGATTATTTTTAAACGATCTGAAGTAGAGAAACCTAAAACAATAGATGTTGCTGTTATTGAAAACCCAAGAAGAGAGCCGAAAATAGACGCAGCAGTTCCATAAATTGAAGACCTGTTTCCTTGTAGAAAGGAGCAAAGGATAGTCTCTCCTCCTAATAAGAGATACCAGCCAACAAATAAGACCGTTAGCACCACAGCAAGGCATAGCTCTACTAACAGGAATCTTTTTCTCCACCATTTTGGAAGAATACTCATGGGAATATACTTGGAGCTGTTTTTAATTCATCTTTAAGCTCTTCATAGGCAACCGATATTGCACTATAGGCTGAATTCATATCTAATGCGCGACTTCGCTCGCCCATCCTGATAATTTGTTTTTTCTTGATTAGTTGATCATGGAGTAAGTCTATTAATTCAACCTTTGAAGTGTCCTCACATTTTCCCTTTATGAAGAATTTTGAAGCCTCGCTTCGGAACAAGCCAGCACCAGAAAGAGATTTAGCTATATTGATAAGACGTTCCTTCATAGATGCTCTCCCCATCTTTGCCGGACGAATTATGATTTCAAGTTCGTCAGTGTCACCAACGCGGAGAGCTGACTCAAATGCAGCACCGAGGTCTTCGTCAGCTTGTCTTACCTGAGCAGCATAAGATGAGCGTATTTTAAGGTCAAATAATCTAATATCACCAAAGCGGTCTAATTGAGAGACCACATCATTACGAAGTAATGGGTCGAATGTTCCGTTAAAATTTTGGTTTCCGCATTTTATATTTAAATAATATCCTAGGCGGGATAATCGGGGGCCGTGAAAATTGAAATCAACACCGATGATATTATCAGGAAAGAAAACAACGTGAATTGGTTCAACAAGTCCTGCATCTGTTGCAATATTAAGATCGGACAGATTCCCATACTGTTCAATCTGAGGAAGCCCAGATCGGCGAATTAACCCAAATCTCATCCGAGGGAGCGTGCTATTGTCAACCCAACCACAAAGAACCTCCCCATCAAGACCCACAAGATAACGTCCATTTGTATCTGTAAATGGTAATTGATTGATGGTTGCTAATGCTTGAGTTGGATCAAACGGCAAAGGCTCTCCATTTTCATTTTTCCCTATGTTTGCCCTGTAAAAGTAAATTTTTCGTTCTAATGTTGAAGGTGCTTTCTGTTTTCTAGGAGGCATGATGTTCCCCTCTGATTGAAAAAGACGTTATTAATAGTGCGTTGATAGCGGATTGAATTTTTTCTGCCGGGGAGTCTTTCATGATCTATGCCCCTATCGTTGACGCTTCTTTTTCACCCCAAACACGAGCGAGAGTGGCTTGTATCTTCTTTTCGAAACGTTCGATCAGTTCATGGTTGGCGGCGACAAGGGATTGCTCGGCCTCGATCTCAGCGACGATGGCCTGTTGCGTGGCGAGGGGTGGAAGGGGAATTTTTATTGTCTTGATATCGACTAGATGAAGATTTGTTACAGTGCCAGACTTGGAGCGAGAAGTAGCTTGAGCATAGGCTGTGTCTGAATTTAGAAAGCACTTCAAATAGTGTGGGTCTAGCAATTCCTTCTTGGGTTTAATTAGAGCGAGACTGACAAATATGCTGAATTCCCAATCCCAATCGATGAGTTTGGCGATGCCAATGGTGCCGTTCTTTGAGTAAAGAACATCACCTTTCTCTGGATGGCAGCGTTTGATGAGTTCCTTGTGTTCTTCCTGCGGTATAAATCTTTTTGACGTGCTGCTTTCAGTAATGTCAGTAACACGCAGAAATGGAACACCTGTCTCGGTATAGGTGGGGGTGAAATGTGCGCCGTCGGTAATCTTGTTTGACACTTCGCCCAGCTCAAAAATCTGCCAATCGGGATGAATGGGAATATGAGGGCGGTAGTTGTCGAGAACAGCTCGGGCTCCATCAATGACCTTCTGATAGCCCTCTATTTCGACCACAAGCTCTTTCTGTATCTCTAATGGTGGCAAGGGGAGTTGAAAATTTTCTACGTAGTCGCGAGGTACGCGTTGCAAACCACCTGTTCCTGTCATTTGAGCGACCGCAGCATTCCGGAAAATTGGATGCATGACACAGAAATAAACCCATTCGGGTAAGACCTTCCCATTACTCCGCAGAACATAAAATTCACTAGACCCAAAGCCAGTTCCATTTAAAAGGCTGCGTGCGATGCCAGCCTTACCGTTTTCAAAGCATGGAGTAACTTTAGCGAGGAGCACATCGTTATCCTCAAAGTAAGTGTAACTAGCCGTAACTTCTGAAAGCTGTTTTTTATCGATAGCCTGAAATCCAATACGGTGCTCGTTCAGGTGAGCCATCGGAATAAAAGAGACGAGAGTGTCGGGGGCTAAGCCGGTTAGCTGGCTTTTGCGCGGATTAACGACGCATACATCACCGATCCTTGCCAATGGGAATGAGTGAGATTTAACACCCACTTCTCGATATCTCTCCCCGCTGAAGCTATAGTCACCATTCGCGGCAATTTTTTCTTTCAACACAATCAACCCAAGAGAAGGTTGATAATCTTCAACCGTTTCCCCTGTACGCAGGCGGCGCAGATATTCGCCGAGCTCGGCTTGGGCTTGCGAGAGGTCGTTTTTTTCGATAGCACGACGTTGGGCTCCGAGGTTGAAACCATCGTTCTCAACCTTGAAAAAAGCTATGGTATTGCTTTGTCTAGCAAGGGATTTATCGAGGATAAGAATTGAGGTCTTCACGCCAGAGTAAGGATTGAAACACCCAGCCGGAAGCGAGATAACGGCTACAAGGGAATTCTCGATCAACATCTTCCGCAGGGTTTTATAAGCGGTCTGGCTTTGAAAGATAATCCCTTCGGGAACAATGATACCGGCGCGGCCTGTAGGCGTGAGATGTTCGGCCATGTAATCCACAAAGAGGACTTCGCTTCGTTTGGCTTGAATAGAGAAACGTTTGTGAGGCTTGATCCCCCCTTTCGGGGACATAAAAGGAGGGTTTGCAAGGATCACGTCAGCAAATTCATTCCATCGCTCTTCAGAGGTGAGTGTGTCGTATTCATAAATATGCGGCGCGGTGAAACCATGAAGGTAGAGATTCACGAGCGATAGGCGCACCATATCGGGTGAAATGTCATAGCCCTTGAAGTTTTGCGCTAGCTTCCCTTTTTCGTCGGGTGTTAAGGTGCTGCTTTTTTTTGCATCAGTGTTGGCGCTAAGAATGTGCTTATAGGAGGAGATGAGGAAACCAGCCGTACCACAAGCAGGGTCTAAGATAGTTTCGCCTTTTTGTGGGTTGATGGCTTCAACCATAAAATCAATAATGTGGCGCGGAGTGCGGAATTGGCCTGCATCACCCTGTGAACCGAGAATGGAAAGCAGATATTCGTAGGCATTACCGAGACATTCGGAATGATCATAGGTGAATTCATCAATAATTTTGAGAAAGCTTTTGAGCGTTTCAGGGTCGCGGTAGGGCAGATAAGCATTTTTGAAAATATCGCGAAAGAGCGAGGGAATACCAGCATTTTCTGGCATCTTTGAAATGCCTTCGGCGTAGAGGCCAAGCATTTCATGGCCGCCGAGAGCGGGGCTCATCACTTTCGCCCAGCCGTAGCGGGAGAAATCGCCGGTGAAAAATTTGCGCTTTCCTCCCATTTCCTCCGATTCAGCGTCCATGTCATCCATGAACTTGTAAATCAGGGCAATGGTAATTTGTTCAACTTGAGACTTTGGATCGGGTACTTTACCGACAAGAATATCGCGAGCGGTATCAATGCGGCGTTTGGTTTCGGGGTTGAGCATTGTTTTCCTTTAAGTAAACTGGTTCAAGGAAACGTAGTCCTTGATATAATTTGGAATGAGTGTGCGGTATTCTTGAGGCACAGCCTTGAGGTCACGCATAGAGAAGACGGGGTTAGTTGCAAGGTCTGTGAAATGTTCCGCCTCGATGATATACCGTATTTGGTCGCTGCTGACATAGGCTTTAAAATAATTCTTAAGTGCGGGGATGGATTCCGCCTTTGTTGGCTTATAGTCAGAGATGAACTTTGAAAACTCTTCTTCGAGCAGTTCATCTTTAGATTTAAAGCGCGGGATGAGACCGAAGATTTTTTCCAAGATTTCACGCAGGCCGAGGCGGCGATCAACGGCGGCGGCTTTGCGCAATTTATCAAGCGTATAGTGTTCATTGGGCTTGTCGAAGACTTCGTTGTTCACATAGTCGATGACGCGATCCCACTGCCCTGCTTCGACCGCCTCAACAATAGTCTTGTTTTCGCGCACGGTGTCTTCGAACTTTTCAAAGAACATGCGATCAATTTTCATACCTTCGGTGCCAATTGCGGCCACCTCAATTGTCGAAATAATATCTACGCCGAGAAGTTCGTAAGTGCCGGCGGTGAAACTCCCTCCACCCCCTCCTCCGGTGTCATCTCCTTCACTCTGGCGAGGGTTCGGAAGCTTGATGACCTGATCGTAATTGTATTTTTCCTCGAAATATTCGCAGTTGGCGAAGAAGTCGAACATTTTATAAGAACTTTTGCGGGGCTCTCTGATCGTTTCTTTCAGGTCGTCGTCAAAAAGCTGTTCAAGAAAGTTGTGTTTGCGCGTGCCGCGCCCTTTGATCTGGATGAAATCAGTTGGGGAAAATATAGGACGGAACAGGCCAAGATTAAGCAAATCAGGGCAGTCGTAGCCTGTTGTCATCATGCCAACAGTGACACAGACGCGGGCTTTGCTAGTTCTGTAAGATGGTAAGAAGTTAGCCGATCCAAGTAGGTTATTGTTGGTGAAGTTAATGGTAAATTGTTGGGCATCGGAAATTTGAGAGGTGACCTGGACAGCAAAATCAGACAGGTATTTATCGGGAAACATCTTGTCAGCCATGAGATTGAGAATTTGGGTGAGTTTTCCCGCATGGCCTTGACTGACCGCAAAAATGATGGATTTCCCGATTTCTCCGCTGATAGGATCGCGCAAGGCATGTTCTAAAAAGGTTTTACAAAAAAGCTCGTTAGTTCCTTCGGCAAAAAAGCGTTTTTCAAATTCACGCTGTTTGTAGCTTTCCTGTTGGTTTTCCCCCTGCTCATCCTTGAAATCGACGATGAACCCTTTTTCTGAAAGAAGCCTGGCTGTCACGTCGCTACGGGCATCAACGACGGTTGGATTGACAAGAAATCCGTCCTTCACACCATCGAGGAGGGAATAGCGAAAAGTCGGCTGGCTGTCTTCACAGCCAAAGGTTCGATACGTATCGAGGAGAAGGCGGCGTTCGTATTCACGCGGGTCTCTGGTTGTTGGCTTGGTCTTGTCATATCTTTTCAGATACTCGCGGGGCGTGGCAGTCAGTCCGAGTTTGTAGCCAATGAAATAATCAAAAACGGCGCGGGCATTGCCGCCGATGGAGCGATGGGCTTCATCGGAGATGACTAAATCAAAATCCGTGGGTGAGAAAAGTCGCTGATACTTGTTATTGAAGAGCAAGGATTGAACGGTGGTGACAACTATTTCGGCGCGTTGCCAGTCGTCACGGTTCTCTTTGTAGATGACGGTCTTATAGTCGTTGGCGATGACCTTGTTGAAGGCTTTGTAGGCTTGATCTTCAAGCTCTAAGCGATCCACAAGAAAAAGCACTCGACGGGCGTTGCCGGTGCGGAGAAAAAGCTTGATAACGGCAGCAGAGGTGAGCGTTTTGCCTGTACCGGTCGCCATTTCAAAAAGAAAACGGTCTTTGCCGTCTTTAACGGCTCGTTGCAGGGCGTGTATGGCCTTCTTTTGGTACGGCCTAAGGAATCTAAGGCTATTGATCTCAATGAAGCTGGGGCGTTCAGTTTCATTTTTCCATGCGGCTTCTGCGGCATAAGCGGGGCGTTGCGTGAGAACGATATATTCTTCTTCAACGACCTCTTCGATCAGGCGCTTGGGGTCGGGGATGGTTTTCTCATACCCTTTGACCGAAGTTGGTGTCGGAAAAGAGGTTATGACGTAAGGGTTGCCCCGTTCGAGATCCCAAAAATAATGTAAGTTGCCGTTGGAGAGGATAACAAATCGGCAGTTTTGAGAGCGAGCATATTTCCGCGCTTGCTCTTTGCCGACAAGCGGGCTTTTGTCTTCGGCTTTTGCTTCTAGGATAATGAACGGGAATCCCTTTTCATTAAGGAGTAGAAAATCGACAAAACCTTTGGAAATCTTCTCAAAGTCCGCACCGAGAGCATCAAGGTCTTGCGTCTTGATCTTAACGCTTGGTTCAAGTCGGATATTTGCGGGTGCGGAGCCATCAGCGAAGAAACGCCAGCCAGCAGCTTCAAGCAGTTTGTTGATCTTGATACGAGCTGTTGCTTCTTTGGGGGCCATGGGATTCACAATTCGTAAGATTATGTTGAGCGTTTCTGTTCAGCCGGCTTCTCATAAGACAGGTGTTGCCGTAGGTGTATGAACCAACATATAGTTGTTTAGTCTTGATTTAAGGACTACATAATGTGGCCCATTACGTGGTCTTCTCGTAAAAATCTCATATTTACTCGTAATTTTCTGCCCAGCGGGCTCATTTTACGAGAACCCATGAAGGGTTTTTCATCGTGCCGCTATTTTTGGCAAGGCCTTGTCGCCGGAGCTCGCCCAATAGATTGCCAACTTTGTTCTTTTTTTGTTTGTCATCCATTACGTCCGGTAACTTGTTCCAGAGTAACTCGTCGATGTCTTTGCGCGTGAGCGAGCCATGTTCCTTGATCGCCTTACAGATCAGATCAAGATAGTACTGTTTATCAAAGGCCTTATTCTTGCTGTAGGAGGCCTTTTGCCCTGTTTTTTGAGCAAGGGGTTTAGCGATATAAAAGTTGGGTTTGCGGCCTTCGATAAGCGCCTTGGATTTCAGTAGTTTTTCCTCATCATCCCTCAGCGGTTGCTTTTTTTGCACTTTGTCCAGGGCCATGATTTCGCGCAGAGTCAGTGCCGCGTTACTAGCCAATAACCGTGAGTAATCGATATCCAGCACTTTGCCGGTAAGCTTGAGCTGGACGCGCTGATCACCGAGGTCGTAATCGGGCAAGGGAAAGAACCGTGCCTTCTGAAACAGGAACAGTTTTCTAATGCCGCCGCCTGCTGTATCCACCATTTTAAGGTTGAACATGGCGGTGGCCAGGAAGCGGTTGCGGTAATGCTCTTCTGGGGCATCTTCCATCACAACACGCTGCACATCACCAGGCACAAAGCTGCCTAAATTAGTGAAGGTAAGGGTCTCGTGTCCTTCGATAACATTGATGCGGCCACATAGGGTGTAATCTTGATGAGCGATGCAATTATTAAGAGCTTCGCGAATGGCATAAGGCTCATATTGATCGATTTCTTCCGGAAAAAGGGTGCCATCGCGCAGGTAGCGGTATTTGAGATTGCGGATTTTGCCATAGACCTTGTCCACGGCGAGCAAAAGTGGCATCCCGAACAGGGCATAATCTTGGTCATTACCCTGCTGATCCTTCAGTAGCCAGCGTATTTTGATTTCTGCCGGTGACAAGAAATGTTCGGCTTCATCTTTGCCTAGCAGCAGCAAAGCGGTACGTGTCAACTTTCCCTTGATAGTCAGCTTGGCTTTATTCAGAAAAGTTACGTCATCCCAACCTTCTACATCAGCGGCCTTGTCGGAAAACTTGTTTTTGAAGTTTTTACGCGCAACAAGCAGGGCTTCTTCGTCTAAGTCGTCCACGCCTGCACTGGGTACTATCGCTGCGCTCCAGTCTTCCAAGGTTGCTTGGGCGCGAATGCGTTCGATTTCTTCCAGGTTGAGAGGTGATAAGGATTCCCCATCACGCCCGTAATAGTGCCCGTCAAACGCAATGGGTAGCCCCTTTGGTGCGGCTGGTATCTCGAATAACAGCACGCGCCCATCTTTATGTGGAACCTCGTGAATGTCTATGAAGGTAATGCGGTGGGTTATTTTGTTGGCGATCTCTCCCTTTAAACTGTCCAAATCTTTACGCACGTGACGAAAACGGGAGCCGACCACCAGCCGATTGTCTTTAACGCCAAACACCAGCCAGGCTTTTTGCTGCTGTTTCAGATTGGCTTCATTGCTTAAGGCAGAAAAATATTTTCCGATTTTCTTGAAGTCGTAACTGTTATTGGCTTCTTTGAATTCGACCACCTCATTTTCGGAGGGCAATTCAAGAAGGGTCTTAAGTATTGCGGCTAGATCCATACGATAACCTTTTATAACGGTCTGTTAGCTTTCCCCAAGTCACACGCACGGTGCCTTTAAACCAGCGTGAATCTTTCGCCGCCAGTGGCGTATTTATGCAAAATCCTATAGGACTTTTGTGTCGTTTGTTTAAGTGTACCCTAAATGTATATTTTGTGAATGGGTGGGATGTTCTTTTGCGGGAAAATTGAAAACTAAACGAGGGACAGCGTTTTTTTCAGCAGCAATATGATAGCCAGGTGAGCCGGGTAAAAAATATAAAAACCAAAACGACAACGTGGGAATTTTACATCAATTGATGACGCGGCCAATATCAAGGGTAATGCGACCACGGCCCACATATTACGATTGATAACCCACAAAGCTGAACAAGCCAAAATTGCTACAATAGCAGCACTCCAAGATGGTTGTTTACAGTAGGCCCAAACAGCTACACCGAAAATAATGGCGGGCCACCAAAATTCAACAGAACTCCCACCTATCAAAAATACGATTCCAGCAATTACAAAATGACCGCTATCTACAAAGTATACCGTGGCTGCAAGAGCCAAAAGAGTAAAGAGTATATTTAGGGGCCACCATCCGGCCAAAAGACCACCAAGGGCTATAAATGGCATCGAGGCAAGTGCGCCAAAAAAAAGAAGACGTTGCATAACCCGCAGGTAAACGCCATTTTGCAACGTGTCCGGACGGGCAAGGTTATAAGCAAGAACAAAGAGAAATAAAGGTAGGACAAGGCGGCCAGCAGCAAACAGATAGGGGATCGTATCACCAAGCAGATATTTATTAACATGATCACCAACCATAAAGACTAGCGCCAACCATTTTAGAGCGTTGAGGGTGCCGGTTGTAATACTTAAGCAAGGTGGTTTCATTTATATTTAATTTCTTTCGAAAGTATCAATTCAATTTTCATTATCTTGTCCTCCAGCAACCAGCGCCGGCGCAGATCCGGAGCGAAAAAGAGTCTTTTTCCCTTTGAACCGGAAAAAAGACTCTTTTTTACTGTTCATCTATCATTCTTATTTAAGTCTTTATTGGCCTGCCGCTTTTAATAATGGATTACTCGACGTTCCACCTGAACCGCTGGTTTTGTAGTGGCTGATAACGACACCGCGTTTGTTAATCTCAAATACGGTTGTTTCACTTACATTGCGGCCACCAACAATGACGTGTCCTATTTGAGTGTAATCATAATACCATATCTCTTTTTCACCAACTTGCGCCTGTCGTCCAGGATGACCAATCAACCGAACAACCTCTTCGGCGGTTGTTTTCTTATCTATCACTTGGGTCATTTGATCGTCCGAAACTTGGATTCCGGTTTTCATTGCACCAAAGTCATTGCCGCCGCTGTTTGTCCCGCCGCACGCTGTCAAACCGATTAGACAGAGTGTTGCTAAAAAAAAGACGAAAGTTTTCCTCATGTTTTTTTTGCTCCTTTATGTTGGATTTGAACGGTGATAAATATTTTTGAATAATATTCAAAATATTATCGTTTAATTAATTATCGTTTAATTAATATTGTGTCTTGAATGGTGCAGATTGTTTTTGATTGCGTTCGAAGTGGCCAAGGTAGACCTCGGCCAACTTCGGGTTGTTCCAGTTGACCAAAACATTTTCGGAATTTTTGTTTGCGGCGGCTGCGGAATAGTTGTAGCTGCCCACCTCGACCGTTTGGCGGTCCACAATTATCACCTTGTCATGATGGATCGGGAAGACGCTAATGGTCCTCACATCGCAACCGGCATTGACCAGGGCGGATAATGCGGCGCGGGATTTAGCTTTTCCCTCTTCGTGGTCATTAACATTGCTTCTGTGATCCGCGACCAGGGCGACGTTAACACCACGTTTCTTAGCCCGAATAAGGGCATCAACAATCGAGGCGCTGGTGAAACTATAGGCCATCACCTTAATTTCATTTTTGGCTGATTCGATGGTTTTGAGAACCAGATTTTCAGCCCCTTCATTCGGAGAGAACGCGACCTCAATTTGACCTGTAGCCGGTAAAACATAGCTATTGTTTTGCTCATAGGTCTTGACGGCCCAATCGACAAAACCTTTCTTGGCCTCGACCCTTAATGGTGCCAAGAGGCACAGAACGGCAAAACCGATAGCTATGGTTCTTTTCATCGGCTCAACTCCGTCTCTTCTTGTCGTGAAATTTCTACCTCAACTTCCGCCTTGATTTTTATCTCCGGAATATCACCGCGCTCAATTCGGTTAGCGATATTTTGCCGGGTTCGTTCAGCACCTATTGCGCGTTGTTCTGGTGATAATCCGTCAGCTTCAGCTTTTTTGTCGAATGCTGCCGCCAATGCAACGGCTCCCGCTAATTCGGGGTATCTTTCGACAGCATTTTCTGGCGTTTCTGAGGCAAAAATTTTCGCCTTTTTTTCGTTTTCTGGCTCTGATATTTGCTCGGTTGACGATTGGCGTTGAGCAAGTACGGCCTTGTCTTGTTCGTTGGGTGTATATCCCTTGACGTGCATACCTTGGGAAGCAGCCTCAAGCCATGCTTCACGGCGAAAAGTTTCAGACCCGGAAACTTTTATTTCATCCCAACCGCGGGCTTTGGCGATACGAACCATCGTTTCAGCTATTTGTTCGTTGTTTGATTCAGTTTCTAGCTTGTTTCCTTTGTCTTCAAATGCAACTTTATCCGGATTTTTAAGATGATAAAATTTATCACCTACACGGAGAAAATTTTGTTCTATATCAGGTGGAACTATAGCTTTAATATCGGGTTGCGAGGCAGTGAGGATTTCATCTGATTCAACTATATTGTGGGCAACTTGCTGTGTATTTTCGGTATTTTCTTTGGGTTGCTCTTTCTGTTGTGCCTTTTCTGGTATTTCAATTTCCACTTGGTGGGCAGCGGCAAGGGCAGCAATTTGTTCTATTGTGGAGGGAGAAGCTACTTTTTCAAGAGCTTCCTTATAGGCAGGGTATTCGATAGAAACTTGGGCCATATGTTCCATGGCTTTTTGCTTCAAAACGGGGTTGTCGATCCTATGGACAGATGAAATGTCAGCCATTGCCATTAATTTATCTGTTTCATTATCGCTTTGGCTGTTCAGCGCTCGTTGTTCAGCGCGAGCTTGAATATCCGTGAAATTTTCGGTATCAATTTTTGATTGAATTTCACTCAATTGTGGATCGGTTCTGATGCGATCAATAAATTCGTTGTTGTCTGGTGTTTCCATTTAAAATTTTCCTCTTAATTATGTTTATTTCGTTTGTTCGTTTAAGGTGTCGTAATATTTATGTATGGCTGCAACATCTAATCCGACCGGTGGGGTTGTATCTGGAAATTCTAAAACAAAACTGTCGAGGATTGTGGAGGGGAGTTTCGACACATCGTCCGGAACAAAAGGACGTTCTATTATAATTTTATCAACGGTTTTGCCTGTTGAGGGGAGTGCGACTGTGCGAGGGGTATTATGTGAAGCAATAAGTTGTTCATGCGCCTTGAGGTTAATTATCGGTACTGTCGCACCTAATTGGCCTGATTGGATAACATCGTCTAGTTGTTTTTTTGTAGGAATTTTTGACCCAAGAGCGGAAAGCGCAGGGGATACTAATTTAAGGCGATCTATAAAAACATGATCCTTGAAATACAAAATTTTCTTAGCAAGGATCGGGGCAACATTTTCCATTACCACCAGTTCTATTTTTTGGCCCAAGCTGGTTATTTCTTGCGGTAACAACAACGCTCGCCGCTGATCCGACACAGAAAGGGATTCTGATTTCTTTGAAAACAGACCTTTGCCGCGTGATTCTGATGTACCTTTTACAGTCTGAAAACCAAGCCATTCAGAAATGTCTTTTGCGTTTTGGGTTTCTGATGCTTTAGGGGGAAAAACAATATTCAGAGCATGATTTGTGGTGAAAGTTTGGGCGGCATCTTTACCGTATACTTCAACCAATTGCGCGGGGCTTTGAATGATTGGCATCATGCGCAGCCAATAGCCAGCAATATAGCTGATCCCTTTTGATAAAATTCCGATTTTGCCAATGGATGTGAATTCATCCATAAGCAAGAGGCAGGTATATTTAATATCTTTGTTCTGGTTCGGTAATTCCCGAGTATTGAGGTCAAGAAGCTGTTGAAAAAAAAGATTTAACAAGGGTGCCATACGATCCAGGTTGTCAGGGGTTACGCCCAGGTAAATAGACATGCGTTTCTTGCGAACGTCGCGCAGGTCAAAATCGTTAGCACTGGTGGCAGCATCCACAAGGGGATTCATCCACAATTCTAATCGGGACCGGAAGGAAGTTATGATTCCAGCCCTGGTATTTTCTGAAGAAATAGAAATAAAACTGTTTAAGGCGCGGACACAGGCGGGTGATAATGCTTTGCCAATTTCCGCCGAGGTGCGGTCAAAATCGATGATTGATAATTTTTCAGCCAGTTGGTTATTTTTGGAACATTTTAAATCGAGAGTTAATTTATAATTTTGGCACAAATGATACCATACCGCCATTTCTGCTAACTGAGGGTGATTTTCAACCGCCTTGCCCTTGTCGCTCATTAC
>Ga0209585_10000622_pt1 | contig 13710 bp, 10 predicted proteins | sample NGEPerone_FD_185491 | JGI IMG/M metagenome (GOLD analysis project Ga0209585, IMG submission 185491) | Arctic peat soil microbial communities from the Barrow Environmental Observatory site, Barrow, Alaska, USA - NGEE Permafrost154B-one... | ecosystem: Environmental > Terrestrial > Soil >... | reverse complement strand
GCCTGACACCGGTCCGGCCACAGCGCGGGTGGGAGAACGTCAGGTGACCTGGCCCACCTGACACTCGACCCCCTACTCCCCACCTCCCTGCGCACAGCCTCGTTCCTCGCCTGCCTCGACACCGAAGTACCCCGTCAACCTCCTGGAGCCTCACCGTGTCTGTTTCGCCGTCCGACAGTGCTCAGTCCCTGCTCTCTGCCCAGTCCGAGGCCGTGGTGAAGGCGACCGCTCCCGTCGTGGCCCAGAACTCAGAGAAGATCACCGCCTGCTTCTATCCCCGGATGTTCGCCGCGCACCCCGAGCTGCTTCGGGTGTTCAACCAGGGCAACCAGGCCACGGGAGAGCAGAGCAGGGCGCTCGCAGGTTCGGTCGTGGCCTACGCGGTGCAGCTCATCGATCCCGACGCCCCGCCCTTTCACCACGTGATGCAGCGAATCGCACACAAACACATCTCGCTCGGGATCCGCCCCGAGCAGTACACGATCGTCGGCCACCACCTGCTGGGCGCGGTCGCGGAGGTGCTCGGCGACGCCGTCACCCCTGAGATCGCCCAGGCTTGGGACGAGGTCTACTGGCTGTTCGCCACCCAGCTGATCGCCGAGGAGGCCCGGCTTTATCAGCAGGGCGGCGTCGACCCTGCGCACCCGCTGCGCCCGTACCGAGTGGTCCGGCGCATCGAGGAGACCGACAACGTCATCTCCCTGGTCCTCGAACCTGCCGATGGCGGCGAACTGCCGCAGATCGCCCCGGGACAGTACGTCTCGGTCTTCGTGGACCTCCCGGACAGCAACCGCCAGCCCCGGCAGTACACCGTCTCATCTGCGGCCATGGGAACTCGGCTGCAGATCACGGTCCAGCGGGTGAAGGGCGCGAACGGCGCCCCGGACGGTCAGGTCTCATCGTTCCTGCACGACCATGTCGCCGTCGGCGACATCATGGACGTCAGCGCCCCGGCCGGCGACTTCGTCGTCGTGTCGACGGACGCTCCGCTCCTGCTGGCTAGCGCGGGCGCCGGGATCACCACGGTGTTGCCCATCATGGAGCTCATCGCCCGGACCCAGCCGCAACGCAGGGTCATCGTCGCTCACGCCGACCGGACGGCCCAGGACCATGCGTTGCGTGACACGGTGCTGCACGTGGGACGGCAGATTGACGACTTCACCGCCTACACCTGGTACGAGTCCGTTGACGCGTCAGACCACCGCTCACAGCAGGGCCTGATGGACCTGTCCGAGGTGCCGCTGCCCGATGACCTTCAGGTGTTCACCTGCGGACCGCTGCCGTTCATGCGCCACCTGCGCTCGAGCCTGCTGGCGCGCGGGGTGCCAGCGTCCAAGATCCGCTACGAGGTGTTCGGCCCTGACCTGTGGGGGACCCAGGTGCCGCAGCAGACCAAGCAAGCCGTGGGCTGAGACGGCGCCCGCGTGGGCGCGCGTCAGCCGTTGTCACGGTGGTCCCTTCACTGAGAAATGCTCGTGTGTGGCGTGAGAACTGCTCGTGTATGGCGTGCGGGCGGGGGCAAGGCTGGGCAGGGCCAACCTCGAGCCTGGGGCTGACAATGAGCACGCCCAGGACGGTTACCAAGGCCACGGCGACGCGACACCGGGCGGCGCCGAGCGGGTAGAACCAAGGTTCTGGACGAGCCATGGGCTCCTATTGAGATTGTCAAGGCTCGTCTCCGACGTCCGCTCCGGATGTCAAGACCGTGCCGTGGGAGGTTGCTTCTCGGCTAGCCACGGTCCTGTGTGGTCACGCGGACTGACGGGTGTGCTGGGGGTGTGGGGACAAGAAGACATGCCGACTCCTCGCCTATGGTGCATGGGTGAGTGTTCCTGCCCAGCTGGTCCTGCGCGACGGCGACGTGGTGCTTCGGCGCCCCGACGCAGCCAGCGTGCGCAATGCCGTGAGCTTCCTGGTCGAGCACCAGGGTCGGGTCGTCGGCACGGTCGAGGTCAAGCACGTGGCGGGCGGCAATGGCGAGCTGTCCTGGGCCGTGTTCCCCGAACATCGGGGTCAGGGCTTGGCGGCGCCGGCGGTGCGACTGATGATCCGTTACGCCTTCGATGAGCTGGGGCTGCACAGGGTGGTTGCCTACGCAGACCCCGACGACGTGGCTTCGTTGCGGACCGCCGGCCGGGCCGGGCTGCGTAGAGAGGGCCTCGTGCGAGCCGTCGAGGAGAGCGGGGGTGAGAGCTCCGGTGAACACAGCGCTGTGCGCCACGACCGGGTACAGCTGGCGCGGCTGGCGACCGACCCTGAACCCACATCCCGCGACGGCTTCATCGGTATCCTCAACGCCGCGCTACCGACCAAGCGCCTCATTGCCCAGGGTCTGATCCGCAACAGCGCCAACGAGATCTTGCTGTGCGAGCTGACGTACAAACAGGAATGGGATCTGCCTGGCGGGGTCGTCGACCCGCACGAGTCACCGGCCCACGCCGTCATCCGTGAGATCCGCGAGGAGCTGCAGGTCGAGGCGTTGCCGAAGTCCCTCGTGGCTGTCAACTGGCTACCGTCGTGGCGTGGCTGGGACGACGCGATGCTGTTCGTGTTCGACCTCGGTGTCGATGATGATGTGATCGCCCGGGCAAGCCTCGAGCCGCGAGAGCTCCGGGCACTGCACTGGTGCACTCTCGAGCACGTCGAGCGCCGTGCCGCGCCCTACGTCTCCCGGATGCTGAGGCGGCTCGCGCTCCAGAGGGAAGGGACGGCATACCTTGAGGACGGCGCCGACCCGAGCTCGTGAGCTTGGCAGGCAACCGAAAGCCCGGTCGATCGCCGAATCGAGCTCGGCAAGGCGATCACGGATCACCGCATCCACTAACCCGACGCACCCACCCAACGGCTGCGCAGGTAGCCCTGCGGCACGATCAGATGAACCTGCCGAGCCGCAGGTAGGTGGCCGGCACAGCCACGGCGAACACGACGACCGCCTACATCGCTGGCACGCTTCGGCGCTGAAGGACCCGACTCTGGCAGGCCGCTGGCTACCCCCTGTTGCTTGGCCATTGCCTCCCCCTTGCATCGCTCGCGCGGATTCCTCATCCTCGCGCATGGACAAGCACGAGTACTGTCTGCTTCCCATCAGTCACCGGGTTGGCTTCATCCGCCGGGCACCAAGCCACTACCGGATGTCTACCGGCGACAGAGCGCGTTTGCGTCCCGCTGAGCGATTCTCCCGCCGCAGCATTCGAGTTGATGTCCGTTCGGCTGATGTCCGTTCGGCCTTGATCGATCGGAGGCATTTCCACCCCCTCCTCCACGATGGGAATCATCTGCTTATGCCCAAGTTTTGTCCGCTCCACGGTCGGAGGCGTTAGGGGCGAAAGTCCCTTCCTCGGTCCGGTCCGCGCTCCCCTTGGTACAAAGGGGTTGTCCGTTGGGGGATCGTCTGGGGGTGCGTGATCATCGCGAAGTGTTGCTGCTGGCGGCTCCACCAGCGCGCTGGTGGAGCCGCCAAATCGCCCGCTCGAACTAGGTCAGCCGGCGACGCGCACAGCGGCCGTGGCGCCAACGATCGCTCAGGCCTACGACCTCGAGAGATCGTTGCTCTTCTGACCAGCTCATGGGCCACGTGATAACAGCTGGGTCAAACCACCCCCTCGGCACAGCCCTACCCCGTCAGCACAGGCGAAGGGAGGTGGGCGACGTCAGGACAGCGTCGCTTACGCCATCTCCCGGACGTGCAGGTGCGCGAGAGCCAGCTCGAATTCCCCGACATCGGTCACCGTGGCACCGATGTCGCCGGAGGTGCGGGTGCGCAGCCCTTCGGCTGCCGAGCGGGACGCCACCAACGCGTCACGGCTGGCGTACGTCACCGAGGAGACTGCGCGACCCATGGCGGGGTCGACCATCAGGCTCGCGCTGCAGAAGCCGTCGATCTCCTCCAGAGCTGGCAGCAGTGCCATCCGGTAAGTGTCGATGGCGTGGGTGATCCCGGCGGTGTCCATACTGAGCCAGGTGCAGCGCACGCAGGCGCCTTCGCCCGAGGCGGCGCGGTGATGTACCACCGCGATGTCCCAGACGTCGACCGACGGCTTGGCTCCGAAGATCTCCGCTCCACGCTCGCGCTTCGCCATCATCAGCTGGTCGCTGGCGTCTCGCTCTTCCTTGGTTGACCAAGCGGTGGTGATGATGCAGCGCCCGGACTCGCGGTCACTGATCATCGACAGGCCGGTCCAGCCGTCCATGGCGGTGAGTGCCGGCATCGCCTCGTCCCGGACGTAGGCCACGCCCTTGTCGATCGTTTCGGGTCGTGCCTGATAGGTAACAGATTTTGCGTACACGGGAAGACTCCTCTCCTTGGTGTGGTGCCCCGGCAGTAGGTCGAGGCCATTCCACAAGCCACCGCAACTCCAGACCTACGGTCGCCGCGAAGCTGAAGCTGGGACCAGAGCAGGACGTCATCAAGGTGCGCGACGCTGTCACGGTCTACAGCCTGTGGGGCTCCAGCCGCCGCTCGCATTCCAACTCGGCATTCACACGCGGCGACTCATTCAGTCTGAGCGCGTGGTCAAACTACGAAAGTATGACCGAACACATCGTCTGTCAACGCTCCAGGCGCTCTCACAGTTCACGATTGCTTTCGTTTGCCTTGACCTGGACGCCCGCGGGTCGGCCAGGCCTGTCAGACATGGGTAACTCTCTGACAGGGAGACCGCGGCTGCCCGGCACTCACTCGAAGCCCAACCCGGTCGCAGTCAGAGTCCTGCCGCGGTCCTGGACACGCGAGCACGTCATACCGTTGCTCTCATGCCCAACCGAGCGAAGCCTTTGCGAAGCGGTCTGCCGCTCGGCTTCTGAGGAAGGACTACGACTCGACGAGGATCACCATGGTGTCGGCCAGCACGCCATCATGCGCCATCGCCTCGGCCCCTGCCTCGGACTGCATCAGGGCCATGACAGCATCCATGTCGGCAACGTCCATGAGCACCGCCACTTGAGTCGGGTTCTGTGGGTTGACGAAAGTCCGGATGTTGGTGACACCAAGGGGTCCGAAGACCTCTTCGCGTTTCGGCGAGGCAAGCCAATGCGCCGTGTCCTTCACGTCGTGATGGCCGATGACTGTGGGCATGGTGTCTCCTCTCAGAGGTGGGCACAGCGGTTGCGCCGGCCCCTTCGCGGATCGTAAGTCCTCGTGCCTTATCCCTACAAGGGTCAGCGCTGCCGCGACCGCCGGTTCTCGTCGAGGCCACTCACGGCGTGGGGGCACGCCGACGGCCTGTACCCGATCTGCCGGTCGGCTGTGGTCGACATGCCTCCGCCGACGTACCGGTCAGAAGAAGCACGCACACCCTCACGACGAAAGACTGAGAACCGCCGCTACCTGACCGGTGGCCGATCCGCCACCGAGCCGCCCGGCGACCCCGAAGTGACTCATTGCCACCGCCTCGGTGACCGGGGCAGACTTGACGTTTCCTCGGGAGCAGAAAGGATCGATATGTGGGCCCAGCTGAGTATCGTCCGCGTCAAGGAGGGCAAAACCGAAGTCGTTGGCAGGGCCATGGAACACCTGCGGTCCTTCGAGCAGCCGGAATCGGGACTGCTCCGTACGATCGTCATGCAGGACCAGAAGGACCCAGCGCGCGTCTTCGTGTTGGTCGTCTTCGAGAGCGAGGAGAAGGCTCGAGCCCGCGAGACTGACCCTCGGCGCCAGGAAGGCGTTCAGGCGCTGCGCACCAGCCTCGCCGAGATACTCGACGCTGCGCCCGAGTACACCGACCTGAATGTCATCGCAGATCTCGTTCCGTAGGTGAGCGGCACCCCGGGCGGTCCCCGCAGCGCCGCTCACAAGGCCTGGCCCGAGCGCCCGCTGAGCGCGTTGCGGCGCGGTGACGCATGTCGTCCACTCGCGCGGATCGCGGCATGGACAGTGTGTTCGGCCCGCTCCAGAGGGCCACCCAGCGACCACGAATTAACTCATTGCCTCAGCTCAGTCGACTGCGGCACACTTGGTTTCCCGGGAGCGTCGGCATCCCCGCCAAGGCCTTCCGTGTCATCCAAGGAGACTCGCCATGGCGAAGATGGTCATCACTCACGCGGTCGTCGATGTCGAACGATGGCTCCAGGGCAAGTCCGAGCGGGTAGCCGAGTTCGGCACGTTCGCCACGAACGTGACGGACCACGTCGCCGCAGACGGGAGTAACAACGTCGCCATCACCGCCGACATCCACGACATGGCGGGCGCGCAGGCGGCGATGGACTCGCCCGAAGGGGCGGCCACAGCCGAGCGCCACGGCGTCATCCCTCCTGCGACGGTCTACATCGAGAAGTAGTCCGGGCCACCGGCATCACCGATGCCGACCATCTGAGCGACCTTCGCACTCGAAGCTTCACCCTGATGCTGGACCGCGACCACATCAACCCTGGACAGGCCCCGCGCGATGCGTCGTGCAGGGCGTATCGCTAGGTCTCCCGGATTGGGCGCGACTCGGCGGGCGGCGGCAAAGTGGAACTGCCGGCTCGCTCATCGGTTAGATCCGGTTGTCCGCATCGCCGAAACGCGGCGAAGTGACGCACGTGCGAGGGGCAAACCCGATCGCGCTCGGCCGGACAACCGTTGCTGAGCAGAGATGCTGTGCCTCGGAAGGGGCACTACGCTTCCGTCATGGAACGAACGCCCTGCACGATTGCCACGGGGTGCGGCGAGCTTTCGGGTTGGGTCAGCGGAGCGGGGCCGCGAGTGCTGGCGATTCACGGCGGTCCGGGCATGAACTTCGGCTATCTCGACGATGCTGTGGCGGAGCTCGCGACGCATTATCAGGTGGCGACCTTCCAGCAGCGTGGTCTCGCGCCATCCACTGAGCAGGGCGAGTTCACGATCGCCGAGGCCGTGGCCGACATCGCCGCCGTACTGGATGGCTTGGGATGGGACACGGCCTACCTGATGGGCCACTCATGGGGAGGCCACTTGGTGTTCCATGCTGCGGTCGGCATCCCTGAGCGGCTGGCCGGCGTGTTGTCGGTCGACCCGCTTGGCGCGGTCGGCGACGGCGGGGCGGCGGCATTCGGGGCCGAGATGCTCGCGCGAGTGCCCGAGGCCTCCCGTGATCGTGCCCGCGCGCTGGACGAGAAGGACACCGCGGGCGAGGCCACGCCCGAGGAGGCGCACGAGGCGTTCTCCTTGCTCTGGGGGTCGTACTTCGCCCATCCTTCTGCTGCTCCGCCGATGCCGCACGTAGAGTTCTCCCAGCCGGCCAACCTAGGGCTGTGGACGGATCTGACGACCCGCCTACCCGAGCTCGAGTCGTCGCTGGCGTCGATCACGGTCCCGTTCGGCGTACTCGTGGGCGAGTTGAGCCCGATGCCACCCAGCGCCGGAGTTCAGAGTGCCGAGCGCATCCCCGGCGCCTGGTCGCACATCGAGCCAGGAGCGGGACACTTCGTCTGGCATGAGGCGCCGGGTTGCCTCCTGGCTGCCATGGATCGGCTCGTCGGGGACGCCTGAGCAACCCGGCCGGTGCGGCTACGCGAGTAGCCCACGTTATTCCGCTGCTCGGAACGCGGCGGTGGGACGCACCCACATATCAAGCATGAGCGGACGTCTCTTGTGGGCGCCCTTTTGTCGGGCTCGAGTTCCCCTCCTTGTCGGGCTCGGGTTCACCGCGCCGACGCAAGACGATGGTCGCGTCGGCTAAGTCCCCGAGAGTCTGTCCACCACGGGCGCCAGAAAGTCGATATCTTCCTCCCAGCAGGTGAAGTACGTCAGACCCCATCGCTCCCTGCGTTCGACCAACGTGTCGACCATCTGGTCGGTGTCACCGACCAGCGAATATGGGCTGTGGACGAGGGTCTCCGAGGAAGTCCAGGTCGTGTCCGGGTCGGTCGAGAAGTTGTCGGCGGTGGGTCGTGTGTAGAAGAGCAGAACTCCCCGCTCGGGCCCTTCCTCGGGTGGCGTCTGGAGCGTGTCGTCGAGGATCGCTATCTTCTCCGTGAAGGCTGCTTCGGAGAACTCCGCCGGATCGAGGCCACCCCCGGGCAGCGATCGAGGAACGTACCCGACGATGTCCGCGTGCGCGGCTGCGAATCTGGTCATCCGAGGGCCACCGCCTCCGAGCAGGAGCGGGATTGGCTTTTGCACTGGGTCGACGGACAGCTCGCAGTCTTCGAGCCGGTAGAACTCGCCTTGGTGTATGACCTGTTCACCGCTGAGGAGGCGTCGGATGATGGCGACCGCTTCCTCGAATCGGGACGCTCACGTTCGGCCACCTGAACATTGGCACGGCCGAGCGGATCGCGGTTAGATCCGGTCAACGTGCCTGGCGGACTCGTCCGACTCGCGGCGGAGTGACGCATGTCGTCCGCCCGCGCGGAACGCGGCAAATGAGTGCGTTCAGATGACGCGCAGTTGGGACCTCCGGTGTCCTGCGAAGGATGACGAGTTCGGCGGGTTGCCAGCGAACACAGTGCGCCGGGGGTGTCGAGCGTGTCGGTCGCGAGGTCGTCACCGGTGTCGTGCTCGCGCTCGGCTGAACGGGAGTGCGACCGGTGGGTTCTCAGTGATCGTGGACCATAAAGATGATCGTGGACCTCAGGGCTGTGGCATCAGCCCGAGCTGGATCATCGTCCCGACCGTGTCCGGGTATGAGTTCTGCTCAACGATCCTTCCGTCCTTGACCTTCATGAAGTAGGCGATGGGACCAACCACGCTCTTGTTTGTCGGCGGGATCTCCACGCCGGCATTTGTTAAAGGTCCTGTGTTCGTCCCCGTCCACTCGAGTTCCCCGGCGACCGCGTCTTCGCCGATCACGCGGTTCGTCAATCGAAAATGCATATCGGGGAACGCGGTCAACAAGGACTGCATATACGCCGCGACTCCTTCCCTTGTGCGAATCGGCTCGGGCACCATCAGGTCCCGAACGACGAACTCGTCAGCGAACAGATTGGCGAAGGTCTCGGGCTGGTGGTTGTTCCAAGCCTCGGTCCCGAGGTCGTCGATTCGTTCAAGGTCTTGCTTCGACATGATGCGCTCCTTGTCCGTTTTCCCAGCCCTAGGTGGCTGAGGTCAGAAGTTGCTGCAGCCAGATCTGGACGTCGAACAGGTCCAACCTCTTGCAGCCTGGCGCCAGGGGACAAGGGATGTCTAGGGACGAAGGTCCCGCCGGGGAGGCCACCAGTGATCCCAGCAGCACGGCGTCACGCGCGCCGGTCATGGTTCACGACGCGCCGATAGTGGGCTGCGCCTAGCGCCAGAGGTTGGTTCGCGACAGCCTCGTCGGGCCACGATGGAAATGCGAGTCCTGGGATGGGTGAAGTTCACGATTTCGTCGAATAGTGTGACCGAGCGCCAACGCGGCGATCCTGCGCCTGTTCATGCCGCCCCCTTTATTATGGGTCCTGGCGGACCTTGCCTTTTCCGGACCCAGCCACAGTGCCTCTTCCCGTCAGCGCAACAGCTCCTCATTGGAGCCAGTTAACACGGTGCCCGTCTGCCTTTGGTGGCAATGGTCGGTGGACGGCTATTCGGCTTATCACCCGCATACCCCGGATGAGCAAACGTCCTCAATTCGGCAGATCCGGTAAACACGCCAGAGGTCCTCGTCTCGCGGCGGTGTGACGCATTCTGCGCAAGCATTTGAGGGCGTTCGTTTTGGTGAAGGGACATGGACCTTTGACCGTCCGCTAGAGAGATCACGGTTGGCCGCGCTCGCCGGTTTTGCTGGAACGAGGCAAAGCCAAGGGATACAACGTCAACTTTCTCCCGAACCGACCGGGCCCGGCAGGGCCGGGCACGAACAAAGGGTCGGCGGGGGACCTTCGGCCCTACCGGTTCCTGCAGGCGGACTCAATCTGGGGCTACGAGGACCAGTTCCTGCCCTTGTCTGCGAATGAAGGAGAGCGCGATGTTGAAGAAGGTCATCCTCTCGCGTTCGGGCGAACAGGCCCGTGACGCTAAGACCGTCGGCGATACGGTGAAATACCGGATCCACTACGAGGACGTGGCGACGATCGCGGCCGATTTCGTGATCACCGACCGCCTCGACGCAGGCCTGGCTGATGTGAGGACGCTTGACCGTGGGGTGTACGACCCGGAAACGCACACGGTCACTTGGCACGTAGAAGTGCCGAGCCCAACGCTGGAGGGGCGGAGGCCGCGGTTCGTAGAGTTCGAGGCGGTCATCAACCGCGCTGGGATGATCCTTAACAAGGCGATGGGTTCAGGTACCCCGCAGAGACTGGAGTCGAACACCGTCGAGGTGCTGGCAAGCGATCCGCCCGCCCTGGGGTGGATTCCCTTCACCCAGGACGCCGAGCCGGGGAGTCTGCCGCGCGTGTACATGAAGGACGAAACCACCATGGGCACGACGGTGCGCATCGATGTTCCTGGCGTATTCGTGTACGAGGATCGAGTCGATGGCGAGGCCTACCAGCACTTCGCGCTGCCAGGGCGGCCCGCGAATACCGACATCGGCAAGCCTGAATTGCCGGTCGTGGGCGAGGCTGTCGAAGTTCCATTCGGCGTCACCTTCACCCCAGAGATCACCATGGTGGAGGACGTGGTGCTGGAGGGGTACAACGTCTACCCAGTCCAGCCCCCACCGATCGCCGAGAACCGCGACGAGGGGTTTGTACTGGATGTCGCCACATACGCCACTGACGCGAACTACCCACGCGCGCTGGCAGTCGCAGCGGAAGCGGATGTCGGGGTGATCCGCGGCCATCGGGTTCTGCTGCTCAAAGTCAACCCCATCCAGTTCAACCCGGTGACAAGACAGGTTACGGCACACCCCGTCATCGAGGTCAGGCTCAACTACGATCACCCAGCGCAGGTCAAGGGCATCGACAGGAGAATCATGTCGCCTGCCTTCGAGGATCTACTCCGGGGCACCCTCCTCAACTACAAGGAGCAGGAGCGCTTCTTCGCCGCGGCAGGGCCGGGTCACGACGGGGAACACGTCGGGTGTGATTACCTCATCATCACCGCTGACGGCTATTACAACGAGAACGACCCCAGCAACCCCCTGGTTCGGCTCAGCGACTGGAAGAGGCGTAAGGGATACCGCACGAAGGTCGTCAAGGTCAGTTCGATCAGTGGCGGTAACACCGAGGCTGCCATCAAGGCCTACATTCGAGATGCCTACGGCCTTTGGGACCCTGCGCCGAGCTACGTCCTGTTCGTGGGGGACTCCGACCAAGTGCGCTCGCACACCGGAGTCGTCCACCCGGAGGCCGAGAAGTACAAGCAACCCCCAGTCAACACCGATCTGCCGTACACCCTCCTCGACGGGACACTGGCGGATGGTACCTATGACTACTTCCCTGATATCTTCTTGGGGCGGCTATCGGTCGAGTCGATCGCGCAACTGGCCGATGTCGTGGACAAGATCCTGCTATATGAGCAGAACCCTCCCGCAACACCTGCACACGGCGACTTCTACACCGACACATCCTTGATAGCGTTGTGCCAGGACCGCTACGGCAAAGTAAAGACAACTCCGGACGGTCGCGAGTACTTTCCCTGGATTGCCATGGCTGAGTCGATTCGCCAGTTCCTGACTTCGCAAAACAACAACGTAGAACGCATCTACGCGACCAACAGCGGCTTTCCACCGGGTAGCCCGACGACGCCCAGTCCTGTGCAATTCCAGGACGGAACCCCCCTTCCGAATGATCTGCTCTTCCCCAACTACGGGTGGAACGGCGGACGCACGGAGATCTCTAACGCCTTCAACGCCGGCAGGTTCCTCATCAGTTACTTCGCACACGGTGCTCCGGACGCCTGGGGAGGCCCCCAGTTCGACGTCGGCGACGTGGCCGCCCTCATTCAGAACGACCTGACACCCGTTGTCTTTTCGATCACCTGTCAAACAGGCTGGTTCGACGACGAGATCGACGACGACACGCAGGGTGGACGGTCCGCCGACAGTTTCGCCGAAGCGCTTCTCCGACAGCCGCGATCCGGCGCGGTCGCCGTTGTGGCGCAGAGCCGCGTTTCGTATTTGGACTGGAATACCTTCATCCAGCTCGGCCTGTTCAAGGCCATCTGGCCATCCTTCGTGCCTGCGCCGCCATGGAACCTGCCAGCAGTTCCGAGCGTCACACCGCCACGCCTCCTTCGCATGGGGCAGATCTCCAACTACGGCAAGATGTTCATGGCAAAGGCGTACCAAGCGAGCGACATACGCAAGTTCGAGTTCCAGATCGGACACCTCTTCGGCGACCCGGAAATGCCGATCTGGAGCGTAGCCCCGCACACCCTCAAGGTGTCTCACCCCGCTGGAATTGGCGGGAAAGGACTGCATGAGTTCGTCGTCGAAGTCACCGACGATGGCTCGGGTCAGGGTGTCCTCAATGCGACCGTCGTCCTCACCCAAGGCAAGGCCATCCTTCAGGTGGCCCAGACCCAGGCCGACGGCCTCGCGCGGTTTGCAGTCACCGACGCAGGTGGTGTGGACCTCGACGTCACAGTCACCGCGCTGCTGTACCGGCCCTACATGGGTGTCATCGCTTCCCGTGCCGATGGTGCCGTGTTTGACCCGCTCAACCCTGATGACGGACCCGAGGGTCAAACGATCCAACTGGCTGGCGTGGGGTTCGCGCCCCACGAGAAGGTCGATCTCTACTTCGGCGACCAGTTGCAGACGACCGTCGAGACTGACGCCGCAGGCACCTTGGGCTATGGTGCGGCGCCCACGCATCTGTTCGCGCCGATGGGCCACCGCCACGGACTGGTGAACGTCTGGGCCCACGGTAAGACGTCGGATCGGTTCGCCGTGCGCATCTTCCAGCTTCGTGACAAGAACCCTGTCGACCTGTGGACTTACGACCAGTGGGATCCGTCCACCTGGGCGGCTCATCCGGGGGACAACCCCACGTGGGACAGCCCCGACGTCGAACTGTGTGACCAACAGGGCCAGCCAGTGGCCTCGGACAACCTGCAGGTCAACCAGCCATACAACGTCAAGGTGAAGGTTCGCAACGCCGCCGCATTCGGAGCGAAACAGGCGACGGTCACCTACAGCTGGCGCAATTACGGTACGGGCGGGACGTTCGAGTTGTTCCATCCCCAGGCCACGACGGCGGTGGACGTCCCGGCGAACCCCCCGGGGGAAGCCCAGACGGTCAATACGTTCACGCCTCCTGGAACGGGCCACCTTTGCATCAAAGTGCAGATCGAGCATCCAGAGGACACCGGCCACAAGAACAACGAGGGGCAGGAGAACCTGCACGTCGGGTACAGCAACTCTCCCACCCGCGTCTGCTTCCAGGTTGCGAACCCGTCCGGTGAGGCCGCGCCTGTTCACCTGGAGGTGCGGCAACTGATCCCGCCTGGCCAGGAGGAAGAGCACAAGTTGTGGGGTACGTGGATCCAGCACCCTGTCCCACAAATCCTGAAGCCTGGCGAGCGTGCACAAGCGTGCGTCATCATCGATCCAGACCCAGCCGACGTCCGGTCCGGAACAACAGAGGAGTTCGCCATCACCGCGTTCATCGGAGGGGCGATGGTCGGGGGCGTAAACGCCATCATGACGAAGAAGTAGGGGGAACGGAACCGTAGCCAGTTGAGACACGCCCTAGGTCATCGCGGCTGAGCCAGGCGCGTCAATCTGGGCGCTGTGATGCCTGCCCACGGTGGGCGATACGCGGCGATAGGACGCGACTTCCGGCGCCGTCGACCAGCACCGAGCAAAGGGACTGCCTCGCGTCATCTGGACCAGCCAAATCAGAGCCTCCGCCACTCGAGGCTCAGCGAACACCCGCAAACCGGAA
>Ga0209585_10000621_pt1 | contig 13722 bp, 9 predicted proteins | sample NGEPerone_FD_185491 | JGI IMG/M metagenome (GOLD analysis project Ga0209585, IMG submission 185491) | Arctic peat soil microbial communities from the Barrow Environmental Observatory site, Barrow, Alaska, USA - NGEE Permafrost154B-one... | ecosystem: Environmental > Terrestrial > Soil > Wetlands... | reverse complement strand
GCCGCTCTCTGCACTGTCGGCACTTGACCGCCGTTGGTCACACCGAACAAGCAGTTCGAGCAGACCGGCCGCCACGCTGTGCTAGGGTCCAACCGCAGTTGGGCCGGCTGCTCAACTGCGAAACGTTAGGTGTACCTTCGGACTGGCTAGGGGGTTCCATGGATACCAGCAAGCACGAGCGATCCGTTCCGCTGCTATGCCCGACGTGCGGGTCCGACCAGTTCGCGTACGACGATGAAGACGAGAACGTACCAGTCACTTGTGCGCAGTGCGGGCGCGAGATGTCCCGTGACGAACTGATTCGCGAGAACTCAGAGAACGTCGAGAAGCACGTTGAGAGCATGGGTCAAGACGTCATGAAGGACGTGCAGCAAGAACTGACCAAGTCGCTCCGTGATGCCTTCAAGGGGAACAAGAACATCGAGTTCAAGGGGTGAGGAGGGCGTCTTGATTGGCTACGTCATTGCGGGTCTCGCCCTCCTTCTGTCCATCTATGCAACATGGAAGACCATCCGCTTCAACGACCGGCAGAAGGCGCTCATTGAGAGCCAGGAGCTCCTGAACAAGCGCCTGCTCGCACGTGAGGAAGAGCAAGCGCTCGCAGACAGGCGGGCCGACCTGGGGGCGAACTTCATCAAGCTCGGGCGCAGTGACTGGAGATTGAAGGTCTTCAACAAGGGCCCAGCGCCTGCTCGGAACGTGAGGATCAGCTTTCCTGAAGGCCAAGACTGTTTCATCGACTCGGATATCAACTCCAAGTTCCCTCTCGAAGTCCTCGAGCCGATGCAAGACGTCGAACTCATTGCTGGGATCACCATGGGTTCGAAGAGGAAGTACGCTATTGGGCTCGCGTGGGAAGATGATTCGTCGGATGTGAATGAGAAGACCGTCTACGTGACGCTGTAAGCACCACGAGCCGTTTCTGTTCGCGTAGACATGTGAGTTCGAGTTCGAACTGCATAGCTGATCACCCGAGTGCATAGCTTGCCTCCGGTGTCTTGAACCCGAGCCGCTTCCTCGGTCGGCCGCTGGGCATTGCCGCGTCGGCAGCGCGTCGGCAGCAGGGCCGATGTGCAGCGGGTTCTCACCTCAGACAGGATAGCCAGACATGTGTCACGGACCGCTCGGCGGGCATGCCGACGCCGGGGGCGGGTCTACCTTCCGCGGCGTGAGAGCCAGGTCTCCTCGCGCACGAGACCGTCGGAGAAGGTGAGCACGCGATTGCGCCCGGCGCGCTTGGCCGCATACATGGCCCAGTCGGCCTTGTCGAGGAGCTCGTCCTTGGCAACGGCATCTTCGGGGTAGGTGGCCACGCCGACGCTCACGGTCAGGGGGTGCCCGTCGGTTGCGCCGACGCGCTCCACCTCCCGGCGGAGGCGCTCGGCCACAGCCAGGGCTCCGGCACCGTCCGTGTCAATCAGCACGAGCACGAACTCCTCACCGCCGTAGCGCGCCGCCAGGTCAATCCTGCGACCGGCCGCCTCGATGACGCGGGCGATGCGCGCGAGTGCCTCATCGCCGGCCTTGTGGCCGCAGGCGTCATTGTAGGCCTTGAAGTGGTCGCAGTCGCAGAAGAGCAGCGACACTCTCTCCTGGCGCTGGTCTGCGCGCCGCAACTCCTCGCCGAGGCGCTCGTGGAGGTAGCGGTGGTTGTAGAGGCCTGTGAGCCCGTCGGTGATCGCCTCGACCTCGGCCCGGCTGAAGCGGATGGCGGCTGCTTGCAGCATCGCCGCCAGCGTGTGCGTCTGCTCGCTCTGCAGGTCGGGCGCCCACTCGATGGCGGGCACGTCCACGGTCACCGCTGCCACGACCGCTCCGTGCGCATCACAGACGGCGGCGACGCTCGTAATCCAGACGCCGAAGTCGTCGGCGTTCAAGGCGTTGGCCTCGGGACGCTCACCGGCCAGCACGGCAGCGAGCTCATCGTGGGGCAACCAGGGATCGCCGAGGTGCGAGAGCTCGCGTTCGGATTCGCCTGTGTCGAGCACGGAGATGCACTTGTCACCAACCATGACGAACGTCGTGATGAAGCGCACGGGCGGATGGGCGCGGCGCAGCGCGCGCAGCGCCGCAACCATCTTGCGGTACTCCGGGCGCGTCTCGTCGCCGGGCGCGCGCAGCAGGGCGTGTGCGGCCGGATCGACGAGCGCGGCGGCCTCGACCGCGAGCGCATCGACTTGCGCCCGCTGGCGCTCGAGGCGCCGCAGCACCCTGGTGAAGGCGTCGACCAGCTCGGGGTCGAACTGCGTGCCGGCGCAGCGTGCGAGCTCGGCGAGGCACTGCTGGTAGGTCAGGCCATGGCGGTAGGGACGCTCGGAGGACATGGCGTCGTAGCAGTCGACCACGCACAGGGCGCGCGCCACCAAGGGGATCTTCGAGCCGCGCAGGCCGTCGGGGTAGCCGCCGCCGTCGAAGCGCTCGTGATGGTGGCGCACGCCGGCGACCAGCTCCTCGTCGAAGAGCGGGCGCACGATCTCGGCGCTGATCCCGGGGTGCTGGCGCATGAGCTCCCACTCCTCTGACGTTAGGGGGCCGGCTTTCAGCAGCACCCGGTCGGAGACGCCGATCTTGCCGATGTCGTGCAGGAAGGCGACGTTCTGCAGATCGTTGAGGCGATCGTCGGACCAGCCCAGCTCGCGGCCCAGCATGGCCGCATAGGCTGCAACGCGGCCGGCGTGGCCGAGCGTGTAGTAGTCCTTGGCGCTGAGCGCTGAACTGAGGGCGCGCAGGTTGCCGAGGTGGAGGCGCTTCACCTCCTCGTAGAGTTGGGCGTTCTCGAGCGCTTGGGCCACGAGCTGACCGACCGCTTCGGCGGTGCTGATCTCCTCCTCCGTGAACTCGCGTTCGACATGGTCGAGGAGGTCGACCACGCCTATGACCTTGTCGTGCGCCACCAGCGGTAGCGTCATGCAGCTGCGCTGGCCGTAGCGGCGCATCACCTTGCGTTCCGTCTCGCTGAGCCGCGGGTCGTCGAGGCTGCTCACGGTGATTGGGCTGCGGCTCTCGAGGGCGAGCCGTTCAATGGGCCAGTCGGCGAGGGAGGGCTCCTGGCCCACCCAGGAGTCGTCGCAGACGCCCTCGGCTGCCGAGGCGACGCAGACCAGGCGCTGCTCACCCTCGAGCCGGTAGATGTCGCAGTCGCGGATCTGGAGGGCGGCGGTCAGGCGACGCGCCGCCGACTGCAGGACCTCAGCCGGCTCGAGGCTGGAGGTGAGATCGAGGCTCGTCTCATAGAGCAACTGGTAGCGTTGCCCGATGTGCCTGCCTGCCGCAGGGCGTTCACGACTCGGGGGAGCTTCACTTCGCATGGCGCGTTCGAGGTCGTCGACGAGAAAGCGGCGCTGCCCGCTGGGCGTGCGCTGACAGGCGATCCGACCGTGCGCGGCCCAGCGGCGCAGCGTGCTGGGGCTGACCCCGAGGAGGTCGGCTGCCCGTTGCACGCGCACCCAGTGTGGTTGTGTCGCCTCAGTACTCACTGCGAAGACTATCGGACCCAAGCCGGCGAACCTTGAGCAACTCTATCAGGCGACGAGATGTGCGCTGTCCGCGGAGATGGCCACGGTCAGCGCACTGCAGTGTGGCTGCTGAGGCAGGCGAGACTGGCTGATTCAGCGGGGCTCGGCGCAGGCGGAAGGTCACAGCGCAGCCACTGAATGCCCTCCCGCAGCTGTCGGCGATCCGTCGGCAGGCCACAAGAAGTGCCAGCACGCTCGCAGCTTTCTGAGCCGCGACATCACGTGCAGACATGTGCGCCAATCCATTGAGTGAGGTCCCGTTCCCATCAGGCGCAGGCCCTGCCAGTTCTCCTGTGCGTCCGCGGCCTCCTATAGACTCCAAGACGCCAGATCAATCAGCGTTGGCAGGAAGGTCTCATTTCGCGATGGCGCCGCAGTGGGTGCCGCTGGACGGCTTTGGCTGCGATTGGCGTCGGCCTGAGGGCGTAGGTTGGCGTGAACGGCTCACGGGGGGCGGCAGGACTTGGATCAGAGCAACCTGAACTGGATCGCCAACTACATCTGGGGCATCGCCGACGATGTGCTGCGCGACCTCTACGTGCGGGGCAAGTACCGCGACGTGATCCTGCCGATGACAGTCCTCCGGCGACTCGACTCGCTGCTTGAGCCCACGCAGCAGGACGTCGTTGCCATGAAGGCGTCGCTCGACGCGGCGGGGATCGTCCATCAGGACCAGGCCCTGCGTCAGGCTGCGGGGCAGGCCTTCTACAACACCTCGAAGTTCACCCTCCGCGACCTCCGTGCCCGCACCAGCCAGCAACAGCTCAAGGCCGACTTCGAGGCGTACCTCGACGGCTTCTCGCCAAACGTGCAGGACATCCTCGACAAGTTCGAGTTCCGCAACCAGATCCCACGCCTCTCCAAGGCCGATGCCCTTGGCACCCTCATCGAGAAACTCCTCTCCCCGCAGATCAACCTCAGCCCCAACCCGGTGCTGAACGGCGACGGCTCGGTCAAGCAGCCAGGTCTCGACAACCATGGGATGGGCACCATCTTCGAGGAGCTGGTGCGGCGCTTCAACGAGGAGAACAACGAGGAGGCCGGCGAGCATTGGACACCCCGTGACGCCGTCGAGCTGATGGCGAAACTGGTCTTTCTGCCCATAGCCGACCAAATCGAGTCTGGGACCTACCTGCTATACGACGGCGCCTGTGGTACAGGCGGGATGCTAACCGTGGCCGAGGAGACGCTGCAGGTGCTGGCCGCCCAGCACGGCAAGCAGGCAGCCACCCACCTCTTCGGGCAGGAGATCAACTCCGAGACCTATGCCATCGCCAAAGCCGACCTGCTGCTTAAGGGCGAGGGCGAGGCGGCGGACAACATCATCGGTGGACCCGAGTACTCGACGCTCTCCAACGATGCCTTCCCGGCGCGCGAGTTCGACTTCATGCTCTCCAATCCGCCCTACGGAAAGAGCTGGACGAGCGACCTTGAGCGCATGGGCGGCAAGGGCGGCATTAAGGACCCGCGCTTCGTCATCGCACACGCAGGCGACCCCGCGTACTCCCTGCTGACTCGTTCCAAGGACGGCCAGATGATGTTCCTGGCCAACCTGCTGAGCAAGATGAAGCACGGCACCACGCTTGGCAGTCGCGTCGCCGAGGTGCACAACGGGTCCTCGCTGTTCACCGGAGACGCCGGCCAGGGCGAGAGCAACATTCGGCGCTGGATCATCGAGAACGACTGGCTCGAGGCCATCGTCGCCCTGCCCCTGAACATGTTCTACAACACGGACATCGCCACATTCGTCTGGGTGCTAGGCAACCGCAAGCCGGAGCACCGCCGGGGCAAGGTTCAGCTCATCGACGCGACCAAATGGTTCAAGCCGTTGCGCAAGAACCTAGGCAAGAAGAACTGCGAGCTGTCCCATGAGGACATTGAACGCATCTGCGGTGCCTTCCTCGCTTTTGAGGAGACTGATCAATCGAAGATCTTCGACAACGCGGCCTTCGGCTACTCGAAGGTCACCGTCGAGCGGCCGCTCCGCATCAAGGGCATCGACCCCGAGCGCGCCCACACGGCCAAGGAGATCAAGACACTCAAGGACGCGGCCGAGCGCGACGAGAGCGCCTCGCCGGTCATCAAGAAGGTGCACAAGAAGGGCGCCGTGTCCGATCCGCTCCACGGGCTGTTCGAGACCATCGTCAACGGCGAGCCCCGCGTAGTGGAATACGAGCCCGACACCGAGCTGCGCGACACCGAGCAGGTGCCACTGCTCGAAGAGGGCGGCATCGACGCGTTCATTCAGCGCCATGTGCTGCCCTATGCGCCTGACGCTTGGTGTGTCGCCGACCGTGTCAAGGTCGGCTACGAGATTAGCTTCACACGCTACTTCTATCGACCGCAGCCCATGCGCTCTCTGGAGGAGATCCGCGCCGACATCCTGGCGTTGGAAACGGAGACCGAAGGGCTGCTTGACGAGATCTTGAGCGCCGAATGAGCCAGTCGACTGCACGGCATCGCCCCGGAGTGCTTGCTATCCGCGAGCAATCGGCCGATAATGTTCACAGCACACCCGCCAAGCCTCTGCCTAGCATGCTCACTTCTGGCGGGTTTTTCTTGCCCGGGGTCAGCTCGTGAAGTACACGAAGGGCGCCCTCACCGTTGACGAGCAGGCCGACCAGCTTCTCGGACGCGGTCTTGTGGCCGATCGCGATGAGCTCTTGGCCCGACTGCGCAGTGTCAGCTACTACCGCCTCAGCGGCTACTGGTATCCCTTTCGCCTGTCGGACGACTCCTTTGTTGAAGGGACTACGCTCGAGGTCGTCTGGCGCCGCTACACCTTCGACCGTCAGTTCCGGCTGCTCGTGCTCGACGCCATTGAGCGCGTCGAGATCTGTGTCCGCACCGAGCTGGTCTACACCCTGGCCCACGCCCAAGGTCCTTTCGGCTACTGTGACGCGGCCAACCTGCCGAATCTGCCGGCCGAGTCGTACGGGGACTTCGTCGACAAGCTCGATACGGAATGCAGACGCAGTCGTGAGCCGTTCATCGAGCACTTCTGCCAGAAGTATGGCTCCGACCATGATCGTCCGCCCTACTGGATGGTCACCGAACTGATGACGTTCGGAATGCTGCTCACCCTGTTCCGAGGGAGCCCAAAGTCGGTCAAGCAGGACATCGCGAGGCGATTCGGGGTATCGAGTGAGGTGCTCCTGTCGTGGCTTCGCGCTCTGAACGGCGTGAGAAACACGTGTGCCCATCACGGTCGCCTCTGGAACAGGGAGCTTGGCCTCAAGCCGAAGATTCCCAATAAGGATTCCCGCTGGCATGACCCAGTGGAGGTGTCGAACAACCGGCTTTTCGGCATCTTGACCATCCTCAAGTATTTCCTTGACGACGTCGCTCCGCAGAGTCAGTGGCCGCATCGGCTTGCTGCGCTCTTCGCCGACTATCCGGAGATCCCACAGACGGCCATGGGCTTCCCCGACGGCTGGTTGAGGTGTCCCATCTGGGGAGGCCGCAAGTGATGCTCCGGCGATATCCCGTCTACGTGGATTCCGGCGTGTGGTGGCTTGGGAAGGTCCCGGAGCACTGGGCCCAACTCCCCGGCAAGGCCTGCTATCGGGAGAAGAAGACATCCAATGCCGGCATGCGGGAGAGCAAGGTCCTCTCACTGAGTTACGGGAAGATCGTCGTGAAGCCGACGGACACGTTGCACGGACTCGTTCCAGAGTCGTTCGAGACATACCAGATTGTCGAGGCCGGTGACATCGTCGTGCGGCCGACGGACCTCCAGAACGACTGGAATAGCTTGCGATTCGCGCTCAGCCTCGAGCGCGGCATTATCACCTCCGCGTACATGTGCCTGCGAACTCGCGCGGTCATTACGCCCGAACTCGGCCATCTGCTGCTTCATACATACGACATGAAGAAGGTCTTCTACGGACTTGGATCCGGCTTGCGCCAGAATCTCGACTGGCGGGACTTCAAGTACCTGCCCTGTCTGGTTCCTCCTTTGCTGGAGCAATCCGCCATCGTCCGCTACCTCGGCTACATGGACCGACGTGTCCGTCGCTACATCCGGGCCAAGCAGAAGCTCATCACGCTTCTCAGCGAGCAGAAGCAGGCAATCATTCAGAGCGTCGTGACTCGCGGACTGGACTCTGATGTTCGTCTCAAGCCCTCGGGAGTGGAGTGGCTGGGGGAAGTGCCTGAGCACTGGGAAGTCAAACGCCTGAGGAATCTAACCACCCATGTAACCAGCGGATCTCGCGGGTGGTCCGACTTCGCGGCTGACGATGGTCCGCTTTTCCTGCGAATCGGGAATCTGACCCGCGACTCACTCGAGTTGGACCTTCAGGACGTCGTCCGACTCAACCTGCCGTCTTCGGTGGTGGGCGAGACGGCGCGTACACGAGTCATGCCGGACGACATCCTCCTGTCCATCACGGCCTACATAGGCTCCGTGGCCGTGGTGCCTCATGACCTCGGTGAGGCGTACGTGAGTCAGCATGTCGCATGCTGTCGACTCACCCTCGGTGCTGCCAATCCAAGGTGGATTGGCTACGTGCTTCTCTCTCCCGTTGGACAGACGCATGGCTCACTGTGCATGTACGGCGGCACGAAGCAAGGTCTATCCCTCGATGATGTGGGGAACTACGTCGTCGTGCTGCCCCCGAGGGGCGAGCAGGATCGTGCAGTAGATCGAATTGAAGACCAGATCGCCACAGTCGACTCCCTCCTCGGTTCAACCCGACGGAAGGTCGACCTCGTGCGCGAACACCACACTCGCCTCGTTGCCGATGTGGTCACCGGCAACCTCGATGTGCATGAGGCGGCTGCGCGGCTACCCCACGAAACCGACGAGCTGGAGCCGTCTGACGCGATCGGGGACGTAGCGGTGGGCGACGATGTCAGCTTGGAAGGTGATGCCGAAGCGGCCCTCGAAGAGGTTGAGATATGACCACCGACACCAGCGAGCGAGGTCTCGAAGAGCTCATCGTGCGCGCCATGACGGGGCGCACCGATGTGCTCGCGCCTGCGCACGTGGCCACGGAGACCTCGAGCCCGGTCGCGGGCGGCACCGGATGGCTTCTCGGCGACCCTGCCCACTACGACCGCGAGTACTGCGTGGACTTGGTGCAGCTGCGGGGTTTCCTGCTAGCGACACAGGAGCCCCTCGTGGAGGCGCTGGCGCTTCGTACTGATGGTCCTACGCGTCGTCAGTTCCTCGCTCGCCTGCAGGGCGAAATCAGCAAGCGCGGGGTCATCGACGTCCTGCGCAACGGCGTGAAGCATGGCCCGCGCCAGATCGACCTCTTCTACGGCACGCCCTCGCCGGACAACCCGGCGGCTGTCGAACGCTTCGCCCTGAACCGCTTCAGCGTCACCCGCCAACTCCGCTACAGCCGCGACGAGACGCAGCTCGCCCTCGATCTCGGCCTCTTCATCAACGGCCTGCCCGTCGCGACCTTCGAACTCAAGAACAGCCTCACGAAACAGACGGTCGACGACGCTGCGCAGCAGTACATACGCGACCGCGACCCGCGCGAGCGGCTCTTCGAGTTTGGCCGCTGCATCGTCCACTTCGCCGCAGACGACAAGAGGGTGCAGATGTGCACCCATCTCAAGGGCAAGGCCTCGTGGTTCCTGCCTTTCGATCTGGGTTGGAACGACGGCACCGGCAACCCGCCGAACCCAGATGGGCTCATGACCGACTACCTGTGGAAACGCATCCTCACTCCTGCGGGACTGACCGACATCCTGGAGAACTACGCCCAGCTCGTCGAGACCAAGGACGAGAAGACGGGCAAGAAGAAGCGCAGGCAGATCTTCCCGCGCTACCACCAGCTCGATGTCGTGCGGAAGTTGCTAGCGGACGCCGGCGGGCACGGGGTGGGGAGGCGCTACCTCGTCCAGCACTCTGCGGGCAGCGGCAAGTCGTACTCCATCGCCTGGCTCGCCCACCAACTGATCGGTCTGCGCAAAGCTGACGCGGACGTCTTCGACTCGATCATCGTCGTCACCGACCGGCGGCTGCTCGACAAGCAGATCTCTGACACGATCAAGCAGTACGCGCAGGTGAGCTCCACGATCGGGCACGCGGAGCATTCGGGCGACCTGCGCGAGTTCATCGAGGGTGGCAAGAAGATCATCATCTCCACGGTGCAGAAGTTCCCCTTCATTCTCGACGAGATCGGTGACCAGCGGCGTGGCCGGCGCTTCGCGATCATCATCGACGAGGCGCATTCAAGTCAGGGAGGCAAGACGTCCGCTGCGATGGCGACGGCGCTTGCCGAGCAAGGCGGCGCGGCGGACGAGGATGACACGTTCGAGGACCAGATCAACCGCATCGTGGCGGCGCGCAAGCTGCTCCCCAATGCGAGCTACTTCGCCTTTACCGCCACCCCCAAGAACAAGACGCTGGAGATCTTCGGCGAGCCGTTCGAGGTAGGCGGGCAGGTGAAGCACCGGCCCTTCCACAGCTACACCATGAAGCAGGCCATCCAGGAGGGCTTCATCCTCGACGTGCTGCGCAGCTACACCCCCGTGGGCAGCTACTACAAGCTCGTGAAGAAGGTCGAGGCGGACCCCGAGTTCGACGTCAAGCGGGCACAGAAGAAGCTCCGCAAGTTCGTCGAGAGCCACGACCACGCGATTCGGCTCAAGGCCGAGATCATGGTCGATCACTTCCATACGCATGTGCTGGCTCTGAACAAGATCGGCGGCGAGGCGCGCGCCATGGTGGTGACCAGCGGCATCGAGCGCGCCATCCAGTACTACCTCGCGATCAGCGACTACCTGACGGAACGTAAGAGCCGGTATCGGGCCATCATCGCCTTCTCGGGCGAGCACGAGTACGGCGGGAAGCCTGTGACAGAGGTATCACTCAACGGCTTCCCGAGCAACAAGATCGCCGACCGAATCCAGGAGGACCCGTACCGCTTCCTCGTCTGCGCCGAGAAGTTCCAGACCGGCTACGACGAGCCGCTGCTGCACACCATGTACGTGGACAAGGTCCTGTCCGGCATCAAGGCCGTGCAGACCCTGTCACGGCTCAACCGGGCCCACCCCAAGAAGCACGACGTCTTCGTGCTCGACTTCCAGAACGACGCCGAGACGATCCAGGTCGCGTTTGCCGACTACTACCGCACCACCATCCTCAGCGAGGAGACCGACCCCAACAAGCTGCACGATCTCAAGGCGACGCTCGATGGCTACCAGATCTACAGCGCCGCACAGGCGGCAGAGCTCGTCGCGCTCTACCTCGCCGGAGCCGACCGAGACAGACTGGACCCGATCCTCGACGCCTGCGTCGCGACCTACAACGAGAGCCTCGACGAGGATGGGCAGGTCGACTTCAAGGGCAAGGCCAAAGCCTTCACGCGCACCTATGACTTCCTGGCCTCGATCCTGCCCTACTCGAGTGCCGACTGGGAGAAGCTCTCCATCTTCCTCAACTTCCTCATCCCCAAGTTGCCGGCGCCCATTGAGGAGGACCTGGCCAAAGGCATCCTCGAATCGATCGACATGGACAGCTACCGCGTTGAGAAACGAGCGGCGATCAAGATCGAGTTGGCGGACGCGGACGCGGAGATCGACGCGGTGCCGACCGACGGTGGGGGCTACAGGCCCGAACCCGAACTCGACCTGCTCTCCAACATCATCAAGATCTTCAACGACCAATTCGGAAACATACCGTGGGCCGACGCCGACCGCTTGCATGAGCTCATCACAGAGGAGATCCCAGCCCGGGTCGCCGCCGACCCCGCCTACCAGAACGCGAAGCAGAACTCCGACAAGCAGAACGCGCGCATCGAACACGACAAGGCGTTGGGGCGGGTCATGACGGCCTTGCTCAAGGACGACACCGAACTGTTCAAGCAGTTCAGCGACAACGAGTCGTTCCGGCGGTGGCTGACGGATACGGTATTTGCGCTCACCTATGTCGAACCGCCGCCGCCTTCGCTTGGTGCCTAGGCACCAAGAGGATGCCTATCCCAACGCGAGCCGTGCGTCCCGATGTCGTCTGGTGGGAAGCCGATTTCGATCGGCGACCTGTCCGCAGGTGCTCGAGGCCAGCGAGCGGCCAACCGTACGTCGCGTCGGCTTCCTGTCGGCCGCCATCTGGAAGCTCCTGCAGGCGGGTGCTTTCTGTGGGCGAGTGATGTCTCCTTAACCTGTGACGCTGCGCCAGGCCGAGACTCACGGGGGGCAGACGGCACGCAAGAGGCATCACAGGCCGCGGCACAGCGCAGCCGCGGTTTGCCGGTCGTGGGCGAGGGGGGAAAACACATCCGCGATGTGCGAACTCTCCAGGCGTCTGAGTGCCCTCAACATCGACGGTGAGTCCGTGGCATGCGAGCACGCGGTGCTCATCAGCGAGTGCGCCTCGGAGGCACCACGTGACTGGGTCATCAGCATCCTCGGCGTGCGAGCCAGCGACATCGACTGGGCGATCGCCGCTCGCAGCTTCTCGGCGACCGGCAGCCAGGGCGAGCGTTACGGCGGCGGGGTGCACAGTGCCCCCGGATCCAGCTGCTGGCATGTGCGCCTTCAGGGTAGTGGAGCGCTGCGCAGGCTGCGCGCCGTCGGCGCGCACGGCGACGACGCCGGCAGCGGCGGCGATGCCCTAGATCTCGCGGTCCTCCACTAGAAGAGGGCCGCTCCCTTCGATCTCCAGAGTGGTCAGGTAGCCAGGGGGCCGCCGCACCACGGCCCGCCCCTCGAATGTGCGTCCGTCGAGGGTCTCGCCGCTCAGCGCCACGTCATCTTCGGCGAAGCTGAGCTCATCGAAGGGGCCGCCGCGCACCGTGCCCGTCCAAGAGGAGATGAGGCCCTGCCGCCGCCAGCTGAGGAACGCTCGGGTGAACGCGACCCGGCGCCCCTGCAAGAAGAGACGACGAAGCGACAGCAGTTGATCGTGCACGAGAGAGCTCCCCTCCAAGCGTGGCGCGGGCTGCAAGGCTACCACGTCAACGCGGGAGACAGCGGCCGCTCAGCACGTCGCGATGACAACGCTCACGGTGCGCGCGTGTCCGTGCACGCTCCGCTTGGCCAACGACTGCACCGTGCCAAGGTCCCCCTTTGCCGGCCGCTCCCGACGGCGGGCGGCATCACGACGGCCTGCTCACCAAAGCGTCTGCACCTCGCTGCCTTCGTGCTCGCCCACCGCACATGAAACCTGTGACGCCAAGACCCATGCTCGGTCTGCAGCCAGTTGTGAACCTGGGCCGCGTCCCGTCAAGTCCGAGTCTGACCGCAGCCATCCTCCTTGGTGTCGCTCGCTGTGACAGGCCGCCACAGCCGACTACTGGGGATGCAGCCCCCGACTGCTACGGCACCAAGAAGCCCGATCGAAGCTGTAGTGAGCAAGCCCCTCAAGGATGCCTGACGCGTAGCGGCCGTCGGCGAAGTAGACGTTCTCCAGGTCGCGCAGCGCTTCGAGCTCGGGACTGTGATTGCCGACGACGACGGCCAGCGTGTCGCCCTTCAGCATCTCCATGTCATTGCCCGAGTCGCCTGCTACCAGGAAGTCGCTGAGCGGCAGGCCCCATTTGTAGGCGAGATAGCGGACGGCATGGCCTTTGGATGCGCGGACGGGGAGCACGTCAAGCGTCTCCTGTCTGCCGAGAACGAGTCTCCCCCGCAGTCTGCGCTCGTGCAGCAGACGGGACATGGTCTTCAGCGAGGGCATATCCGCGGGCGCGGCGTAGTAACTGAGCTTGAACGCGCGTTGATTCGCGGCTTCCTGTGGGCGCAGGCCGGGCAGCTCCGCGAGGGTCTCCACCAGGGCATCCCGGCGCCACAGGTGGCGGATATGATTAGCCCACCCCGTGTCGGGGATCAGCCTGCGGCCGTAGTTGATCTCTGTGCCGACCGACGTGATGAGCACGTCTGGCGCCGGGACCCGCCAATTCCGCAGCTGCCTGCGCGCGCTCTCGAGAGAGCGGCCCGTGGCGACGCCAAAGCCGACGACCCCGGTACGCTCCCGGAGCCAGGCGAGCAGTTCCTGGAGGCCCTCCCTGTCGCCCACCAGCGTGCCGTCGATGTCGCTGATGAGGAGCCGCTGCATCGAGGCCAAGGAGGGGTGGTCTGCCGGAAGATCGGACGCGGCTTGACGGCGCAGGCCCTTGCGGCTGCGGTAGAGGATGCGGCGTACGCCCTTGACGTACTTCGCCACGTGCGCGTCCCAGCTGTACTCGCGCCGCACGCCGGCGACGCCGTTCTTCGACCATCTCCGCCACTGCTCCCTGTCACAGAG
>Ga0209585_10000618_pt1 | contig 13752 bp, 10 predicted proteins | sample NGEPerone_FD_185491 | JGI IMG/M metagenome (GOLD analysis project Ga0209585, IMG submission 185491) | Arctic peat soil microbial communities from the Barrow Environmental Observatory site, Barrow, Alaska, USA - NGEE Permafrost154B-one... | ecosystem: Environmental > Terrestrial > Soil >... | reverse complement strand
CCGGCCTGCTACAAACTTGTCCGTGAAGTGCGTTTAATGGCAGGTCAGGTACAAGTTGAACTGGTTAATGTTTTAGATAAAAAAAGAGCCCAAATCAACCCAAAACCAGGTGACTGGAAATTTGCTCAAACAGGAGGAAAAGAAAGTGTGAACTTCGCATTCCCGTTCCAGGTACCTAACGGTATTGTGAAACTAGATGTTCCTTATGGTGTGATGCAACCCGAAAAAGATCAGATACCGAGTGCCTGTAAAAACTGGCTGACTGCAAATCGTTGGGCTGACGTTTCCAACCAGGAAAATGGTGTTGCGCTGATTACTTTGGATGCTCCTCTTTTCGAAGTGGGAGGAATTACGGCAGTTATGCTTGGATCGCAAACCAATCCGGACATCTGGAGAAAGCACATCGAACCAACGCAGACACTGTTTTCATGGGCTCTTAATAATCATTGGGGAACCAACTACAGGGCTTACCAGGAAGGATTAATTACATTCCGCTATGCACTTTGGCCTCACAAACAATTCAGTGCCAGCGAAAACTCGCAGTATGCCATTGGACTAAGTCAGCCATTGCTTGTAAAACTTGCCACAGAAAACACCCCTGTAACTTCGGGCATTTATCCTGATCAGTCACAGGTAATTGTAACCGCTTTCAAACCGTGTGACAATCACAAAGGACGTATGTTAACCCTCTTCAATTCTTCCGAATCACCGGTTAAAACAAAACTTATTTCAGAAATAAAACCTATTCAACACGTTTGGCTGACGAACTCTGGGGAAGATAAAACCGAGGAAATAAATAGTGATATTGAGATCCCGGCATGGGGAGTTGTAATGATTAGGGTAGAATAATGGGCAAAGGGTAAAGACACAACAAATTGTGTCCCTAAAAAAATAGAAAATATGAAATAGCCATGACTGTAAAATCAAAAAACAAAGATGAGAATTAAATCATGGCTATTCCATCTGACATTTAAAAATCAAATTATTCAAAGATGAAACATACAATTGCAATCGATTTAGGTGGAACAGTGATAAAAATAGGTTTATTGAAAAACGGTCAATTGATTGACCGGACAGAAATCAAAGCGCAATCGGCTTCCGGATTGAAACCGCAGCTTCCGGAGCTGGAAAAAACGATTAATAAAATACTTCAAACCAATCAACTGTCGGCATCAAAGGTGCTGGGTATCGGATTTTCTTTTGCCGGGCTGGTCGACTCATCGAAGAACCGGATTCTTTCGACCAATCAAAAGTATGATGATGGCCCTGATGTTGATCTTGTTGGCTGGGCAATGGAGAAATGGAACTGGCCGCTTTTTGCTGAAAATGATGCCCGGATGGCACTGTTGGGCGAATGGCAATGCGGTGCAGGGAAAGAGTGCCGCGATCTGGTGATGATGACCATCGGAACTGGAATTGGTACTGGCGTTCTCATTAATGGACAGTTATTGAAAGGCAAACATTTTCAAGCCGGAAATCTGGGCGGACATTTTACGGTGAACCACGAAGGATCTCCCTGCACATGTGGAGGCAAAGGGTGTGTCGAAGCCGAAGCATCCACCTGGCGTTTACCTTCATTGTTGAAAGAGCACCCGAAATTTGATAATAGCGCTATAAAAAATGAGGAAGTGCTTGATTTTAAAGCGCTTTTCCATCATGCAAAAGAAAATGACCTGGTGGCTAAAGAGGTACTTGATCATTGTTTGTCGGTCTGGTCGGCAGGAATCATCACGATGATTCACGCGTTCGATCCGGAAATAATTATTCTGAGTGGTGGTATTATGAAAAGTGCATCGGTGTTTTTACCAGTCCTTCAGGAGAATGTAAACAAATTTGCCTGGACGCCATGGGGGAAAGTAAAACTCGTTGAGGCCAGATTCCCGGATTCAGCAGCTCTTTACGGTGCTGACTATTTGGTGCGATCGTCTGCAGATAAGAATAAAATGAATAGCTACATAGAAAACGTAATAAAACCTCAGCTGTGAACTATGTGTTGGTTCGGAAATATAAATTAATTGAAAATGAAATATTTAAAAAAGGCTTCAAAATTCAATAATCTCCCGGTTGTTGAAGTCAAAAACGATCACTACAAGGTCGTAAATGGTTGGAAAGCCATTTGTACCCGTTTAAACAAGGAGATATCCTCTCTTGGTGGAAAGAAAAAAATCGTGGTTATCGAAACTTACCAGGGTGTAATCCACGAAGAATTGATTGCCAATCTGAAAAATAGGTTGAATCATACCCGGTTTATTCTGGCAGAAGATTTTATCCTGCCCGAAGAAGAGATCAAAAAACTTGTATTTCAGGATGTGACCAACGATCGCATTTTTGGTTTTCTAACTAGGTTGACGATGGATTCCTTTTTTGATACGGATAAAGTTTCTGCAATTCAGGCGGAAATAGAATCTCAGGAAGAAGGAGTAATCGTGATTTATGGTTGCGGAGCGGCACTGCTTTGTCCAAAACCTGATTTGCTCGTATATGCCGACATGGCCCGCTGGGAGATTCAATTGCGGATGCGGCAACATCTGATTGACAATATGGGTGTAAAAAACCGGGATACTACCGATTGGATGTTGCTCTATAAACAAGGATATTTTGTTGACTGGCGTGTTTGCGACCGACTGAAAAAGACGCTGTTTGACAAATGGAATTTCCTGCTCGACACAAATAAAATTGGTCAGCCCAAAATGGTTGAAGGAAAGGCGATTCTTGAAGGGATGGAAATCGCGATCAATCGTCCGTTCAGTGTGGTTCCGTTTTTTGATCCGGGGCCCTGGGGCGGTCAGTGGATGAAAGAAGTTTGCAATCTTGATGCCTCTGCTGCCAATTATGCATGGTGCTTCAACTGTGTTCCTGAAGAAAACAGTCTTTTGTTGAAATTTGGTGAAGACATCATCGAAATTCCATCCATCAACCTGGTATTCAGCCATCCGAGTGAGTTGCTTGGCGATCCGGTTCACGGACGTTTTGGCGATGAATTCCCGATCCGATTCGATTTTCTGGATACGATGGAAGGTGGCCATTTGAGTTTGCAGGTTCATCCGCTCACCGAATATATCCAGGAGAAATTCGGGATGCATTACACTCAGGATGAAAGCTATTACATGATGGATACCGAAGAGGATGCGATTGTTTACATTGGTTTGCGCGAAGATGTAAACCCGGAAGCTATGCTGACCGATTTGGAAAAAGCCCAGGCAGGAGGGAAACCGTTCGAAGCCGAAAAACATGTGCAGACCTGGCCAATGAAAAAGCATGATCATGTGCTCATCCCTGCAGGAACAGTACACTGTTCAGGAAAAAACAGTATGGTCCTCGAAATCAGTGCCACACCCTATATTTTCACATTCAAACTTTGGGACTGGGGCCGTTTGGGAATGGATGGCAAACCGCGACCAATCAATATAGAGCATGGGAAAAAGAATATTCAATGGGATCGGACCACTCAGTGGACAAAAGAGAATCTGATAAACCATGTTCAGGTGGTCGCTGAAGGCGATGGCTGGGCGGAGGAAAGCACCGGATTGCACGAACGCGAGTTTATTGAAACGCGCCGCCACTGGTTCACTAAAAAAGTGGAACATCATACCAACGGCGGTGTTCATGTAATTTGTTTGGTTGAAGGCGATGAAGTGATCGTCGAAAGTCCGTTGGATGCTTTTAAACCGTTTGTTGTCAATTATGCCGAAGTGTTTATTGTTCCCGCCAAGGTTGGAGCATATACCATTCGCCCATTTGGAACCGGTGTAGGCCAAAAGTGCGGTACATTAAAAGGATATGTGAGGTTTTAATGAAATGTAGAGCTGTATGGTTTTGCGGCAAACAAATGGTCCGTCAAAAGTGAAAAACAAAATAATACCTGTTTTATGAAACAACTTATTTTTCAAACGGCACTTGCTCTATTTTTGTTCCATAGCATTAATCTAAAAGGCCAGATCACTGAAATTAAAATCGATGCCTCCCAAATCATTCATATCATGAAAGGCGGGATGGGAGCATCGTGGCATGCAATTAGCAAGGAATTCCCGCTGAACAATGAGAGATATAAATATCCCGTGAGAGGAGCTAGTCCACGTGGTAGTGCTTATGGCGGAAACCCTCCGGTTACGAATGTAGCAGCCTGGAATCAAATTCAGAAACACGCTGCATGGCTGGGGTTAAATTTCATCAGGGTTGAATTGAGCCAACGCATGTATGAGCCTGGGCAAAGGAAGTTTGACTGGAACAATGAGGAGATGCAGGCATTGTATAAAATACTGGACTGGTGCCAGCAAAACAATGCCGATGTATTCCTTCAACAAATGTGGGGATACGTGGAATGGAATGCCTATCCGGGAGCACACCCTTTGATAAGTGCACCTAAAAACCTGGATGATTTTTCAGATGGAATCGCTACGCTGATCGAATACCTTACAAAAACAAAAGGTTATACCTGCATTAAATATTTCTGCATGACCAATGAACCTCCAGGCGGTCCGTGGGGTTATTGGTGGGAATATGGCGACGCAAAAGGTTCAATCAATGACGCATGGAAACGATTAAAGGAAGAATTCGACAATCGTAAAATCAGCATACCAATTTCGGGTCCCGACTGGACAAGTATGCCGCCGTTTGATGAAAAAAAACTAGTTTTTTCACCTTACCTGGGAAGTTTTGATATTCATTCATATGACGGAGTTACGACTAAAGGAGAAGCAAACCTGAAACGATGGGCAGAATGGGCTCATACGCAGAAGAAACCCTTTTTCATGACTGAATATGGCAATATGAAATTAGGCTACGGCGGTGATAATCCATCACAAAAGTCTTTTGATGCTGCCCTTTCAAATGCTTCTGATGTGATTCGTGCTCTTCGGGCCGGCGTGGATGGCTTCAACCGTTGGAGTTTCACCAACCGTGGCGATCTCGACGGACAATGGCAATTGATCCAAACATTTGACAGGCAGAAAAAAAAATATTTTTCAGAAGTCAGACCTGAGAATGAAGCCTATTATGGATTCGGAATTATCTCCCGTTTCTTATCGAAATATTCCTCCACAGTTTCGTGCACTGTCAGTCAACCCGACAGTTTGATCCTGTCATCGGCTTTGCGCAGTCCTAATGGAGAATTGAGCATATTCATTGTGAATCTAAAGAAAGAACCATTGACAATCAATCTGGAAATTGTTTCGCCTTCAGAAAAAACCATGAATGTTTATCATGTATCGAAAGAACTTGTCACTCAACCTGCATTTGAACTGAATCCGATTCAAAGTTTTACTTCATCGAAAAAGAAAGAGCTGGTTCTTCCGTCACGAAGTATTACCGCAGTAACCAGTTATTCCCTGAAAAACAGCGACAAAGGAATAATTCTTCAATAGTATTTTGATTTGACTCTTCTGGTTTGAAACTATGCCGGAATTAAATACTCAAGAAATCATTCAGACAAGAATGAAACGAGCTATGAGAAATAATCTCAAACAGACGAATAATTTTTGACGGCGAGTTTCATCTGGCAATTAAAAAACAATTTAGAAACAGATGAAAAAATGAAATTCAATCCCGGATTTAATATCAGACCAACTACACAACCGATGGGTTTCGAATATGGACAGGATGTTTTTGGTCCGAAAGTAGAGAACCGAACACTCGATTCGATTCGTAAAAGCTTGCACGACCCACAATGTTCAGGTCCCGATCCGGTTTATGCCATTGCAATGGACGTTGGAAAATCTGAGCATCTTCCCATTCTTAAAAGACTTCACTTATTATATGGAGCGGTGACCTATGCTGCCGGCAAGTTGGGTAACGAACCGGTTCGGAGTCAGGGGCATATTCATAAAATATCGCCTCTGTCAGGCTGGTCGACTCCCGAAGTTTACGAAATCTGGTCGGGAAAAGCCATCATTTACATGCAGGAAACTGCAGAAGATCAGCCGGGACGATGTTTTGCAATTATTGCCCATCCTGGTGATGTAGTGATTGTTCCTCCCTACTGGGCACACGCCACCATCAGCACTGATCCGGAGCAGCCACTGACTTTTGGCGCCTGGTGTGACAGGGAATACGGATTTGAATATGACGCTGTTCGGGCTCATAAAGGTTTAGCATGGTTTCCGGCTATTTCGGTGAATGGGGCCATTGAATGGAATAAAAATCTGAATTATCTTGACTGTGAATTGGTTGTCAAAAGGCCGGAAATATATAATCAGTTTGCCATTGAACCCGGGAAGTCTATTTACTCGCAGTTTGAGGAAAATCTGTTCAGGTTTGAATTTGTACCTCATCCACAAATGGTTGCAGAAAAGTGGAAAGGATTTACGCCTTAATCATCACAAACAACTGATATCTGATTATCATTTAATATATTTACAAAGGTTATTGAATCACATTAAAAACTGCAAACAAATTAATTATGAAGAAAGTATTTCTATTTTCGTCGATCTTTATTTGTTTCTCGCTGTTGACTTCAGCCCAAATAAGTAAAGTATCCGACAACCTCTCACTTCCCAGCAAAATTCTGAAAAGCGACCGGAAATATGCAGTTTACCTGCCAGCCGGTTACGAGACATCGCAACGAAGCTATCCCGTGCTCTATTTATTACACGGAGCTACTGACAACCATACTGGTTGGGTGCAGTTTGGAGAGGTACAACGGATTGCCGATAAAGCCATTCAGGATGGAACAGCTACTGCAATGATCATTGTAATGCCCGATGGCGATACGGGTAGAATGGGATATTTCAACAGCATTGGTGGAGATTGGAATTACGAAGACTTTTTCTTCCAGGAGTTTCTGCCAACAATTGAGAAAACGTACCGGATAAAAGCCGAAAAGCGCTATCGTGCGATTGCCGGTCTGTCAATGGGTGGAGGAGGAACCTTTATGTATGCGTTGCATCATCCTGAACTATTTTCATCAGCTTGTCCGTTAAGCGCTTATATTGGTCCATTGAGCATTGAGGAGGCCAAGACCCGCATGAGTAAAAGTGATCCCGGAATTACGGATGAAACGCAAATTAAAACCTATTACGAAAAGTATAATGCTTTAACACTGATCAACCAGATGCCTGATGATCAGAGGAAAGCGGTACGTTGGTATATCGACTGCGGAGATGATGATTTTCTTTACGAAGGAAATTCGCTGGTTCATATAGCCATGCGCAAAAAGGAGATTCCCCATGAATTTCGGGTTCGCGACGGCGCACATAACTGGACTTACTGGCGCGAAGCATTGCCGAACGTTTTGGGTTTTGTATCAGAGACTTTTCATCAGAAATAATACTTGATTTTCAATTTAAAGCAAAATAAAGGCTGTCCCAAAATCCGGGACAGCCTTTACTTATTTTTGTTATAAATAATTTATTGTCTTTTTAACAAATCCCTTATTTCTGTCAATAATTTTTCCTCGTTTGATGGTCCAGGTGGAGGAGCAGGTGCCGGAACCTCCTTTTTATTCATTGAATTCATCATTTTAATCATCATAAAGATGGCAAAAGCGATAATCAGAAAATCAATGGTCACCTGAATAAAATTGCCATAATTGATGGTGACAGCTTCTGTAATAACCTTGTCAGCCTCCATCACTTTATCCTTGAGAATGATTTTTAAACCTGTAAAATCAGTCCCACCCAACAATACCCCGATTGGAGGCATTAACACATCAGACACAAAAGAGGAGATAATCTTCCCGAATGCTCCACCAATGATAATACCCACTGCCATATCCATCACGTTTCCGCGCATGGCAAACTCTTTGAACTCTTTAACCATTCCCATAATAAATTAGTTTTAAGGATTATTTATACCAAATTAACTGTTTATCTTTAAAATTGTTTCAAAATAATTGAAAAAAAATCCAAAATCAATACTCATGCCTTTCAAATTAATTCCCTTTCCTTCTACTAATTGAAAATTTTCCGATTTATTGAAATTAACATCTACTTTTTTGATATTATCCCCCATCTCAAGCATACTACTTTCAATTTGTAAGTATATATTCATTATAAATACCCATATATATACATGACCATTATCATTTTTTATACTTTTGCCCAACAATTTCACAAAAAAACTAAACTTTTGAATAAATGATCGATAAAGGGGTTACAACATTCATGATATTAGCAACCAGTCTTGTCATGCTAATGACACCCGGACTGGCATTTTTCTATGGTGGACTTGGCAATAAAAAGAACATCCTTAATTTCATGATGCAAAGTTTTGTTTCGCTGGGACTAACAACTGTTTTGTGGTTTAGTTTTGGCTATTCATTATGTTTTAGTGGAACGCTGGCTGGCGGAACGGATCTATGGGGAATAATCGGAAACCTTGACAAAGCGTTTCTACATGGAATAACGCCTAAGACCATGATGACAGGAAAGGCTTTCCCGGAATATGTATTCTTTGCCTATCAAATGATGTTTGCCATTATAACTCCCGCATTAATCACCGGAGCGATTATCAACCGTGTAACATTTAAGTCGTATGTTTTCTTTCTGATTTTCTGGCAAATATTTGTATATTATCCATTTGTACACATGGTGTGGGGCGGTGGAATTCTTCAGCAATGGGGTGTTCTCGATTTTGCAGGAGGAATTGTGGTTCATGCTACAGCAGGTTTTGCGGCTCTTGTTGCAACAATATATGTAGGTAAACGGAAAGGAAGCGAACACGAGCCCAATAATATCCCTTTAGTTGCGATCGGAACAACTTTATTGTGGTTTGGATGGTACGGATTCAATGCCGGGAGTGAACTCGATATGAATGATATCACCGTGGCAGCCTTTATTAATACCGATATTTCAGCTTCGTTTGCCGCAGTGACATGGTTATTAATTGAATGGAACAAGGGTAAAAAGAAACCAACTTTTATCGGGTTGATGACCGGAGCAGTAGCTGGGTTGGCAACAATAACGCCCGCAGCTGGTTATGTAACAGTAGGTTCTGCTGCATTGATCGGAACAATGTCAGGTATGGTCTGTTATATGGCGGTTACTTTTAAAAATCGCATGAAATGGGACGATGCGCTAGATGTTTGGGGTGTACACGGAGTTGGTGGTGTTTTCGGGACTATTCTACTTGGTTTATTTGCAACAACAGCAATTAATCCGGGAACTCCTGAAGGGTTATTTTATGGTGGTGGTTTCGGACTTATATTTAAAGAATTAGTTGCCTTAGTAATCGCCATTGTCTGGGCAAGTTCATTCACATGGGGAATGCTGCATGTCATCAATCGATATGTCCCGGTTAAAGTAACCGACGCGATGCAGAAAGGCGGTTTGGATTACCATATGCATGGAGAAGTTGCAAGGGTAATATAGAAAAAACTATTGGAGAAAGGCGTAGAGACAAAGTATGCCTTGTCTCTGCAAATTGATTTTCTTCTTATTTCCCAATAATCTTCTGAATCTCATTCAGCTTATTAAGCGCCTCCATAGGGGTGAGGTTATTCACGTCAAGATTCTTGATTTCGTCGCGGATTTGTTTGAGAACAGGGTCATCGAGCTGGAAAAAGCTTAATTGAAAACCTTCGCGCATTTCGGCGAGGTCTTTCACCCTTTTGGCTGGAAGTTCCTTGCGGTTTGCCTTTTCAAGCTGTTTCAAGATTTCGGTTGCACGATTTACAACACTCTTTGGCATCCCTGCCATTTGCGCCACATGAATACCAAAACTATGGTTACTGCCACCCGGAACTAACTTCCGCAGGAAGATCACTTTATTTCCGACCTCCTTTACCGTGACATTGAAATTTCGTACCCTGCTGAATGATTTTTCCATCTCATTCAACTCGTGGTAATGGGTAGCAAAAAGGGTTTTTGCCTTCCCTTTTGGATGCTCATGAATATATTCGACAATCGACCATGCGATCGAAATACCGTCGTAAGTACTTGTTCCGCGCCCCAACTCATCGAGCAATATCAGACTTCGGTCCGACATATTATTCAGGATACTCGCAGCTTCGTTCATCTCCACCATAAATGTCGATTCTCCGAGCGAGATATTATCCGAAGCTCCCACACGCGTGAAAATTTTATCGACGTATCCTATTTTAGCCGCTTCTGCCGGAACAAAGGATCCCATCTGGGCCATCAGTACTATCAATGCTGTTTGTCGCAATAAAGCCGACTTACCGGCCATATTAGGACCAGTGATAATAATGATCTGTTGCTCTTCGTTGTCAAGATAGACATCGTTGGTGATGTATTTTTCACCGATTGGAAGCGCCCGTTCAATCACAGGATGCCGGCCATCCTTAATGTCTATAACTTGTGAATCATTAATCTCAGGCCGGTTGTATTTATTTTGTTGCGCAATTGTAGCAAACGAAAGCAGACAATCGATCTGAGCCAGCACCGATGCATTCAACTGGATCGCTTGAATGTATTCTGTTAATGCAGATACAAGTTCACCAAACAAACGAATTTCGATCGCTAGGATCTTCTCTTCCGCACCTAAAATCTTTGACTCGTAATTCTTTAGCTCTTCGGTAATGTATCGCTCAGCACTGACGAGTGTTTGTTTTCGAATCCATGTTTCAGGAACTTTATCCTTATGCATATTCCTGACTTCGATATAGTATCCAAAAACGTTGTTGAAAGCAATTTTCAAGGAAGTAATTCCTGTGGCCAGAATCTCACGTTCCTGCATTTTCTGCAGGTAATCCTTTCCTGAAAAAGCAAGATCACGCAATTCATCCAATTCAGCCGAAACGCCCTTCGCAATTACGTGCCCTTTAACAATTAACATGGGCGGATCTGGGAATACCTCCTGCTCAATCCGGTCTTTGATGGTCTGACACAAATTAAGCTGTTCTGCAAGTCGAATCAATACACCGTTTCCGGAGGCAGAACATAACTCCTTAACTGGACCAATTGCATTTAACGCAACTTTCAGTTGAACCACTTCACGCGGATTCACACGCCCGACAGCTGCTTTCGAAATAATTCGTTCCAGGTCGCCTATGTGCCTCAGCTGTTCCTCTATGTCGCCCTTTAATTCAGCATTTTCAGTAAATTTCTGTACAACATCTAAGCGATCATTGATTCGATGAATATCTTTTAGAGGAAGTGCGACCCAACGTTTCAGAAGACGGGCCCCCATGGGAGAAATCGTCTGATCAATCACCTGCACAAGTGTCTTGGCACCTTCGTTGATCGTATGGAAGAGTTCAAGATTACGAACTGTAAAACGGTCAAGCCAAACATACTTATCTTCCTCAATCCTTGAAAGTCCTGAGATGTGTTGAAGATGTGAATGCTGTGTAAAATCGAGGTAATGAAGGATAGCTCCGGAAGCAATGATGCCCAACTGAAGCGTCTGAACGCCAAAACCTTTAAGGGACACTGTTTCGAAATGACGTAAAAGCCTGTCATTGGCAGCATCTTCGGTATAAACCCAATCATCCAGTTTATATGTATAGAACTTGCTTCCAAACAATTCAATAAAAAGTTTCTCTTTCCCCTTCTGGAAAAGAACTTCTTTGGGCTGGAAGCTGTTCAGTAATTTATCGATGTATTCAAATGACCCTTCGGCAGTCAGGAACTCACCGGTTGAAATGTCCAGGAAGGCAACACCAGCCAACGTTTTCTCAATATGAACCGAAGCAAGGAAGTTATTCTCACGATGTTCGAGGACATTGTCGTCAATTGAAACGCCTGGTGTAACAAGTTCTGTAATTCCGCGTTTAACGATGTTCTTCGTAAGTTTGGGATCTTCGAGTTGTTCACAGATCGCCACTCGCTGACCAGCTCTCACCAATTTGGGAAGATAAGTATCGAGTGCATGGTATGGGAAACCGGCTAATTCTACAAAACTGGCAGAGCCATTTGCCCGACGAGTAAGTGTAATTCCCAAAATTCCAGATGCTTTGATGGCATCCTCGCCGAAAGTTTCGTAGAAGTCTCCCACACGGAAAAGCAATACCGCATCCGGGTATTTATTTTTAACCGCATAATATTGTTTCATTAGCGGTGTCTCGGCGTATTTATTCGGAACTTGTGTCAAAGCAGGTGTATATTTACTCGTTCAAACAAAGATAAGACAATCGAATGAGCAAAAAAGATTTCGAAATCTAAGTTTTCAACAAAGTGAGAATATGAATGTTTTCGATTTCTTTCAGGCAATTTTCTTCTTTGCGAAAAATCTCAATTTCAAACTACTGAGTGTCCGCAGTAAAATAGTCAGGCAAAGCGGTACAACCAGCCAGTGAAATGTTTGCGGGAGGAAGATCATGGTAACCAGGAACAACAAAACAATTCTGGCAGTAAATTTCATATACCAATCAAGTTTTGGTCGCAAAGATGGAATTAACCAGAAAAATGCAAAAATGAAGTGGGTTGGCAAAGCCCAAACAAGGTTCAGGTTCCATTCGGTTGCTTCTGTAACCGAGATAAAACAGAGGAAACTTAATAATATTCCGGCAAAACTAATCGAAAAGAAGACCAGAAAATCAAGCCAAATCATCCTCTTTTTTCTTCGGTATTCAATAAAAGTCAGGAGTGCAACAAACAGAAAAAACAGATTTACGACAATGGCCGGTGAGCTCAGGCTGAAGTCCGAAGGGATTCGTTTTGCCTCAAAAAGTGTTGTCTTAGGTAATACGAATGGCACCCTTACTCCATCTTTCACTACAGTAGCACTTGCCATGCTATTCATAAGGTAAACTGGAAGAAACATTTTCTGGGAATAGGTAGTCACTTTATCTGCCGGAATACCGAGCGCCAATTTAATGCCAAGTCCGTTCCAGCTATTTCCTGGGACACATTGATCGATCAAATCCCGAAAGGTCATTTTTGTATCCTGTAAAGTATCGTATTGAAGCTGGTGATTGACACATTTCTCGAACTGGTCACGCACACGCGTGGAACAATTATCGGAAAAATGGCGATAACGATAAACCCGGTTTTCTTTTTTTGCATTTTCGACCAACGCATCAAAAAGTGACTGTTTTTCAGTTTGCGAGATATTCAATACCTGTTCATAAACACTCCGCTGTTCTTGGCGGTACGATTCAATAAATGAGGACATTCGTTCACCAGCGATCATATAATCGGTTTCGCCCTTGGTAAACCTCCAGATGAAATTGGGAGTATCGAAACTGAACACGCCATAATTGAAAACATAGTCAATTCCACTCTGCGGATCATTGATCCGAATCGCGCTATGGCCAAAATAAGAGTAAATTTCATCTCCTGATCCACACGTCAGCAACGAAATCTTTGATTCCGGCGAAAGCTGGATAGAATAAGCTTTTGGAAATAGTAAAAGAGTAAATATTGCCAGCAATGCCAATGTCTTCATCAGGAGTTTATTTTGAGATTTAGGCTCAAAAGTAGCAAATTAAAGGCTAAACAATAAAGGCAATAGGTTAAAGTCATACGATTAAAACCTGAGAACTTAATTTAAACTTTCCACTTTTATTTAACCTTCTGCATTAGTGCCAACCGCCTAAAATAGCACCCATTACTGTATAACTGCAAACATCGTAGCCCGCATGAATCAGGTAATGCTTCAATGAATAGTTCTCATAAATAGTGGTATTTGCTTTTGAAGTTGAAATCCAGACAATTGAAATAATTGCACCCATTCCTGCCCCCGATATCATGTTCCATTGCGGAGTGATAAAACTAGCCATCGCCAAAGCAGCTACAAAAGCAAAGAAAATTGACATGAGGGCCATCAGCCAGATTGGGTGTCCCTTTTTAAAGTCTTCCTCTGTAAAACCATTTTCATGCATCCAACTCTTTCCAAGGATAAGCGGAGAATACC
>Ga0209585_10000617_pt1 | contig 13758 bp, 8 predicted proteins | sample NGEPerone_FD_185491 | JGI IMG/M metagenome (GOLD analysis project Ga0209585, IMG submission 185491) | Arctic peat soil microbial communities from the Barrow Environmental Observatory site, Barrow, Alaska, USA - NGEE Permafrost154B-one... | ecosystem: Environmental > Terrestrial > Soil > Wetlands... | reverse complement strand
TAAAGACCCTTATCGTAAACGCTGCAGAAGGCGAACCATACGACACCGCAGACGAAAGATTAATGATTGAAAAAGCTGAGAATCTTCTTCGGGGCGTTAGAGTTGTACGCAAAATCCTAGGAAACCCCAAAGTTATTGTCGCTACAAAGGTCAGCAAAGTAGAAGCCGTACCTAAACTGCAATCAGTTTTCGGCAAAGAACCAGACACACAAGTTATCGCTAAACACCTCAGTTACCAACAAGGTGACGCAAGCGTGCTCCAAAAAGCAATTTTGGGCTACGAAGCACCACCAGGCAAACGCTCATACGAAAGCGGCACCATAGTACAAAACGTGGCAACCCTAAACGCAATCGCAAACGCAGTTTTTGAAGGCGACCCCTTAATCTCAAGAGTCACAACCCTAAACGGCGATGTCAAAGAACCAAAGAATATCCTCGTCAAAATAGGCACTCCAATAAGCAGTATCCTTAGTCACTACAACGTCAACACAAACGACCTTAAACAGGTAGTAGTCGGCGGAGTTATGATGGGAAACGCTATCCAAACAATCGAGGCTCCAATAACCAAACGAACATCAAGCATCATCGTATTCTCCAAAAGCAAAAGCAAGAAAGACCAAGAACAAACCGCATGCATACACTGCTCAAATTGCATTAGCTCCTGCCCTGTAAAATTACATCCAATAATGATTTATAACGCCATCATGAAAGGCGACTTTGACAAAGCAGAAAAACTATGGCTCAAAGACTGCATAGCCTGCGGAACATGCTCATACGTTTGTCCAGCGAGAATACCACTGTCAGGCATTATATGCGGTTCAAAAAGCACTTGAAATAAATAACCGTAAGAAATTACGGTTCCACAATTCTTTCTTTAATTATTTTTTTTAAAGAATTATTTTCAACGAATATTTACTTAATGATCCGCCTTGCAAGCATTAAGCTTATATTCACGCCACAACGTAAAATAATTAAAAGGGATAAAAATTGGAAACACCAAAATTTAAACTTGCAGACATATTCTCCGGCATAATCATACCAATGATACTAGTACTCTTAATCTACGTACTCGCAGTCTACGTAAACCCAAGTGGACCTCATGCGGTACTCGGTCAAACTGGTTTAGCAGGGACAATCGGTGTCATTCTAACACAAGGCTTTGCACAAATGATCGTTCTAGGAATTCCTCTAGTTCTAGGCTTACTCTGGAATAAATGGGCAGGCGGCGCAGCAGGCTTCATTATGGGTGGCATGTACTACGTAGCAACAGCAGGTCTCTATACAGGCTACTATGCAGGGGCATCTCCCGCATACAACTTCTATGGTGACATCAGCATACTCTTCTACCTAGTTAACGCTGTTATCATCGGTTACATTGCTGGATCGCTAACCAACGGATCAACAAACTTCAAACGCATGCTAGGCGCAGGCTTAACCGCTTCAATAATTGTCGCAGTCATCCAGGCAATCATGAACTATACCATTTCATTAAAGCCATCACGGGATATGGCTCAAGGTAGCTGGACAGTAGACCCTATAAATGCATTCATTATTGCTTTCGTGCCGGGTATTGCTTTAGGCGTAATTGTGCCAATACTGGCCAAAGTAATGACCTGGTATGGTCTTCAGCCACAGAGGCACTAAAACAATCCATTTCCTTTTCTTTTTTATTTTTTAATCAGACAAACTTGTGATTTTAGCAAATCTTTGATCTAGAATCTAAAAAAATTATTAACAAAAACAAAAATTATTTTACTTGGTTAGGCGCGAATTCCCATGCAATGTTTCCCTTCCAAATTTCACCCAGTTTGGTTATTCTGACTTCTTTATCGTCAATTTCAATTAAGCCATTCTCTTTTAATTTTTGTAGTTGTTTTGGAAAGACCTTCTCTGGGGTTGTTCCGAATTTTTCCATGAACTCTTTTTTGCTCACTGGCAATCGTAGGTAAAGTCGCGTCATTGTTCTTCGCATCATGTCTTCATTTGTAGATTCTGAGAGTCTGCAGATGGGTAATTTTCCAGATTTTACGGTTTCCATGTAATCGTTTATGTTTTCAAGGTTAGAATATGAGAACTTTTGTAGGTAACCCATGAAGCAGCCTGCGCCTGTGGTCAATATTCCTCCCCATGGCCAACCGTTAAGGCAGTTTTCCCGCATATGCCACTCAACACGGCTATAGCGATCGTGACCGACAGCTTTGTATCCTGCCTCCGTTAGCATTTTGTGGGCAGTCATGAACATTTCCTTTTCAAACTCAGCATTGCCTTGTGGTGGGGAAGTTCCGTCTTTAATCATTTTTTCAAGAATCGTTCCGGGATCCACATGTAGAGAGTAAGCGTCAACTTCAGCGTCTAATTCAATAGTTTTCTTAAGTGTACTTATCCAGCTTTCCATAGTTTGTCCTGGCAAGTTATACATTAGGTCAACACAAACTACCAACCCCAGTTTGCGAGCGTGTTTGATAGCTTTCTCTACATCCGCAGCACTATCGGGTAGACAAAGGTTTTTGCGCAGTTTATTATCAAAGGTTTGCGCACCCATATCCATCTGGTACACGCCATATTCTGCTAATTTATCAATTTTTGGGAGCGCCAAAGTTTTCGAGGAACCTGTGACTTTAATAAAGTATTCTTTGCTAGTGACAAAATTAGCTTTGCAGAAATCGATTAAGTCAATTATTTGCTCCGCGGATAGTACGCTAGGGGTTCCGCCGCCCAAAACGATTTCGTCAAAAACGCTGGTTTTGACATATTTAGTTTTGGCGTACATAGAAAGTTCTTTTTTAAGAATGTCAAGATAGGGTTCAAGATGCACTTTACTTGAAGCTGTAGTCGGGAAATAACAGAATGCACATTTTGAATCGCATACAGATACCCACGGCTGCAACTCCATTAGTCTACCTGAAGAGTTTTCAGTACTTAGGAACTTCATGAAAGCTTCGTACGCCTCAGGCTTTATGCCCGGATAATCTCGGTAAGTGTAAGGTGGCCAGTTCTCTCTTGTACCGTAAGCTTCAGAGGTTTTTGTCATCTAAGGTTTCCTCTTAATATTGTTTTAAAAACCGCTCGAATATGTTATAAAGTTTCCGTAATTAAGTCATCTCATAGGCAAGTTAATATTTTTGGAAATTTCAAATTTTGTTAGCCAAAGTTTTTGTTCATCAAAATTTTCTAATGCTGCGATAATGCATAATTTTATAAACAAAACTAGAGATAACCAGAACTATAACTTAATGGAGAAAAAGAAAAATGCAAAAAAATAAAACTTTAGCTATTGCGATTTGCATAATACTATCAATTTCAATGCTAGGAACTTTAGCAGACTTCACAAGCGCACACACACCTCCTTGGACTATTCCAACTTTTGCGCACATCTATGTTACAACCAACCCGATTGGCGTAGGTCAAAAGGCACAAATATACATGTTTTTGACACCAACATATGCCGATACACAAATACTCAACGACTACAGATTCCACAACTACAAACTCATCATCACATCGCCCACCGGAAAAGTGACGGAACAAAATTTCCCCTACATTGTAGACACAACCTCCAACCAAGCCACATCGCTTGTCCCCGATGAAGTCGGCACATACAATTTGACTTTCATATTCCCAGAACAAAAGGTCAACGACTACTCACATTCGCCTACCTCTCAGTTCATTAACGACACCTACATGGGCGGTACTGCATCAACAACCCTTACGGTGACACAGGAACCAGTACAAGAAATTTCATATCCACCACTCCCAACTGAATACTGGACAAGACCAATCTTTGGTGAAAACGTAGCCTGGTTCCAAATTTCATCAAACTGGTTAGGAAGCGGTATGCCTGGTTACGGTGGCTCAACTGGACCAAACCAGCGAGTCTTCTCAGGTGATTCCGTCGGTTCTTTAACATCGCACATCATGTGGACAAAGACTATCGGTCAACCGGGAGGAGTAGCTGGAGGAAACAACCTTGAAAACGTAGGAAACACATGGTTCGAAGGCACCGCATACTCTCAAAGATACACCAATCCAATAATAGTAGCTGGAATGCTCATCTACAGAGAACCGTTTGAATCTACAGGAACTGCTGGAGACACAGTCTGCGTTAACCTATTTAACGGACAGGAAATCTGGAGAAACCCCAATCTACCCTCATTCTCATTTGCCTATGTACAAAACATGGATAATCCCGACTTCCACGGAGTTCGACCAGCATATATTTGCACAAGCAACTTTGCCCAAGTATACGACGCAGCCACAGGGAAAAACGTATTCAACTGTAGTGCAGTACCATCTGGTACAAACGTAATAGGCCCGAATGGAGAATTATTGAAATACATATTCTACAACAACGGCACAACTGCGAACCCAGCTTATTACTTGTCCCTATGGAACTCGAGTAGATTCTGGCAAACAGGAAGTATGCAGCAACGCAACCTTCAGTCAGTAACTATCTCAACAACAACAAACGTAACGACGACGGAATACATCAACGGTTCTAGAACAACTACCTCCTATAACCAAACAACGTCAACAACTCAAGTCAACGCAAGCAGAAGCCTAATGTACGATTATCTAGACCCCATCACACAAAACGTGTCGATACCATGGCGTAACAACCAACCTGGAAACCCCAGCATAGTTGGAGCTATCTATGATGACATTTTACTTTGCATGAACGGTTCACGCCCAAGTTCAACAGCACCAACTGGCAACAACCCTTACAACTACTTTGCTGTTAACCTCAACAAATCTATTGGACCAATCGGTAAAGTCCTGTGGACAAACACTGTACAACCACAGATTGATCCGCAATATGGCAACATTACAAACGTCTCATTCGGAGGAATGGACCCATCAGGTTACTTCTGTGAATCCTACAGGCAAACCTCTCAATTCGCATTCTTTAATCTACGAACAGGCGCATTCATCAAATTGACTGACCCACAACCATCACTTGACTACTATGGCAGCACTGGATCCGGCTCACTACACAACGTCATTGCTTTTGGTCGATGCTACGCTGGCGCGTACTCTGGTATATTGTACTGCTATGATATGTCAACTGGCAATGTACTGTGGACATATGGTAACGGCGGTCCAGGCAACACCACATACAGTGGCATAGAAGTTCCAGGTCATTACCCAATCTTCGTTAAAGCTATTGGCGGTGGAACTCTTAACGCAGGAGTCGTCTACACCATCGTTACAGAGCACACCTTCGAAACACCAATCTACAAAGGCGCATTAACACGAGCAATTAACGCATCGGACGGAAGCGAAATCTATACATTTACGGCAGCCACAGGCGAATTTGGCGCAGGCAGCTTTGCCATAGCAGACGGGTACAGTAACTTCTTCAACAGCTACGACTCAAGAATATACACCCTCGGCAGAGGACCCAGCGAAACTGCAGTAACAGTTGGACCTAAGAGTTCAACACTCGGCGGCAACGTAGTCATTGAAGGCGCAGTCACAGACGTTTCAGTAGGTTTGCAGACCACTGAGATACAAGGACGCTTCCCAGCAGGTGTTCCAGCTTGTGCTGACAGCAGCATGAAAGACTGGATGGCTTACATCCACCAGCAACTGCCAAAACCAGCCAACTTCGAAGGCGTTAACGTGGACATACTCCTAATAGACAGCAATGGTAACTACCGGCCCCTTGGCACAGCAACCACTGACAATAAAGGTCAATTCAGCTTAACATGGACACCTGACATTTCAGGCGACTACAAGGTTTATGCAACTTTCTCTGGCACTAAAGGTTACTGGCCATCCAACGCGGAAACTACATTTAACAAGGTAGCAGCTGCACCAACAGCCTCTCCAGAACCAATTATAGCTCCATCAATAGCAGATCAATACTTCCTACCTATGTCAGCAGCCATAATCGTCGCAATAATTGTAATCGGTGCGCTCTTAGCACTATTGATATTGAGAAAACGACCCTAAAAAAGTCAAATCAACCTTTTTTCTTTTTTTGTTTTTTAGAAAATAGCAACTATTGATTTTAAGTTCAATCGAAAAACAATCTGTACTTACGGCATTTTAAATTCGGCTTTTTGCTCTCCAAAGCAGATAGTTCGCTGCAGTTCGTGTCATTATTTTGCTGTACAAGTTGCCCTTAAAGTAACCTTTCGCCATCTGCCGCATGATGTAGCGTGGTGAATAGAATTTGTTGTAGAAGTCTCTTCTCATCTGGGCTATCTGTTTTGCCGGCAGAGCTGGGTCTTCAAAGATTGGGTTCATGGTGTTGTAGAGTTCCCAATCCTTTGACATCTTCCATCCATTTTTCTCGACAATCTCGCGTAGACAGGTTCCAGGATAAGGCGTTGCGTGGCATAGCCATACGTCGTCAGGTTCCACTTTGCGAACAAAATCAAGTGTTTCCTGTAGGGTTTCTTTTGTTTCTCCAGGATAGCCCAAGATTACTGAGACGGTGACGAATATGCCTGCTTCTTTGGTCCATTTAATAGCATTCTCGATTTGTTCAGTTGAAACTCTCTTCTTTAACACGTCGCGCATTCGTTGGCAACCCGCTTCCACACCAAACATTGTTTCGTTGCAGTGCGCTTTGCTCATCTTTGTTAACACTTCTTTGGTGACTACATCCGCTCGGGTTCCGCACCCCCATGGTAAATTGATTTTTCTTTCAATTATTCCGTCGCATATGTCCATTGTACGTTTTTTGTCGAAGGTTAATGTGTCATCTTGGAAGGCTATTCCTTGGGCTCCATATTCATCTCTAAGCCATTCTAACTCGTCAAGGACGTTTTTTGGACTTCTTGCTCTGAATTGTGAGCCAAACATTTGTGTGGCAACGCAGAAGGGGCATTGGAAGGGGCAGCCTCTACTGCTGATTATTGGGAGAAGGTTTCTTCCGGTGATGTTGTATTTTTTCATCGGGAGGTACTTGTAGGCTGGTCGTGGCAGTGCATCGAGGTCTTGGATGAATTGTCGTTGAGCGGTTTTTATTATTTGGTTGTCTTTGCGGAAGGTTAAGCCTTTGATGTCTCCGAGGGGTAATTGTTTGGCTAATTCAACGATTGTTTCTTCTCCCTCGCCCTTTACGATTAAGTCAACAGCTTTTTCGCTGGTGAGGATTTCTGTGTCTGCAAAAGTTGCGTGTGGTCCACCCATCACGACTTTAGCGTCTGGGCAGGATTCTTTTGCTATTCGCGCGCATTTAAGTGCTGACTCAATGGTAGGCGTCATCGAGCCGACGCCGACTATCGTAGGTTGGTAAGCTTCCAGTTCAGCTTTGATTTTTTGGTGATCAAAGTCAAGGACTGGTGAATCAATGATTTTTACTTCAAAACCGTTTTGCTCAAGCACAGCTGCCATGTAAGCTAAACCTAAAGGTGGAAAAAGCGGGTGAAGCGCAACCTTCTCTAACAGTGGCGGAGTTACCAACGCTACCTTAGTTTTAGATGCATTCATCACAATACCTATTATCGGTTATTTTTTACGTAAGCTCTCAGGTATATAGATACATGCTGGGTCAGATTCAGCGATGTCGCCCGTGTAAGCGAACGCTCGGTTTCTGCATCCGCCGCATATTTCTCGGTATTCGCAGACTCCGCATTTGCCTTTCAATACGTTTCGGTCTTGGAATTTGTTGAAGTATGTGGATTGTTTGATTTCTTCCCAAGCTGTGCTTAGGCTTTTGCTTCGTATGTTTCCCAGCATCATGGGTTCGGAAGGCTGCAAGTCAGTATAGAAGCATGGGATTAAGTCGCCGTTTTCGGTTACGCTAAGGTATCCGCCAAAGGCGAAGTAGGTACATTTGCCATGGAATTCTTTTTCGTACCATACGTCAAACTCTTTATTGGAAATTCTTTGTTTTACTACCCTGGCAAAGTGAGGGCAATGAACGTGAACCTCAAATTTGCCTTTGTATTTGGTTGTTATTTCCCAGATGTGGTTGAGTACCCATTCATACTGTTCTGGAGTGGGAGTTAGGTCCATGGTTGCTTTTGCTCGTCCGCTTGGTACAAGATGGTTGTACCAGACAAAGTTAGCGTGGTATTTGTCAGCTAACTCGGCAACGTGGTCGAGGTGTTGATAGTTTATTGTTGTGATGGCGCAGGCTAAGCCGTTGAGGATTTTGCCTTTAGATAATTTTTCGATGGCTGCGAGGGCTTTTTTATAAGAGCCTTCTCCGCGTAGTTGATCGTTGATTTCTTCAGGTCCATCGATGCTCACGGATGTCCAAACTTGATTTTTTACCAAGTTATCATAGATTTTTCCGTCTACAAAGACTCCGTTGGTTAATAGACATACGTTTAAGCCTTTGTTTTTCGCGTAAGTCACAATGTCAAAGATGTCTGGGCGTGTTAGGGGTTCACCGCCTTTTATGCCAAACCATCTTACGCCAAAGCTCTTGACTTCATCTACAAGGTGAAAGGCTTCTTGGGTTGTCATTTCTCTAAGAGAATGCGTGCCTGTTGCGTCGACATTGCAATATTTGCAGCGTGCATTGCAAGCGCCTGTTGCTCTCCAAGAAGTCATAAGTAAAGGACCCTTCTTCTCTGTCAAGTAAAATCCCTCAAGTTCCCTTCAGTAATTCATTGTTTACCTTAAGGGTTCTTTTCGTCTTAAAAAAGATTGTGCGTTTCTTGCTTTTTTCGTTTTTTTATACTTTTTTGCATTTTTTCTCATCAATTAAGATAATTATGTCGGGTTTGCGAGTTTCCGCAAAGTTTATAGTGAAACGGGCGCCCTAATCATTATTCTCAGGGGGCAAGGAGTCAACGCAAGTTAAAATTAAAGTTGCATTTATCATAGCGCTTTTGCTTGTTTCTTTGGTTTTTGCAGTTTTTTCTTTACGTTCAAACTCAAACCTTGTAAATGCACAAACAGGCGCTAACAAAACTTCCACTAACGCTAATCTCCTTCAATACGAGTGGCCACAATTTATGGGAGACTCCTCTTTCTCGCGTTTTTCAGCTGGACCCGCTCCAGATACTGCTGATATACTCTGGAAAGCCAACGTCTCAGGCATACAAACTTACCTTTCAGCTTTTGACGGCATGATCTTCGTAGGAACAAACACATCTGTAGTTGCACTCAACCAACAAACAGGTAACCAAGTTTGGAAGACAGATATTCCAATGCCAAAGCCTTGGCCAATAGCCTACAAGATCGATGATTCACACATGGTTGTCGAAGGCACCTGCCTCGACCCAAAAACAGGTAAAATACTTTGGACTAGCTCCGATTTCAACGAGGATACTGGCATATTCAGCGCCAACGTTTACAGTCCAGAAGAAAAAATGTTCTACATAAAAGTTGACTCCTACACTGAAGCATGGAGTTTTGCCAATCCATCAAGCCCGCCAGCCATGGTTTGGAGAACTTATGTTCCAGGAGGCGGTAGAACTGGCATAGGAACGACCTATGGTGACGGATTGGTTTTTCCTGGATCTTTTATGAACCAGCAAATCGCGCTCAATGCAAAAACAGGTGCAGTTGTATGGACAACACTTACTAAAGGACCCATGATTTTCGACGGTGCCTATTCAAATGGCATGTTTCTAAGGGGAGGAACGGATGATAATTCGATGTACTGTTTTGACGCTGCGGATGGCAAGATTCTGTGGACATATACGCCAGACACAGACGGATACTTCACCACAGGTCCCGCAATCGCGTATGGCAATGTTTATGAACTTAACAAAGACGGAAACCTCTATGCCATTGACTTGGCAACTGGGCATCTTGCATGGAAATATCAGGGACCCGGCACACTTCTGTGGCCTGGGTATCCAACTGTTGCTGACGGCAAAATTTATGCAACCACAGGTGAAATTGCTCAGTACGGGGGAGCTGTGGGAACATCCGAGTTTGTGTGTTTAAACGCTTACAATGGGCAACTTATTTGGAAGCTTCCTATCGAGGCTTTGGCTCCAAGAGAATCAGTTGCAGTAGCATATGGACATCTGTACCTGATTCCGGGAACTGTAACGGATGCGGTTGACGCCACTTCAGGAAGTGAGTACAACAGTTTCAACCAAGTATGGGCAATAGGAACCGCCGATATCCCGACAAGTGACTGGCCCATGTGGCGTGCTGACGCATCCCACTCCTCAACCGCGCATGTTGGTCCCTCAAACCTGTCTTTAGCATGGCAATTCTCAACAAACGGTTCAGTTATCTCTTCGCCTAGTGTTGCAAATGGAATAGCCTACGTTGGCTCCCAAGACAAAAGCCTTTACGCATTAGGCGCATGGAGTGGTAACTTAATTTGGAAATTCACCACCCAGGACGCCCAAGTATCTTCACCCGCAATCGTAAACAGCAAAGTTTACACGGGAGGCGATGACGGCTACGTTTACTGCCTTGACGCTTACACTGGATCACTGAATTGGAAGACGTTTGTCAACGGCGACTTGCCCTACACTTACGGCTCCTTTGTGCTCAAATCTTCACCGGCGGTATCCGATGGTAAAGTCTACATTGGCTCATTGGACGGTTTCATGTATGCGCTTGATGCAAAAAGCGGTAACATCGTTTGGAAATGCAAGACAGAAGGGCCGATTCTTTCTTCTCCAGCCGTTTCTGGCGGAGCCGTTTACTTCACATCAGAAGAACCCAATATAGCGTCTCTCTACAAAGTAGATGCCGCAAGCGGCTCTTTAAATTGGAAACAGCCAATTCCCTACGAATACCAGTTTACAGGTGGCACTGAAATGATTGGTTCACCATCAGTTGCAGATGGCATGGTATTTGCATCGTCAGATCTTAGAACTTACTATGCCTTAAATGCCAACACAGGCGAAACTGTCTGGACTTTCCGTGACCCAGACGCGATGGAATTCATAGTTTCATCGCCAATTTACGTCAATGGCCAACTGTACGTGATCGACAAATTCAGCATGACATCCCTAAACGCATCCAACGGAAATGTAAACTGGAGCTTCTTCACAGGCGACGAACTATACGCTTCACCATCTTACGCTGATGGCAAAATCTATATGATGACCAGTCAACGGCACATATTCGTTCTTGACGCAAACAATAATGGAGCAAAGCTTGCAAGCTACACTACACCTTCAGGCAGTTGGTCTTCACCAACTATAGCTAACGAAAGATTGTACATTGGAAACCATGACTGGAACGTCTACTGCTTCGCCAACACAATAACTGCTACAGTCAACTCGCCCACAGAAAATAACTTGAACTCACCATCTTCTACAATAGTGATAGCACTCATAACGGCAATCGTAGCCTTAGCTGCTGTAACGCTTTTTTATTTTAGTAGAAAAATTCGAAAAACAAACAAACCAAATACAGCCGTTTAAGTTGTCTTCTCTAAAAAGACTATAATTGTGGGCGTCTGAGCAGAGCCCGTTGCAGCCAACCGCTCCATCCTCTTCAATGTAAATTTGGGTGCTAACATTTTTTCTATTTTTTCAACAGTATAGAAATTTCTGTGGGAATCGTAGTTTAAACCTGCTATTCCTTCGGGGGTCTCGACGATCAAGAACCCGCTGGGTTTGAGGGTTCTATAGGCTTCGTCTATGAAGCTTTCAGGTGCCCAAAGATGTTCAAGAACTTCTGAGGCAATAACCAAGTCAAACGTTGCATCTGCGAAGGCTAGGGTTTCTGCGTCGCCTGCCATTATGGAGGAAACGTTGCATTTATGGGCTGAAGTGGCTACAGTGGGTAAGTCTACAGCTGCAACAAAGTGACCTGTATTAATCAAGGGTTCACTTATAACGCCGTCGCCGCAGCCTACATCCAAAATTTTAAGGTCCTTGCCAATGCTGCTGACCATGTCGTTGAAAATTTTTATTCTGTCAATATTTAAGGTGTTAACGCTTAAGACCTCAGAGTGCGCTTGCATCATCATAATATGCATGTTAGCATCGTACTTTTGCCACTCAACCCATTTTTGTTTGCTTTTTTTTCGTTGACCAAAATGGATTTCCCTTGTGATAACCCATCTAAGTTGATGCGGGTGGGTGAGCAGGTATTTGATGCCTGCAAGGGAAAACAAAGTGTTAGGCTCCTTGCTGTTTACTCGGGGTGCTGTGTCCGCCGGGGCTCTTCTTGGGGTGATAAAGCCTTCTGAGAACCCATCGAGCGAAGCTGTTATTTGCTACAATATGGTTTAAGGCGCTTCGTGCCATGATTTGGCTGTAGAAGTCTCCCTTCAGCTTCTTTCGCAGGTAAAAGGTAGGGGACAAGTAACGGTCATAGAAGTCTTTTTTTGTCTGATTCAACTTTTCCAGCGGCAAGAGAGTATTTTGGAAGACTTGAGTTTGTTCGTGGTATAAACTCCAATCTTTAGCTAATTCTAAGCCTAAACTTTTGGCAAAATCATAAAGCTCAGTTCCTGGGTAAGGAACTGCTTCACACATGTAGACGTAATCTGGTTTTGTTTTATAGATGAAATCAATTGTTTGCTGTAATTGCTCAGGTGTTTCAGTTGGATAGCCAATGACAAGTGATATTGCAACTGATATTCCTGCTTCTTTAGCCCACTTGATAGCTTGAGCGTTCTGATCAACAGTGGTGCCTTTACGCATCAAATTCAACATTTGCTGGCTGCCCGATTCAACCCCGAAGTGAACAAGTTGACATCCTGAACTCCTAAGCTTAGTTAACAATTCTTTAGAGACTTTATCGACTCTTGTTCGGCAATCCCACGGCAAATCAAATTTGCGTTTTTTCATTTCATCGCAGATAGCAATTGCCCTGTTCACGTCAAATGTGAATGTGTCATCGTAGAAGGCAAACGCGCCTCCTCCAAACTCATCTCTGAGCCACTCTAGTTCGTCAACGACTTTCTTTGGGCTTCTACCTCGGAAGCCTCTGCCGCACATTTTGTATCCTGCGCAGAAGGCGCAACTGAAGGGGCAGCCTCGGCTTGTAATTATAGGTAAGTAGGTTTTGTCAAGGATTTTGTATTTGCCTACATCAAAGTGTTTGTGTGCTGGATAAGGAAGGGAATCAATATCCTGCATGAATGGTCGGTCGGGATTGCGGATAACTTCGCCATTGCTTTGAAATGTTATTCCTGAGACTTGATTGAGCTTTTTGAGGTTGCCCTCGGAAACTAAGCTTACAAGTTCCAGCATTGTTTGCTCGCCTTCGCTGCGTACCACAATGTCGACATTTTGGCTCTCTGCGAAAACTTGCTCATCCATAACCGTCACGTGTGGTCCACCAATCATGGTTACTGCTTTGGGAAGGGCTACTTTTTCCGCTTTTAAAATGTCGAGTGCTGGATTGTACGTAAGTGTGGCGGATGTAACGCCGACTATATCGGGGTTTAAGCTTCTAAATTTGTCTTCGAGCTCTTGTTGGGTGGGATGTGTAGTTTGGCAATCAACCACGTCCACTTTGTACCCCTTCTCTTCTAGCACCGCTGTCAAGTAACTAATGCCAAGTGGCAGGAAGATAGCTTGCGGAGCTTCGACTGGGTATGGTGGATTTACAAGTGCTACGTGGGCTTTCACGTTGGTTCCCCGATTTAGTATTCCCAAACGGCTGATGGAACTATTATGTGTTTTGCAGATCAGCCCAAAACTGGTTTTTCTTCGAAGTTAACGTGGAGCACAAGGCTTTTTACTTCAAGCATCAACTAGCCCATTAATATCGGCAATAATTGGAGAAATTTGGCATTTGTCAGCGGACTTGGCACTAATTAACGCTAATATTCGAACAATGAACCCAAATCAGCCCACAGCCCAAGCCCTCGCAATCAAGAAAAACGCAATCGTCAAAGTTGGAACCAACAAACAAATGGGC
>Ga0209585_10000616_pt1 | contig 13767 bp, 11 predicted proteins | sample NGEPerone_FD_185491 | JGI IMG/M metagenome (GOLD analysis project Ga0209585, IMG submission 185491) | Arctic peat soil microbial communities from the Barrow Environmental Observatory site, Barrow, Alaska, USA - NGEE Permafrost154B-one... | ecosystem: Environmental > Terrestrial > Soil >... | reverse complement strand
AGGACCTACCCGCACCCTGGCAGGGCAGCGAAGACCGGATGCGGTGGGGCTGCCCCACCGGCGTCGACCTCGACGAGGTCGGACCACACGAGCCAGACCAGCCCGCCCCCTACCCGCTGCTGGTTACCATCGGCGCCAGCGACGACGACGACGCGTGGCTGCTCAACTGCGAGGACCTAGCCGCCATCACCATCACCGGCGACCGCACCTACGGCCAGGACTTCGCCCGTTACCTGGCCGCCGAACTGGCCTGCAACCCCTGGTCACGCGAGGTGACCGTGGACTGCGTCGGCATCGCTGCAGAGATCGCGCCAATGAACTCCCAGCGCGTCCGGTACCACGACGGGGGCTCGGACCTCGCGGCCGAGGTGCTCACCGACGCCGTCGCCACGATCGACCGCGTCGCCGCAGTGGGACACGACGTGACCACAGCACGCGCCGCCCAGCTCGGCGACGACACATGGCCCAGCCGGCTCCTGATGGTCGCCGCCGCCGGCACAGAGACCCCCGCGATGGCCCACTTACTGCGCCTCGTCGACGAGCACCCGGGCCGCACCGCCACCTGTGTCGTCCTTGTTGGCGACCGCGCAGAAACCCCGGGCGTCGTCGTGGACGTCACCGCCCGCGGCCGCGTCAGCGTTCCCCACGCCGGGCTCGACCTCGTCGCGGCCGGGCTGACCAGCGACGAAGCCCAAGGATGCGCGGCGCTGCTGGCTCAGAGCGAGGACCTGGTCGACGTCGAGATCCCTCACGACCAGTTCGCCGAGGTGGGCTGGCGGTCCTACTCCAACGGTGCCGGCGCCCTGCGCAGCGAGCACACGCTGCCCCGCGACACCCCGGACGAAGTCGTCGACGAGCCGGTCGAGTCGGTGCTGGGCGGACTTGACGAGGAGTACCTGCGCGACGGCGCCACAACAGCTGAGGACCTGAGTGCTCTGGCCCCACTGGTCCCGACCCGCGTCCGCGCCGAGCTCGAGGACGCCGACCCGACCCTCGACGCCGACGTCGACTCCTGGTTCGCCGGCGACTGCGACCTGCCCCGGCTGACGCTGCTCGGTCCAGTCGGTGCCCGAACCCGCGGCGACGCCGTCGCAGTCGCCCAACGCAAGGCGTACTTCATCGAGATACTCGCCTACCTCGGAACTCGCCCGCACGGTGCGACCCCGGCTCAGCTCGCCGACGCGTTCGGGATCACCGTCGGCCGCGCCCGCACCGGCATCAAGACGGTGCGGGACTGGCTCGGGGTCAACCCGCGGACCGGTCAGAAGCACCTGCCCGACGCACGGCAGTCGACGGCGGCGAAGGCTGCAGGCGTCGGCGTCTACCAGGTCAACGGGCTCCTCGTCGACGCTGACCTGTTCCGACGACTGCGGGTTCGCGGCGAGGCGCGCGGAGCCGACGGGATCACCGACCTGTGCCGGGCGCTGACCCTGGTGGGCGGGCAACCCTTCGACCAGCTGCGCACCGGCGGCTGGTCATGGCTGCACGAGGGCGACCGGCTCGACCAACACATGGTCTGCGCCGTCGTCGACGTCGCCCACATTGTCACCACCTCCGCCCTCAAGAGCGGCGACCTCGGACAGGCGCGGGCCGCCGCGGAACTGGCCGCGCTGGCCGCCCCACATGAGGAGATCCCGCGACTGGACCTGGCCGCGGTCGCCGCCGCCGAAGGCCATGCACGCGAAGCGGAGCGCATCTTGCGCGAGGACGTGTGTGACCGCACCGACGACGGGGAGGCGCCCATGGAACTGTCCGAACGCACCGAGAGCATCATCCGCAGCCATGACTGGCTGACCCCAAGAGAGGCCGCCAGCTGACCCGACGGATCCCCGTTGGCTGTCCGGTACGACGGACGGGAGCGAGAATCGTCACCGGGCCGGGCTTACGGACAACTACCTCTGGCGCCCATGCCCCGACCTGCGAGGTTCTCGCACGCGGTTCGGCCTGCGAGACAGGGAGCGTCTTGGGCATTGGCCCCGTAGGGAGCGGCGACGGCGAACTGGGCGGTCGTCCCGCGATGAGCTTTCGGGGCTTCAGTTAGTCCTGTATGACTTGGGCAAAAATGATGTCGCCCGTGCCTGGCCAGTTTGGGTGTTGAACTCGGTCGTGCCCTCGAACAGGCGCCGGAGTGAGTGCACGGACCCTTCAGACTAATCCATTGCGATGCCGATGTACTTGGTCTCGAGGAACTCGTTGATGCCGACTTGGCCACCTTCACGTCCCAGGCCAGAGGCCTTCACGCCACCGAACGGTGCTGCGGGGTTAGCCACGGCCCCTTGATTGAGTCCGACCATCCCTCACTCGAGGGCATCTGCCATGCGCAGGGCACGCTTGATATCATTGGTATATAGGTAACTCACCAGGCCGTACTCCGTGTCGTTCGCAGCGGCGATTACCTCGTCTTCGGTAGTGAACGAACTGATTGCTGCCACGGGGCCGAAGATATCCTCGTGACGCATCCGGGCGGAATCCGGGACCTGGGTGAGAACGGTCGGGGGGTAGAAGTGCCCATCTCCGTCCACTGCCTTGCCGCCGGTTAGAAGCCGTGCCCCCCGGGCTATTGCGTCATCGATTAGGGATTGCACGTTGTCCCGCGCGGCTTCGTGAATGGGCGGCCCAACGCGGGTGCCGTCCTCAGCGCCACGGCCGATGGGAAGTTCCTGCATGCGCTGTGCGAGACGCTTGCCGAATTGGTCGAGAACGTCGGCGTGCACGTAGAACCGATTGGCTGCGGTGCAGGACTGACCCGAGTTGCGCATCTTGGCGGCAAGGGCTCCCTCTACGGCGGCGTCGAGGTCAGCATCAGGGAAGACGATGAAGGCAGCGTTGCCGCCCAGTTCCATCGACGTTCGTAGCACCTTGTCGGCGCACTGCTCCAGGATGCGGCGACCCACCGCGGCTGATCCGGTGAAGGACAACTTGCGCGCCAGCCCGGACCGGATCTGCGGCTCCATCACCTGTCCGGCCTCCGTCGTGGTCACTACGTTGACCACGCCGTCGGGCACTCCGGCCTCACGCAAGATGTCAACCAGGGCGAGCATCGATAGAGGGGTCTGGGATGAAGGCTTGATAACGACGGTGCAACCGGCGGCGATGGCCGGACCGATCTCGCACGTGCCCATTGCCATGGGGAAGTTCCACGGCGTGATCAGCAGACAAGGCCCAACCGGTTGCCGGGCAACCAGAAAACGCGCACCGCCGGAGGGTGCGACCTGGTAGCCGCCGTTGATCCGGACGGCTTCCTCGGCGAAATGGCGGAAGAACTCTGCAGCGTAAGCGACCTCACCGCGCGACTCGGCCAACGGCTTTCCCATCTCCAGCGTGATCAGCAGCGCAAGGTCGTCGATTCGCTCGTGCAGGAGCCGAAAGGCAGACATCAGCATGTCCGCCCGCTGGCGCGGTGGAGTGGCCGCGAACGCGGACTGTGCGCGCGACGCCGCCTTCAGTGCTTTCATCCCGTCTTCGGGGGAGGCATCTGCCACTGAGCAGAGCACCTCTCCCGTGGATGGGTCGACGACTTGGAAGGTCGCGCCCTCGTTGGCGTCGACCCACGCCCCACCAATGAACAGCTGTTTGGGGACGGCGTCCACGACTTGCTGCTCAACTGCGGGGTCGATCATCCTGTGCTCCTTGGTGTTCAGGTGGCCTTGACCCGGACCGCCGCGTCGGCAGTTCAAAAATGCGCTTGAGCTCTGGCAAAGCGCAGGGCAGACGAAAGGTCCCGCCGTATGATTCGCTGCGCGCGAGGTCAGGTACGGGCCGGCGAGTCTGTGCGGTCGATGCTGACAACGAGTTCGGGAGGGTTCTCCAGCGTTTGGTGGATGGTGCAGTGGTTGCCGGCGCGGACCAGGGCGTCTACGTGGGCCTGACCCAGTTCGACCGGCAAGTGGTACACGACGTTGACCTGGCTGATCCGCCGGGGCCTATTGGCCATCTGACCGGACAGGTCAACCGAGACGTCGGCCAGATGTATGCGGTTGCGTTCTGCATACTCCAACATCGTTGACAGCATGCACGCGCCCAGGCTCGCCAGGAACAGTTCCGTGGGTTGGAAGCTGCCTTCGCCCACAGTGACTATCACTGAACCGTTGTCCGTTGCGAATGTGAGCGGGCCGGTTTGCCGCGCCGTGACCTCGTACTGGTCTGCCATTAGTGCTCCTTGCTCATGAGGTTGATCGGCCGATACCTGCCCCCCTGGCGAGGTCGTTACCGGCCGGACGACACGTCGACTGATACACCCGAGGTGCGGCTGCGCTGGACAGCCACCGTGATCAGCCCGACGACGAGCCAGATCGCACCGATCACCTGGGCAACGTGGCTGGCCAGTACCAGCACCGGAATGAGGGTGAGGATGCCCAGGATCGGCAGGAGAAGATGGATCGCGTAGCGCTGGCTCTTCTGTCTCACGATGAAGAAGCCCACAACGGAGACGTGCAGCAGCACGAACGCGCAGAGGGCACCGATGTTGACGATCGAGACGAGCGTGTCAAGGCCGTCGGCTGCCCGTGCTGCCCAGACGGCCAGCATGAGGGTGACGGCCGTGACGGTCACGGTCGCGATGGTTGGGATACCTGTGCGCCCAGAGATGCCGGACAGTGCCCGCGGCAGTCGACCCTCCCGGGACATGGTCAGCGCCACCCGCCCTCCTGCGGCAAGCGCGATCATGCCCGAGAACGAGGCGCCCAGTGCCTTGGCCACGCCCAGCGCTGTAGCCAGCCATGGGGCGACGGACTGCCGGACGATGTCGTAGTACGCCGTGCCCTGCAGCTCGGGATTGGCGGCGAAGTGCTCTGGGGAAATGGGCGACACCAGCGCCACAAGGTAGGTCTGGGCGAAGAAGAGGACTCCGGCGATGACAAGGCACACGAGCGTCGCCTTGCCAACGAGTCGGGCTTCTCCGGCGTTCTCCTCGGCGAAGGTCGCTATGGCGTCGAAGCCGAGGTAGGCCAGCACGGCGACCGAGACCGCACCGATCACGGCCGTCAAGGAGAAGCCACCAACTGCAGTAAGGGGTGAGAGAAGTGGCCGTTGTGACCCCGAGGTCACGAGCACGCTCACGATCCCTACGAGCACCGCGGACAGCACGACGATCTCGGCGATCGCAACCACCATCGCCGCCCTCGCAACGTTCTTGACACCACTGAGATTGAGGGTGGTCGTGATCACTACTGCTGCTGCGGTCCAAAGCCACGTGGGGACCGATGGCACAAAAGAGTGCATGGCCAGACCGGTGAATAGGTAGGCCACGCTCGGGATCAGCATGTAGTCGAGCAGCACCATCCACCCTGCGATGAACCCGGTCCCTGGCCCGACACCCGCCGTCGCGTAGGAGAAGACCGAGCCGGCCTTGGGAACAGCCTTCGACATCTGGGCGTACGACACCGCTGTGAATCCCATGACAACGGTGGCCACGACATACACCATTGCTGTGGCGCCATGGCTACGGGCATCAAGTGGACCGAACAACCCCACCGCCGCCGCAGGGCCGATGAACACCAAGCCGTTCATCATCAGGTCGCGGAATGTCATGGTCCGTCGCAGTGAGGCCTCTGGGGCTCTTGTCGCTTGCGGTGGCACTGTGGTCATGTGCGATCCTCCGGTCGAGTGGCCAGCACTGAATGCTTGGCGTGAAGAAGTGCCTCAAAGGACTCACAGTGTTTGCCTGGTGTTCTGCACTGTCAACCAAGAGTTTCTTTAGGGATCCAAACTTTCGCTTTGACTTGCTGGATCCTCGACCGGGCCACTGGAAACGAGAATCACCACACGCGCCTCGTCAGAGTCAAACCCCCGCCGCAGGGCCGCTGGTAGTCTCGCGGAATTGTCCCACGCGGTCGCTGGAGTGGGTTCGGGATACACTGCGCGCGTGCTGGACTCTCGCCAGATCCGGATGTTTCACGAGGTCGTGCGCGCCGGTTACGTGATCGACACCTGCGTTCCCGTCGAGGACGCGATTGTTTCGGTCGACGGGTGGGATCGTCCGCTCGGTGGCGCCTCCACTGTTGTCGCCTCAATCGTGAGCCACGAGATCATCACCCGCATCGGTGCAGTCCTGGCCGAACGCGGAATCGTGTTGCCCACGTTCGTCTCGCCGACTGTGGCCGGCGCTTCCGTCTCGTCCAACGACGAGGTGTTTGCCGAGCACGAGCGCTACTTGCACGCCGCCCGGGGTCGCAGACTGCAGTCGCTGCACGGATGACGATCGGCTGCCGGTCGGGCGCCGTGGTCGGGCTCGATGCCCGACCGCGGCGCCTGGGTGTCGGTCAGTGGTTCGACGGGCTTCGACTACATCACGGCGACATTGAACTCACCGGTGACCTCATAACCGCGGTGGACCTGCCGGCGGGGGGCGACGGTATCGCCTGTCCTGGGTATATCGACCTCCAGATCAACGGCTTTCGTGGCACAGATGCCCTGACCACTGACGTACACGGCGTCGAGACGATCGCCAGCCAACTGCCTGCCACAGGCGTAGTGGCCTTCGCCCTTACGCTCATCACGGCGGAAGTCGATGACATCGACCGCAGCCTTGCGCACATCACCGATGTGCGCGCGGCGCAGCGCGCCGAGCACCTTCACACTGGCGCCCGGCTGCTCGGGGCACACCTCGAGGGACCGTTCCTCTCTCGAGCGTTCCCTGGCGCTCACCCTGTTGAGCTCCTGCGGGATGCCGACGCTGGCTTGGTCAATCACTGGATCAGCACGGGCGCGCTCGTCATGGTGACCATGGCCCCCGAGATCTCAGGCGGCCTTGATGCTGTAGATGCATTCAGCTCGAACGGCATAGTCGTCAGCCTTGGCCACTGCGACGCAACCGGTCTTCAGGCGAACGCCGCATTTGATCGGGGAGCTCGGGCACTCACGCACGGCCTCAACGCCCATAGGCCCCTGTCGGCACGAGATCCCGGCCCTCTCGGTATCGCGTTGACTCGCCCTGACATCGTGACGACTGTTATCGCCGATGGCGTCCACCTGGACTCCGCCAACCTTCTGCTGTTGCAGCGCGCTGCCCCGGGACGAATTGCCCTCGTGACCGACGGAATTGCTGCTTCGGGGTTAGGTGATGGCGTCTTCCAATACGGCCCGCTGACGGTGACGGTCACTGAAGGTCGAGCAACGGTGCCCTCCGGGCGCCTTGCCGGGAGCGTTGCGACAATGGACTCGTCCGTGCGTCTGGGCGTGGCATGTTGGGGAGTCGAGGCCGCCCTCGCTGCGGCGACGAGCATTCCTGCGGAGTTGCTTGGGCGTCCAGATCTCGGACGCCTCGGCGTTGGTGAGACTGGGGACCTGGTCATTCTCAACGACCGGCTTGATGTCCTCCGAACTTTATGCGCAGGGCAGACGCTCTATGAAGTAGCTGACGCATGACGGCTATCCGCTGGATGCGTCCGGCCGGAGGTCGCTGCGTGCGGCCGTGCCGTCCACGCCGGCTGGGAGCAGTTCTCCGTCCACGCCGCGAGGCAGGCCAACACGAGAGCGGACCGCGGCAACCTAGTCGCGTCCAGCGGAGTCCGGGTATCGCGTGAGTCCCGCTGCCTGGCTAGTCACCAACCCAATCCTGAGGACAGGAGACCCTATGGTTGAGTCACTCACCGAGTCGATTGCGTGCTCGCTCATCGTTTGGATGGCGAGGTGACCTCCTCGGTCGAGGGCGTGCTCGTCTCGCTGCGTGCCGCGGTGGCGGATCCGACCCAGGTCCGGACGCGTGCTCTGGATCTTCACGGCAACGCCCACGATGCCTCACACTTCCTCCTGATCCCGCAGGCGGTGGTGGTCGCTGGCAACGCCGACGAGGTGGGTCGGCTGCTGCGCGCAAGCGCCGCTCAGGGAGTGCCGCTGACCTTCCGCTCGGGCGGGACCAGCCTGAGCGGCCAGGCCCTCACGGACGGGGTCCTGGTAGACGTCCGCCGCAACTTCAAGGGCGTCGAGGTGCTCGATGACGGCGCCCGCGTGCGCGTCCAGCCCGGCGTGACCGTGCGGGCGCTGAACGCCCGGCTCGCTCCCTACGGCCGTAAGTTTGGACCGGATCCGGCCAGCGAGGGTGCCTGCACGATCGGCGGGGTGGTGGCCAACAACTCATCCGGCATGGCCTGCGGCACCGTGGACAACACATACCAGACGCTGGAGTCCTTGACCGTCGTGCTCCCCAGCGGCACGGTCATCGACACCGCGGCGGTTGACGCCGACAAGAACCTGAGAACCCTCGAACCCGAGCTGCACGAGGGCCTGCTGCGGCTGTCCCGCCGCGTGCGTGGCAATCCGGCCTCGGTGGCGACCGTCCGGCACCAGTTCTCGATGAAGAACACCATGGGGTATGGCGTCAACGCCCTGCTGGACTTTGAGCGGCCGGCGGACATCCTGGCCCACCTGATCGTGGGCAGCGAGGGGACGCTCGGCTTCGTGGCCGAGGCCGTCTTCCGGACGATCCCGCTGCTCACCCATGTGACGACAACGCTGCTGGTGTTCGACAACCTGGAGGCTGCCAACAACGCCCTGCCGTCACTGGTGGAGACCGGTGCGGCCACCCTGGAGCTGATGGACGCACTGTCCCTGAAGGTGGGTCAGGCACTCCCGGGCACTCCCCCGGTCATCCTCGACCTGCCGGTCCGGGACCACGCAGCCCTCCTGGTCGAATACCAGGCGGACAGCGCGGAACGGCTGGCCGAGCTGGAGCGTGTGGGCGTCGACCTGGTGGACCGCCTGCCGCTCAGCGCACCGTCAGTCTTCAACACCGACGCCGCGGCCCGCGCCCAACTGTGGCACCTGCGCAAGGGGCTCTATGCCGCCGTGGCTGGGGCCCGCAGGCAGGGCACCACGGCGTTGCTCGAGGACGTCGTCGTGCCGGTGCCCGCGCTCGGCCGTACCTGCATCGAGCTGATCAAGCTCTTCGACAGGTACCACTACCGCAACAGCGTCATCTTCGGCCACGCCAAAGACGGCAACATCCACTTCATGCTCACTGACGGCTTCGCCGCCAAGGACGCGCTGGACCGTTACAGCGCGTTCACCGAGGACATGGTGGACGTGATCCTCGGCGAGGGCGGCTCCCTGAAGGCCGAGCACGGGACGGGCCGCGTGATGGCCCCCTACGTGCGCCGTCAGTATGGCGACGAACTCTACGACGTCATGCGCGAGGTCAAGGTGCTTTTCGATCCTGCGGGCATGCTCAATCCAGGCGTGCTCATGGACGACGACCCGAAGGCGCACCTGCGCCACATCAAGACCGCACCCCAGGTGGCGGAGGAGGTTGACCGCTGCGTGTCGTGCGGGTACTGCGAACCCGTCTGCCCCAGCCGGAATCTGACCCTGACCCCGCGACAGCGGATCGTGACCCTGCGGGCGATCGAACAGGCCAAGCTCGACGGCGACCACACCCTCGCGGCCGACCTCAAAAGGGACTACGAGTACGACGCCGTCGACACCTGCGCGGTGGACGGCATGTGCCAGACGGCGTGCCCCGTCAACATCAACACCGCGACGCTGGTCAAGCGGTTGCGCCGCAGCGACGCCAGCCCCTTGGTCAACGGCCTCTGGGGCACCGCCGCGAAACACTGGAGCACCGTCACCCGGGGCGCTGGTCACGCGCTGGACGTGGTCGCCAAGGTTCCGATCGGCCTCGTACTCGCGCCGGACAAGCTGGCGCGCACCATGCTGGGAACCGACATCGTGCCCCTGTACTCGGCCGAGCTCCCCGGCGGCGGCAGCGCCCGCAAGCGCCCGGTACCGACCGGCGTGCCGCAGGTGGTCTACTTCCCGGCGTGCGTCGGCGCGATGTTCGGACCGGCCGTCGACTCCTCGCCCGGCATCCAGAAAAGCTTCGAGCAGCTCTGCGAACGCGCGGGCATCACCCTGCTCGTGCCGCCGGGTATCGACAACCTGTGCTGCGGCACACCGTGGTCCTCCAAGGGGCTCGTGGCCGGTGAGGACACCATGCATCGAAAGACGCTGGCGGCCCTGCGCGCGGCGACCCGGCACGGCGATCTACCCATCGTCTGCGACGCGTCGTCGTGCACCGAGGGTCTGCGGCACGCCATCGAGACCGACCCCAGCGACAAGCCGCTGACCATCATCGACTCGGTCGAGTTCGCGGTCACGCACATCCTGCCCACGCTGCCCGACCATGCCAAGCTCGAGTCCCTGGCCCTGCACCCCACCTGCTCGTCCACCCGGTTTGGCATCAACGAGGCCCTCATGACCGTGGCTCGGTCCGTGGCCGAGCGCGTGAAGGTCCCCGATAGCTGGAGCTGCTGCGCTTTCGCCGGGGACCGCGGGATGCTGCACCCCGAGCTCACCGCGTCGGCCACCCGCGAGCAGGCGGCAGAAGTCGCCGCCATGGGCGCTGCCGCGCACGCCTCATGCAACCGAACGTGCGAGCTAGGGATGACCCGGGCAAGCGGCGAGCCATACCGCCACGTGCTCGAACTTCTGGAGGAACTGACGCGGCTGTAGGCCCCGGTCGTCAACTGGAGTACTCAACGAGATCAGAGTGAGGTAGTGCAGAGCAACGATCAGCACAATGAAAGTCATCGCATAGAGCAACATCGCGCAGTTGGCGTCGACGCCGGGGTCGCATGGTCAGGAGCGGGGAATAGGCTGGCTGAGCGTAGGTCCTGACCAAGCGCTAAAGGGCTCAACGTGCCACAGCCTCGCACGATCATCGGTTCGACGTGTTCTGTGAATGAACCGTCCACCGTCGCGATCAAGGAACGGTCAGGGGAGCATGTGGCCACCCGCACTGTTGTTTTTGGTCGTCCCGTAGCCCGATCCCTGATTGGGGCAGTCTGGGTTGTCCAAGCGGTCCGCATCGGATAGACCAGCAGTGGACGTAATGTGAATTGGCGGCTGCCCCGGTGCAGCGAACGCCCCAAGCTAGCAAGAAGGGGCTTGTTGTCGAAGGTGAGCGGGTGTTAATGGTCGCTGCGATCGCAGCAATGGTCGGTGAGGTCGAGGCGGACCCGTTCGATGTGCGTGTTGGCGGCCGGGAGCGACTGGCGTGGATGCTGAAGAACACGCTCAATGGTGCGCGGGCGTGGTTCACGGACGGCAACGAGTTCCACATCACCGATTGACGCCACCAAAGGTGTCAGCCGGCCGGAGTACGTTCTGGAAACGACGAATCAGCACGGAACAGGACAGCATTCATGAGCACTGGAAACGGACCGGACCCACGCCGGGTCTTCGTGATCCACGGCCGAAACGAGCCCGCACGGAAGGGGCTGTTCGAGTTCCTGCGCTCCATTGGGCTCGACCCGATTGAGTGGTCTCAGGCCATTCGCATGACCAGTAAGGCGTCCCCATACATCGGAGAGGTGCTCGACGCCGCTTTCGGTGCCGCGCAGGCAGTCGTGGTCTTGGAGACCCCCGATGACATCGCGTATCTGCATCCGAGCCTGACGTATCCGGACGACCCGGAGTGCGAGGCGCAGGCGCAGCCGCGCCCGAACGTCCTATTCGAGGCGGGGATGGCGATGGGCCGCGATCCGGACCGTACCGTCATCGTCGAACTCGGGCAGGTCAAGGTGTTTAGCGACATCCACGGCAGGCACGTCGTGCGCCTCGACAACACCGTTGGGAAGCGCCAGGACCTCGCGGACAGGCTGCAGACTGCTGGATGCTTGGTCAATCTCTCGGGCAGGGACTGGCATGAGATGGGGGACCTGAATCCGCCCCTTTCACCGGGCGGCGGGCTCCCGCTCGGCCGGAAGTTGCCCTCAGCGAGGGCGTCTGGCGTCCCGAGGCTTGACGCCAGGTGCATTGACCATGGGGGTGGTCACATGAGCGAGGTCGAGGTCATTAACCACGGGCCGGGGGACGTCTACGAACTCGAGGTGAGGGCCGAAGAAAAGGAAGGTCTCGTCACCCGTGGCAACGGCGAGTTCCCGGTACCCAAACTCCCGGCTGGCAAGACGGTCCGCGTTATGCGGGCCCAGTCGTTCGGGTCGGGGAGCGGCTCCTACTTCAACCTCACCGTCACGGGTAAGACCGTCGACGGAACACCGATCGATCAAGAGATTTTCGTGAGCGGTGCGTGACGTGGATATCTCTATCAACATGCCCCTCGACTCCGACGGTTTCCTCCGCCGAGAGTGTCCGCACTGCATGCAACAGTTCAAGTGGCACCACGGGCCCGCCAATGAGGAAGCCGAGGCCCACGCGGACCCGACGACCTACTACTGCCCCCTTTGCGGGGAGCCGGCCGGCCCCGACTCGTGGTGGACTCAAGAACAGGTCGAGTACGCGGAGGGCCTCGCCATGCCAGCTGCGTTTCGTTTCGTCGAGGACGAGCTCGCCGCCACATTTCGCGGGAACAAGAACATCAGTTTCGAGCCCGGCGACGGCTCCGACGTCCCTGACGTACCCGCCTCGCTCACCGAGCCTGACGACATGCGGATGATCGCTTCCCCATGCCACACGTACGAACCCGTCAAGGTCCCCGGCGACTCGTCCGGCCCATTTCGGTGTCTGCTCTGCGGCACCGCGTTCGCCGTCTAGCGAGCCGGCTCCCGAGAACGGCACGAGCGACACACATCGATGGGCGGGAAGGCCTTGGCACAGTAGGGAGCCATGAGACTGCGTGGTGTGACCCCGCAGATCATTGGTCACGGCGGCATGCTGGTGCCATGACAGGCGTCCCGTGCGCCGATCCTTCCACGGATTGCGACTAGGTCAGACCCGCGTGACCGCACCAGCCCAGACCCACACCTCGTGTTGGTGGGGTGGAACTCCGAACCTGACCCGTACGGCCCTCTTGGTCCAGGCAATCGCTTGGGCCTGCACCAGCTCTTCGACACCGTCCTCCCACAGCACCCAGGCCTGCACCCGCTGCGGGACCGCCGGGGTGCAGACCGTCAACTGCCCCATCTGCTCTGGCAGCAGGCTCCGTGGCTCGCGTTGGGCGAGGCGGGGACGTTCGGTCATGCTCCAGAGTATCGAACAGGTGTTCTGGTACCAGGGTCGGCTTGGATGACGGCCTTGCGACTTGACTCTTAGGGACTTCGAAGTCCCGCCAGCGGGCCGGGATGATCCCACCGCGCAATGCGGTCAGACCTCGTCGACCTAGCGGCGGTTTTGATCAATCGGGGCCGCATCTCGACAAGTGAGAGCCGCTGACAAGGGTTCCAGCAAGAAATCTTGGACGAGTTGGGGAACGTACGTTGACCTGCGCGAACGTGCGCCTCCCCGCAACGCACCCCCAAGGTTGACGCCCTAGGGGGAACGAATCAGGGGACGTCTCCCCGCGAGATTTCTGCCGTGTTCGACACGGCGGAAGGAACTCGCGATGAGCGTTGCTGAACAACTGGGCCTTCGGGATGAGACCAGCGAGTTGTTGGCCCTGGCCGACCAGCGTTGGTGCCACTGGGCCACTGCCTATCCGGCTCTGACCCACTGCTGCGGGGTGCGCGAGCTGAGGTCATGGCTGCCCGGCGCTGACAAGGCCGAGGCAGACGAGGCCCTGCACGCTTTGGCCACCTTGGCCGCTGCCGACGGCGGCGGCGACATCGCCGCCGCAGCCGCACTGGCCTGGGCGCTGATGCCCGGGGCGTGCACCCTGGCCAACCGGCTGCGGACCCTCGACTGGCACATCGACGAGATCGTCGCCGCCCAGCTGTGGGTTGAGGTCAGGACGTTTCCGTGGCGGCGCCTGAGAAAGGTCGCCGCCAACGTGCTGCTCAACACCCGCACAGGTGTTCTTCGAGACTGCAACGCGAAGTCCCAGCTCGAGCGCACGGACCCGACGTGGAGCAGGACAAGCCCCGTCGACCCCTACGG
>Ga0209585_10000615_pt1 | contig 13769 bp, 10 predicted proteins | sample NGEPerone_FD_185491 | JGI IMG/M metagenome (GOLD analysis project Ga0209585, IMG submission 185491) | Arctic peat soil microbial communities from the Barrow Environmental Observatory site, Barrow, Alaska, USA - NGEE Permafrost154B-one... | ecosystem: Environmental > Terrestrial > Soil >... | reverse complement strand
CTGGGCAGCACGTTCTGCACCCGGCCCAGGTAGACGTTGCCGGCCATCGGTGCGCCGCTGTTCTGCGCCGACCGTGAGACGTAGTGCTCGACCAGGACGCCGTCCTCGACGATGCCGATCTGCACCCTGCCGTCGGACTCGCGCACCACCATGGAGCGCTCGACCGCCTCGCGCCGGGCCAGGAACTCCGCCTCGGTGATGATCGTGCGCCGCCGCCCCGCGTCGCGACCCTCGCGACGGCGCTGGCGCTTGGCCTCCAGGCGGGTGGATCCCTTCAGCGCCGTGACCTCGTCGCTGCGGGCCTTGGTCCGGGCACGCGGCTCAGCCTGTGCCGACTCCTCGCCACCCTCGCCACGGGACCGCCGCCGACGACGACGCCGCCGGCTGGAGGTGCTGGTGCCCTCCCCCTCGGACCCGTCGGTGTCGTCGGGCTCGTCGGCTTCGACGTCTGCGCCGGAGGCGGCATCGTCCTCGGTCGGTGCTGCGGCCTGACGGCCGCCCCTCTTCCTGCCGGCAGTGCTGCCAGTTGCGGCGCCCGCCGTCCTGCGCGAGCCCCTCCCCTTGGGCGCCTCGGCCTGCGGCGCGTCCTCGCCGGCCGTCTCCGCCTCGTCGGTGTCGGTCTGCTCGTCGCGGTCGTCGCGGTCCTCGCCGTGCTCGCCGTGCTCACCGCCGGAACGGCCACGCCGCCCACGCCCACCACGACGCCGGCGACGGCGTGCCGCGCCCTCGTCGTGCTCGTCCTCACGGACGGGCGCGTCGACCACGGCGTCGGCCGTCGTCCCGTCCTCGGTCAGCTCCTGGTCAGCCAGGTCCCCGACCGGCCCGTTGTCGACGGCGGCACCGAAGCGCAGATCCTCGTCGGGGTGCCGCGGCGGCCCCGCCGGCGCCTCGGCCCGCCGACGCCGGGGTCGCGTGGTCGGGTCGGGTGCCTGGAAGAGCGGAGCGGTCGCCGCGAGTCGAGGAGCGCCACCGACCTGGACGACCGCGCCGGCCGACTCGGCCGGCTCGGGTTCCGTTGCGTCGGGGCGGGTGGCCTCGTCCGGCTCGTCCGGAGCGGCAGCGGCCGGCGGGGCGCTCGTCGTGGCGGAGCGGCGGGTCCTGCGCGGCCGGGCCGGTGCACCCTCGGCACCGGCGCTGGTCTCCTTCGGCGGCTCGGCCGGGCTCTCGACACCGGCGGGCGCCTCGGTCACGGGTGCCGCTACCTTGCGCGGGCTGCGCTTGCGCGGGGTGGTGGTCTTCGCCGCAGGAGCGGCGTCCGGCGCGTTCTGCGCGAGAGCGGCCGCCTCAGCGGGTGTGGCTCCCTCGTCGGCCGGAGCCGGGGTCGTCGCGGGCGCTGATGCTGCGCGGCGGCTCCGGGTCCGACGCGGGGGGGCGCTCGTCGCTGCGTCGGGTCCGTCGGCGTGCTCGGTGGCTGTCTGGTCGTTCTCTCCGGCTGATGCGGTGCCGGGCAGGTTCTTGTCGGTCACGAATGCTCCAGGCCCACGGGCTGTCCACACTTCCCGGCCCGCGGGCGGATCAGTCGTCGCGCACCGGTTGGCGCTGCGACGGAAGTCGTCGGTGTCGTCGGGCTGTCCGGGCGGGCGGGGCCGGCGCCTGCCGGAGAGATCAACGGCGGCGCCTGGCGGGTCGCGGACCGCGGCCAGCGGGAACGTCTGCGGCTGAGGAAGCGGTGTGGTGGCCCCCTCGACCGCCGTCAGTATCGCACAGGCTTCCCCGCGCGACCCGCCACCGAGCGGGTGTCGGCGAGTGCGCGCGACCCTGGATCGGTCCAGGAGCAGGTCCGAACGATGTGACAGCGCGTCACCAAACGGGACTTAGGTCCTAGGCTCACCGGGCGGGCCCTTCCTACCGTTCGAGAAGCCGTCCGTTCCCCGTCCTCAAGGAGAACCATGGATGCCCTTGACATCGCGCGGTGGCAGTTCGGCATCACGACGGTCTACCACTTCATCTTCGTCCCGCTGACCATCGGGCTGTCCCCCCTTGTCGCTCTGATGCAGACCTTCTGGGTCCGCACCGGCGACGAGAAGTGGCTCCGGCTGACCAAGTTCTTCGGCAAGCTCCTGCTGATCAACTTCGCCATCGGGGTGGCCACCGGCATCGTGCAGGAGTTCCAGTTCGGGATGAACTGGAGCGAGTACTCGCGGTTCGTCGGCGACGTGTTCGGCGCGCCGCTGGCCATGGAGGCCCTCGCCGCCTTCTTCGTCGAGTCGACGTTCCTCGGCCTGTGGATCTTCGGCTGGGACAAGCTGCCCAAGCGGATCCACCTGGCGACCATCTGGGCCGTCGCGATCGCCACCAACCTGTCTGCCTACTTCATCCTCGCGGCGAACTCCTGGATGCAGCACCCGGTCGGGACGGTGTTCAACGAGCAGACCGGTCGCGCCGAGATGACCGACATCGGTGCCGTGCTGAGCAACAGCACGCTGCTCTCCGCCTTCCCGCACACCATCTCGGCGGCATTCCTGACCGCCGGGACGTTCATCGCGGGGATCAGCGCCTGGTGGATGGTGCGCTCGGTGCGCCGCGACGACGAGCCCACCGCTCGCGTCTACCGGCCCGCCGTCGTGCTCGGTGTGGTCACCATGCTGATCTCGGGAATGGCCATCGCCGGGACCGGAGATCAGCAGGCGAAGCTGATGTACGAGCAGCAGCCGATGAAGATGTCCTCGGCGGAGGCGCTCTGCGATGGCGAGACCGGGGCGTCCCTGTCGCTGCTCACCATCGGCGACGTGTCCAACTCCTGCGACGGCGACCTCACGACGATCGTGAGCATCCCCGGCGTCACGTCCTTCCTGGCCTCGGGGTCCTTCGACTCCTACCTGCCGGGGGTCACCGAGCTGCAGGCACGCTCCGAGGACCTGTACGGCGCGGGCGTCGACTACCGGCCGAACCTCGTGATGACCTACTGGAGCTTCCGGCTGATGATCGGGCTGGGGCTGGGCAGCGCTGCCCTGGCGGCCGCGGCCCTGTGGCTGCTGCGGCGTCGGCGGGTGGTCGCCAACCGGTGGTTCGCCATCCTGGGTGTGATTGTCATCCCGATGCCGTTCCTCGCGTCCTCCTTCGGCTGGATCTTCACGGAGATGGGGCGCCAACCCTGGGTGGTCGCACCCAACCCCAACCCGGGCGGCGTCGACGGCGTCTGGATGCTCACGGCACGGGGCGTGTCGACATCGGTCTCCCCCGGCATGGTGCTCACGTCGATGATCGCGTTCACCGCGCTGTACGCCGTCCTTGCCGTCCTCTGGTTCAAGCTGATGCACCGTTACGCCGTCGAGGGCGTCGCGGCGAGCGAGCGGGACCCGAGCCCTGACGGACCCGACGCCGACCCCGAGGCTCCGGACGACCGTCCGCTGTCCTTCGCCTACTGAGAGGAGCCGACCATGGAGCTGTCGACAGTCTGGTTCCTCCTCATCGCCGTGCTCTGGACCGGGTACCTGGTCCTCGAGGGCTTCGACTTCGGCGTCGGGATGCTGCTGCCCATCCTCGGACGCTCGGACACCCAGCGCCGCGTGCTGATCAACAGCATCGGCCCGGTCTGGGACGGCAACGAGGTCTGGCTGCTGACCGCGGGCGGCGCGACCTTCGCCGCCTTCCCGGAGTGGTACGCCACCATGTTCTCCGGCTTCTACCTGCCGCTGCTGCTCATCCTGCTGGCCCTGATCGTTCGGGTGGTCGCCTTCGAGTGGCGCAGCAAGATCGACGACGACCGGTGGCGGCGGCGCGCCGACCGCGCGCTCATCGTGGGGTCGTGGGTGCCGGCCGTCCTGTGGGGGGTCGCGTTCGGCAACCTCGTGCGGGGTGTCCACCTGGGTCCGGACCACCAGTACGTCGGGACCTTCATCGACCTGCTCAACCCGTTCGCCCTGCTCGGCGGCGCGACGACGGCGCTGATCTTCCTCAGCCACGGAGCGGTGTTCCTGGCGCTGAAGACCGGCGGCGAGGTCCGCGAGAAGGCGGCAACCCTCGCCGCTCGCTCGTCGGTCGCCACGCTGGTGGTGGCCGGCGCCTTCGCGATCTGGACCCAGCTGGCCTACTCGTCGGTGGCCTGGACCTGGGCCGCGACGGCGGTCGCCGCCCTGGCGCTGCTCGCACTGGTCTTTGCCACACGTCGCCGGCGTGAGGGCTGGGCCTTCGTCGCCTCCGCGGTCGCGATCGTGGCGGCCGTCGTTCTCATCTTCGGCTCGATGTACCCAGACGTGATGCCCGGACTGGACCCGGCGAACTCGCTGACCGTGCAGAACGCGTCGTCCAGCGACTACACCCTCACGATCATGACCTGGGTGGCCGCACTGCTCACCCCGCTGGTGCTGGTCTACCAGGGCTGGACCTACTGGGTGTTCCGCAAGCGGATCAGCGCCGAGCAGATCCCGGCACACACCGGCCTGACGTTCCCCGGGTGAAGCCGCTCGACCCCCGGCTGCTGCAGCGCGCACGGGCCGCCCGGCGCTACGTCGTCCGCACCGCTGCCCTCGGCGTGGCGACGGCCGCACTGGTCGTCGCGCAGGCCCTCCTGCTCGCCGCGGCGCTCGCCCCGGTGATCGCCGGCAGCGCCACCTGGGACGACGTCGCGCCCACCGTTGGCTGGATCGCCCTGGTGGTCGCGGCCCGGGTCGCCGTGACCGCGGCGCAGGAGCGGTTCGCCCACCGCTCGGCGACCCGCGCGGTCGCCGAGCTCAGGGAGCAGGTGCTCACCCGGGCGGTCGAGCTGGGTCCACGCTGGCTCGCCGCCGACCCCGGGGTGGCGACGCTGGCCACCCGGGGCCTGGACGCCCTTGACCCGTACTTCGTCAGGTACCTGCCCCAGCTGCTGCTCGCCGTGACCGTGACGCCGGGCGCCCTTGCCGTCGTCGCGGGTCTCGACTGGGTCGCCGCACTGACCATCGCCGGCACGCTGCCACTGGTTCCGCTGTTCATGTGGCTGATCGGGCGGATGACCGCCGGGTACTCCGACCGACGGCTGGCGGTGATGGAACGCCTCGGTCACCAGGTGCTCGACCTGGTGGCCGGGCTGCCGACGCTGCAGGCGCTGGGACGGCACCGCGGGCCGGCCACGCGCGTCCAGGAGCTCGGCGACGCGCACCGGCGGGCAACCATGGGAACCCTGCGCGTCGCGTTCCTGTCCGGCATGGTCCTGGAGCTGCTGACCACGCTGTCCGTCGCGCTGGTCGCCGTCGGGATCGGCTTCCGCCTGGTCGACGGTGGCCTTGACCTTCGGACCGGGCTCGCGGTGCTCATCCTGGCCCCCGAGGTCTACCTGCCGTTGCGCCAGGTGGGTGCCCATTTCCACGCGTCGGCCGACGGGGTGGCGGCGGCCGAGCGCGCCTTCGCGGTGCTCGCCCAGCCGGCTCCGGAGGCGGGTTCCCGCCCTGCTCCGGACCTGCGCAGCACCACCGTGCGGCTGCGCGGCGTGAGCGTCGCCGCACCGGACCGGGCGCGGCTCGCGCCGGCCGGGCTCGACCTCGACGTGCCACCTGGCGCGGTGGTCGCCCTGGCCGGGCCCAACGGTGCCGGCAAGTCGACGGCGGTCGCGGTGCTGCTCGGCCTGCTCCGGCCGGACCGGGGCGACGTCGTCCTCGTGCCGCAGGACGGTGGCGAGATCCCGCTGCGCGAGATCGACGCCAGGTCCTGGTGGGACCAGGTCGCGTGGGTCCCCCAGCGGCCGGTCCTCGAGCCGGGCTCGGTGCGCGACGCCGTCGGGCACGGTCGCGTGCCCCAGGCCGACCTGGACCGTGCCGCGGCGCTCACCGGGTTCGACACCGTCGTCGCGGAGCTGCCAGGGGGCTGGGACGCCCGGATCGGCCAGGGCGGCGCGGGCCTGAGCGTCGGGCAGCGGCAACGGCTGGCCCTGACCCGGGCGCTGGTGGCCCCGTCGGCCCTGGTGATCCTGGACGAGCCGACGGCGCACCTGGACGGTGCGGCCGAGAACCACGTGCTGGCCGCCGTGAACGCCCTGCGGGCGGCGGGTCGCACGGTGCTGCTGGTGGCGCACCGTCCGGCGCTCCTGGCGGCCGCCGACGTCGTCGCGACGGTGCGCAGCGAGCCGCTGCCGGACCCCGTGGCGGCCGGCCTGAGCGGCGCGCAGCCGGACACCCTGGTGCCTCCCCCGGCCGGAGGTGGCCGGTGAGCGACCTCTGGCGCGCGGTCCGCCTGCTCGGCGTACGACGGCGCCGGGTGCTGCTGGCCGTCCTGGCCGGCTCGGCAGGCCTGGGCAGCGCCGTCGGCCTCGCCGCGGTGTCCGCCTGGCTGATCGCCCGGGCATCCCAGATGCCGCCCGTGATGTACCTGACCATCGCGGCCGTGACGGTCCGCACCCTCGGCGTCTCCCGCGGCGTCCTGCGCTACGTCGAGCGCCTGGTCTCCCACGACGTCGCCCTGCGGGGGATGACCACGCTACGCACCCGGGTCTACGCGCGGCTGGCCGAGGCGGACCCCGCGACGGTGCTCCGGCTGCGGCGGGGCGACCTGCTGGCCAGGGTCGGGGCCGACGTGGACAGCGTGGGCGACGTCGTGGTGCGCGGGCTGCTCCCGATGGCCGTTGCCGCCGTGGTGTCGACCGGGAGCGTCGTCCTGGTCGGGGTCTTCCTGCCCTGGGCGGGGGTGGCGCTGGCCGGCTGCCTGGTGCTCGCCGGCGTCGCCGGGCCGTGGTGCGCCCTCCGGGCAGCGCGTACGGCCGAGGCCCGGTCCGCCAACGCGCGGTCCCAGCTGTCGGCAACGGTGCTGACCCTGCTGGACGACGCCGCCGAGCTGCGGGTCTCGGGGCGGTTGGACCAGGTGCTCCGGCGGCTCCGCGAGGTCGAGGCGGACCTCGCACGGGCTACCGACGCCGCCGCCCGGCCGGCCGCGGTCGCTGCGGCGATCGGCCCGTTGTCGGTCGGGCTGGCCGTGCTCGCGGCCCTCGCCCTTGGCATCCCAGCCACCACGGCAGGCCTCCTGGCGCCCGTCGAGCTGGCCGTCGTGGTGCTCACACCGCTCGCCGCTTTCGAGGCCGTAGGGGTGCTCCCCGGGGCTGCTGTGACCCTGCTGCGCGCCCAGCAGGCGGCCCGCAGGGTGCTCGAGCTGCTGGATGCCCCGCCGCGCTCCGCCGAGGCCCCGTACGCGGCCGACGTCGTCGCCGCCACGCCGCTGGAGGGCTCGGTGGTGGCGGAGGACCTCACCTGCGGCTGGCCGGGGCGCCCGCCCGCCCTGACCGGCGTCGACCTGGCCGCGACGCCCGGCCGGAGCGTCGCTGTCGTCGGGCCCAGCGGTGTGGGCAAGACGACGCTCCTGCTCACCCTCGCGGGCCTGCTGCCGCCGGTGCAGGGTCGTGCCCGGGTGGACGGCCTGGAACCGTACCGGCTGACCCGCGAGGAGGCTGTGCGGCGGGTGGCGATGACACCGGAGGACGCCCACGTCTTCGACACGACGGTGCTGGAGAACCTGCGGGTGGCACGCGGCGACGTCACCGCCGACGAGGCGGCCGCCGCCCTGGGCGCGGTCGGGCTGGCCGACTGGCTGGCCGGCCTCCCGGACGGCCTGGACACCCGGATGGGCAGCGACGCCGCTCGGGTGTCCGGCGGCGAGCGCCGTCGCCTGCTCCTGGCACGTGCCCTGCTCGGCCCGGCGCCGGTGCTGCTCCTCGACGAGCCGACCGAGCACGTCGACGCGGGAGCCGACGAGCTGCTCGCCGGCCTGCTGGACGGATCCCTGACCGGGGGCCGCGGCGTCGTCGTGGTGACGCACCGACTCGCCGGCCTTGGCGCGGCCGATGAGGTGATCGTGCTGGACGCGACGGGTAGCGTGCGAGCACGAGGGCGCCACGAGGCGCTGCTCGCCGCGGGCGCCTACCCGGCGCAGGAGCAGGAGACCCCATGACGACCCCGACGGGGCACCGACCGGAGCCGCCGACGGAACGGCCGGAGCACGGCGGCGACCACCGCGACGGCTCGTTCGCGGCCGCCGACCTGCTGCAGGCCGCGCTCGCCCTGGCCTCGGACCTGGACCTGCCGACGGTCCTGCAGCGTTTCGTCGCGGCGAGCGCCAACCTGACCGGTGCCGCCTTTGCGGCGATCAACGTGCTGGACGCACGGGGCAGGTCCACCACCTTCGTGCAGAGCGGCGTCGACGAGCGCCTGGCGAAGCTGATCGGCCGGTCCCCGCACGCGATCGGGGTGCTCGGCACCATCCCGTCGCACGGCACGCTGCGCCTGGACGACCTCACCAGCCACCCCAGCTTCAGGGGCTTCCCCGCGAGCCACCCGCCGATGGGCGCGTTCCTCGGCACCGCCGTCCGGGTCCGCGACCGCGTCTTCGGCTACCTGTACCTGTCGGAGAAGGCCGGGGGCTTCACCGACGACGACGACGACATCGTGCTCACCCTCGCCGCGGCGGCAGCCGTCGCGATCCAGAACGCCCAGCTCTACGCGGCGTCCGAACGCCGGGAGCGCTGGCTGCGGGCGGGCCAGCAGATCACCACCATGCTGCTGTCCGGTGCCGAGCAGGAGGAGGTGCTCGCCCAGATCGCGGCCTCGTCGCGGGAGGTCGCCCACGCGGACACGGCGGCTCTGGTGCTCCCCGGGATGGGCGACAACCTGGTGATGGAGATCGTCGACGGCGTGGCCGCGGACCAGCTGATCGGCACCCTGATGCCGCCGGACGGGCGCGCCCAGACGGTGCTGCGGGACGGCAACGGCCTGGTGGTGGACTCCCTGCACCGGGCGCGGGCGATGCGGGTGGACGCCATGCGGCAGTTCGGTCCCGCTCTGTACGCACCCATGCAGGCGGAGGGTCGAGGGGTCGGGGTGCTGGTGCTCCTCCGGCTGGTCGGCTCGGCCCCGTTCGGGCGGAGCGACCTGGACACGGCCGAGTCCTACGCGGCCCAGGCCGCCCTGGCACTGATGCTCGCCGAAGCGCGGCACGCGCAGGACGTCGCGGCCCTGCTGGACGAGCGGGAGCGGATCGCCCGCGACCTGCACGACCTGGCGATCCAGCAGCTGTTCGCGACCGGTATGCAGCTGGAGACGGTCCGACGCCGGGCCGCCCGGGGCGTCGACCCCTCGGAGCTGACCGGGATCGTGGAGGACGCGCTGGACAACGTCGACTCGACGGTGCGTCAGATCCGCTCGATCGTGCACGCGCTGCGCGACCCGGACGCCGCCGCACCGCTCGCCGAGCGCCTGCGCCGCGAGGCGTCGCTGGCCCGCACGGGGCTGGGCTTCGCACCGGGCCTCGTCGTCACCGTCGACGGACGCGTGCTGGACTCCGCCGACTCCTTCGAGGGTGACTCCGGGGTGCTGGACGACCGGGTCGGTGAGGACATGGCCGACGACGTCGTCGCCGTGGTCCGCGAGGGGCTGGCCAACGCGGCCCGGCATGCCCGGGCGACGGCTGTGACCGTCCGGGTGGAGGTCGAGGGCGAGGGCACCGCCGGTCGGATCACCATCGAGGTGGAGGACGACGGCGCCGGCCTGCCCGCGGACCGGGACCGGAAGTCCGGGACCGACAACCTGGCCGCCCGGGCCCGCCGGCACGGCGGGACGTTCAGCCTGGGGACGACCCAGGAGGGGCGGGGCACCCTGCTGATCTGGTCGGCGCCGATGAGCAGGCGCGCGCGGAGCTGAGCACCGGGCGAACCGCGCCGGTGGCGTCCACCCGGAAGATCTCCTGTCCACCGGGCAGGTGGACCGTGGCCACACCACCCTCGCGGCGCACCAGCCGGTCCCCGTCAGGGGTGTACACGAACGAGGCGTCCTGCCGGCCGAGCACGTCGTACTCGTAGGACCAGTCGTTGCCTGCCGGGTCGGTCATCCGGTTCACGCGGGCGACGCCGTCGTAGGTGTGCCACGTGCGAGCGCGGCCCCAGCCCTCGCCACATGCCGCTAGGTCGTGCCCTGCGCGCGCGCATGCTCCTGGGCATCGGCTGCGACCCGGCGCATGCGCACCATCAGGGTGGCCGAGGGCACCACAGAGCCGGTCACGTACGTCGACAGCCGTGACGGAGAGGTGCCCAGGCCGGCGGCGAACCGCGCCTGGGTCCACCCCGAGGCGCCGATGAGGTGGCGCACCTCGGCGGCAACCTGGGCGCGCTCGGACTCCTCCGCGGCCTGGCGCGCCTCGGCAACGATGTCGGTCATCACCTCCGAGACCCCGTACGGGTGGGCGATCGCCACGGCCTGCTCGACGTACCGCGCGACCTGGCCCCACGGGTCGTCCTGGATCGCGGCGGCGAGGCGGCGCCACTCGTCCACCCCCCCACGCTCGAGCGCGGTCAGCACACCGTCGAACGGCCAGGTCCGGACGGGGTCGTCCGGTGAGGCGTCGATGTTCCGGAATGCGAGTGCCATCAGCCACCTCCCGTCGTCATGGCGGCTGCGAGCAGGCGACAGACCGCCACGACGTCGGACCACCGGTGCCAACGTGGGGCCAAGCCCTTGTACCGGGCGAGGTCCTTGATCGTCGCCGTGTCGGCCGGGCGGGGGTCGGCGAGCTGACGGATCACCTGCGATGCGACGCCACGGCCTGCACCGTCGTGCTGGTCGGAGTAGTAGTCGTCGATGTGGTCAAGGACGGCCGCCGCATGGGCGATCCCGTACCGGTCTGCCAGGGCAGCGACGTCGAGGTAGTCCCGGACCTGGTTGCGCTTCACGATCAGGAACGCCTTGATGCGCAGCGTCTCGTCGGGGGTCGGGACCCGCACGCGCGCCCCGGACGGCAGGGCGAGCTCGGTGACCTCGAGAGGAGTGAGCCGGATGAGCTGGCGAACCCCAGCCTCGATGTCGCCGATCCGGCCCAGGATGATCTTGCCAGGGCGAACACGGTTGGTGACCCACTCGCCCTCGGCCTCCAGCGCTTCGAGGACGACGTCGAACCGCTCCCGCAGGTCGTCCACGACGTGGTCGTGGTCGAAGGAGATCCGGTGGCCGGCATACGCGGCCGCAGCACTGCCGCCAACCAGGACGGCGTCGGGGACCAGCTTCTGCAGCCGCGCGGCGGACTCGAGCACCTCGACGAGCTCGGGCTGCAGGCTCAGGTCCGGTTCGGGGCGGGGGCGGTCCCCCTCGGGAGAGCCGGCGGACGGGCGCGGGTGATCGGCCATGAGCCGATGTTATCGCATCTGATACCTGAGCGACATCGCCTGGGCTCGTCGACCTCAGTCGGACGGCTCGTTGCGCCAGGCGCTGTGCTTGCGCCCCGCCACCCAGGCGGCCACCTGGGTGCGCCGCTGCAGCCCCATCTTGGACAGCAGTGACGTGATGTGGTTCTTGACTGTCTTCTCCGCGACGCCCAGCCGCTCGGCGATCTCCCGGTTGGACATGCCCTCACCGATCAGGTCGAGCACCTTGCGCTCGCTCGGGGTCAGGTCGGCCGTCGGGTCCTCGTGGTCCGCGCGACGCCGCGTGATCGTCCGCTCGTCCAGCAGGGTCCGCCCGGCCGCAACGGACCGGATCACGTCGGCGATCTCGGCGCCGCGCACGCTCTTCAGCAGGTAGGCGGCGGCACCGGCGTCCAGGGCGGCCGCCAGGGCGTCGTCGTCGTCGAAGGAGGTCAGCACGACGGAACGCGCCTCGGGGAGCTGGTCCCGCAGGGCAAGGATCACGTCGATGCCGGTGCCGTCCGGGAGCTGCAGGTCCACCAGGACCACCTGGGGGCGGACGAGGGTGGCGCGCCGGACCCCTTCGGCGACGGACCCCGCCTCGGCGACGACGCTCATGCCGTCGGAGCGGTCGATCACCTCGGCGATGCCCCGGCGGACGACCTCATGGTCGTCGACGATCATCACGGCGATCTCGCCGAACCGGTCCGGTACGGGGGGCGGGACGTTTGTTGCCACGTTGCGCATCCTAGAGACCTCGGCTGACCGGCGACGACAGGCGTGCCGCTCGTGGGACGGGTTGACACTGCGGGCACCGGAACGACGACCGGTTCATGAAGTGATCCCGCAGCACCCCGGTGCCGCAGCGCGGGCACGGCCGACCTGTCTGCCCGTAGACCGCAAGAGACCTGTCGAAGTATCCCGAGGCCCCGTTCACGTTCACGTACAGGCTGTCGAAGCTGGTGCCACCCGCGAGGAGCGCCTCAGACATCACCCGTTCGGCCGAGTCCAGCACCTCCGTGACCCGTGCGCGTCGCATGCCGGACGTCGGTGTGGCGCCGTGCATCCGCGCGCGCCACAGGGCCTCGTCGGCGTAGATGTTCCCCACACCGGAGACCAGGGTCTGGTCCAGCAGGGCACGCTTGATCCCGGTCCGACGACGCCGCAGCGCCGCCACCAGGGCGGCCCGGTCCAGGTAGGGGTCCAGCAGGTCGCGGGCGATGTGCGCGGCGGGCAGCGGCACCGCGGGGAGGGTGCTCCCCCGGCCACCGGGCGCGCCGTCGGCAGTGGGCACCAGGGGGCACACCGAGAGGTGGCCGAACGTCCGCTGATCGATGAAGTCGAGCAGCAGGTCGGGTTCGCCGCTGTCGCCGGACAGGTGCAGGCGGGCGCGCAGGTGACGGTGGTCGCCCGCATCCGGGGCGCGGACCAGCATCTGGCCGCTCATCCCCAGGTGGGCCAGGAGCGCATCTCCCGGGCCGTCGTCGTCGAGCAGCAGCCAGAGGAACTTGCCCCGACGCACGGCAGCGGTCAGGGTGCGCCCGAGCAGGTGGTCGGCGAAGGCGTCCGCACCACCGTCGTTGCGCCGGACGGCGGACTCGCGGCGTACCTCCACCCTGGTGACCGTCCGGTCCAGGACGTGCCCGGCCAGCCCGCAACGGACGGTCTCGACCTCGGGAAGCTCAGGCACGACGCGCTCGGGGGCGGCGGGTCATGCCTCGACGGCGGGTGCGGTCTCCTCGAGGGCGTCACCCGAGAGCCCGCTCAGCGCCTCGTACGCGGTGGCGGCGGCCTCCTGCTCCGCGATCTTCTTCGCCGAACCGGTGCCGGTGCCCCAGACCTGCCCGTCGAGCACGATCCGGGCCGTGAAGGTGCGGGCGTGGTCCGGCCCGTCGCTGTCGCAGACGTACTCCGGCGCACCCTTGCCGAGCTGCGCCGCGAGCTCCTGGACGGAGGTCTTCCAGTCCAGCCCCGCACCCAGGTCGGCAGCGACCGCGAGCGTCGGGTCGACGAGGCGCTGCACGACCTCGCGCGCCACCTCGAGGCCATGGGTGAGGTAGACGGCGCCGAACAGCGCCTCGAGCGTGTCGGCCAGGATCGAGTCCTTGTCCGTGCCGCCGGTGGCGAGCTCGCCCTTGCCCAGCAGCACGTAGGGGCCGAGGTCCATCTGCCGCGCGATCGCGGCGAGGGCCCGCTGGGAGACCGTCGCGGCGCGCATCTTGGCCAGCTCGCCCTCGGAGAGGTCGGGGTGGCGGCGGTACAGCGCCTCGGTCACGACCAGGCCGAGAACGGTGTCCCCGAGGAACTCGAGCCGCTCGTTGGTCGGGATGCCACCCGCCTCGTGGGCGAACGACCGATGGGTCAGCGCCAGCACCAGGAGCTCGGGGTCCAGCTGGGTCCCGAGCTCTGCGGTGAGTCGCGCGGCAGATGCCTGCGTCACGGACGGACTGGCTGTCTCGCCGCGGTCAGCGGGTCTCGTGCTCCGAGCGGAGCGCCTCGCTGTACTGACGGCCGTTGTAGGTACCGCATGCCGGGCACGCCACGTGCGGCAGCTTCGGCGCCTTGCAGCGCGGACACGTCGTGAGGGTCGCGGCAGAGGCCTTCCACTGCGACCGGCGCGCATGGGTGTTGCTGCGCGACATCTTGCGCTTCGGAACAGCCACGGCTAGATCTCTTTTCTGTCGTCGACGACCCGGCCGAG
>Ga0209585_10000614_pt1 | contig 13772 bp, 13 predicted proteins | sample NGEPerone_FD_185491 | JGI IMG/M metagenome (GOLD analysis project Ga0209585, IMG submission 185491) | Arctic peat soil microbial communities from the Barrow Environmental Observatory site, Barrow, Alaska, USA - NGEE Permafrost154B-one... | ecosystem: Environmental > Terrestrial > Soil >... | reverse complement strand
ATCGAGCGGGTAAGCCATCGACACCGGGAAGAGCAGTGCGCTGAGGGCCACCAGGGGCAGGGAGAAGCCGTCCACGCCGACTTTGTAGCCGACGCCGAGCGCCGGGATCCACGGGGCCGACTCGATCATCTGCGGGAGCGGCCCTCCTGAGTAGCGCAGCCAGACAATCACGGTGAGCGCCAAGGGTACGACTGAGAACCCCAAGGCGAGACGCCGGATGAGCAGGGTGTGCTCGCGCGGCAGGAAGGCCACCGCGAGGGCCCCCAGGAGCGGAACGGCAATCATGGCGGTCAACATGCGCGAGCCTCCGTTGCGGACGATGTCGGTTTCCGGGTAATGGTCATGACGCGACCACGGTGACGACGACGGCGATGACGACGCCGGCGGCAATGATGATGTAGTAGTCGTGGACCATGCCGTTCTGCAGCCGGCGCACCGCCGCTCCGGCGCGCCGGCTGGCCGTCGCGGTCCCCTCGACGGCCCCGTCGATGACGACGTCGTCCCACACCCGCGACGCGACGGCCGCGAGCCAGCTCCCCTTGGCGATGCCCCAGACGGCAGCGTCGACGACGCGGTCGTCGAAGGTCATGGCGCGCGCCGCGAGACGCACGGCGGAACTGGCCGTGCCCCAGACGCCGGCGTCGATCACGTGGTCGTCAAAGCGGCGCAGCCCAAGCGCCAGGACGAGGACGGGCTCGGCGACTCCACGGCGTACCGCCGTGGGCAGGCCGAGCCAGTCGCCGAGCCCGACCTGCACCGCAGCAGGCACACCCAGCGTCAGCAGCGCCCCGCGCCGCAAGAGCAGCCAGAGCAGCGCGAACGCCGCGGCTATGGACCCAAGCGACGCAGCGAGCTCCCACGCCTGGCCGGCCGCGAGTTGCCCGCCGGTGAGCCGCTCGAGCGCCTGTTCGGCGGCCGGCAGCCCGAGCACTCCGAGGAGAACTGAAGCAGCCGCGAGAAAGCCCATGGCCCACACGGGGGCGCTCGGCGCCTTCGTGCCGCGGCAGTCGCTCCCCACGTCGCAGGCCCCCAGGGCGCTCACGGCCTCGGCTCGCAGCCCAGCATGGCTCGCGAACGCAGGCGAGCGCCTCGCGACCAGCGCGGGTCCATAGCTCAAGGCGAAGATCCGTCCGGCGTAGAGCGCGCTCAGGAACCCCGCCACGAGCACGCCGATCCCGAGCCACGAGCCGTACCCTGCGGCCGCCGTGAACACCAGTTCCTTGGAGAAAGCGCCGCCGAGGGGAGGTACGGCTGCGAGGGCGAGCGCGCCGATGCCACAGAGCACTGCGGCCGCGCGCTGCGCGCTGCTGAGGCGCAGTCTGCCGAGATCGCCGGTGCCGGCGATGCTGAGAGCAAGGCCGGCCGCGAGGAAGAGCAGCGACTTGAAGAACGCGTGGGCGACCAGCTGCGCCGTCGCCGCGGCGACCGAGCCGACCCCGACTGCGATGAGCATGAGCCCGTACTGCGCTGTCGTCGAGGCCGCCAAGGCACGCTTGAAGTCGGTCTGCAGCAACGCGACCACACCACCGGCGAGCGCGCTCACGAGTCCAAGGGCCACGACGGCCGGGCTGAACCAGGCGACAGGCTCAAGCATGGGCTGCAGACGGATGAGCACGTAGGCGCCGGCTGCGACCATCGTGGCGGAGTGCAGCAGGGCCGAGACCGGCGAGGGGCCTTCCATCGCAGAGAACAACCAGTATGAGAACGGCACCTGCGCCGACTTGGCGGCGGCTGCCAGCAGGACGCCGGCGGCTATCCAGCCCAGCGTCGCGCCCCGCGTGCCGGCGATCGCGTCAAACGACAGCGAGCCTGTGGCCGCGTAGACCGCGCCGGCGGCCACGAAGAGGCCGATGGCTCCGAAGCGGACCGTCACGAACGCTTCCGCAGCGGCCTGCGGTGGGCGGGTCTGTTCCCAGTGGTGGGCGATGAGCGCCCAGGAGAACGCGGCGACCAGCTCCCAGGCAATGAGGAGCGTGAGGAGGTCGGCTGCGACCAACAGAAGTTCCATGGCGCCGACGAAGGCGACGAGAAGTCCGACGAGGCGACGCACGCCCGGATCGTCCCGGTACACGCTGCCGGCGAAGACGACGATGGGCGCCGCGACCACGGGGACGAGTACGACAAGGATCCGCGCCACGCCGGCGACGCCGAGCTCCAGACGCAGCGGACCGCCCCACGGAAGCGCGGTGGTCGGCTGCAGCCACGCGGCAGCGAGGGCAACGGCCGCCACGAGCGCCAGAACGACCGCGCCGAGGGCTCCGACGGCGCGTCGCGGAGCAGCCAGCAGTAGAGCAAGTCCGCACGTGACAGGGATCAGAATGATGAGCCAGATCATCGGTCAGCCCTTCAAGCGCTTGATCTTCTCGGTGATGTCCGCCTTGCGCACCCTGTAGACGCCGATCACCAAGGCGAAACCCATCGCGGCCTCGACGGCCATCACCGTCATGAGCACGACGACCAGCATCTGCCCTTTGGGGCTCCCGCCGGTGGTCAGCGCCCACATGGCGCCGCCGGCGAGGATCGTCCCGTTCAGCATGAGCTCGAGGCCCATCATGATCATCACAAACGACTGCTGGCTGAGCGCGCCGTACACGCCGATGCCGAAGATCGCGGCTGCCACGAAGACGAGGGCCTGCAGCGTCACGTGTGCCCTCCGGCAGCCATGGGGGATGGGTCACGCGGGCCATCCGGACCACCCGGTTGCATGCCTGCGACCCTCTCCGGCGCGGCTCCGGTGTCGGGGACCAGCTGGTCCGGCTCCACCGAGCCTTCGTCTCCAGCGCCGAAACGGCCGCGGGCGCTGCTGATGGCGACGGCGGCGATCATCGCCGCCAGCAGCGTCACGCCGGCCGTCTGGAACACCAGCATGGAGTCGCCGAGCAGCTCCACGCCGAGCCTGCGCGTGGGGTCGATGCCTACCGGCGCCCTGGCCACCGGGAACCGGGCGAAGACCCCGAGTGCAGCGATAGCGAGGAACGAGACGACGCCGGCGACGATGGCCACGCTGTTGCGGTGGACCATCGTCATGGGATTCAGGCCCGCGGGATTCATCATGAACGCCACCATGAACACGGCCATGATGGTCATCTCGCCGCCCATCATGAGGATGAGGATCAAGCCGAGGAACTCAGCCTTCAGCAACACCAGGATGACGCCGACCGCGGCGAAGGAGACGAGCAGCCAATAGGCTGCACGCACCATCGAATCGGCGCGGAAGACCCGCCAGCCGCTGAAGACGGCGAGCGCGGAGAACGCCCAGAACGTGACGTTCAGGATCATCTCGCGGCCATCAGCGCCTGGATGCCCGCGGCGAACACGTCGAGGAGCGAAAGCGGGATCAGGATCGCCCACGACACGACCACATAGCGCTCCGTGGGTACCCGCGCCACGAAGTGCCGGGTGGCGATCAACGGGATAAGCAGGAAGAGCGTCTTCAGGATCATCCAGGCGGCGCCCGGAAGCAGCGGGCCCAACCAGCCTCCCAGGAACACCGCGGTGCCCATCGCCGCGACGGCCACCAGCACGAGCAGCTGTGCCGCACGCCAGAGGAGTAGGCTGGCGCCCGAGGTCTCGAGAGAGCTTCCCCCGGCCAGGTCCTGGCCTTCTGGCAGAGCCAGCGGCCCCCAGAAGGCCAGCCCGAGACCGGCCATCAGGTAGAGCGGCAGGCCGAGGGGTTGCCGGACGACGTTCCAGAGGTGTTCCTGTGATGTGACGATCGGGGCGATTGCGAGGGATCGCGCGGGCAGCGCCGCGGCGATCAGCACAACGGCCAAGGGGATCTCGTAGGAGAGACCCTGCGCGATGAACCGGTAGCCGCCGATCATGGGCAGCGGCGAGTTCGGCGACCAGCCTTGCAGAAACACGGCGACGACGACCAACGCCATGGCCGCGCCGAACAGGACGATGCCGTTGGCGACGTCGGCCGCCAGCAGCCCGGGCGCCAGCGGCACGGCGGCGAGCCCGACGGCGGCGAGAGCGGCGAGCAAGGCCGGCGCCAGCGCCCAGGCCTCGGCGTCGGGGCGCTCCGTCGTCGTCCTCGCCTTGAGTGCGGTGGCCGCCGCCCAGCGCAACGGGGCGATCAGAGCATCCAGCGGCCGCACCTCGAGGCCAGCCACGGCTCGCGCCAGAACGAGGTCGATCCACGCCGTGACGTACACACCGGCGGCCGCCACGAATGCGACCGAGACGACGGCGATGACGACTCCGAGTGCGTTCATGACGCCCGACCTTCGGCGGCGACGTCGTGCAGCACCGCCGCCTCCGCCATGTCGATGTCGAGACTCACGACCGCGGTCACCGCGTCGCCCCACTCCATGCCGACGAGCAGCTCCGGCAGCATGGTCACCAAGGCCGTGCTCGCCGACACGCGAGCGCCCATGGGTCCGCGTAGGCCCTCCACGAGTCCGGACGGGGTCGTCACGGACCCATTCGAGCGCTTCGCCAGCGTCAGTGCCTGCTGCGCCTCAGCGACACGGAGCCGCCAGCGCGCCAGCGCGTCCCCGACCTCCAGCACGACCGGCATGAAGCCGAGCCGTTGATACGCAGGGTCGAGGCTGCGTACATCGCGACCGTCGCCGGCGGCGCGGGCGACTGGCCCACCGGGCAGAGCTGCAGCCTGCGACGCCGACACCACACCGACGCCGCTCGTACCCCAGCGCAGGCTCAGATTGCGGCGCAGCCAGCGCGAGAGGTCATCGACGGGCTCCGCCGCCTCGGGTCGCACCGTCCGTGCCAACTTCAGCACCCGACGGCCGTACGCCTCCAGACCGCTCACGCGCAGCGCCTCCGCAAGCCAGGCAAGATGGTGCCGGGCGCGGGCCAGCTCAAGATCCGCGACCGGCACCGGCCGCATGAGAGCCGCAATGAATGGGTCATGCTGGACGGCGGCGAAGCGGGTCATGGCCTCGGTCGAGCCCGGAGCCTCGGACGAGTGGTGCTCGTCGGCGACGCTCGAGCCGTCGTCGAGAGCTGCCGCGGGCATGCTCACCTCCTGGATCACGTCTCCCTGGATCTTCACGTCGAGCATGAGCCCGGGTGGGAACGGCGGCAGGAAGGGGCCCACGCGTACCAGGATCTGGTCGAGCTTGAGACCGTCCCTGTCATTGGCGCGTCCGGCCAGCGGGCGCCCGTACGGCACGCCGCCGGTCATCCCCGCACCGCCCTGCCCGAAAGGCCCGACGCCGCGCCACGGCGCGGGGTCGACATCGGGCAGGATGTCGGGGCTCGACGCGCGGCGGCCGCTGAGGAGCTCGTCGCGCAAGCGAACCGCCGCGGACCCGATCTCAGACGGGTCACTCAGCGCCACCGCATCGGTGAATGGTAGGCCTCGGGCGGCCTCGTGGCCCGGCGACCAGCTGACGACGCCCCGGGGTGGCGGCACTAAGTCATGGACTGCCGCCGCGGCGTGCAGAGTGTCCTCGTTGAAGCGGCCGAGCACGAGCAACACGTCGGCCGCGCGAGGGCTGTCCACGATGGCGAGCTCGGGGTCCAGCCGTAGCCAGGGGGCGATCTCATCCGCGCCCGCCCCCACGATCGCGAAGCAGCGCGCTGGAGCGCCCGCAGCGAGACGCGCAAATGCGGTCTTCAGGCCCACTCGAGCGCTCGCTCTCGCCAAGTGTAAAGGATGCCGAATAGCAGGATGACTATGAACATAAGCATCTCGATGAGCGCTATCAGGCCTTCGTCCACGAACACGACCGCCCACGGGTACATGAACACCATCTCCATGTCGAACGCCAGGAAGAGCAGGCTCATCGGGTAGTAGCGCACGTGGTAGCGGTTCCAGGCGTGCGTGTCTGGCGCCCTTCCCCCAGTGAACGGCACCCTTGCGGGTGCCGTCGACTTGCTGGGAGCGATGTGGCGTTCAGACGCTCGAAGGATCAGGAATCCAACGAGCGTGACGAAGAAGATCGCCAAGGCGGCGGCGATGCCGTGCATTGCGCCTCTCAGATGTAGGACTCCGGGTCCTCTTCGAACTCCTCTTTGCAGTCCATGCTGCAGAAATAGTACGTCTTGCCGTCGTATTCGACGCTTGCGACGGCACTGTCGGGCTCGACCATCATGCCGCAGATGGGGTCTTTCTCAGCCATGGTCACTCCTTCGGTACTTTTGTCGGCGCTCTGCCGTGCGTACTACCGTTTACCACATCCCGCGGTTGCCCATGCGGGTCTTCACAGAATCTCCATCGGCGCCCACAGTCAGGCGCGTCCCTGACGCCGGCTGATGGTTGCGTCCTGAAGGCGGTTGGCTCCGAGCGCTGCCGCGCGACGAGTACGGCCCGCTGAGCCCGGATCAGCGCACGGTGGCGTGCCTATCCACTCTCGAGATGTGCTCGTGATCGTGGGTGCGCGACCGAGTTGGGCGGACTGTGCCGGCCCGAGACAGGCCGCCGTCGCCGGCCGCTCCAGCATGCCCCTGAGCGCGACACAGCCCGCTGACGGCGTCGCCGCTCACTTCACAGGAACAACAGACCGCCTTCAGCGCCGCTTCATCCCCGGCGGCCACACTCCGACTGGTAACGCAACCGCGCAGCGTGCCGCGACGGCTCCCTCGCCGGCGCGGCACGACGACCGACGGGAAGGACGCAGTCGTGACACCCGAGAACGCCTACGGGCTCTGGCCACTGGTGGTACTCAGCTCTGTGATCCTCGTGGTGTTCGCCGCGAGCTTCTTTCACCCAAGAACGAAGCGAGACTGGCGAGCCATGGGCGCCTTCTCCGCGTTCGGCGTTGCGCTGTTCACGGAGATGTACGGGTTCCCGCTCACCGTGTACCTGCTCACCGGCTGGCTCGGCGATCGCGTCCCCTGGCTCAATCTGACCCACAACAGCGGTCATCTGCTGAACGACCTCATCGGCTGGAAGGGCGATGCACACGTCAGCCCGCTGCATCTCGTGAGCTACGCACTGATCGGTGCGGGATTCTGGCTCATCGCCGCCGCCTGGCGCAAGCTCTGGGCCGCAGCCCAGGCGGGACGTCTGGCGACCGACGGCCCGTACCGGCACATCCGACACCCCCAGTACTCTGGCTTCATGCTCATCATGATCGGCTTCTTGTTCCAGTGGCCCACCATCCCGACCCTGATCATGTTTCCTATCCTGGTCCTTGTGTATCGTCGCCTGGCGATCGGCGAGGAGCGCGAAGTGGCGGCCCGCTTTCCTGAGGCGTGGAACGACTACACCGCGGTCACGCCGCGCTTTGTCCCCAGGCGGCGTCGCCTGCGGCCGTCCACCACCAAGCTGGGACAGATCAGTTGAGCCGCGCCTACCGGCTGGCGCTGCCTTCCGTCTTCCTCATCAGTCTTTCGATTCTCGTCTTCGAGATAGCACTGACCCGCATCTTCTCGATCATGCTCAGCTACCACTTCGTCTTCGCGATCGTGTCAGCGGCGATGCTTGGGCTCGGCGCCGGCGGTTTCCTGTTCAAGTGGCTGCGCGGCAGCGCGCGTGACGGCGCCATCTGGACCGGCGCCATGGTCTACTCTCTGAGCCTCGCCGCATCGGTGGTACTGGTCCTCACGCTACCGATCGTCGGGTCGTCCGGGCTGGCAGGCGTGCGCACCTGGGTCTACATCGTCCTCGCGCTCGTGCCGTTCGCCGCCGCCGGGTTCGCCGTCGCCGGCCTCTTCCGCCGATTCCCGGAGGGCAGCTCTCTTCTCTACGGCGCGGACCTTGGAGGCGCCGCCGCAGGTGCGCTCGCCGTCGTGCCGGCCATGGATGCCTGGGGTGGGGTCAACGTCGTCTTCCTCGCGGCGGGTATCGCCGCGGGCGGCGCGCTCCTGCTCGGCCTGCCGCGACTGCGGCGCGTGCTGCCCGCGGTCGCGGCCCTCATCGTCTTCGCCGGCCTCTTCGGCGCCTTCGCTTACTCCGGCGCCGGCCCAAGCGTCCCGATTGCGAACGACCCGAACAAAGAGATGCAGGGGATGCTTGCGGACCCGAGCTTGAGGGCCAGGGTCGTCGAGAGCCGGTGGAGCTCATTCGGCCGGACCGACCTCGTCGCCAGCGACCTGACGCCCGACGAGATGACGATCTTCGTCGACGGCGCGGCCGGATCGTCCATGTTCAACCTCGATGCGCTCCGCAAAGACCGCGGGGAGAGGATGCGACTCGAGATGCACTCCGGGGAGTCCTTTCCCTTCCCGCTTCTTAAGGCCAGGGAGAAAAGGAGCGCCCTCATCCTGGGCCCTGGTGGAGGTCGGGACGTCGCCGTCGCGCTGCTCGGGGGGGTGGAGAAGATCACCGCGGTCGAGGTGAACCCGGACGTCGTGAAGATCGTGAGGCAGTACCGCGATTTCAACGGCGGGATCTACTCGGGGCGTCCGGACGTGACGGCTGTGATCGGCGACGGCAGGAACTTCGTCAGAACGACCGACGAGCGCTTTGACCTGATCATGGCTGCCATCCCGGTGACGAAGAGCTCCCGGAGCGTCGACGGCTATGCGCTCACGGAGAACGGGCTCTTCACCGTCGAAGCCATGGGCGAGTACCTGGATCGTCTGACCAACAACGGCCGCCTTGTGTTCGTGGCCCACAACGACGTTGAGATCTACAAGCTCATCGCCATCGTCCTCGCGGCCTATCGGGCCCAGGGGCAGTCCGAGGCCGAGGCGATGAGACACCTCTACACCGTCGGCTCCGAGATGATGCCGGCTCTCGTCGTACAGAAGCAGCCTGTGACGGCTGGCGAAGCGAACGTGATCCACCGGCGGCTCCACCAACTCGGCTTCGACAAGGGCGCGGCCTTCGTTCCCCTGATTCCGCAGCAGACCGCGGGCTCGCTGAGGATGTTCGACCAGGCACTGGTCGACATCTCGGCAGGCTCGCTGTCCATGGCCACGGTGGCCAAGGAAACGGCCTTCGACCTTCGACCGGCGACGGACGATCGGCCGTTCTTCTACAAGTATGAGCGGGGCCTCCCGAGCCCCTTCGGGGTCTTCGCCGGCGTTCTGGCTCTGGTTGCCGTAGTGCTGGGCGTTCTCGTGGCGCTTCCCCGCAAAGCCGGATCGGTGTCGCCAACCTTCGTCGGTCAACTGCGACAGAACCCGAGGCTCAAGGGCTACCTCGTCCTGTTCTCCGCCCTCGGCGTCGGCTACATGCTCATCGAGATCGCCTTCTTCCAGAAGCTCTCCCCCTTCATCGCCCGGCCGCAGACCGCACTCACCGTCCTCCTGTTCTCGCTCCTCCTCGGCGGTGGTCTCGGCAGCGTCCTGACCTCGCTCCTTACCCGCTCCAAGCGACCTGCCGCGGCGGTACTCCTTTCGATCTGCGTGGCCGGACTGGTCGCGATCCTCGTCTTCGTCTTTCCGCGAGCGTTCGAGATCGGCATCGACCCGCGCCTCGCCGCCATGCTGGTGGTCCTTCCGCTGGGGATACTCATGGGGTGCCCCTTCCCCCTCGCCCTGCACGGTCTCAGCACAGACGGGCTCCAGAACCACACTGCGTTGCTGTGGGGTGTCAACGGGGCTGCGTCAGTGCTGGGCTCGGCGCTCGCGATGATCATCGGGCTTTCTTGGGGTTTCTCGGGCGCCCTCCTCCTGGGCGCCGCCATCTACCTAGGAGTCGCGGCGCTGTTCGCGATGTTCGCGACCTCCGCTCGCGGGAGTCTTGCCGTCTCATCCCGGTGACGCCCGTTCGGCCCGCCGTTCAGCAGCAGCCGCGCCTCTTCCCAACCCCCTTCACGAAGCTGCGTAGATCGCGACTGTGCGCGTCGCGCCAGCGCTCGGCACTGCCCTGTTTCAGAACGCTGGGGGACGCGGTACTTGGCGGCCTTCACAACCTCCCCAGAAGCCCTTCACGGCGTCTCCACATGGCCGGGGTACTCTGTCTCTGGCAGCAACATCAACCCCTCCGAAGGAGTGACAGATGAAGAGATGGACACTACCGCTCGTGCTTGGCGCCGTAGGACTCGTGGCGCTGGCCGCAGTCTTCGGCGTCAGCCGGGCGACTGCGGCGACCTCCATGCACCGCACCTCGACCATTGCCCAGGGCGGCAGCGCCGGCTGGAATCGGCTGATGAGCGACCCGGCCGCCGTGAAGGCCATGCAGCCGTTGCACGCGGAACACGTCCAGGACATGCAGGCCTGGCAAGACCTGTACGGCAGCGTGGACCCCAAGACCGCCGAGGCTCAGGCCGCTCTGAAGACGATGCGCAAAGAGCACGTGCGCGAGATGCGAGCGGCGTTCAAGAAGCTCGGCATCAAGGTCCCCGCCGGGATCTGTGACGTCAGCATGATGGATGGCACGAATGGCACCGGCATGATGGTCGGCGGCACACACGGCATGATGGGCGGCTCAAGCGCCACCGGCGATGTCCACCAGCAGCATCATGGCGAGGGTAGCGCCAGCTCCAGCGGTGTCTCGACCATGATGGACGGCAGCGCCGCCAGCATGATGGGTGGCGGCACGTTCTAAGAGGCGCGGCCGGCGACCACAGGGAGTGTGTTCACGCTCCCGCGCTCGCCGTGACAGACCGAGGCGAGGCGTGGGCGGGTCTTCCCCAAGGAAGGCCCGCCCACTTTTCCGCGCCTCACATCGCGGGCCCGATGACAAGAGGCAGGGCAGCTGTCCGATCACGTCGACGCCCACGAGGAAACCAGCTCGATGACCGGCCCCTACATCTCGCACTCCGAGACGCCGCTCGGCGACCGCAGCTGGGTGCGGCGGGTCCCGGCGGGCGAGCAGATCCCGAGCGACGAGCTCACCGTGTACAAGGCCGTGGCGCTCACGCGCCTCGTCTGCCCCGACTCGAACATCCCGAGCACGACGGCGCTGGCGACGATCAACAAAGTCGAAGGGCGCGAGCTGGGGCTGATGCGCGGCGCCAACATCGTGATGCCCAACCTCACGCCGTCGGAGTACCGGGTGAACTACGAGATCTATCCGGACAAGGCCTGCGTCAACGAGACCGCGGAGATGTGCCGCGGCTGCTTGCAGGGGCGGGTGGAGTCGATCGGCCGCACGCTCGGCACCGCGCCGGGAGGGCGGGCATGAGCGGGTCGCGAAGCGGGCTGCCGGCCGGCGCGAGTGCCGGCGCCGTAGCCATTGGCGCGCCGTGGCATGACGCATGGAGGCCCGCCTAAGTATAAGTGATTGTGATTTGAACTATTACCTTTGTTCATGCATACTGCCACGAGTCAATCTTGCTAATGTTGATTGGTGCGCTCAACAATGGGCGTGCGGGAGGGAACGGATGCCATGAAGAAGACCCCAGGAGCCCTGGTGCTGGTGGCGGTGGCCGTCGCGGCTGTGGCGACCCTCATCGCCTGTGGCGGCGGCAGCCCCAAGGTGGCGCTGGTCGCCTACTCGACGCCGCGCGAGGCCTACGCCGAGCTGATCCCGGCCTTCCAGAAGACCGCTGCCGGCGCGAACGTCGCGTTCAGCGAGTCGTATGGTTCGTCGGGCGAGCAGAGCCGCGCCGTGGAGGCCGGGCTGCCCGCCGACGTCGTGGGATTCTCGCTGGCGCCCGACATGGCCCGGCTTGTCGGGGCCGGCCTGGTCGACAAGACCTGGAGCCAGAACCAGTACGACGGCTTCGTCACCAAGTCGGTCGTGGTCCTCGTGGTCCGCAAGGGCAACCCGAAGGGGATCAAGACCTGGGCCGACCTGACGAAGCCGGACGTCGAGGTGATCGAACCGAACCCGTTCACGTCCGGCGGCGCCAAGTGGAACATCATGGCCGCCTACGGCGCCCAATTGCAGCAGGGGAAGACGGCGCAGGAGGCCGAGGCGTACCTGGCCGAGCTCTTCAAGCACGTCCCGGTGCAGGACAAGAGCGCTCGCGAGGCGCTGCAGACGTTCATCGGTGGCAAGGGTGACGTGCTGCTGTCGTACGAGAACGAGGCGATCGCGGCGCAGCAAGCGGGCGAGGCGGTCGACTACGTCGTGCCCGCCGAGACGATCCTCATCGAGAACCCGCTGGCGGTCACCGTGGACGCGAGCTCGTCCAAGCAGGCGCAGGCCTTCTACGACTACCTGTACACGCCCGAGGCCCAGGCGACCTTCGTCTCCAGGGGCTACCGGCCTGTGGTCGACGGCGTCACCGGCGCCGACAAGTTCCCGATCCCGGCGAAGCTGTTCACCATCGACGAGCTCGGGGGTTGGGACACGGTCAACAAGGACTTCTTCGACCCCGACGGCAGCGTGATGGTGACGATCGAGCAGGGCCTTGGCATCAGTACCCAGCAGTAGCAGCTTGGCCACGGCCGGGACGGTCCCGGCGAGGCCGGCGCCGCCGAAGGTGCTGCGCCGCGCGAGAGTGCGGCGCAGCACCTGGCTCGGCGTCGGCCTCGTGACGCTGTACCTCAGCGTCATCGTGCTCATCCCGCTGGCCGCCGTCGCCTGGCACGCGGCCGAGCTGGGACCGGCGGCGATCTGGCGGGTCGTCAGCAGCCCCGATACGCGGGCGGCGCTGCAACTCAGCCTCGTCTCATCCTTGGCTGTCGCAGCGATCAACGCCGTGGTCGGCACCATCATCGCCTGGGTGCTCGTCCGCGACACCTTTCCGGGCAAGACCATCGTCAACGCGCTCATCGATCTGCCCTTCGCGCTGCCGACCATCGTTGCCGGGCTCACGCTCCTGGCCCTGTACGGCCCCAAGGGTGCGTTCGGCGTGAACCTCGCCTACACGCGCGCGGCCGTGATGCTCGCCTTGCTCTTCGTCACCCTGCCGTTCGTGGTGCGCTCGGTGCAGCCCGTCCTCATGGAGCTCGAGCAGGACGTTGAAGAGGCGGCCAGCTCGCTCGGCGCCCACGGCTTCACGGTGTTCAGGCGGGTCGTTCTGCCGAGCCTGCTGCCGGCCATCGTCTCGGGCGCCGGCCTCTCGTTCGCGCGCGCCCTCGGCGAGTTCGGCTCCGTCGTCCTGATCTCCGGCAACATCCCGTTCAAGACGCAGATCGCGCCGGTGCGGATCTTCGCCCTGATCGAAAGTGGCGATTCCGCCGGCGCCGCCGCGCTCGCCGTCGTCCTGCTCCTGGTCTCGTTCGGCGTGCTGCTCTCGCTGGCATTCGTGCAGCGCTGGGGGAGGAAGGGCGATGAGTAACGGCAACGACGGGTCCGGGGCGCCGGGCGCCAAGGGGTCGCGCGCCAACAGGTACGGCCTGCGGACCGTGGCGCTCGTCTACCTGGCGCTGATCCTGGTCCTGCCCGTCGGGATGGTCTTCTACCGGACCTTCGAGAACGGCCTGCAGCCCGTGCTGCAGGCGCTCGGCGATCCGCAGACGCTGCACGCCCTCTACCTGACGGTGGTCATCGCCGCCATCGTCGTGCCGCTGAACACCGTGTTCGGCGTGTTCTGCGCCCTGCTGATGGTGCGCCGCACCTTCCCCGGCAAGTCGCTCCTGAGCGTGCTCATCGACGTGCCGTTCGCGGTCTCGCCGGTGGTCGTCGGCCTGTCGCTCATTCTGGTCTACGGCCGGACCGGGTGGCTGGGCGGGTGGCTGGCGGAGAACGGGATACGCGTCATCTTCGCGTGGCCGTCGATGGTGCTGGCGACCATCTTCGTGTCGCTGCCGTTCGTGGTGCGCGAGGTGATCCCCGTGCTCCAGGAGGTCGGCGTCGAGCAGGACCAGGCGGCCCATACGCTTGGGGCGACGCCGTGGCAGACGTTCTGGCGCATCACCCTGCCGGCGATCCGCGGCGGCGTCACGTACGGCGTCATCCTCACCACCGCTCGTGCCCTGGGCGAGTTCGGGGCCGTCAGCATCGTCAGCGGCAAGATCGCCGGTCAGACGTCGACGCTCACCGTCCACGTCGAGGAGCGCTTCCAGCAGTTCGACCT
>Ga0209585_10000612_pt1 | contig 13790 bp, 9 predicted proteins | sample NGEPerone_FD_185491 | JGI IMG/M metagenome (GOLD analysis project Ga0209585, IMG submission 185491) | Arctic peat soil microbial communities from the Barrow Environmental Observatory site, Barrow, Alaska, USA - NGEE Permafrost154B-one... | ecosystem: Environmental > Terrestrial > Soil > Wetlands... | reverse complement strand
TCTTTAAATATTTTGTGCTCAATTTCTCCTGTATTACGGTTTAAAACCATTAAACGAGATTCATCTCTGTTTAATGTCGGATGGAGCGCAATAAGTTCCTCCGGTAAATTGTACTTAAATTTTGAAAGCTTCATGGATGATGACATTTATGCGGATGTTAATATATTTTATTGGATATCAATTAAATATCAGTATTTATTGGCTGAATTTTTAAAAAATCAGCCATATTAATTGCCTGATTAAGGTCGTAACCTCCAACTCTGGTACGACGTAATCCAGTAAGGTAGGCCCCATTATTAAGTGCTTCCCCTATATCACGAGCTAGTGCCCTTATGTAAGTGCCTTTGCCACAAACTATTCTTAGTTTTACCTCCGGAATGGAAAAACTCAAGACTTCTATTTCTTTAACCTCTAAAATTTTTGGTTTTATTTCAACTTCGATCCCCTTCCTCGCATATTCATAGGCTCGTTTACCATCAATCTTAACGGCTGAAAAGCCAGGGGGAATCTGTGAAATTGTCCCAATAAACTGTTTTAAAACTTCAACCAAATGATCCTCTGTGAGATTTGAGGTATCAAACTGTCGGTCTTCAGCACTTTCAAGATCATAAGAAGGTGTTGTTGCTCCGAATTTCAAAGTAGCAACATACTCTTTTTCATCTGCTTGAAGAGAATCAATTTTTGAGGTGGCTTTACCGGTACACAATACTAAAATTCCGGTAGCTTTGGGATCAAGTGTACCAGCGTGCCCAACTTTCAATTTTTTAATTTTCAAATGTTTGCAGATAATATACCTGACTTTGTGAACCAAATCAAATGAGGTCCAATCGAGTGGTTTATCAAAAACCAATATTTCTCCTTTTTGAAAATCGAACGTTCTTATTTCTGATTGCATCATTAATTATTGGATCTTTATTTGGCTGATCCAGGTTTTTTCATGATTGCATAGATCTCAAAAATAAAACCAATCATAACAACAATCGGCGCAAGTGTAATTCTTTGAAAATTAAATATTTCCTTATTGAACACATTGAGATCGTTACTTTTACCTCCGATCATTAAAACAAATCCGACAACTATTATCAGAAATCCAATCGCCAAAAGACGAATGTTTTCTTTTCCAAGGGCAAACCCCTTATCCTCCTTGTTTTCGATGTTTATGGCCATTAAAACAGATATTATTTCTAACCTACAAAGATAGTTCAATAAAAGAGCTGATCAAACTTCAATCGTAAAAATTTATTTATTGCGAAATAAGTGGAAATCACGGTAATAAGAATTCCAATTACAAAAATGCCTCCTACAAGCATCACAAGGGCAGTCGGATTTTGAAAATCGACGAACGATTTTAACTCCTTTTGATACGAAAAAAAGATGGCCAAAAGCATGAAACAGGCTATTAATGCCCCGTATATTCCATGCAAAGCACTTTTGGCGATAAATGGCCAACGAATAAACGAGCGGGTTGCTCCAACCAATTGCATCGTGTTTATTAAAAACCGTTTCGAATAAACCGATAAACGAATTGTATTGTTGATAAGGGCAGTGAAAATAACAAACATCAACAAACAGAGAGCCAATAATATAAAACTAATTTTTTTTACATTGGAATTCAATTGTTTAACGAGATTTCGTTGATAGTATACTTCCTGAATTTCTGGATTGGCTAACAGCTTTTTTTCGAGCATTGCCAGACTATCAGGATTAGCATATCCTGCAAAAACAGTAACGTCAATTGATGAGAGAAGAGGATTAAACCCAAGAAAATCAACAAAGTCTTCACCTAACTCTTTTTTTAGTTCAACCGCAGCGCTTTCTTTGTCAACAAATCGAGTTGATTTAATATAACTTGCCATTTCAAGGTTCTTCTGAAGTTTCATTACATCAGCCTCTTTTGCATCGTCCCGCAAAATCAGTGTAACGCCAATATTTTCCATCACATAATCGGAGAGTCGTTGAGCATTGATTATTAATAACCCCAATAATCCGAAAAGGAAAAGAATCATGGAAATACTGAGCGTAGTTGTAAGGTAAGAACTAAACAAGCTTTTCTTTAGTTTTTGCGGTTTCTTTTTTGCCATAGTAAAATATCTTTCGTCAAAAACTTAAATTTATTTTTTCTCAGGAAGGAGAAACTTTTTGGTCAATAGACCAGCAATTAGAAGTAAAAGAAGCAGGGAACTCCAGAAAGAGATTTTTTGTCCTGTTAAAAATGATGTTGGTTCGAATTTGAACACAATATCATAATTCCCTTTTGGCAATAACATGCTTCGCAATATATAATTAGCCTGAAAATACGAAACAATCTTGCCATCAATGTACGCATTCCAGCCTTTGGGGTAATAAATAGCAGAAAAAACAGCCAGCTGATTCCCTTTTCCCTGATAATGATAAGTCATAACATTAGGAGAATAGGTTATTAATGAGATTTTTGCAGTTGAGTCGTTTGCAAGCGAAACTCCCGAAAGCTGATCCTGAAATTTCTTATCTACCACCACCTCTTTGGCAGGATCGATCAATTTTACCGCTGCGATTTCCTGATCAGCATTGTCTACCATTTTGTATTTGTCGACCAGCCATACACTACCAAGGGCATGTCTGTTTAATACAGGTGCTGCTTCAGGACTATAAATGAAATACTTTGTATTAAGCATATTTAGTGCGTTCAAACCAATAAACAAAGAATCCATTCCATCCTGGGATTTTATTTTTGGGAAACGCTGTGCGATCAATGCCATCTCATTATCAATTTGAAAATCAACTAATTCCTGGTAACGTCGCATTTTGGCGCCGTGATAACCTCCAATAGATTGATGATAGTAAGAGGTGCTTGCATCAGAAAATGTGCCAACTGCCATATTTAATACCCTGTAATCGATCGATTTATCTTTCAATATATCGAGATCGGCCACCGTGGCTTTGTAAGGATTCTTTGCTTCACGATCGGAAACAAAATTTGAATCATTCAAATAGCGCTTGTCAACTCCCCATAAATCTACCAGTATTAAAGCACCCAAAATTAGAAAAGCAGTGTTTACTTTGAGTTTTTTCTCTACTAAAGCCCAGATTGTGCCTGCTCCCAGCAAAATAAAAATAGCTGATCTCAAAGCATCGGTTTGCAAAAGCGATTGTCTGTCGGCAATTAGACTTTTTTGAAGCCAATCAGGAAACTGGCTATCACCAGGTGAGATAAACGAACCTGCGATTCCGGGTATCAATGCAAAGATCAAAGCAATTCCGGCAGTTAATCCGACACTCCATGCCAATGGTTTGAGCCATGTTTTACGATCAATCTCTCCGTTAGCAATTTTTTGCAACGTCAAAATGGCATAAAGCGGGAACGTAAACCCGGCAATTACCAGAATCATTGTTACTGTTCTGAATTTATTATATCCCGGAAAGTAATCGAGAAACAAGTTGGTAAATGGCATGAAATTATGACCCCATGCAAGTGCAATCGAAAGCAATGTGGCAATCACAACCCAAATTCTGACAGTTCCTTTCAAAAGAAATAGTCCAAGAACAAAAAGAAAACATATAATTGCGCCGAAATAGACGGGACCCGAAGTACCGGGTTGTGAACCCCAATATCCGGGAAGTTGTTTAACGAGTGTTTTTGCATTGGGAACATTATTACTTTTTAGCACTTTGCCGGTTTCGGAATCGTCGCTGAAACCAACAGCCGAAGAACCGCCATTGAAATTTGGAATAAGTATCGTGAAAGTTTCGCCAAGTCCGTAGCTCCAGCCTGTTGCATAGTCACGATCGAGTCCGGAAGTTTTATTTGCCTGGTCGTGTGTGAGTTCAGATTTTCCGCGTAAAGAATACTTCCCATATTCCCAGGTTGTCCAAAGCCGGCTTGTATTCGAAGCCACTGCAAGAAGCCCAAAAGCAATGATAATCACCGATTTTTTAAGAAATTCAGGAACTTGCTTTTCTCTGATGGCAGAAACCAACTCCGTAATTCCCATAATCAGCAAAATCAGGAAAGTATAATAAGCGATTTGCGGATGATTGGCATATATTTCGAGTGCAAGAAAAATTGCAAAAACCGATCCTCCAATCCATTTGTCCTTTTTAAAGGCATAATAAAAACCAGCAATGATAGGTGCCATATAGCCAATGGCGACCGCCTTCGAAGCATGTCCGGCGGCAATAATAATAAAATTATAGGAGCCAAAACCAAAGGCAAGTGCTCCAACAATGGCCAGCCACGGACTCACACCAAACAGCAGCAATGTAATATAAAAGCCTATCAGATAAAGAAATATGAAATTTATGGGTCTCCAGTTATAGAGATTAGTGACCGTATAAATCGAACTGATGGCTGTCGTAGTTGGCAAAGCAATCAAATAGGAAGGCATTCCTCCAAACATCGAGTTGGTCCACAGGGCCAGATCATTACTCTTTTTGTTATAGTCAACAATCTCCTTCGACATCCCCGTATAAGTCTGAGAATCGTGCTGGTTCAGCTGTTTATTCTCCAAAACAGGAGAAAAATAGATAATGGGCAAAAGAATGAAAAGGATAATGGCGGCAAAATGTGGTAAACTTTTCTTCCACGAAAACTTCGTCATAATTGTAACTTTTACAGATTGATTACAAAAGTACATTTTTTTTGAAAGTTGGGGCAATCCCGTTTCTGCTAACAAACAATAATTTGCAGTTATTTTCCTATTTTTGCAACAAATCATAATTTTAATCCATTGGGAATTATTGTAAACCAGTCTGTAAAGGGAGCCATCTATACATATATCGGTGTTGTTCTTGGCTTTGTGATACAAGGTATTTTGTTCCCAAGGATTTACTCCACCGATCAGATTGGTCTGACAAAAATTATTGTGGCCTATGCAGCGCTTGTGACGCAATTTGCAACTTTAGGATTTAGTGGCATCACAATCAGACTATTCCCATTTTTTAAAGATTCCAAAAGCCACCACCATGGTTATCTTTCATTGGCGCTATTAACCGGACTTGCCGGTTTTCTGATTTCACTTGTATTGTTTCTTATCTTCAAAACCTGGTTTGTTGAGTACACAAACGAGAACTCCGCCTTACTGGTCGAATATCTAAACTACCTGATAGTTCTGATCTTCTTTCAAATCTTCTTTACGCTTTTCGACGGTTATTATACAGCCCTTTTAAATAGCATTCATGGAACTTTTCTCCGCGAGATATTCCAAAGAATACTGATAATCATTGGAATAGGATTGTTTTATTTCGATTTGATCAATTTTCATCAATTTATCATTGTTTACATCGCCTCCATGGCAGCTCCCACCTTCTTCATTTTGTTCACGTTGATAAAAGAAGGGCAATTTTCGCTGAAAACAGATTTTGCTTTCTTGCAAAAACCGTTGTTGAATTCAATGGGATTAATGGCCTTGTTTAGTATTTTAAACGGCTTCACAACGAACATCATCCTAACTGTTGATACGATTATGATTACGGGGATGATCGGGTTGAGTGCCACCGGTATTTATGGATCGTGCATGATTTTCGGGATGATGGTTAGTTTGCCGTCACGTTCCATACTCAAGATTACAAATATCGTTTCGGCACGTGCATGGAAGGAAAATAATATGACAGCAATTCGAAATATTTACGAAAAAAGCTGTACAACACTCTTTATCATTGGATTGCTCATGTTCCTCGGACTTTGGGTCAACATCGATAACGTATTTAAAATTTTAGGTCCTAATTTTGTTTCCGGCAAATGGGTAATCTTTTTCATTGGCCTGGGAAGTCTTATTGACATGACAACCGGTGCAAACAGTTCGATTCTTGGATCATCTCCACGTTACAAAGTACAGTCATTCTTCCTGATAGTACTTGTTATATTACTGATATTGACTAATTTACTCCTAATTCCTGCTTTCGGAATTACCGGAGCTGCAATTGGAGGAGCAGTCTCACTCTCAATTCTCAACCTGCTACGCTTTTTATATTTATGGTACAAATTTAAACTCCAGCCCTTTAATATGAAATTTATAATTGTGGCTGTTATTGGAATTTCAGCCTATCTGATTTCGTCCTTGTTACCGGTACTGCCAAATTTTATTGCTGATATTATCGTTCGAAGTTCAATTTTAACTGTTTTATTCTGTCTGCCGGTATATCTGTTGAAATTATCGCCCGACATCAATGACAAAGCGGATGAAGTGTTAAGGATTTTGAGACTAAAATCAAAATAAACCGGATATTCTATTCAGATAATTACCTCATTATTAATTATAATGGATTACCTTCAGACCTTCCTAAAATAAAAGCATACTGAATCGCCGTCATTTATCTGATTTAATCTTTTTGCTTCGTTTCCGAATATTTTCATTTGCTTTTTAGAGAAAAAAGTATCCTTTTCTGAAAATGCGATATCTCTCAGGTATTTCTCGCTTCCTGTAAATTGGAATGCGGTAGATTCATGTTCAATGCTATGTAGTTTTAGCGCACATTCATTTGCAAGAATATTCATACTCTTTACTGTATGCAAAAAAAAGTGTCGCGGCGCATCCAATTGCACCCAGTGCGTTTGGTATTTCCGCCATGCATATGAATTTGCAACCGGTATTCTTATTATTATAGTACCCTCAGGTTCAACATGTTTGCGTATTTCTTTCAAAATTTCTTTTGGATTCTGCATGTGTTCGAATGAATGATGCAGCATTATCAGATCATATTGTTCATCTATTTCAAAAACATCCTTTTTTAAGACCTTTACTCCATTGTCATAAAAAATATCTTCACTGTTGTATGGATCTATACCCGTTAAATTCTGGTATCCACTTCTTTTCATTGAAAGCAGTAACCTGCCGGTACCCGACCCGACATCCAATATTTTAGAAGTAAAATTTACCACATTGGGTTTTAGCCATGTAAATGGATTCTCATAAAATGGCGACAACAGGAAACCAATCAGACTGAATTTTCCTGAGTAATATTCAGCCAGACTTTTTTTCAATAAATACCTTATTCCCGTTAGTTTTGTGGCAAAAACAGGTTCCCTGTACGAATAATAATTAGTCGGGTAATAACGATCGATATCTTTGGGTATTTCGCAAATCTGTATGCTCAAACAGTTTGAACACTCAAAATAATCAAACTCATCATTCATTCCCAACATTCGTTCTTTTGCAATAAAGGACCGGTTATTAGTGCCGTTGCCGCAGATCCTGCAAACATGTTCCGCTTTTGTCATTTCGTTCCCAACTTTAGTCTTGTTTCTTTTATTTGATAATTTGATGGACTAATATGCAATATAAACAAATCCTTTAATAATCCGAGCAGTAGGGTCAAGTTTAAGCACATAATAGTAAACACCTGCAGGCATTTGTTCGTTTTTTATTTTATTTGCCGTATAGTAACTTCCATCCCAGTCATTTTTATAATTCTCGCTACTGTAAACCTTTTGTCCAGAGCCCGTAAAAATATTGAGTTCTACATTTGGATAGTCTTCTATTCCGGAAATTTCAAAATAATCATTCAATCCATCTTTGTTCGGCGAGAAACCTTCAGGAATAAAGATTGAAGCGGAGACACAAGATGGCGACTGCACAATAATCGTGTCTTTACAGCCTGTCAGTGAATTTGTTGAAACAATCATGTTAGAATTATTCTTTGGTATATTCGTTATGGTGTAAAGACTGTTTTGCTGAGTAATATCGCCATATTTAGTAAAAATCTGATCTCCTGAATTTTTTAAACCAATTAAATAGGTTTTCATATCAGGCTGGCATTTGGTTATAACATCGCTAATTGTTGGTTTTGGATTTACCAATAGATTAATGCTTGCTTTTTCGCTACACCCAAACAAATCTGTTCCAGTGACTGTGTAATTCGTTGTTGTCGTTGGTTTTGCCTCAATTTTTTCAGAAGTAGTTGATGAAAGTCCGACAGTTGGTGACCACAAATACGAAATAGCATTCCCAGTTACTGTCAAATTAATTAAACTTCCATCGCAAATGCTTCCATTTGAGGGTGTTATAGAAACATTCGGTTTCTTAATAACATTTACCAAAACTGTTTTAGTGCCAAAGCATCCTTGATCAACCGAACCTTTTACCGTATAAGTGGTAGTGACAGATGGGTTGACCTTAACAACTGCACTTGAGGTGGAAGATAAGCCAAGCGCTGGCGACCATAAATAGGAAGTTGCTCCGGTTGCTGTTAGTGTTGTTGCACTTCCCTCACACATATCCTTTGATGCCGGTTCAATTGAAATAACGGGTGCTCCAACTAATATTTGTTTGCAAAAAATTGTTTGTGTTGGCAATCCTTCATCAACAACTAAACTAATGTTATAGGTACCTGGTGTATCATATTTGACAGAGGGGGGATCCCTTAATGCTGATGAGGGGAATGATGGATCTGCACAATCTTTAAACGTCAATCTTGATAATGTATTATTATTCACGTTAGTAACAAGGGCATAGATAAAATCTCCATCCCGGAACAATTGTGAAATATAGTGGGGGAAATCAAACATCGCAATATTTCCAAGTGATTCACCAGAAGGTTGCGAGGTTAGTCCATTTGGAAATGTAATTCTGACCACGTCGTTACTTAATTCATTAATGACAAATCCGAATACTGTTCCACAGTCCCTGATTATTACAATTGATCTTGGCGCATTTAACGCTGATCCGACATTTCCAAGATCTACTCCGGTTGGCTTGTTCGTCAACGAGTTTCCAAAATCTAATCTTGAAATGGAATTACCTACTTGGTTGGCAACATATAGATACCAATTCCCATTATCCAGTACAGGGTAAAAACCAACGGGCCCATTTAACTCGCCTACATTTCCCAAATCTACGGCAGTTGGAAGATTGCCTAAGCTGTTTCCAAAATTTAGTCTTGTCAGTCGGCTTGTACTATAATTTCCAACTATCGTGTACCAGATGTTACCCTCTTCAAAAGTATAAAGTGTATGTGTGCTCTCCATCAGATTACCAATATTGCCCAGATTTTCTGCACTTGGGATGTTTTGTAAGCTATTTCCGAAATTCAATCTTGCCAGATAATTACTGGAGAAGCATGCAATCAAACCATACCAATTTCCACTAATTTTATCTTTTTTTATCTGAATTCCTTCAACCCGGTTCAAAACCCCAAAGTTTCCCATATTTATTCCAATCGGGGTATTTGCCAAACTTTTTCCAAATTCGAGTCTTGAAATTGAACCATCTGTGAGATTAGTTATAAATGCAAAATAATTTACTCCGTCCTTTATTATAGACGAATAAACCGGTTTATTTAGATTTCCGATATTACCAAGATTTTCTCCCTGTGGAGTATTGCTTAAGTTTCCGGAACAAAAGTTCCAGTAAAAGCTTGATCCTCCCATTGTAACGTTTTCAGGGGTAAAACTTTGGCCTATACAGACCGATTCCGGGATATTAAATCGAGCCTGACCTATTCCATAATTGCCAAAAACAATTATACAATACAGCGTCAGCAAGAGATTGTTCATTTAGTTAGTTTTTCATTGTCAGCGTCTTTGCAATATTAACATATTTGTCTTAAAAATTTGCTGTTGAAAATTTGCTAAATGCAGCAAAACATATTTTGAGGTAATAGATTGCTGTCTGATGCTAATATATTATTTTACATTGATTTAATCGTTGAAAACAGTGTTTCAAAACAAACTTCTCTACTATACAATTCAATTGCATCTCTTCTTCCATTTGCCCCTAATTTGGTGCGGAGTTCCCGATCGCAAATCAACTTCTCCAGTGTCATGTACCATTCCACTTCGGTAGATGCAAGAAATCCATTTTCACCAGGTTTTACAATCGATTGATTGATACCAACCGGGCTCGCGACACATGGAATTCCAGCAGACATATATTGCAATAGTTTATATCCACCTTTCATCCTTGTCCAGTCAGTGTCGGGCAAAGGCATTAAACCAATGTCCATTAGACCGATATTTTCATTTTCATCCTCAAAAACCCACGGTTTTGCAATGTGATTAATTCCCAATATTTTGTAATCAGACCTGGCACCAACAGTCAGAAACCGGAAAGTATATTTTCCCGCCAATCTTTGCAATGGTTTTTCAATCAATTCAAGAAAACTTGAAGTCCATTGTGATCCGATCCAACCAATTGTGAGGATTTGATCTTTTTGTTTTTCAAAAGGTCTGATCCGGTCAGTTTCAACTGGTGAAGGAATGATCACTGGTATTTGACCGTAACTGAGACAAAACTCATCCAGGTATTCGGTGCTTACAAATACTTTGTTGGCATACCGAACCATATTGGCTGTTTTCTCCCTATTCTCCGGTCGTTTTGGATTAATGTAGATCGCATCATCAAAATCGTAAACAATTGATATTGAATGCTTATTTAAACTTTTTAAAAGATACTCACTTATGAAAATCCGTTGTATAAATACCAGTTCCCACTTTCCAAAAAGAATAGCAAGAACAATTTTTAAAGAATACCACCTTTTCAGAACTGGAAAAACTGTGTATTTGCTGACCAGATTTGAAGGTCTTTGAGGAACCCTTGGAATATGCGTGACACTGTAACCATGCGCTTCGAAAAAAGGGATGTACTGCAAAGCCCTGATTCTGGTACTCGCGTTATCGCTGTTACCATCGGTTAGCATTAACATCCCTTTCTTCTTTTGCATCGTCTCTATTTATTTGACTGATATTCAACCATTATTTTGTTGTAATCTCCACTGTATTCGACGTTAATTCGTCAGCGCTGGCAATCAATTTAACGATTCCCGGCTTATCGCCTGATTGAACGACCACCAAACATTTTCCATGGAAAGCTTTTCGCTTTGGAGCTTTAAACGATTCGTGACTTACCGGATCTCCGTTGTCAACGCCAACAATCGCTCCGGAGCCTTCTACCTGAAAATTCACAAGATTATCTGCATTAGGAACAATTACGCCATTTGCATCAACAACATCAACCGTCAGGTAGGAAAGATCATTCCCATCTGCTTTGATCGTTGACCGATCAGCTGTAACAACCAAACGGGCAGGAGCACCGGCAGTTTTCACTTCTTTCACCAGAACTTCTTTGCCAGCAGTCCTTGAAATAGCTTTCAGTGTTCCGGGGGTAAATGGAACCCTCCACATCAGGTGCAAATCGTCACCTTGTTTTTTCTTAATACCCAACGATTTATCATTCAAAAATAACTCAACTTCGTCCGCATTACTGTAAGCCCAAATGTCGACCGTCTGACCTTCTTTCCAGTTCCAGTGCGGAAAAATATGGAGTACATCCTTTTTCGTCCATTCACTTTGGTACATGTAATATACATCTTTGGGAAAACCCGCCAGGTCGATTATACCGAAGTATGAACTTCTTGAAGGCCACCAGTATGGAGTTGGCTCGCCCAGATAATCAAAACCCGTCCAAATAAACTGACCCGATAGAAAGTCGTGCTTCTTAATCACTTTCCAGGTTTCTTCGTGTGTTGAACCCCATGGAGCAGAAACGTTATCGTATGATGAGCAAGTATTGTCGGCATTTGGCTTCGGACCTTTCCAGCTATCGCGAACCGGCCAGCGACGAATTTCATCAGAAGGCATATCGTAAACACCGCGGGTCATCAAAGCCGAAACAGTTTCGGTTCCAATAAATTTCTTTCCCGGAAATGTTTGCGGAAAAGCCTCAAAATCTTTCTGATGATAATTGTAACCAATCAGATCCAGCGCTTCGGACCTGATTATAAAGTTGGATGGTTTTGGATCGTTGCAGGCAGAAGTAATCGGGCGGGTTGTATCCAATTCACGAACATAACCTGCCAATTCTCTGGCAATCGCAGTACCCGTACTGTCCCATTGTTCCAATATTTCATTTCCAATGCTCCATATCATCACGCTGGGATGATTACGGTCGCGAAGAATCAAATCCTGAAGATCTTTCTTGTGCATCTCGTCCCAGACAGTGCTGTAATCGAACTTATTTTTTGGTTTCTTCCACATGTCAAAAGCCTCATCCATAATTAGAAAACCCATTTGGTCAGCTAGGTCAAGCAATTCGGGTGCAGGTGGATTGTGAGAAGTTCGGATTGCATTGCAACCCATGCCTTTTAAAATTTCCAACTGGCGTTCGAGTGCCCGTGTATTGATTGCCGATCCCAGACAGCCTAAATCCTGGTGGTTACAGACACCGTTAATTTTGACACTTTTCCCATTCAGAAAGAATCCTTTTTCAGCATTAAACTCAAAACTACGGATGCCAAATGGAGTGGTATAATTATCAACCAATTCACCATCAACAAAAACAGTTGAAACAGCAGAATACATTTTCGGAGCATCCAGACTCCATAAAACGGGATTTTTAACATCAAAATCAAATTTTGCACTTAATACTGAATCTTTTACTCCATTGGTTTCCATTTTCCCTGCCACAACTTCTTTTCCGGACGGGTCAAGAATAATCGTTTTCAACACCAGTTTTTGATCCGCAACCAGCTTATTTTTAATCTGATGAACTATTTTTACCTTAGCATTTGTCGCTGTAATTTCAGGTGTTGTAATAAATGTACCCCAATGTGCGATGTAGGTTTTACCTGTTGTTACCAACCATACGTTTCGGTAAATTCCTGAGCCTGAATACCAGCGTGAATTAGGCTGCATGGAGTTATCTACCTTAACGGCTAAAACGTTTTCCTTTTCACCAGCTACCAAATAGGGTGTAAGTTCATACCTGAATGAACTGTAACCATAGAACCGTTTCCCGAGCGAATGGCCATTGATCCAGACCTCATTGTTTTGATAAACGCCATCAAAATCGATGAAAACGCTGCCTTTCAAATCTTCTGCAGAAACATTGAACAACTTCCTGTACCAACCGATACCTCCGGGCAAAGCCCCTCCACCAGGAGTTGCCGGATTTTTTTCGCTGAACTCGCCCTCGATGCTCCAGTCGTGCGGAATATTTAATTTTCGCCATGATGCATCAACAAAGCCAACATCTTCGGCTCCGGGAACATCACCCAACTGAAATTTCCAGTCTTTACCAAAATTGACAATCGAACGACCTTTTTCTTGTTTAGAAATACATTGATTTAAGACAAGTAAGAGGAACAACCCCAGCGAAACATTTCTGATTAGTATTTTCATTTTTTCAAAATTAGTTGGAATGCTGATTCGGTTAATTTTTCGAATTAAACTTAAACATAGTTTTAATACTTCATGACTTTGCCATTAATTGTCGGAATCGCTCTAACCGCATGGCAGGATTGTAGAGTTTTTGAATCCGCTCTCTGGCCTGATTACGTAACTGAATATTATTGTGATTCAAACGAATAAAATCAACCAATACTTCTGGTCTCCAATCATCAATCGTCAATCCGGTATTTCCGATGGTAATCTGAATATCCCCCACATTCGTCCCAACAGGAATGCATCCGCATAACATTGCCTCACAAAGTGCATTAGGGAGTCCTTCGGAACGTGACAATTGCGCATAAAAAGAGGCACGCTCGTAATGTTGTGTCAGTTGATCGAATTGTTGAGGCGGAAGTAAGGTCAGATTTGCAGGTAAAGGTTCAAAATAGGACTTCACACTTTCAGTCGCTCCGATAATTACAAATTCAAATTCTGGCAGATAAGTGGCCAATTCCCGAAATCTGTCAAGTCCCTTTACCATCAAACGCTGGTGATTATCAGTACCGGAAACTGTGATGATACTTTTTGGCCTTTCATATTCTGAAAAGTTAAATTTCTTCACATCAACACTTGTTGCAATGGTTTCAGCTTTTGCTTTCGGATTGATGACCAACAATTTTTTTCGCAAAGCGTCAGCTACCGGGAAGCAAAT
>Ga0209585_10000611_pt1 | contig 13793 bp, 11 predicted proteins | sample NGEPerone_FD_185491 | JGI IMG/M metagenome (GOLD analysis project Ga0209585, IMG submission 185491) | Arctic peat soil microbial communities from the Barrow Environmental Observatory site, Barrow, Alaska, USA - NGEE Permafrost154B-one... | ecosystem: Environmental > Terrestrial > Soil >... | reverse complement strand
CCTCGGTAAATACTTTACTGTTTATCCCCAGATCAACCAACAAAAATGCACCCACTGCGGAGCCTGCTATCTTAATTGTTCTCCCCACGTTGTGGAAAGGCTCGAAAAAGGGGGTTTCAGAATCAACCAAGATAAGTGCATCTTATGTTACTGCTGTCGTGAACTCTGCCCAAATAATGCTGTGGAAATTAAAAAGTCCCTACTGGCAACCCTTTTAACAGAAAAAGAAAATTTATTCCGCAAAACATAACCAATGAAATTAGAAAAGGGAAATATAGCTAAATCTGTTTTTGTCTTCTTCTGCTTTAACAGGTTCGTCTTTTAAGGTGCATGCACGCTTTTGTACTGAAACGGATCCCATAGAGATAGTCTTCGTCTCAATACAGCAGATTTTCATCTTCATTAAGGCTTAGTGGCTTTAGTATGGGAGACATATTGCAATGTCTCCCTAATATATTTACATTCTTCTTTCTGGCGCCCCTGCCTGTCTCAACCTCTCTCTTTCCATCCGTGCAGTCCTTTCTGATTCTGTCTCTTCTGGAATTCCCGTATGTTCCAACCCTCCTGTCTGCCAGTAAGGCTGATATCCGTAGTAAGTATACATTCCGAATAGCTCCTCACGAGTTAAAGGCCATTCGTCTTTATCAAAGCCTTGTGCCTTTTCCAGGACTTCCTTGCTAACATTAAGGGCGAAAGCATGTTCATGCGGCCTCACTGAAAGAGCTTCCCATGGGATAGCAAACAGTTTATTTCCAATACCCAGGAAACCGCCAAAAGAGAGTACTGCATAAACTATTTTACCATATTCTAGATCAATCATCAGGTCTTCAATCTTTCCTAGATGTTCTCCAGCCATATTGATGACCTTGTCTCCTTTTACCGTGTTTGCTGTCAAAAATAACGGAATATCTGCATTTGCCATAGTTCAACTCCCTTATACTTAGCTCCACAAATGTAAGAGGTGTAAATTCCAAAGCTTGCATCCTTGAAGATGCAACTTCAAAATCCCTTCCCGATGATTATTATTTTTTTTATGTTATTTAAAACTACTAGAGTCATCAAAAATATTATTTTATGTTACTAAGAAAAAAGTTATAAATAAATTTTATAAAGAATGGGCAGGAAAAAAAATTACATTCCTGCGAAAGCTTTCTGTCATATCCGGGATATTGAGCTGGCAAACAGCCTCAAGTACACAGAAAAAAAATAATTATCTGCCATAAAATGCCTTGAAGTGACTGACAACTGTAAAGAAGAAAGCCAGAGAAAAAAAATTATTAATTTTAAGAACAAGCTTTTTGATTTCCTTGAAACTCTCCCAGGAACATTTTACAAACACAAATGATAAAGCCTGCACAAACACAAATGATAAAGCCTGCAGATACTGAAAGAAAAAATAGGGCACCAATTAGGTTATAACATTTTCCATTTTATCTTTTTGCAAGCTCTTTTAATCCAGAAAGTCGAAAATATGTATCAAAAGAATTCTTTCACTTAGGCAATATTTCTGTAAACGCACATACCAAGGTGATGAAATGTTCCATACTTATGTTGATACTGAGTACTCTCCGGAAAAATGTTTTCTTTGCAACGGAACCGGGCATGATGAAAGTGGAAATTGTGAAGCTTGCGGAGGACAGGGGGATGTACTCGTTGCCCAGCCTTCAAGAATATGTCATCTATGCAGTGGGTCAGGGAACCTTGAAATAGGGATATGCAGGGCCTGTGGAGGAAGCGGCTGGGCTCTTCTCTGAGGAACGAAAATGCCTCCAGCCTGGAGATTGTTCAATCGTCGCCCTAAATAATGCAACATTATATCACATATCCAAGATTTATGTCTCATTACTTAACGGTGACAGCATGCCGGAAAATTCGTTCTATGAGATCTGCCCTGAATTCTCAGGAAAATCCCCTTTTTTCTTTTGCCTTGCCAGGACTTCGTCCCTTTTCTCTTCGGGGAGGCAATTAAAGCAGGTATCATAGCGTAAAGACTTATACTTATTTCTGCATACAGGACAGAGTTCCATACCCCGGAGACTTGCAAAATGACAGCGTTTGCAGAGTGCAATTGCATTTGTTAGAGATTCGCATTCTTCTTCTGCCTTTTTAACTTCCTCATCGATCAGCTCTTTAATCCCGGCTTCTTCAAGCCAATCATGATAAAGCTTTTTGAAGTTGCCTTCTCCCGAATCTTCAATAAGAACCTCAATATACTGTTCTTCAAGGTCAGCCTGATCAGGCTTAATTTTATGTACAGTCGAGGCTTTGTGCCAGGCAGGGTGGCTTTTATGACGATGTTTACCAGTTTGTATGTGATCGAATTTCTGGTACTTTTGCCTGTAAACCTCTTTGAACCTGGTATATGCAGCGCTGTAAATTTCAGAACTGATCTGAGCAGGAGAAAAAGCCCTGGGAGTGTGGATGCACAAAGAGTCAGAAGTGCCGCACCAGGAACAGGTTTTACCTTTGAGAAATTCTGCCCTTTTTTCTTTCCATTCCTTTAAGTTGCGTTTCATATAGTTACCTTTAAGAGTTTGTTAAAAATGAAGCCACTAAAAAGCGGTTTGGAAGAATTGTCTCAATGATATGATGACTTGAAAATAAATAATTATGCTCATACTAATGAAGAGTAATAAGAAGTACACAAGGCATTATGAAAGTAGAAAAGTTAAGATAAAATGGTTAAGAGTAAAATTATGAGTTTGTTACGACCTTAACTCCGACTTTTTTAGAGAAAAATTCCTTTCAATAATCCTTCCTCTTAAGAAGGATTTGATCCATTTTTCAAAAAAATTAGGAAGAAATCTGAGAAGAAGTATATGTAATTGCATTAAAGAAAGGTTGAGATTTAAAAAATGCCGTTAAAAAATAAAGTTGTAAAGAAAAGTAACAGCCTAAAAGGTGAGATGGATATTATCCCACCATAAACCTTGTAAGACTGCCATATGCTTCCGAGATTTCTTTTATGGAGAGTGAGATCTCGAAATCTTTTCCTTTGATTTCCAGAGCCTTACCTCCCACCTTGCCGATTATGGTGTGAGGTACATTTATAAGGATTTCCTGCACAGCCTCTGGCTCGCCTGTAGCAAGCAGCGCTCTTGCGGGTGCTTCAGAGAACAAAACTTCATCAGCCTGCATTTCTGCAACTTCACTTAAGTCCACCTTCGCACATAAGTTTCGGCACATCTTTGCAAGCCCTGCACCGAGTCCTCCAAGAGAAAGATCATGAGCCGAACTCAGTTTTCCGCTCTTGACGGCTTCAATTACGGCTTTTATTATAGTTGAGGCATTTTCCGGGACTTGAGGCACTTTTCCGGAGTTTTCGGCTCCAACGCAGGCATAATACTCCGAGCCTCCCATTTTCGGAGTTGTTTCTCCTACCAGAATAATGCTGTCTCCGGATTTTGCAAAGAAGCCTGAAGGAAGGGGAGTTTCGAGATCTATTTTCCCTATCACCCCTATTGAGGGAGTCGGGAGAATTGCAGTCTTGAATTCGTCGCTTTCGTTATACAGAGAAACATTTCCTCCTACTACAGGAATAGAAAGTTCCCTGGCTCCGTCTCCAAGGCCAAGTATAGCATTTTTAAATTGCCAGTAAATTTCCGGACGGTCTGGGTTCCCAAAGTTAAGGCAATTTACAATGGCCAGTCCTTCCGCACCTTTCACTGCAAGGTTCATGGCATTTTCGATGATTGCAGTCTTTCCTCCAGAATAAGGATCAAGCAGTGTAGCTCTGGGCTGGCAGCCACAGGAAAGTGCAATTCCTTTTTTATCTGTAATCCTGAGCACGCCTGAATCTTCTCCAGGCTTGACTACTGTCCTGAGTTGGACTTCATGGTCATACTGTCTGTAAATCCATTCTTTTGAGGCAATATTATAAGAGGACAGAACTTTCAGGAAAGCAGCCTTCAAATCTTCCGGAGTTTCAGGTTTTTTACCTTCTTCCTCCATCCTGGGAGCAGGTGCTATTGAAGGCTTTTCGCAGGTCGGGGCTCCACCTGTAAGGAAACCTATTGGCAGATCGGCAACGATTTCTCCTCTGAACTCAACTGTATACATGGGCTCTTCTGTCAGATACCCGACTACAGCTCCATTAAGGTCATACTTTTCTGCCAGAGCGAGTACGGCATCGACGTCTTCAGGGGCTACTTCAAAAAGCATGCGCTCCTGAGATTCGGCAAGCAGAATTTCATAAGCGTTCATATTGGGTTCGCGCTGGGGTACCGAATCTGTAATGATGCGGGCTCCGAGTCCTCCCTTTGCAGCCAACTCCGAACTTGCTCCTCCCAGACCTGCGGCCCCAAGGTCCTTGCATGATTTTACATAGCCCTTGTCTATGGCTTCCAGAGTCATTTCTATTACAAGTTTTTCGGTATATGGATCCCCTACCTGGACACTGGGACGGTCTTCAGCTTCGGCTGATTCGGAAAGATCCCTGGAAGCAAAGGAAGCTCCACCAAGTCCGTCTTTCCCGGTACTGGATCCTGCAAGCACAAGCTTGTTTCCTGCTTTCTGGGAGCGGGCAGTCATGATATTTTCTTCCCGACAGAGCCCTACCGCGACAACATTTACCAGCGGATTTCCACTATATTTCCTGTCAAAGAAAGTCTCACCATTGACCACAGGCACTCCTATGCAGTTTCCGTACCCTGCAATTCCCTTAATAATCTGCTCGAAAAGGAAGAGATTTTTTGGGGTGTCCAGAGGCCCGAAATAGAGAGGGTCCATTAGGGCTATAGGGCGGGCTCCCATGGAGATTATATCCCGTACAATGCCTCCGATACCGGTAGCTGCTCCGTTGTAAGGGTCTACGTATGAAGGGTGATTGTGACTTTCCATGCCTATGGCAAGCACGTATCCGTCTTCGAATTTAATTATTGCAGCGTCATCTCCGGGGCCGATAATTACGTTTTCGCCCGTGGTAGTGAAGGTTTTCAGGAGAGGGGCACTTGAGCGATAGGAACAGTGTTCACTCCATAAGTTTAAAAAGCAGCCCTGCTCTACCAGGGTAGGTTCTCGCCCGAGTTCTTTTTTAATGATCTTCAGATCTTCTTCAGGTAACATTGCCTTGCCTCTGATTATTAAGCCTCTTTTGGATTCCAAAGATTCAGTTTTTCTGATAATGATTCCGTTAATTTTCAGGGTTTTTAGTGTAGCATTAACAGACTATGCCGACATAAAGGGATAAGGATTAGATAAATATTTCTTTGCCAGCAGAGTTGCACCACCCGAGTTTCGCTTCCCGAGTTTCGCTTCGGGACCAGAAAAATCTATGATTTTTCTTTTAGTTGCACAGCAAGTGCAACAGCAGCACGAGGTCCTTCTCGCTTCGCTCGAGAGGACTAATTTATAAAAACAGTTATTTTGTGTCTTCCGTGTTTTTCAAAGTTAAATTTTGGAGTAGTTTTTTCTAAGTCGGTGTTTTCCTGCTCATGAAGCCTGAAATGAATTAAGCGTAAATATTTACTTTCGAGACTTCGGTTATTTCCTTAAAAAATATTGAATCGGATAAAAAGAGGTAGTCCACCAGTAGTCTATTGATATTATTCCAAAATAATCGAAATCCAGCTTCTGCTCTTCCTTTTCCTGCATTTTTGGCGCTGCTGGGGTCAGCCGGCATTGCGAGCACATAAAAACAAGCATAAGCCATGTTTAAGAGGAAGTTATGAAAACATCAATCACATATCAGTGGACGACCTAATAAGAGACAAATAAAATAAAAAGTAGATATAATTAAAATAAAGTGGATAAAAATTAGATTTGCTGGATCATTTTTTCCACTTTTACTCCGGTTTCTGTAAGGGAGTACATTTCTTCCTTTTTTGCAATTAATTCTTTCTCCTCAAGCTCATCGAGGGTCTTTGCGATAGTTGGATATACGACTCTTAGAGTCTTAGATATTCTTTTTCCTTCCATTTCTCCTTTTGAGGAAATTAAGGAGAGCACTTTTTGCCTGACATTATTTCCGTTCACAAAACCTATTAATTCGTTCATAAGAAGCCCCCGGGCATGTATTACTTAATTCCGGATAATTTTATACTAGTATATTTATATAATATAAGTATATATATACGTAATTAGACCGATTATAGAAAGATGGAATTCAAGATATATTTAATTTCTTGCTGGCTAAGAAAAGCTTTTTCCGGCAAAAAAGAAGATTTCCGGGTTTTTCCTTTCCAGTTTGAGCATGATATTTCTGGGAAGTTTAGCTCTTGTATGACCCAAAGCAGGATTCCCTCTTTCGCTTGTGGTCGGCCTTCTTCAAGCAGCATATATTGTTGTTGAATTTTACTCTACTAACTTATACTCTATTAAAATAAAAAATTGAAAAATAAAGCTTTGGCTGGCTTTTTATGCTGTCGGAGATTTTTGTCCATAAGCTTAAATTCAGCATAAAGTGACAGAAAAATACCATTAGGCTTTAATACCTTCATTGAGAAGTACTTTATATCTATTCAGCAATTTTTGGATGTAAATTACATATACAATGATTACAAATTCGGAGGACATACAAACAAATGAGCAGCGGAATGTGCCCGGTATGCGGGCTTCCAAAAGAACTTTGCATTTGCGAAGAGGTTGCAAAAGAGCAACAGAGAATTACTGTAAAAGTAAACAGAAGAAGATATGGAAAAGAAGTTACAGTTGTAGAAGGCTTTGATGCCAGTGAAATTGATCTACACGAATTATCCACTTATCTTAAATCAAAATTCGCATGCGGCGGTACAGTAAAAGGAAATACTGTAGAACTTCAGGGAAACCACCTGACCCGCATGAAAGAAGTCCTCATGGAAAAGGGTTTCTCTGCTGAACAAATCAAAAACTAAACTATACAGCCTCCAGAAAGAAAACGGGCCTGAGAAATCAAAGTCGGGTTTCTAGGCTCGGAGTTGTATAATTCTTACCAATTTCTCGGTAGCATGCATTTTTGATGTGGTGCATCGAGGGAGACATAGTTTATACTTGGAAAATAAAAAACAAGTACACTGTGTATTGAACTTCAATCTATTTATTCAGGCACTGGTCTCCCATGAAAACAACTTGTGAAATTATGGTACAGAAAGTCTTGCCTGCAATCCGGGCCGAGCTTTCGAGGACGATGATTTTAGAGCATAGGTGCACGCAGCAGGATGTGGCGGATACTCTGGAACTCTCAAGGGCTGCGGTATCCCAATACGTGAGTGAAAAGCGTGGGGCTGAAGTTGATTTTTCTGAGGAGACGCAAAACGAAATTCGAAAATTTGCACTCATACTTTTAAACGGAGGCTTATCTTCTCAGGAAAAGGCAAAAGGCATGTGCGATATTTGCAGCTTTGTTCAGAACTCCGGCTGGCTGTACAGGAATGCTCCTGAAGCTAAAGCCTGCATCATATGTGAGGACATGGATTCAAAGTGAATAGCACATTATGTATTAAATGTAAAGGGAAAGGACTTTGCGGACGTCCTCGTTGCCCAATCCTTGAAAAATTTAAGTCCTTACAATCGATTGCTCCTGTAATCTCAGGAGATTCTGTTTTTGGAGCATCTCCACCTGCTCTTTTCGTCGGAAGCTATGGTTACCCGAGAGTTTCCGCAGGCCCTCTGATCCCTCCGCTAGCAACGGAAAATGAAGCTTCTTTTCTTGAAGAGCCTTCAGCTTGGGCAAACATGCAGATTGAAGATATAATTTCCATGCGTTCCCGTATGGTCAGGGCAAATACAAATCTGCATATAAAAGATGCACGCAGCAAAGAAAATCCCCTTCTTGCAAAGGCTCAGGAACTTGCTCTATCCAGAAAGCCAGTAGATACTGAAGCCTGGTTTTTCAAAGCTCCAAAACATGAGCTAAAATTCGATGCCTTGCTCATGCCTATGGGTCCATCAGGCCTTGTTAAAAACTTTGAGCTCACAGAAAACCCGAACGTCCCGAGAAAGGTGGATTACCTTGTCTATGACACTGACGCCCTGGCAAAAGATGCCGTGATTGAACTCTATAAAAGTAAGATCTCAGCTGAACACATTACACGCCTGTTTTCAATTGGCCTGCTTGGAAAAGAAAGGAAAATCGTGCCCACTCGCTGGTCAATAACAGCTGTGGATGATATGGCAGGAAAGGAACTTACAGATCGCATAAAGGATTTTCCCCTGGTTTCTGACATTCTGCTTTTCAGCGGGACCCATTTTGGGAACCGCTTTGAAATCCTTATTCTTCCGCGGACTTATTCCTTCGAACTGATTGAAATCTGGCTCCCAAAAGCAATCTGGTCTGGAGAATCAAGCTGGATCGGAGAAGACAGTGAAGGTCTTTACGGGAAAAAAGGATATTCTCCCCTGGCAGGAGGTTATTATGCCTCAAGGCTGGCTGTGCTTGAGTATCTTACGGAAATTAGAAGGCAGGCTTCGGTTTTCGTGCTCAGGGAAATAACTCCGGATTACTGGGCTCCCCTTGGGGTTTGGGTGGTTCGGGAAGGCATGAGAAGTGCTCTTCGAAATCCCCCAAAACAGTTCGATTCTCTTGAAGCAGCAGTTTCAGATCTTGCAGGCAGGATGAGCACGCCGAAAGCAGAATGGATTCAAAAGGCAAGTATGCTTTCTGACTTCAAATTTCAAACTACTCTGGATTTCTATTTAAAGACATAATAAAGTTAAAAACAGAAAAAGTAAGTAAACAGGAACATTAGTAAGAGGAAACTGGTTATTAAAAGCAAAAGTAAAAAGGGAATAAAGAGATTCTTGAAAGCCTTTATCAGGCATATTCAAGCTTCTAAGTTTTATATATTTATTCAAATATTTCAGGCACGATGCGCCGGGCAACCTCTTCGTAAGCTTTGGAAATGTCACCCTTGTCAAACCTGAAGACATCTTTATCCATTGACTGGCCGGTCTTTTTGTCCCAGAACCGACAGGTATCGCAGGAAATCTCGTCTGCAAGAATGATCTCTCCATTTACTCTTCCGAACTCCAGCTTGAAATCAGGAAGTATGATACCTCTTTCATCCAGGTAGGGAACAAGGAGTTCGTTGATCCCCAAGGCAAGCTTCCGGAGTATGGCAAGTTCTTCCCGTGTTGCCAACCCAAGCGCAAGAGCTATATCGTCGTTTAACATCGGATCTCCGTACTCATCGCTCTTGAAATCAAAAACGAGCACAGGTGATTCGAAAACAGTGCCTTCTTTCAGGGGGTACCTTTTTGTAATCGAGCCTGCGGCGATGTTCCTGACAATAACTTCAATCTTTATGATTTCAACTTTCTTAACGAGCATATCAATATCGGAAAGCATTCCGATATAGTGAGTCTTAGTTCCCTCTAATTCGAGCATCTCAAAGAGCTTTTTTGAGATTTGGGCGTTGTAATACCCTTTTTTTTCCATTTCCCCTTTTTTTTCGCCGTTAAATGCAGTCAGACTGTTACGGAATTCAGCGATAAGGGTTTCAGGATCATCTGTCTTATAGATAGTTTTTGCTTTCCCTGAATAGAGCTGTTCTCTTGTCATGTAATGGTCCTCTCTAGGGATAATTCCGGATTTCCTTAGATAGAGAGATCTTCGGAATGATAGTTTTAATATAGGAGTTATGATAATGCAGAAGTTTTGATAATGCCGTAGTATTCCAGAAGTAAATCTGCAGATCGATTATTTTTCGAAAAGCAAGTACCCTTCATGGCGCTAATCCGGTCATTTACAGAACTCACAACAACTCTCTGGAAATTGAGATATTACCTCGGATCGGCAGAGGCTTTTACCGAAAATATACTCCAAATTCCCTGAAGAGATAGAGTAGATGATAACTTCTTCTGCTAAATAAAGTTATCATCTCCAGTCGGCTTTCTATTATTTTGTCGGCGGCTTCGTAAATTATATCTTTGAAGAAAATCAATTACTAAGTTCAACAACTTAAAGAAAGATTTAAGAACTTACCGCATTTGAGTGCATAACACTTGATAGTGGGTTAATCTAAGCACGCAACGGGTAAAAAAAATGTCAAGCACCATACTAGACATCGTAGAATTGCTGCTGACCGCAGAGATCTATAATCGTTATCCAGAACTGGATGTAAACGATCTTCCTAAGAATATTCGAAAAAATTATTGGAGCAGCACAGAAAAAACGGTTCCCAAACCCATTACAGCTACATTTATCCGGATTGAAAAACTGTACGGGATTAAGGACATAGAAAAAAGCGTAAGAAACGTTCCCTTCATAGTTACTGACAAGTCTCGTTTTGAACTTCGTTTGAGCGCTTTCGAGCTTGCCACAGAATGGTTTGAAAAGCAGGAAGGTTCCAAGGAAAGGATTGAAAGTAATCCTGTCCTGGCTTATTACTACGGAGAAATTGGAAAGATTCAAGTTGCAAATTACGCGCTTGCAAAGGCAAAAATAAGGCCTAAGGAAGTTGACAGGGAATGGATAGAATCCCTCATAGCAGATATCAAGAAGGAAGACAAAAGCGAAGAAATGCTCAAACTCGTGGCAATTATCGCTCCTGAAGATGTAAAGCAAAAAATCAAGGACCTTGTGCTCACCGAAGAACAGGAGAGTGAAATTGAAAAGATCATGAAAGCCATAGAGCATAGGGAATACCTGAGGGAAATCGGCCTGCATGACATAGGGAAACTTCTTTTTGTCGGGCCGCCTGGAACCGGAAAAACCTCTGTTGCCCGCGCCCTTTCAGAACGGCTCTCCATTCCCTTTGTCGAGGTCAAACTCTCTATGATAACAGACCAGTATCTTGGAGAGACTGCAAAGAACATTGACAGAGTCTTCTTGCTTGCAAAGAAATTAAATCCCTGCATTCTTTTCATAGATGAGCTGGATTTCGTAGCAAAAGCAAGAACATCTGACGAAAATGCTGCCATCAAGAGGGCAGTCAATACCCTCCTTAAGGCCATCGACGAAATCAGCCTTGTGGAGCATGGAGTCCTGCTGATTGCCGCGACCAACCACCCCCGCATGCTTGACAGCGCAGCATGGAGGCGTTTTGATGAAATCGTTCATTTCCCTCTTCCTGACCTCGAAATGCGTAAAAATATCCTGGATATTGTAACCAAGCACATCGAAGGAGACTTTAACACAGGGGAAATTGCAGAAATGACAGAGAGTTATTCAGGTTCTGACCTGCGCATAGTCATCAGGGAAGCTGTCCTGAGCGCTCTTCTGGAAGAACGCAAAGTACTCACACAGATGGACCTACTGGAAGCTGTGACTTCTTTTGATGGAAGGGCTGATCTCAAATCCGAAGATTACGACAGGAAGAAGTAAACATGAGGCTGACACTGCTGGGGACTGGCGATGCTGTCGGGACCCCTAAAATAGGATGCAAATGTCCGGCATGCGAGGATGCCAGGATGGGGGGAAAGAGTCAGCGCCTTCGTTTTTCTATCCTTGTGGAGTCCGAGGGGGGTAAAATCCTTATAGATACCAGCCCTGATCTCAGACAGCAGTTTCTCAGGCAAAATCTTTCCTGCATAGATGGAGTGATCTGGACTCATGGACATTACGACCATTACTCCGGATTCGGGGAGTTCTATCGGGTTCAAAACAAAGTTGATGTTTATGGAATTCCCGAAACTCTCGATTACATAAACAATTATGTCTCTTTCCTTAAACCCAGGTATCATTATGTGAAGCTCTGTGAGCCATTTGAAATTATCGGGCTGCAGTTCACCCTCTTCAAGGTCGACCATCCCCCTGTGGAAGTCCCTACAGGGGTTATAATCCGCGAAAGGGATACAAAAGTAGTGATTACCGGAGATACAAGCGCGGGAATTCCCAAAGCCAGCATGGAGCTAATGAAAGATCCGGACCTTCTGATTGCCGATGCTATAGTCCCTCCGCATATCCATATCAAAAAGCATATGAATTCAGAAGAGGCTATGGCACTTGCAGAGAAACTCAATGCAAAAGAAGTAGTTTTGACTCACCTCAGCCACCTCTTCCGCCCTCATCATATTGAATCGATATTTTTACCCCTTGGATACGACGGGCAGGTCTTTGAGTTATAAAATTTTTTTAATAGAAGAAGACTCTCAAACCTGGCGAAACAAGGTTACTTGCCTATCCTGCCAGATTCGATTCATTATCCCATTCCTTTTTAGCCCTGAACTTTTTATTGGTTTTTCAACTAATGTATCCATTTTCCTTAAGAGACTGTGATATATCCGGACATGGTGTTAGTGTTACTACCCTGGGTATTTCCCACAGTCAGGGAAACAGTATATCTTCCTTTTTTAGTGTATGTATGTAAAGGGTTCTTGACTGTTGAAGATGTACCGTCTCCAAAACTCCACCTCCATGAAGTGGGCGACCCCGTACTTCTTTCAGTAAACTGCACCCTCAATGGCGTTTTTCCTGAAGTTGGAGATGCCGAGAATGCACCGGCTGGAGTTCTCAGGGGAGCTCCGACGCTTATATATCCAGATCTAGTTACCATATTACTTCCAGCAGCATTCCTTGCTGTCAAGCTGATTGTATATTTTCCGGCTTTACTGTATGTGTGGTCCGGATTTTGCTGTGTTGAAGTACTCCCATCCCCAAAAACCCAGTTCCATGAAGTTGGTGATCCTGTACTCCTGTCAGTGAACGTGACTTTCAATTGTGAGTTTCCTGAGGTTGGGGACGCCGAGAAAGCAGCAACGGGGGGTCTTAAAGCGTTTACGACAATATAATTCGACCTTGTTACCGTGTTACTGCCTGCGGCATTCCTTGCTGTTAGTCTGACAGTGAATCTCCCTGTTTTACTGTAAGTGTGCACGGGGTTCTTCTCTATTGAAGAGGTCCCGTCTCCAAAGCTCCAATTCCATGAAACGAGTGACCCGGTACTCCTGTCAGTAAAAGTGACATTCAACGGGATACTACCGGAAGTGGGAGTTGCAGAAAAAGCAGCTGCAGGGGGTCTTAGCACGTTTGCGACAATATAATTCGATCTTGTTATCGTATTACTACCCGCAGCATTCCTTGCTGTTAATCTAACAGTGTATCTTCCGGCTTTACTGTAAGTGTGCACCGGGTTCTGCTCTGTTGAAGATGTACCGTCTCCGAAACTCCACGCCCATGACGCAGGTGATCCACCAGTGCTCCTATCACTGAACAATACTGTAAACGGTGCGGTTCCGGAAGTCAAATTCGCAGAGAGAGCCGCAACAGGTGCTCTCAAAGTCGCGGCAGTGATATAACTCTTCTTTCTTACCGTATTGCTGCCTGCTGCATTATTCACTGTAAGCGTAACCGTATAACTTCCAGCCCTTAAATAAGTGTGCGCTGGATTCTTTTGAATCGAATTTGTTGTTCCGTCTCCAAAATTCCAGTTCCATGAAGTAGGCGTGCCTGTACTCGTGTCAGTAAAGAGGACATTCAGAGGCGCATTTCCAGAAGTAATATTGCTACTGAAACTTGCTACAGGTGGTACTGGTTTTTCTGAGACATTAATTGTAACATCCTTTGACGCTGTAGTGTAACTTGCATAATCAGTAGGTGTGAAATCGACATGTAATGTCTTCGTACCTGTATTCAGTACAGTTCCTGCTGTTGGAGTATAGACAAATGTTCCAGGTACCGAGGCAGATGCAGTTAACTGAGTGCTGCTCAATGCTGTTCCATAGATTATGCCGGCAGGATTACTCCAGGTAATTGTAGGAGTCGATTTCAGGACATCAATTGTAACATCCTTTGACGCTGTAGTGTAACTTACATAATCAGTAGGTGTGAAATCGACATGTAATGTCTTCGTACCTGTATTCAGTACAGTTCCTGCTGTTGGAGTATAGACAAATGTTCCAGGTACCGAGGCAGATGCAGTTAACTGAGTGCTGCTCAA
>Ga0209585_10000610_pt1 | contig 13814 bp, 11 predicted proteins | sample NGEPerone_FD_185491 | JGI IMG/M metagenome (GOLD analysis project Ga0209585, IMG submission 185491) | Arctic peat soil microbial communities from the Barrow Environmental Observatory site, Barrow, Alaska, USA - NGEE Permafrost154B-one... | ecosystem: Environmental > Terrestrial > Soil >... | reverse complement strand
CACGTGAGCACCCCACCCTTGCTGGCTGTGTAGGAGATCTGCGATGTCGCAGCACCCAGGACCGCCACGAAGGACGCGGTATTGATGATCGAGCCCTTCTTCTGCTCAAGCATGTAGGGCAGGACCGCCTTGCAACAGAGGTAAACGCTGGTCAGGTTGACCTCCTGCACCCTGCGCCAGGCGGCGAGATCGGTGGTGAGGATCGAGTCGTCCTCCGGCGGTGAGATACCCGCATTGTTGAAGGCAATGTCGATGCTGCCGTACTTCTCTTTTGCTGTACGGAAGAGGACCTCTACCTGCGCGGGGTTCGTGACGTCACAGTGGACGAACGCGCCGTCGATCTCCCGAGCGATCCGCGAGCCGTTGGCGTCGTCGACATCGCCGATCACAACCTTGGCGCCCTCAGCTGCGAACCGTCGGACCGTAGCCAGCCCGATACCGCTGCTGCCTCCTGTGACGACCGCGACCTTGCCTTCGATCCTGCCTGCCATGAGTGTCTCTGCCTTCCCTCTACGGATGCGGTGCTGTCAGGTGGTGCTGTTCAACGGGTTCTCATCAACTGGTGGAGATGAAGACGTTCTTGACGTCCGTGAACGCATCGAGCGCGTCGGGCCCGAGCTCGCGACCTATGCCGGACTGTTTGAAACCACCGAACGGTGTCGAATACCGAACGCTGCTGTGGGAGTTCACCGAGAGATTGCCTGCCTGTATGCCGCGCGAGACGCGCAGTGCACGGGCCACGTCTCGGGTCCAGATCGATCCGGACAGGCCGTAGTCCGAGTCGTTTGCCTTGGCGATCGCGTCGGCCTCGTCCTCGAAGGGCAGCACGGCCACGACGGGGCCGAAGACCTCTTCGCGCCAAACTCGCTCCGAGGTGCTGCGCGCAAGGACCACGGTGGCGGGGTACCAGAAACCGGCTCCTGCGGGCGCCGCGCCGCGAAAGGCGACATCCACTGGCTCCGCAGAGTTCTCGACATACGAGCGCACCGTCTCCCGCTGACCCGGACTGATGAGGGGCCCCATCTGCGTGATGTCCTGTGTCGGGTCACCCACCACGACACTCTTGACGGCCTGTTCAAACAGCTCCATAAAGCGATCAAAGACGTTGCGCTGTACCAGAATTCGACTTCGAGCACAGCAGTCCTGACCTGCATTGTCGAGGAAGGACATTGGAGCTGCGGCGGCCGCAACCTCGATGTCAGCATCGTCGAAAATGACGTTGGCGCTCTTGCCGCCCAGTTCCAGGGTGATCCGCTTGACCTGGTCGGCCGCCCCCCGCATGATCCGCTGACCCACTGCCGTCGATCCGGTGAAGCAGATCTTTCGGACCACAGGGTGCGTCACGAACCGCTCACCGACCACCGACCCCTTCCCCGCAATAACGGTGAATACGCCTTCGGGGATGCCAGCCTCCAAGGCGAGCTCACCCAGCCGGATCGCCGTCAGCGGGGTGAGCTCGGCAGGTTTGAGGACCACCGTGTTGCCGGCAGCCAGCGCAGGCGCGAAGCCCCAACCGGCGATCGGCATCGGAAAGTTCCACGGCACGATGATGCCAACCGTCCCGAGCGGCTCCTTGAACGTGACATCCAGTCCTCCAGCGACCGGAATCTGCCTGCCGAACAAGCGTTCTGGCGCTGCCGAGTAGTAGTTGAGGACGTCGCGGACGTTCCCAGCCTCCCAACGGGCGTTGCCGATCGTGTGTCCGGAGTTGCTGACCTCGAGCTGGGCCAGCTCCTCCAGATGAGAGTCGACGACGTCGCTGAACCGACGCAGGAGCCGCCCACGATCGGCAGGCGCCACCGCGCGCCACGCAGGACCTGCGGCGTCAGCGCGGTCGATCGCCTCATCGGTCCGCTCAAGGTCGGGCTGCTCGATCCTGCGGATCAGCGCCTCGGTTGCCGGGTTGATGACGTCGTGCTCGCCGGTCTGCGCCGGGTTCCTCTGCTCGTTCACAGCCGCTCAAACCCTCTGACTCGTTCCCAGTCGGTGACCACTGTGTTGAACGCCAGCAGCTCGACGTCTGCTGCATGGACGTAGTGCTCAACCACATCCTTGCCAAAAACCTGTTCAGCCACGGTCGATGCGGCGAAGAGGTCCCGAGCCTCCAGCAGGGTGGAGGGGACGCGTGGCTTGTCGGAGACATAGGCATTGCCCTCGAGGGCCGGCTCAAGCGACAGCCGCTCCTCGATGCCGTGCAGGCCAGCTGCGAGCATCGCCGCGACAGCCAGGTATGGGTTGACGTCACCGCCCGGCAGCCGGTTCTCGACGCGCAGCCCGGCGCCGCGACCGACCACACGCAAGGCACAGGTGCGGTTGTCCCGGCCCCATGCGACCGCTGTCGGGGCAAAGGAACCGGGGGCAAAGCGTTTGTAGGAGTTGATGTTTGGCGCATACAGCAAGGTGAACTCGCGCATCGTGGCCAGGATGCCAGCCAGGAAGTGATCGAACATCTGGCTCTGGCCGCCGTTCCTGCTGTCGTCGGCGAAGACCATGGTGCCGTCCTGCCCACGAAGCGAGAGGTGGATGTGGCAAGAGTTGCCCTCGCGCTGGTCGTACTTGGCCATGAAGGTCAGCGACTGGCCATGGGCTGCCGCGATCTCCTTGGCTGCGTTCTTGTAGACGCTGTGGTTGTCGCAGGTTCGGACGACCTCGTCGTACAGGAACGCGATCTCGTGCTGACCCAGATTGCACTCCCCCTTGGCATTCTCGACCACAACGCCTGCGGCGTACATCTCGTTGCGGATATCGCGCAGCAGCGGCTCGACCCTTGTTCCGCCCAGGATCGAGTAGTCGACGTTGTAGCGATTGGCACCCGTGAGCCCCTGGTAGCGCCGGTCCCAGGCGGCGTCATAGGAGTCCTCGAACACGATGAACTCGAGCTCGGTCCCGGCGATGGCCACACAGCCAAGGTCCGCTGCGGCCGCAGCCTGGGACTTGAGCACGGAGCGCGGCGACGGGCGCACATGACCACTGCCGTCCATCCAGAGCAGGTCGCACTGCACTGTGGCGGAGTGGGGCTGGCCCGGTGTTCGGCGCAGCGTCGACATATCCAGCTCGAACAACATGTCACCGTAGCCACGTTCCCAGGAGCTGATGGCGTAGCCGTCGACCGTGTTCATCTCGACATCGACAGCCAGTAGGTAGTTGCATCCCTCCACGCCATGACCCAGCACATGGTCCAGGAAGAACTGCCCGTGGTTGCGCTTGCCCTGCAGACGTCCCTGCATGTCGGTGATCGCAGTGATGACCGTGTCGATGGCCCCCGACTCGATCTCAGCTCGCAGTTGCTCAATGGTCAGTGTCGGTGGGGCAGTCATCCATCTCTCCTCGCGTTGAAGCTCGTCGTCCTTCTTCGTTCGTGTCCGCTAGCCAAGAAGGCCTCGAAGCAACGCTGAGGTCGCATCGCAGTGCTCCTCCATGAACGCCCGGGCACCATCTTCGTCCCCGGCCAGCACGGCCGCGACAATGGCCTTGTGCTGGGCGTTCGAGTGGCTGATGTTGGCCGGTAGCACAGGGATCGCGGCCAGCAGCTCCTGGAGCGCTGACTGTGCACGGGTGACTGCCTCGATGAGCATGGGCGACCCGGACAACGTCGCGATAGCCAGGTGCAGCCTGGCGTCAGCAACCCGATGCGCGGCGTTGTCCGACGCCGAGCGGACCTCCAGCTCGGATGCCGTGAGCCATGCACGCTGGTCCGCCGACAATGACCTTCCGGCGGCCAGGTAGGCGGCGCCTGGCTCGACGACCCGTCTGAAGTCCAAGGCATCGACCAGCGACGCACCGTGGCGCACTCCAGCCCGGTTCTGACCTATCCGGTCCTCACCCTGGTAGACCACGACGGTGCCGCCTCCTCGGCCGCGCCGCGTGGTGACCAGGCCCGAGTCCCGAAGTGCTGCAATGGCTTCGCGCAGTGTCATCCGGCTGACGCCGAGGCGCGCGGCAAGCTCCCGCTCGGGAGGCAGCTGCTCGCCATACGCGAACACACCCAGACGCACCGCCGTTGCCAGCTGCTCAACCGTGGACTCGAAGGCGTTGCCTCCCCTGAGCGGCCGCAGGACCGCGTCGGGCAGGCGACTCACCGAGCTCACGGGTTCCACCGCCGTCAAAGGTTGAAGATCTCTTCAACGGGCTTGGTGTCATGCCCCGCCGGAACGTCCTTCATGAAGTGCTGGCGCCCGCCGATGAACCAGGACGCCGTGGCGAAGACCAGGACCACCAGAACCGCGATCGGCGCATAGTTGAAGTTGTTCACGGTGATGGGGTTGGCCGTTGGGAGCATGAAGAGGATCACGATGAACCCCACCCACGCGATGGCGATCCAGCCGATCACCGCGCTGTACTTGCCCAGGTTCCACTCCCCTGTCTGGAAGTCCGGGTTGAGCCGGCGCAGCAGAACCGGCGTGATGTAGGCGATGTACAGCCCGATAACGGCGATGGAGGTGACCGCGAAGTATGCCGTGGTGCTCTTCAGCGCAGGGCTGGCCAGGATGAGTGAACAGACCGTGCAGAGCCAGATGGAGTTGGTAGGCGTCCCGGTGCGGAGGTTGACCTTGGCCCACAGCTGTGAGCCGGGAAGCGCCCCGTCGCGTGAGAACGCATAGGTCATCCGCGAGTTCGCCGTCACCGACGCCATGCCGCAGAAATACTGTGCGACCCCACAGATGAAGATGAGGAAGAGCCCCAGCTTGCTCCCTGCGGCGTCAACGAAGATCTGCGCCGCCGGCAGCCCGGTCGAGCTACCCAGCTCCGCGGTGTAGTTCTGGATCGCCGCGGTGACTGCCAGGAGCAGTACCCAACCGGCAATGATCGACACGACGACCGAGTTCACGATGCCCTTGGGTGCGTTGCTGGCGGCGCCGTGGGTCTCCTCGGCCACGTGGGCGGAGGCGTCGAACCCCGTGTAGGTGTACTGCGCCATCAACAAGCCGATGAGGAACACGTAGATGGGGCTGGCCCAGCCGTTGTGGTTCTCGTAGTGGAAGAACGTCCATGACAGCGTCTGGTGATGGTCCGGGATGAACGCGAGGACCGCGACGATGACGGCGACGCCGACGAGGTGCCACCAGGCGCTGATATCGGAGAGGAGCCTGACCAGGTTGACGCCGAAAGTGTTGAGCAGTCCGTGGGACAGCAAGATGACGGCGTAGAGCAGGAACGTGTGGACCGCGGTCGCCTCGACGCCCCAGGCCAGGTTGGCGAAGGCAATCCAGGTCAGCGCCGCGCCGAAGTCGATCGCCGCGGTCACCGCGACCTCACCGAGGAAGTTGAACCACCCGACATACCAGGCCCAGACCGCCTTGTTCCTGCGCGCCAACCGCCCGGTCCAGAAATACAGACCGCCGGCGGTCGGGTAGACCGAGCAGATCTCGCCCATCGCCAGCGCGACACAGAGGACGAAGACCCCGACCAGCGGCCAGCCGATCGCGATCGCGATCGGACCGCCCGAGCTCATGGCAATGCCAAAGCTCGTGATGCATCCGGCCAGAACAGAGATGATCGAGAACGAGACGGCGAAGTTGGAGAATCCGCTCATTCCGCGGTGGAGTTCTTGCTTGTAGCCGAGCTCGGCCAGCCTGGCCGCATCCTCGTCGACAACTGAGACAGGTGGGGTGACGCTCATGCTTGACCTCATCTACGTCGATCGGCAGACCAATAGTCGCCGAGAATTGTGGTGAGGTGATTAAAGTCACACAGAACGCTTCCCGTCAATGGTCTGTTCACAGACCATTAATTTTTTTCCTCGGAAGAGCTCTAGACGAGGCGGGTGAGCCAGCCGCGCGAGTCTGTCGTGCGCCCGTACTGCAGGTCGAGCAGCGTGTGGCGGATCGAGCCGGTCACCGACCCCACGCCACCGTCGACGTCGTGGTCGCCGATCACGACCTCGCCGCCCTGCCATGCCAGCCGCCCCACCGGTGTCACGACTGCCGCGGTACCGCAAGCGAAGACCTCAGTGATCTCGCCGCTGGCAGCACCATCGCGCCACTCGTCGATGGAGAAACGACGTTCCTCCACCTTGAGGCCGAGGTCGCCGGCCAGCTCGATGATCGAGGAGCGCGTCACGCCCTCAAGGATCGTCCCGGTCAGCTCGGGGGTGACGAGGGTGCCGTCGCCGTACACGAAGAAGAGGTTCATCCCGCCGAGCTCCTCGACCCACATGTGCTCGACCGCATCCAGAAACGCGACCTGGTCGCAGCCGTTGGCCTTGGCCTGGACCTGTGCGGCCAAGCTGGCGGCGTAGTTGCCCCCGCACTTGGCCGCGCCGGTGCCGCCCGGGGCGGCACGCGTGTAGTCGGTGGACAGCCAGATGGACACCGGCCTCAGCCCACCGGCGAAGTAGGGACCCGCGGGCGAGGCGATGACGCAGTACGTCACCTCGGCCGCCGGCCGGACTCCCAAGAATGCCTCTGACGCGAACATGAACGGGCGCAGATAGAGGCTCGTCTCTTCGGCATCACCCGAGGGAACCCACTTCTCGTCGGTCGAAACCAGTGCTCTGAGCGACTCGACGAAGTCAGCCACCGGCAGCTCCGGGAGAGCCAACCGCCTTGCGCTGCGCGCGAATCGGGCCGCGTTGATCTCCGGGCGGAAGGTCCAGACCGAGTTGTCCGGGTGCCGGTAGGCCTTCATCCCCTCGAAGATCTCCTGGCCGTAGTGCAGCACCGCCGCAGAAGGGTCGAGCGACAACGGCCTGCGGGCCGTGACCTTCGCGTCATGCCAACCCTGGTCGGTGGTCCAGGTCGCCAGGACCATGTGGTCGGTAAACGTCTTGCCGAACCCCGGGTCGACAAGGGCCGCCTCGCGCAGGTCGTCCGACAGTGCGTCGGAATGCGGCTCGACGGTGAACGAGAGTGCTGCCGATGACATGGGTCCTCCAAGGACATGCGCGTGTTGTCTGCCCCAGCAGGCTACCGGGACGCGACTCGCCGCCCTCAGCGAAGGTCGGCAGTAGTCACGCTCAGCCTCCCGATCAGCTGACCAGATCGGCGATGGCGTCACCGATCTGTGAGGTCGAACGGGCAACGTTCCCCCGCGTGCTCAGGTCCGAAGCCACGGCCCGCTCGACCCTGCGCGCATCGTCCACGCGCCCGACATGCTCCAGGAGCATCGAGACGGACAGGATCGCGGCGGTCGGGTCTGCCTTGCCCTGACCTGCGATATCGGGCGCCGAACCGTGAACCGGCTCGAACATGCTGGGAGACGTGCGCTCGGGGTTGATGTTGCCGCTCGCAGCCAGACCGATGCCACCGGCGATGGCCGCGGCGATGTCGGTGACAATGTCGCCGAAGAGGTTGTCCGTCACGATCACGTCGAAACGACCCGGGTCGGTGACCATGAAGATCGTGGCCGCGTCCACGTGCTGGTAGGCCGTTGACACATCAGGGAACTCGGCGCCCACCTCATCGACCGTCCGGCGCCACAGGTCACCCGCGTTCACCAGGACGTTGTGCTTGTGAACGAGAGTCAGATGCTTGCGTCCCCGAGCCTGAGCGCGGACGAAGGCGTCGCGAACGACGCGCTCCACGCCATACCGGGTGTTGATGCTGACCTCGGTGGCGATCTCTGCCGGCGAGCCAACCCGCAGCGCACCACCGTTGCCGACGTACGGGCCCTCCGTGCCCTCACGTACGACGACGAAGTCGATACCGTTCGGAGCCACGCGTTCGACCGCCAGTGGGCTCTGCACCCCTGGGTAGAGCCGGACAGGGCGCAGGTTGACGTACTGGTCGAGGGCGAAGCGAAGCCCCAGCAGCAGCCCGCGTTCCAGCACACCGCTCGGAACCCCCGGGTCGCCCACAGCGCCGAGCAGGATCGCGTCGTGTCCGCGTATCTCGGTCAGGACCGAGTCAGGCAGCGTCTCACCGGTGGCCAGCCAGCGGCGGGCCCCCAGGTCGTACTCGGTGGTGTTGACCGTGAGGCCGCTGACCTTGCGGCCGCTGCTCGGAGCGGCCGAGGTGATCGCGGAAAGGACCTTGAGCCCCTCGGCCACCACCTCGGGGCCGATGCCATCGCCCCCGATGACCGCAATGTCCAGCGACTCCTGTGCGTGCGCATCAACCATGCTGCTCAGCGTAGGAGCGGTCTTGCATTCTGGATCTTTCGTCTCACATGACGAACGGCATCGGGATGATTCCCGACACCGCTCGTCGTCAGCCGCCGTGGCTCACTCGTCCGAGTGACCCTGGTCCCGCAGGTCCATGGACTCCTGCAACGCGCGGCGGACAACCTGTTCTTCTTCGCTCATGTCAATCACGTCCTTTGCCCAGAAGGGCTGTCGCACAGAGGTATTGGGGTGGCTCGGCTGCAATTGGTGCATGCCGGTATACCCGTCAGCAGGGGTGCGGGGTCTCCGCGACGAGGTGCTGACTCAAAAGATATTGCGACGGCGGGCAAGGGTGATCAGCCGCCACTGCATGCGTCAGAGATTACGTCGGCGTCGAACATTTTGGGACGCAGATCTCACAGGCTGGGACTCGCCACCTCGTGACATCAATCACCCCGATCGAGCTCAGCTGTCGAGGTCGACAACCCTGACGGTGGTCGCGTCGATCTCCTGGGAGAGCTCGCTCAGCACCGCCGGCGGGATCTGCGAGTCGACGGTGAGCACCACCAGGGCGTGGCCACCCGCCGCGTCACGCGCCACCTGCATGCCCCCGATGTTGATCCCAGCCTCGCCGAGCACGCGGCCGAGGCTGCCCACCACGCCCGGGCGGTCGGCATAGGTGTAGAAGACCATGTGCTCGGAGATGGGAACCTCGAGGTCGAACTGGTTCACGCCGACAACCTTCTCGATCATTCGCGGGCCGGTGAGCGTTCCGGCGACGCTGATCACGCTGCCGTCCGCCAGGGTTCCGCGCAGGGTGGTGACGTTGCGGAAGTCCGGGCTGTTCGGATCGGTCAGGAGGCGCACCTCGCACCCTCGCTCCTGGGCCAGCAACGGGGCATTCACGTAGGACACCGACTGCTCGACAACGCCCTGGAAGAGGCCCTTGAGCGCCGCCAGCTTCCAGACGCTGACGTCGTGCTGGGTGATCTCGCCCCTGACGTCGATATCGAGCTGCGCCGGCACAGACCCAGCAAGCGCCGTGTAGATGCGACCGAGCTTCTCCACCAAGGCGATTCCGGGACGGACCTCTTCTGCGATGACACCGCCAGAGACGTTCACGGCATCCGGGACCAGCTCACCCGCAAGCGCCAGCCTCACCGACTTGGCAACCGCGACGCCGGCCTTTTCCTGGGCCTCTTCGGTGGACGCGCCCAGGTGAGGAGTGACGACGACCGACTCGAACTCGAACAGCGGAGAGTCGGTGCACGGCTCCTTCGCCCACACATCGATGCCGGCGCCGGCGACCCGACCCTCCCTGAGAGCATCGGCCAGCGCCTGCTCATCGATGATCCCGCCGCGGGCAGCATTGATGATGCGCACGGAGGGCTTGACCAGCTTGAGGGCTTCCTCGCCGATGAGCCCCACGGTCTCGGGCGTCTTGGGCAGGTGGATGGTGATGAAATCGCTCTCGCGGAGCAGCTCGTCGAGGGGGACGAGCCTGACGCCGAGCTGTCCCGCGCGCGCCTGGGTCAGGTAGGGGTCGTATGCGAGCAGCTTCACACCGAAGGCCGCCAGCCGCTCGGCGGTCAGGGCACCGATCCGACCGAGGCCGACGACTCCGACGGTCTTGTCGAGCAGCTCGACGCCGCCGTACTGGCTGCGCTTCCACTTGCCGGCCTTGAGCGCCTGGTTGGCGGGCGCGATGTTGCGGGCCGTAGCCAGCAACAGGCCGATAGCCAGCTCGGCTGCAGAGGTGATGTTGGATGTCGGGGCGTTCACGACCATGACACCGGCGACCGTTGCGGCGTTGACGTCCACATTGTCCAGACCGACGCCTGCGCGGGCGACGACCTTGAGCTTCTTGGCGACGGCGAGCGCCTCTTGGTCGATGTTGGTGGCAGAGCGGATCAGCACAGCGTCGACGTCGACCAGGGCTGCCAGGAGCTCCTCGCGGTTGGCGCCATCGCACCGCCGGATCTCGAAGTCAGGCCCGAGGGCGTCGATGGTCGCCAGCGAGAGCTCCTCGGCAATCAGGACAACGGGTTTGGTGTCAGTCAAGGCAACGGGATTGGTCACTGGACCTGTCCTTCACAGCTGGAGGGTCGGCCAGTCCACGTGTGCGGCCGGCCGGTGGGAGCAGATTCCTCGGCACCGCGTTGTGCCCGGGCATCAGTTTAGGGCTCACCAGCCCGTCCGGTCGGTATGAGCCCGCGATGTGGACCACCACGGTCCTGCGCGGTCCTGCGCGGTCAGGCCAGGGACCGGGCAAGGTCCCCTGCGCCGCCCGGGTAGAGCGGCCATTCGTGACCCGTGTCGTCGACCGCGCGCCACTCCACGAACATCGGCACGCCGTTGTCCTGGAACCAGCCACCCACCGGCGGGATGACGTCCGGGTCAGCCAGCTCGACGCTGCCACCCACGAGACGGTGAAAGTCCTGAGGGTCCTTCGAGGCGTCGGTCCACCGGATGACGGCATGATGGGTGCGGGCCGCGTTGAGCAGGACGGCCATTGCCTTGGTACGGATGTATGACCGGTCCTCAGGGAGCATTCGCCGATCGTATGCCGTGTGCAGACCCGCTCCGTGTTCAGCGGGCGGCGGAACCCTCGACGTAGTCGGTGTCGGACGGCTTGATCCAGCTCATCAGGCCGCGCAGCTTGCGACCGGTCTCCTCGATCGGGTGGGCGGCGCCCTTGGCGCGCAGTGCGTTGAACTCTGGGGCGCCCGCGTCCTGGTCGGCGATGAAGCGCTCGGCGAAGGCACCGCTCTTGATGTCCGCGAGCACGGCCTTCATGTTGTCCTTGACCCGCTCGTCGATGACGCGGGGACCCGAGACGTAGTCGCCGTACTCTGCCGTGTCGGAGACCGACCAGCGCTGTTTGGCGATGCCACCCTCAACCATCAGGTCAACGATCAGCTTGAGCTCGTGCAGGCACTCGAAGTACGCCACCTCGGGCTGGTAGCCAGCCTCGACCAGAGTCTCGAAGCCGTACATGACCAGCTGTGACGCGCCGCCACACAGGACCGCCTGCTCGCCGAACAGGTCAGTCTCGGTCTCCTCGGTGAAGGTCGTCCTGATGCCGCCGGCACGCAGCCCACCGATCGCCCTGGCATAGGACTTGGCCAGTTCCCAGGCCTTGCCGGTCTCGTCCTTCTCGACGGCGACGAGCACCGGGACGCCTCGGCCGTCGACGTACTCGCGGCGTACAAGGTGGCCTGGTCCCTTGGGTGCCACCATGGCGACATCGACACCGGACGGGGCCTGGATGTAGCCAAACCGGATGTTGAAGCCATGGGCAAAGAACAGCGCCGCACCCTGCTTGAGGTTCGGGGCGATCGACTCGGCGTAGACGCTGCGCTGGACCTGGTCCGGGGTCAGAATCATGACGAGGTCAGATTCCTTGACCGCGTCGGCCACCGAGAGGACCGTCAGTCCCTCGTCCTGTGCCTTGGCCTTGGACTTGCTGCCCTCGGCCAGGCCGACCCGAACGTCCACGCCGGAGTCGCGCAGGTTCAGGGCGTGAGCATGACCCTGACTGCCGTAGCCGATCACGGCGACCTTGCGCCCCTGGATCACGGACAGATCTGCATCGTCGTCATAAAACATTTCGGCCACGGTGGGCTCCTTCAGATATGTGATGCGGTTGCTTGAACTGCGTGGGGAATGCGTATCGGAGATGCTGAGCTCTCAAGCCGACCGCAGCGAGCGGTCGATGATCGAGCGTCCGCCGCGGCCGATGGCGACCATGCCAGAGTGCACGAGCTCCTTGATACCGAACGGCTCCAGGATCCGCAGGAGCGCCTCCAGCTTGTCGCTGTCGCCGGTGGCCTCGATGGTCACGGCGTCTGGCGCCACATCAACGACCTTGGCCCGGAACAGCTGCGTGGTCTCGAGGATGTGCGAGCGGGTCTGCATGTCGGCTCGGACCTTGACCATCAGGATCGCCCGCTGGACCGAGGCGGTGCGCTCCAGCTCGACGACCTTGAGCACCTCGACCAGCTTGTTGAGCTGCTTGGTGACCTGCTCGAGCGGCAGATCCTCGACGTCGACGACGACCGTCATGCGCGACACCTCGGGGTGCTCGGTCGGTCCGACCGCCAGGGAGTCGATGTTGAACCCCCGTCGCGAGAACAGGCCCGCGATACGGGTCAGGACGCCTGGCTTGTTCTCCACCAGGACTGACAGCGTGTGCTTGCTCATCTCAATCGCCCTTTCGATGCACTGTTCCGTCTGGCGAGGATGAGACCCCGCTCCGCTCCTCGCTTCGCTTCGATGCTCACGGCGCCTAATCCTCGCGATCCCACACGGGCGTCAAGCCGCGTGCAGTCTGGATCATGTCGTTGCTGACTCCGGACGGGACCATCGGCCACACCATCGCATCGCGGTGGACGACGAAGTCCAGCACGACAGGGACGTCGTTGACCTCCATCGCCGCCTTGATGGTCGCATCGACGTCGGCAGCCGAGTCACAGCGCAGCCCCATGCATCCGTAGGCCTCCGCCAGCTTGACGAAGTCAGGCACCCGAACCTGCTGATGGCTGGTGTGAAGGTCGGTGTTGGAGTATCGCTCGTTGTAGAACAGGGTCTGCCACTGGCGGACCATGCCCAGGCTCGAGTTGTTGATGATCGCGACCTTGATCGGGATCTTGTTGATGACGCAGGTCGCCAGCTCCTGGTTGGTCATCTGGAAGCAGCCATCGCCGTCGATGGCCCAGACGGTGCGCTCTGGCTGGGCGACCTTGGCACCCATGGCGGCCGGCACCGCGAAGCCCATCGTGCCCAGGCCACCGGAGTTGATCCAGCTGTTCGGCCGCTCGTACCGAACGAACTGTGCAGCCCACATCTGGTGCTGACCCACCCCTGCCACGAAGACCGACTCGGGTCCGCTGATGGCGCCGATGCGCTCGATGACGTACTGCGGCGACAGCGTCTCATCGTCATGAGGGGTGTAGCCCAGTGGGAAGGTGGCCTTCCACTGAGCGACCTGGACGCGCCAGTCCTCATAGTCGGCCGGGCGAACCGCTTCGTTCTCGCCGCCGAGTGCCGCAATGAGATCGCTGATGACCTCCTTGCAGTCGCCCACGATCGGCACGTCGGCCAGGCGGTTCTTGGAGATCTCGGCCGGGTCGATGTCCGCATGGATGACCTTGGCGCCGGGGGCAAACGTCGACAGCTGACCGGTCACCCGATCGTCGAAGCGGGCGCCGAGCGTGATCAGCAGGTCGGACTTCTGCAGGGCCGTGACGGCAGCCACGCTGCCATGCATGCCCGGCATACCGAGGTTGAGCGGGTGGCTGTCGGGCACGGCGCCACGCGCCATCAACGTGGTGACAACAGGGATCTGGGTCAGGTCGACGAACTGGGCCAGCACTTCGCTGGCACGGGCGCGGATGACGCCCCCGCCCACATACAGCACCGGACGGCGGGCCTCCCTGATCAGCCGGGCCGCCTCCCGGATCTGTTTGCCGTGCGGCTTGGCCACGGGGCGATACCCGGGCAGGTCGAGCTTGGGCGGCCACACGAAGGTGGTCTCGGCCTGCAGCGCGTCCTTGCTGATGTCGACCAGAACCGGACCTGGCCGGCCGGTTGCGGCGATGTGGAAGGCCTCGGCGATCGCCCGTGGGATGGCGGAAGCGTCGGTGATCAGGTAGTTGTGCTTGGTGATCGGCATCGTGATGCCGCGGATGTCAGCCTCTTGAAAGGCATCGGTACCAATCGATCGGGAGGTGACCTGACCGGTGATGGCGACGATGGGAACCGAGTCCATGTA